>Ga0116161_1000136_pt1 | contig 80943 bp, 79 predicted proteins | sample AD_JPNAS3_MetaG_FD_89877 | JGI IMG/M metagenome (GOLD analysis project Ga0116161, IMG submission 89877) | Active sludge microbial communities of municipal wastewater-treating anaerobic digesters from Japan - AD_JPNAS3_MetaG | ecosystem: Engineered > Bioreactor > Anaerobic > Digestate | place... | reverse complement strand
GGTTGCACAACAACTCCAAAATCGCCTGCGATATGATTCGGGAGAAAAACCCTCCGCAGGAATTAATCGGCATGGCTTTCCGGGCGGGTGGCGACTCGTTTTATCTGCCGCTGGGACACACCCCTGCCAAAGAGCAGTTGGATCCCAAGGAAACCTTTTCAATGCTTGCGTCTTTTTTTGCCAATGCTGAAATTGTCAAATACGCCTACGATTTGAAAACAACACTTGTTTCCATGCCGGATCTGACGATTCGGGCCGGCTTTGATTTACAACTGGCCGCTTATCTGCTCAATCCGGCCAGGCATTCCTATGCGCTTGATGAAATGGCGTGGGAATATCTTCACGAACGCATCAGCACTCCGGATGACATCGCCGGCGGCAAGGGGAAAACCTATGCTCTGTCGCTGGCGCCCGTGGATAAAATGGCCGCCTATGCGGGCGAGCGCGCGGAAGCGATCATGGCGTTGGCCGAGGTCCTGGAAAGCCGACTCGAAGAAGCAGGCGCCGCATCGCTTTATCGCGATGTGGAAATGCCCCTGCTGTTTACGCTGGCGGGAATGGAGAAAAAAGGCGTTCTGGTGGACACCGTCCTGCTGCAGCAGATGTCTGATGAGTTGGGGCAGTTGCTGTCCATCTCCGAAGACAAGATTCACCGCCTGGCCGGGGAAAAATTCAACATCAACTCCCCAAAGCAATTGCAGACCATTCTTTTTGATAAACTCAAACTCCCGAAGGGCAAAAAAATTAAGGAAGGCTATTCAACGGATGTCGATGTGCTGACGGATCTGGCCCGCAGCCACGAACTGCCCGCCGAGATTCTGGCTTATCGTTCTTTGTCCAAACTGAAGTCCACTTACATGGATGCGCTGCCCGTTTTGGTTAATCCCCGGACCGGCAGAATCCACACCTCCTATAACCAGACGGTGGCGGCGACCGGCCGGCTTTCGAGCAGCAACCCCAACCTGCAGAATATTCCGATCCGGACAATGGAAGGCAAAAGGATCCGTCAGGCCTTTATCGCGGCGCCGGATTGTGTTTTGATCTCCGCCGATTATTCACAAATCGAGCTGCGGGTGCTTGCGCATTTGTCCGAAGACGCAACGCTGCTCGAAGCCTTTGCCGCAGATGAAGATATTCACACGCGAACAGCGTCCGACATCTTCGGCGTTTTTCCCGAAATGGTCAATCCGGATATGCGTCGTCAGGCCAAAGTCATCAACTTCGGCGTTCTTTACGGCATGAGCGCGTTCGGTCTGGCCAGAGAGCTGGGCATTTCCCAGAAGACCGCCCAGGCCTACATTGACGGCTATTTTGCCCGCTATAAAAAAGTCCGCGACTATCTGGACGGCATTCTGGAGGGCGCAAGGCGCGACGGCTTTGTCTGTACGATCCTGAATCGCCGCCGCTACCTGCCCGAGCTGCAAAGCCGGATTCCATCCGTCCGCCAGTTTGCCGAACGGATGGCGATCAATGCGCCCATCCAGGGCTCCGCCGCCGATTTGATTAAAGTGGCGATGGTCAACATTGATCGTCTCCTGACGGGAAAAAATCTGTCGGCCCGTTTGATTATGCAAGTCCATGACGAGCTGGTGGTTGAGGCCCCGGTCGAAGAAAAGGAAGACGTTACGGCGCTTGTTAAAAAAGAAATGGAAGGCGTGATGAAACTCAAGGTGCCGTTAAAAGTGGAGATTGCGGCGGGGTCTAACTGGGACGAAGCGCATTAAAAACAGAATCCGGATTTGTGATCTTTAAGAGGCAGGACTATCGATGAAACATGCTGTAAAAATAATGGCTCTTTTTTTGTGTTTTTTTGTCCCGTTGATGGGCCAGGTTGCTTTTGCCGAAACCAGAACCTTCATCAAGGAATACACCTATCAGGCCGGCGATGAGGACAGCAAAAATTCCAGCCGGGTGATCGCCCTTCGCGAAGTGAAGCGGCTGCTGCTGGAGGAATTGGGGACTTACCTGGAAAGTGAAACGGAAGTAAAGAATTTTCAGCTTACAAAAGACCAGATCACAACGTTGACTGCCGGCATCGTCCAGACGGAAATTATCGCGGAAAAATGGGATGGCCACGTTTACTGGCTCAAATCGAAAATCGTGGCCGATTCGGATAAAGTGGTCCAGTCCATTGACGCCATGCGCAAAGACCGAGATAAGACAAAAGAGCTGGAATCGATGAAACAGAAATCCGACGAGTTGCTCCGTGAGGTTGAGCGGCTGCGCAAGGCTATGGCTTCGGCGAAAAACGGGGGTCGGGAGTCGCAGAAGGCGGCCTATGACCAGTCGATCAGGGAACTGTCCGCGGCGGATTGGATTGAAAAAGGTCATGCCGTTTCAGGTCCCGAGGACAATTTTAAGGGGGCCTTCGATGCTTACAGCCGTGCCATCGAACTCGACCCGAAGAACATCGAAGCTTATTATTTCCGGGCGCGGATCAGTGAAAATAATCAGGCCATGTCCGATTACTACAAAATATTGAGCATCGAACCGAAGGATTCCGAGGCGCATCTCATCCGGGCCTGGACATACAAGGAGCTTGATCAGCGTGATCCCGCGCTTCAGGAGTTCGGGAAAGCGATCGCAAAGGCGCGAGGAAACAAAGAAAAGGCAGTCGCTTATTTCGACCGTGGGAGATATTACACGCTGTTTCGCTCCAGACCTTACGTAGCACCGTCCAAACAGGATATCCCCGGCGCGCTTGAGCTCTCGGTCCGGGATTTCAGCAGCGCCATCGCACTCGATCCGGCGGACTCATCTTATTTTCATAATCGCGCAAATTCTTATCTGGGCCTCAATCAGTATGATCTTGCGATTGAGGATTTTAACGCAGCGATCAGGCTCGACCCGAAAAGCGCAGGACTATTTTCCGGCCGGGGACAGACCTACCAACTGCTTCAGAAACCGGAACTGGCGGTTGCTGATTTGAGCCGTGCGATCGAACTGGAAGGACCGGACCATCTTTTTGCCGCTCACGATTATATGCTGAGAGCGATGAGCTATGAGAAGCTTGGAAAGTTTGATCTGGCAATTCAGGATTGGACTAACTTGCTTAAACGAAAACCAGACGATCCGTTTTACCTCAGAGAAAGAGCCGACCTTTACAGCAAAATCGGCAAGTACGATCAGGCGATAAAAGACTACGGCAGATCCATCGCGCTTAATCCCCGGGAGGCCGCGGCGGCCTATTATGGCCGCGCTCTGGCCTATGCGTTGAAGGGGGATTCACGCAAGAGCATTCAGGACTTGAGAAATGCGATTCAACTCGACCCCGGTTATAAGGCGAATGTTCGCAACGAGGCGGGATTCAATTCCCTTCAACATCATCCTGATTTTATCAAGCTGATTGGAAAATGAGCCGCAGGGGTTTTGTTTTAAGTGAATGAATATCAGCCGGTGAAGAGCAACAGGAATGTTAAAGAAAAGTCCGATCAACGACCGGGCTTATTGATTTAAGGAGGTTTTATGACGAAACGATTATCAGGGATTCTTGTAATGATTGTCGTGATGACCTTTCATTCCGCAGTTTCCAGCGCGCTGGATAAAGCACAAAAATTCAAAGAATATGCGTCTTTTGGAAATTACTTCCAATGCAGCATTCCCGAAGACTGGAGCGTTTATCCCCCTGGCTTTGGCTTATCCGAGGAAGAAAAAAAAGTATATGGCGTTATCCTGATAGGTCCGCGAAACACAAGTCCGGTTGCTCCCTTAATGTCCATTCACTATTATGCTCCGGGGAATCTTTTGCACAGCACAATGGATATATTTATCCGGAGGCACTCCAGATCCAATTTGGGCATTGAAATAGAGGGAAAATCCTACGGTAAAATTCAGGAAATGGAGGTTGCGGGAAGACAGGCGAAGACATTTGAGAGAATAGACATCCGGTTCATCGGAGAGCGGGTTATCAACCCGACGAAGGTGCCGATTTATGAAAAATTTGTCACCATTCCCGCCGGAAGCGGCGAGGGATTTTATGTTCTGAAGTTGTCTGTCCCCGCAGAGATGAAAGATGCATACAAAGGACTCTTCGAGGTTACGGTAAAATCCTTCCTGCCGAAAAATGAATAAGAGACCCGACAATTGCAAATCAACAAAGACTCCCGAACTGAATGTTGAAATACCAAACGCGTGGCGGATGGCGTGTCATAATAATTTAAGCCGCAATAATCATTGATCTTATTCCAAAATGTGTTATACGGATACCATGTTTTTGCGCTGTTTTGAACAATGGAAGCGGATGCGGAATTGGTAAGGCCCTTAAAAAGCTTGAATGTCTTTTCTTTTAGATCGTGGATCAGGGGTAAAATCGAATGAAGAAATCGTCAGCGAGCTTGCCGGTTCATCCCAAAAAGAAAAAACTGAATTTAGCCCTGCAGGGCGGCGGCTCCCACGGCGCCTTTACCTGGGGGGTCCTGGACCGGCTGCTGGACGAAAAGCGCCTGGAGATTGAAGGCATTGTCGGCACGAGCGCCGGCGCCGTAAACGCGACCATTCTCGCCTATGGCCTGGCGGCGGGAGGCCCCGCCAAAGCGAAGGAGCTGCTCAACCGTTTCTGGATGACGAACTCAAAGAACAGCCGGTGTTCGCCGTTCCAGCCGACCGTATTCGACAAACTCATGGGCAGCAAAGGGTCGATTGAATTTTCTCCGTACTGGCAGATGTTCGACATTCTTTCGCGCATGTTTTCCCCCTACCAGTGGAACCCCAACAACAAAAACGCCCTCAAGGAGATGCTCGAAGAGCTGATCGACTTTTCCGTGCTGCAGAAGTCGCGCAGCATTCGGCTTTTCATCTGCGCCACCAATGTTTTGACCGGCCGCCTGAAGGTTTTTGAAAATCGCGAAATCACGCCGGACATGATCATGGCCTCCGCCTGCCTGCCCTACCTGACGCAGGCGCCGGAGATCGACGGCCAGTATTACTGGGACGGCGGCTACATGGGGAATCCGCCGATTTTTCCCGTGATTTACGACACGGACTGCCGCGACGTCCTGATCGTCCAGATCAACCCGATCAACATTCCCGAGGTTCCCCGCAGCACCAACGAAATCTTCGACCGGATCAACACGCTCAGCTTCAATTCCAGCCTGATGCGGGAAATGCGGGCTATTTATTTTATTACGTCTTTGATTGAAAAGGGCGAGCTGGATTCGGCCAAACACAAACATACCTTCATCCATACCATCGACGCCGAGGAAGAAATGGCAAAACTCTCCGCGTCGAGCAAAATGAATCTGGATGTGGAATTTCTGCAATACCTGTTTGATACCGGCCGGGAAAAGGCCGATGAATTCCTCAAAAATCATTTCGACAAAATCGGCCGCCGGTCGTCCACCGATCTGGTGGCCAAATTCTTCTGATCCGCGTGGGAAGGTCTTCGAGGCCGCAAGCGGAGAATCTTCGGCCCGCGGGGAAGGGGAGCTTTTTCTGCATCCGCCTCATTCCGGCCGAATGCGAAGGCTGACGCGCGGGCTTCGGGCTTGAAAAATCACTGCTGCGGCGCGGCGGATTTTTTCCCCAGATCAAACGCCTCCCGCAGGGCGGCCCCGTTGCCCTTGATTTCGCCCTTGTCGGATGCGGAGGCCATCACGGCGCCCAGCCAGTGCATTTTGGTCATTTCCGCGGTCATTCGGAAGCTGTGGACAATGGGGTCGGCCGTGTGCGGGTCCGGGTCCCCGCAAACAGTGAGAAGCCCGATCCGCTTGCCCCGCATTTTGGGGTAGCAGGCTTTCTGCCATCTCCACTCGGCGTCAAAAAAAACGCACCACCGGTCCAGGTAGGCCTTCATCTGCGAGCTCATCGACCAGAAATAAACGGGAACGGCGTGAAGGACCGCGTCAGCCTCCAGAATCAGCTCCTGAATGCCGGACATGTCGTCTGCAAGGACGCAGATTCCGGTTTTGTTGCATTTCTTGCAGTCTCGGCATCCGGCAATGTGTTTTCGGTCCAGGACGATTTTTTGCACGCGCGCTCCGGCTTCCCGGGCGCCCTCCAGAGCGCGGCTCAGGAGAACATCACTGTTTCCCCCGACGCGCGCACTTCCCATAATGCCAAGTACTTTCATGTTTTCCTCCCGGTTTGTCGGAATGGGACCCCTGAATCCTTGCTCGCTTTGTACCTTTTCTCCGGGATTTTGTAAACGATAAAATAGTTGAAGAACTCTGCGGTCAAATATGTTAGAAAACCGGACACTGAAAAGCTAAGCGGTGCTGCCGATGGCCATACCCTATCATGCCCTGACCTATCCTGATGACCGGCGAACCAGCCGGGAAGCGATGGGATGCCCCGCGTTTGCCGTCATTGCCCACCGCGGGGCGTCGGCCTGCTGTCCGGAAAACACGTTATCCGCTTTCCGGGCGGCAATAGAGATGAAGGCCGACATGGTGGAACTGGATGTGCAGCTCACCGCGGACAGGGAAGTGGTGGTCTTTCACGATGCAAAATTATCGCGCTTAACGGACGGCCGGGGAATGGTCGCCGACTACCCGTTTGCCCGCCTGCGCCAACTCGATGCCGGCGTCTGGTTTCACAAAAAATACGCGGGAGAGCGCATTCCTGCGCTGGTGGAAGTCCTGGCGCTCTGCAAGGGCCGGATGGCCGTCAACATCGAGGTGAAGACGGAGGCGGTCACGGATGCTGTTTCCGGAGGTATTGAGGAGCGATGCCTGAAAATGGTCGATCAGATCGGCATGAAGGAGCATGTGGTGTATTCCAGCTTTGATCCCCGCGCCATTTTGCATTTCAAGCAGATCGACAGGGAGGCGCCTGTTGCCGTGCTGTACGAAAAAAAGCAACATGGCTCCCGGCTGCCCTCGGAGATTGTTCTATCCCTTGGCGTTGACGCCTTCAACTGTTCGCGGCGCGAACTAAACGGAACATGGCTGGCGGATCTGAAACGCCATGGCATTCCGGTGCATATCTATACGGTTAACGACGAAAAGAACATGCGGCGGCTGCTGGAGATGGGGGTGGACGGCATTTTCACAAACCGGCCGGATGTTCTGCGAAACGTCTGCGAGGAATATAAGGGGCGGACAAGGGATGAGGGGTGAGGGGTGAGGAATCCGTATTGATGGATGAGAATGCCGCTGTAAAAGAAAAGATGGCTTCCGCTCCACGTGCGCCCGGCATCTATATCATGCTGGATGCGCGACGGAAAGTCATCTATGTGGGCAAGGCCAACGATCTGAAAAGCCGCGTCGGTTCTTATTTGACAGGCAGGGACACTAGGCCGATGGCGCCGTTTTTGATGGCGCGCGTTCAGTCGATCGAATTCATCACAACGGACACGGAAAAAGAAGCGCTGATTCTGGAAAACAACCTCATTAAGAAGCATCGCCCGCGCTACAATGTCATCCTGCGGGATGACAAAACCTATTGCCATCTGTCGCTGAATCCTTCGGAGGCTTTTCCGCGCCTTCGGCTGGTGCGCAAAAGGCAAAATGACGCGGCGCTTTACTTCGGTCCGTACCCGTCGGGGCTGGCCGCCAGGGAGACGCTCCGTTTCATCCAGCGCATCTTTCCTCTGCGCACGTGCCGGGACCGGGATTTCCAACTCCGGGCCAGACCCTGCCTGGAATTTCAAATCGGCCGTTGCCTGGCTCCCTGCAAAAACCGGATTGACGAAGCGGCATACCGGACGCTGGTGGAAAACGCCGTATCTTTTCTGCGGGGTCGCCGCCGCGAATTGATTTCCGATTTGAAAAAGCAGATGAGTGAAGCGGCGCAGAGCTTGCGCTACGAGGACGCCGCGAGGCTGCGCGACCGCATTGGCGCGCTGGAGCACGCGCTGGAGCGGCAGCATGTGGACGCGGGGGGCGCCGCGGACCAGGATGTGCTGGGTGTTCATTCCGATTCCGGAACGCACCGGGTCTGCATTCTGTTTGTGCGCGAAGGAAAGCTGCTGGGCAGCAAATCCTTTACGCCGGTAAAAACAAAGGCGGACCGGGAAGAAATTCTCTCATCGGCGCTGCGGCAGTATTATGACGAAGCCGGTCTGCCGGAAGAGATTCTTCTTCCCTTCAGCCTGTCCGATGAGGCTGTTTTGCTCGAATGGCTGGCCGAAAAACGGCAAAGAAGCGTGCGCATCACCGTGCCCCAGCGGGGCGCGAAAAAGGCGCTGGTTGACATGGCGTGCGCCAATGCCCGCGAGCTGCAGGCGTCCGACCGGAAAAAGGACGAACAGAAAACAGCCGTTTTGCAATTCCTGCGGGAAAGGCTTTCGCTTGCCGGTCTGCCGCGCCGGATCGAATGTTTCGACATCTCCAACCTGGGCGGGAAAAACGCCGTGGGGTCGATGGTGGTGTTTCAGGACGGGGAGCCGGATAAATCAGCCTACCGGCGCTTTCGCGTTCGCGGTCCGGATGAGCCGGACGATTACGGGATGATGCGGGAGGTGTTGACGCGCCGTTTCCAGGGTCGGGACCCGGTGCCTGACCTGCTGGTGGTTGACGGCGGCAAAGGACAGCTCAATGTCGCTCTTGCCGTTTTGAGCGACTTGAAGATCAAACTGGACGTCATCGGCCTGGCCAAGGAGGAAAGGTCCTTTCTGGCGGCCAAAAGAAGGCTTCAGGGAAAGCCGGCAAAATCGGAGGATCGCGTCTATTTGCCCCGGCGCAAGGACGCAATTTATCTTTCGTCGTCACCCGCCGCTCTGTCCCTTTTGCAGCGGCTGCGGGACGAGGCGCACCGCTTTGCCGTGAGCTATCACCGGAAATTAAAACAAAAAAATGACTTCCGCTCCGCGCTGGACGACATTCCCCGCCTTGGCAGCCGTCGGAAGAGTATTTTGCTGCGGCATTTCGGGTCGCTGGAGCGGATTCGAAGCTGTTCACCCGAGGAGTTGCAGGCGTTGCCGGGCATCGGCAGGGCCCTGGCCGAAACTATTCACAAAGTATTGTCTTCGGGTGGAGCAGCTTAAAGCCTGTCCAGGAGAGTTCGGTGCGATATGAGCTTGATTACGATTTTTCTTCTCGCGGTTGGCCTTGGACTTGACGCGTTTTCCGTGGCCATCGCCATCGGCGCGGCCAATGCAAAAAAATCCTGGGCGCCGGTGCTGCGGCTTTCCCTGGCTTTCGGCCTTTTTCAGTTCTTCATGCCGCTTGCCGGATGGCTGGCCGGTTCAACCGTGGTCGATAGGATTCAGGCTTTTGATCACTGGATTGCTTTTGCGCTTTTGGTTTTGGTCGGCGGGAAAATGATCCGGGAGGGTTTTGAAAAGGAAAAGGATGAGGAAAAGGCCGACCAGACGCTCGGCTGGCCGCTCTTTCTGCTTTCGATAGCGACCAGCATTGACGCGCTGGCGGTCGGCTTCAGTTTTTCTCTTTTAAAGACCCCGATCCTGTTTCCGGCGGCGATCATCGGGATGGTTTGTTTTGTGATGACGGCGGTGGGCATGGTTTTCGGCAAGGGATTGGCGCGGATTTTCGGCAGGAAAGTAGAGATTCTGGGCGGTCTGGTTTTGATTGCCATTGGTGTGAAGATATTGATCGAACATATGGGATGAAGACCGGAGACTGAAGACTGAAGGAAAAGACGTGGAAAAAGGACCGAACGTTTTTGTTTCACAGCAAAGGCGCGAGAAAAAATAAAAATGCTGAAGGTCAACAAAATTGACCTTCGGTCTTCAGCCTTCAGCCTGAAAATCTATACGAGGTGTCTGATGTTTTACCAAATCATCAAGGCCGGGAATGACGAAATCGGATTGGTGTGGGAAGATGCCGGGGGAAAAACACAAGTTGAGTGTATTTATCTTCCGGGCAGGGAAAAGATTATCCAAAAAATCTTTCGGGATTTTCCCGCTGTCGAGAAAAAGCCGCGCAAAATATCCGGCGGCCTGGATCGTCTGATTGTTGATTTGTGCCTTGGAAAAGAACGGCGCGTGGATTTATCCTTTCTGAATTTATCCGGGTTGACGGAATTTTCGGGGCGGGTGTTAAGGCAAACTCATCGCATCCCTCGCGGGAAAGTGTGCACGTATTCCGGTCTGGCGGCCAGGGTCGGATTTCCGCGCGCGGCCCGGGCGGCGGGTTCCGTGATGGCGAACAATCCTTTTCCGCTTGTGATTCCCTGCCATCGCGTGATTCGGGCCGACGGGACGCCGGGGCGTTTTGGCGGCGGCGCCGACATGAAAAGGCGCCTGCTGGAACGGGAAGGAATTTTTTTTGATGCGAAAGGAAGAGTGCCTTCGGAATACCGTGTAACGGCAAAGCGGCGGCGGCGGGATGACGCAGGTGATCATTCTTAAACAATGGACATTAGAGGGAACGGATATGAAACCGGAAACCATTGATCCTTCCGGCCATAAGAGCAAAAACCGGATTTGGCTTTTCAGCCTGTGCGTCATCGCTTTTCTGATTGCGGCGTCCGACCTTCAGGCCGGGCCGGCCGTTCCAGACGGGCGTCCCCGGATCGGCCTGGTGCTGAGCGGAGGCGGTGCGCGCGGGCTGGCGCACGTGGGCGTGATCGAGGTCCTGGAAGAAATGAAAATTCCGATTGACTGCATCGCGGGAACCAGCATGGGCGCGATTGTCGGCGGAATTTACGCGTCGGGCATGTCGCCCGACGAGCTGAAAAAATTCATCACCAGCATGCAGTGGAATGAAGCCTTCAAGGATAAGCCGGACCCGAGCGAAATGACCTTCCGCCGGAAGAGAGATGCGGCCGACTTTCTGATCGACCTCGACCTGGGCTTCAAAGACGGTGAATTTGCCATGCCCAGAGGGCTGCTTCAGGGGCAGAATCTGAACCTGATTCTGAAATCCCTGCTGATTCACACCGAAGGCATTGACGATTTCAACCGGCTGAATATTCCGTTTCGGGCCGTGGCCACGGATATCGAAACCGGCGACGCCGTCATTCTGGAAAAAGGGGAACTGGTGAAGGCGATTCGCGCCAGCATGTCCATTCCCGCCCTGTTCGCCCCGGTGGAAATAGACGGCAAGCTTCTGGTGGACGGCGGCGTCGCCAACAATCTGCCGATCGATATCGCGCGGCAAATGGGCGCGGATGTCGTAATTGTGGTGGATATCAGCACGGAATTGAGCCGCCGCGATCAGTTGGACACCTCCGTTGGAATCACCTCGCAGTTGACCTCCATCATGGTTCAGCGCAACACCCAGGCGCAGATCCGCACCATGCGGGAAGGGGACATCCTGATTCGTCCGGAGTTGGGTACGATCGGCAGCAGTGATTTCTTCAAGGCGGCAGACGCGGTCGCCGCCGGCCGGAAGAAGGCCGCGGAGATGAAGCCCGAGCTCGCTCATCTGGCCGTGCGGGAAGAGGATTTTCCGGCCTATCTGCGGGCGCAGAGGAAAAAAGACCAGGCGATGCCGGTGATCGACGTTGTGGAGGTGGACAACAAGTCGTCTTTTCCCGATGGTCTGATAGCTGCGCAAGTGAACATCAAACCGGGTGAGCCCCTGAACATGCCCGAATTGAAAAAAAATATCGACCGGGTGTACGGCATTGACACCTTTGAACGTGTGGACTTCCACCTTCGGAAAAAAGACAAGTCCACGGCGATTGTCATCGAACCGTTCGACAAAGCATGGGGTCCGAATTATTTCCGGTTCGGCCTGGGCCTGGAGGACAACTTCAAAGGCTCCGGCAGTTATGCCCTGACCGCGCAGTTTACCAAGACGGCTCTGAACCGACTGGCCGGAGAATGGCGCACCGAATTGAGAATCGGCGAGAACCCGCGCATCTATACCGAACTTTACCAGCCGCTGGACTATTCACTCAGCTATTTTGCAGCCGCCAATGCCGCCTATCTCATGCGCAACATCAATACGTACAACGACAAGGGCGAAATCCTGACGCAGTACCGCGTCCAGTCCGCTCAATTCGGCGTGGATGCGGGCAGGCAGTTCGGCAACTGGGGCCAGGTGCGCGCGGGCCTTCGCCGGGAGCACGGCAACGTGAAGATTGCCATCGGCGACCCCAGCGTGCCGGAAGAAACCTACAACCGCGGCAGCGTTCAGGCTTCCGTTGCCTACAGCAGACTGGACAACTATGTTTTTCCGCTCAGGGGAACGGACGCCAGTCTGATGTGGAATTACGATTTGAAAGCGCTGGGTTCGGACATCGATGAACAGGCCCTGGGCTTCAACTGGATGACCGCCTTCACGTGGGGGAAGTACACCTTCATTCCCTCCCTTGACGTCAAAACCATGCTGGACGACGACAGCGTGGCCGTACAGGACACGTTTCCGCTGGGCGGCTTCCTGAATCTGTCCGGCTTTTCCACCAATGAGATCTACGGACGCCATACCGGCCTGGCCCGCCTGGTGGCCTACCGGGAAATCGGCTCCGCCGGCATGGGCGCGCTGAAGATGCCCCTGTACATCGGCCTGTCGGCGGAGGCGGGCAATGTTTGGAACAAACGGTCGGACATCAATTTCGAGTCCCTGATTCTGGCCGGAAGCATTTTCCTGGGAATCAAAACGTATCTCGGGCCGGTTTACCTGGCCTATGGTCAGGCCCAGCGAGGCCATTCGTCCATTTATCTCAACGTGGGCCAGCGGTTTTAAACGGCCGTGAGACTCACTTGCTGAATTTACAAAGGAGGAAAATGGAATGCTTTTTAAAATGAAAACAATTTTTGGACGAGGTCGCGGACGGCATCAATAAGAAGGGACTGGCCTAAGGCCGGGCGGCCGTCCCCGGTTTTCCGGGGACGGCTCATCCGACGCGGCCGATCATAAGCCGTCAGCTTTGTTTCAGGATTTTTCCTCTTAAACTCAGCACGATTTCCGTCATGGGGATGATTCGCTTTGCCGCTTCCATGCCTTTTCGGACGATGACGGGCATGCCCGAACAGCAGGGGACTTCCATGACGGCCACCGTGACGCTTTTGATGTTTGCCGTTTGAAAAATATCGGCAAACTTTTGAACGTATTCCTGCACGTCGTCGAATTTCGGGCAGCCCATCATCACCACTCTTCCTTTCAGCAGATTCCGGTGCAGAAGGGGAAAAGCGACCGCCGTGCAGTCCGCAAGGACCAGCAGGTCGGCTCCCTTCAGGAAAGGAGCGGAAGCCGGCACCAGCTTGATCTGTATGGGCCAGTGGGTGAGGGCTGATTCTTCTTCGCCCTCCTCCAGATGCTTCGGCTGATTGGCCGCTTCACAGGCGGACGGTTTGCCGAGAATTTGAATCTGAGCGGAAGGGCAGCCGCAGGGAAGCGGCGGTTGGCTTTGTCCGGCCAGGTGCTTTTGGACGGCCTCTTCGTCAAAGGGCGACGCCTCGCGCTCGACGATCCGGAGCGCCCCGGTGGGGCACTGGCCGATGCAGGCGCCCAGACCGTCGCAGAATGTTTCCGAAACGACTTTGGCCTTGCCGTCGATGATTTGCAGGGCGCCCTCGTCGCAGCCCGTCACGCACTGGCCGCACCCGTCGCACAGCGCCTCGTCGATTTCAATGATTTTACGCAATATTTTTTTCATGTTTTTCCCTTTTGGCTCTTGATTTTCAGAAAACATCCCCGCTGCCAGGGGTGTGCAAAGGAGGAGCGGGCGCTTGAATGCGCCTTTCCCCTGAAAGCGGGAAAATGAACTAACGGCCCTCAACCATGGCTTCGACATCCGTCTTTGAATCCGTTATCGGCTTGATGTTGAACTTCTCCACCAGGACCTTGAGGACGTTCGGCGACGCGAAGGCCGGCAGGGTCGGTCCGAGGCGGATTCCCTTGACACCCAGGTACAGAAGAGCCAGAAGCACCGCCACCGCTTTCTGCTCGTACCAGGCAATGTCAAAGGAAATCGGCAGTTCGTTGATGTCTTTCAGTCCGAAAACTTCTTTGAGCTTCAACGCGATTAACGCCAGCGAGTAGCAGTCATTGCACTGTCCGGCATCCAGCACTCGGGGAATGCCGCCGATATCGCCCAGCGCAAGCTTGTTGTAGCGGTACTTGGCGCAGCCGGCGGTCAGGATAATCGTGTCTTCGGGGAGTTCCCGGGCGACATCGGTGAAGTAGCCGCGGGACTTGTGCCGCCCGTCGCAGCCGGCCATGACGATGAAGCGCTTGACGGCGCCCGATTTCACCGCCGCGACCACCTGATCCGCCAGGGCCAGCACCTGATGATGGGCAAATCCCGCCACCAGTTCGCCTTTTTCCAACTCCCTGGGCGGCGCGCATTTTTTCGCAAGCTCGATGATTTCAGAAAAATCTTTTGTTCCGCCTTTGGATCTGTCAGGGATGTGTTTCAATCCGGGGTAGCCCACGACGCCCGTCGTGAAGATTCGGTCTTTATAGGAATCCCTGACCGGAATGATGCAGTTGGTCGTCATCAGGATGGGGCCGTTGAAGGATTCGAACTCCTCATTCTGCTTCCACCAGGCGTTTCCGTAATTTCCAACGAAGTGGGCGTATTTCTTGAACGCTGGGTAGCTGTTGGCCGGCAGCATCTCGCCGTGTGTATAAACATCCACGCCGGTTCCCTCCGTCTGTTTCAGCAGCTCGTCGAGGTCCTTGAGGTCATGGCCCGAAATCAGAATGCCCGGGTTGCCCCGCACGCCGATGTTGACTTTGGAAATTTCGGGATGGCCGTATGTCGAGGTGTTGGCCTTGTCCAAGAGTGCCATCGCGCTTACGGCGCATTCGCCCGCGCGCAGGACCATGGCCACCATTTCATCCACGCTCAAATCTTCGGTGATGGAGATCAGCGCTTCCCTGACGAAATCATGAATTTTCCCGTCTTCAAAACCCAGAACGGCGGCATGTTCCGCATAAGCCGCGATTCCCTTGATTCCGAAGAGGAGCAGCATTCGGAGCGAGCGCACATCCTCGTTTTCCGTGGAAAGAACACCGACGGCGGCGGCTTTCTTTTTAAATTCCTCCATGTTGTCGGAATCCCACACGGCACAGTCATGCAGGCCCGCGGGAAACGCCGCGCCGCAGGCTTGTCTGAGTTCGCTGCGAAGCCGAAGCGCCTCCCGAATCATTCCGATGATCCGGTCGCTGTCGAAGTTGGCATTGGTGATCGTGGCAAAAAGCGCCTCCATCATAAAGCGCCCGTATTTGGGATCCAGCGGACCTTTTTCTTTAGCCTTGTCGGCACAGACGGCCATGCCGTTCAGAAGATAAATCAGAAGGTCCTGCAGATTGGATGTTTCCTCGGTTTTACCGCAGACCCCTTTGACCGTACATCCTTCATTTTTGACGGTTTCCTGGCACTGATAACAAAACATGTGACACCTCCTGTTACGATTCGTTGCGATTTGCCGGAAAGAATACTGAAAATCATTCCGGACATCCTTGATTTATGTTAAGTAAAAAAACATTTTTTGCCGAGAGGACGCCAATGATGAACAAAGTTCGGAACGTTTTGACCCAGAGCCAGCTTTTCGGGGGACTGCCGGATGAGCATCTTGCGGAGATTGAAAACATAGCGGTTCCCAGGCGCTGCGGCAAGGGGGAGATGGTCTTTCATGACGGAGATGAAGGAATCGGCTTTTATCTGGTGGTCGCGGGGATCGTCAATGTTTATAAACTTTCTTCCGAAGGGAAGGAGCAGATCCTTCATATCGTCGGGGAGGGAGACACCATCGGCGCGGTTCCCGTTTTTTCCGGGGAATCCTTTCCCGCCAACGCCCGCGCGGTGACCCCCTGCCATCTTCTGTTTTTCAACCGGGAGAAATTCATCCGCCTGATTACCCGTCAGCCGTCTCTTACGATGAATATCCTGGCCCTCCTGTCCGCCCGCCTGCGGGAGTTTACCGTCCAGGTGGAAAATCTGTCGCTCAAGGAAATTCCCGGCCGTCTGGCTTCCTACCTTCTGGATCTCGCGCGGGAGCAGGGAAACCGGGATCGGATCGCGCTCAATATTTCCAAACTGCAATTGGCCGGCCTGCTCGGCACCGGACCGGAATCTCTTTCCCGCGCTCTGGGCAGCCTGAAAAGCAAAAAGCTGATCGAGGAAAAGGGATCCATGATCCGGCTCGTGAACCGGGCGCTCTTGGAAGAGCTGGCCGAAAAAGGAAAAAACACGCCATAGCACGCCCGGCTTCGGCGGGTTTGCTTTCGGAAACTCCTTTATTTGGGCAGCCAGCCGAGCCCTTTGGCATGCAGGCTCTGAATATAAAGGCGGTCGGCGGTTTCCGTCACGCCGGTGGTTTCCGGATACGCGCCGCCGGGATCCTGCAGGTCGGCCACGACCCGGCCGTCTTCCGTGAAGGCGAACACATGCCCGTAAGCTTTGGGAACCGGCCACAGGGAACGCGGCAGACGCAGGGTAATCTTTCGGAGAAAGGGCTTGCTTCCCATTTGGTCCAGATCGGGATTGCGCGGTTTGGCAAAGCCCATCCAGATTTTTCCATCCTGTCCGCGCATCAGGTTGTCGGGAAAGCCGGGAAGATTGTCGAAAACAATTTTAGCCTGATCGCCCGGCCGGGCAATGTCCAGTTCCAGCGCGTGTACGGACACTTTCCAAAGCCGGTATTTTCCCGTTTCGTTCACAAAAAGATTTTGCTCGTCCCGGCTGAGGGCCAGACCATTGGCGAAACAGAATCCACTGGCGACGACGCGGGTGGATTTTTGCGCCGGATCGTAGGCGAGGACGCGTCCGGTGGAGGACATTTCCATGATGTCCAGAATACTGGCTTCAAACGGTCCGCCCCATTCGGCGGGTGAAAAGCGCCTCGAAGCATCGCTTAAGTAAATCATGCCGGACCGGGCAACCACCACCGCGTCGGCATAGCGGATCGGGTCGCCGTTGACCGACCGGGTCAGCAGGGTGATCTCCCCTTGAGGGCTGACGGACAGCAGTCCCCGGATTGCATCCGCGGCAATCAGGTTCCCCGCTTTGTCGAAATCAAATCCCAGTACGCGCCCGCCGGTGCGGATGAAAACCTCCTGTCCGCTTCCGTCAGGATTCATGCGCAGAACGTTTCCGCTGCCCACGGAGACATACAGCTTTCCGTCTTTTCCCAGGACGATGTGTTCGGGCCCCTCTTCGGCGCCCAGGTCGATGAGGTTCAGCCGGGACAATCCGGTGTTGAACGCATGCGGTCCGGTATATCCGGCCGCAGCCGGCGCATTCCACGCGACCGGCTCGATCGGCACCGGCCAGAAAAGGAAATACCCCGCGAAAAGGACCAGAAGCAAAACCATCATGAACAGTACTTTTTTCATCAGGACCTCCTTCCGATAATGCTGGTTGGGCCGGTTGACGGATCAAAAAGTTTTGGACCGCACTGTCTTGCCGCTCAGGGTCTTGTGTCTTTGTGAAAAAACGGGAAACGAAACGTTCAGGGTTCTCTCGGGTAAAAGCCCATGGTCAACTCATATACGCCCGACGAAAACTGCTTTTCCATCTGAAAATTCATTCGCTCGAAAAGACGGAGCATGGCTTTGTTTTCCGCCAGCACTGTGGCGGAAAAGCCCAGAAGCCCGTCCCGCTTCGCGATTTCGGTGAGATATTCGAGGAGCACGATTCCGATGCCGCGGTTCTGCCAGACGTCGCCCACCAGAAAGGAGGCGGCGGCCGTGTGCGTGTCCGTGTCGATGATGTACTGGCCCATACCCACGATCTCCTCCATGCCCTGCCGCTCCTGGATGGCGAGCATCAGCATTTCTTTCGAGTAATCGATGATCACGTATTTTTGAAGGATGTTGTGCGGCATGTGGACCATGTTGGTGAAAAAACGTGTGTAGATGCTCTTGTCCGAAAGCGAGTAGAGAAAGGCCTTGATGATTCCCTCGTCGCTGATTTTGACGGGGCGGAGGAAAAGCGGCAGGCCGGTCCGCGTGGAGCGGTAGGTTTCCAGATGCTCGGGATAAACGCCCGTCGTGCCGGGGATAAACGCCTGGTCGCGGTAGATGAGGCCCCGTTCGCGCGCCTGCTCCACAAGCCAGGGGCGGAACCTCGGGTGCGCGATGGAAATGAGAGCCATGGCGCGTTCCCGGATATTTTTTCCATGCAGGTAGGCCGTTCCGTATTCGGTGACCACATAGTGCACGTCCCCGCGGATGAGCGTGGCCGACGCGCCGGCGGAAAGGCAGGGGACGATGCGGGAATGAGCCATGTCTATCGAGGTGGACCGCATGGCCAGAATGGACTTGCCGCCCGGCGCAAGCGCCGAGCCCCTCATGAAATCCGCCTGTCCGCCGACGCCGCTGTAAAAGACTCCGCCGATCGATTCCGCGGTGGCCTGCCCCGTGAGATCAATTTCCAGCGCGGAGTTGATGGCGGTCATGTTGGCCTGCCGCCCGATGACAAAGAGGCTGTTGGTATAGTCGATCGGCCTGAACTCAAACGCGGGGTTGTCGTTGAGGAATCTGTAGGTGTCGCGGCTCCCCATGCAGAACGACGCGACGGTTTTTTTGCGGTCCAGGGATTTCTTCGCGTTGGTCACGACGCCTTTTTTCATGAGATCGATGATGCCGTCGGTGAGAAGCTCCGTATGCACGCCCAGATCCCGCTTGCCCGAAAGATGGGCCAGAATGGCGTTGGGCATGGTTCCGTATCCCACCTGAATGGTGTCGCCGTCCTGCACGATGCGCGAGACATAGGTCCCGATTTTTTCGGTCTCTTCACCGGGCGGATCGGGCGTGTATTCCAGGATGGGTTCGTCGTGGGGGAGAATGAAATCCACGTCGCGGATGTCCACCATGGCGTCGCCGCGAACGCGCGGCATGTGATGGTTGACCTGCGCGATGACCAGCCGGGCCTGTTCCACGGCGGATTTGACGATGTCCACGCTCACGCCCAGGCTCATCAGCCCTTCTTCGTCCGGCGGCGAGAGCTGCACCAGCGCGACATCGATGGTGATGATTCCGCGGCGAAAGAGAGACGGGATTTCCGAAAGGAACGTCGGCGTATAGTCGGCCAGCCCTTCATTGACCAGCTGCCGGGAGCTGTCGCTGATGAAAAACGAATTGTGGCGAAAGTTGATCTTGAACTTTTTGTTGGCATAGGGAGCCACGCCAAGGGTCCATATGTGAATGATCTGCGTCCCGTAAATGGTGTGGGGCGTGTTTTCCACGTAGCGAATGAGCGAGTTCAGCAGGCTCTGCGGTTCGCCGCAGGCCGTGCCGATGAAGATGGAATTGCCGCGGCGGATGCGTCCGAAAAGGTCTTTTTCGGGGACGAATTTTTCCGGATAGCGCTTTTTGAATTTTTCAAGATGGTCTTCCCGCCCTGCAGGCATGGCCGTTCCTCCGTTGCCTTCCCGTCTCCAGACCCCGCTGGACCGGCCGGCGTTGCCTTCGGCCGTTCGTTTCGCGCCCGGAATCGGCCTTTGCCGCCTTGCCGAAACACGATGAGATCACACGAGAGCTTTTCTTTGCCTCGGAACTATAGAAAGTCCCGTTTTGTAAGTCAAGAAGAACTTGATCCCCTTTCCGGTGAGGGCCTCGGCTGGATGGAAAGTGCGAATTTCCGGGGGCCGGCCCATTGGGATTGGTGGTTGAGTTCATGGGAAATTCATGTTAGAAAAAATCCGGTCAATGAATCCGGCACACCAAAAGGCGAAAGGGGGCGCCCCATGTTCCAGATTGTAAAATACGAGACCTTCAACGACCGGCAGGTGATCTTTAAAGAAGGAACCTTTGGCGACTGGATGTACGTTATTGAAGAGGGGGCCGTGGAAATTTCCCGAGTCGTCGAAGGGAAAAAGATCGTCATCGCGGTTCTGAAAACGGGGGAAATCATCGGGGAAGTGGCCTACATTTCCAAAGAAGGGCGCTCCGCGACGGCAACGGCGGTGGGCAAAACCCGAATCGGAATGATCGACCGGGAATACTTCGACCGGGAGTTTAATGGAATCTCCAGTGATTTTCAGATGATCCTGAAATCCATGGCCCGGCGCCTGAGGGAAACAACCGACCATCTGATACAACTTCAAAACCAGGCCGGGAAATAGACGGCGCGCGTCGGGCCTCATTCCAGCCGGATTCCGGGCTTCAGTGGAAAGCCGCGCAGAAAGTCGGAAACCGGCATTCTTTTTTTGCCGGCCAGCTGGACCTCCTTCAAGATCACATGGCCGTTCGAGGCCGCCACGGGCAGCCCCTCGGGGGTGGCTGCGGCGACGGCGCCGGGCGGTTCTTCCACAGGGCCCGGGCGGGCCTCGGCAGCAAGAATTTTCAGGTCCTGCCCCTCCAGGAGCGTGTAAGCCGCGGGCGACGGATTCAGACCGCGAACCAGATTGATGATGTGTTCGGCCGGATTGCGCCAGCAGATTCTGCCGGTTTCCCGGCTCAGGCGGGGCGCGAAGGTCACGCGGGAAGAATCCTGCTTTTGTCTTTGAACGGCGCCGGATGCGAGCCTTTCGATCGTTTCGACCAGCAGCGCCGCGCCCAGCAGCGCGAGCCGGTCATGCAGTTCACCGTAAGTCTCCGTTTCGCCGACGGGCGTTTTCTCCTGCGCCAGAATATCGCCGGAATCCATTCCTTCATCCATCAGCATGATGGTAACGCCGGTTTGTTTTTCGCCCCGGATGATGCTCCAGTGGATAGGCGCCGCGCCCCGGTAGGCGGGCAGAAGGGAAGGGTGAATGTTCAGGCAGCCCTGCGGCGGGAAGTCAAGGACGGCTTTGGGCAGAATCTGTCCGAAGGCCGCCACGACCGCCATGTCGGGACGGACGGCGTCCAGGGCCTCCAGAAAAGACGGGTCTTTTACGCTTGCCGGCTGCAAAACCGTGAGGCCGAATTTCTGCGCCATTTGCTTCACGGGGGGAGCGGCATCCTTTTTGCCCCTTCCCGCGGGGCGGTCCGGCTGGGTGACGACGGCGGAGATTGGAAAGCCTCGTTGGCAGAGCGTTTCCAGGGCCGGCAGGGCAAAAGCCGGAGTGCCCATGAAGAGAATGCGTGGTTTCTTCGTCATTTCCCGTCCTTTTCTTTTTCACGCTTCTATATGGAATTGTGAAGTTTGTGTCAAGGGCCGCTCCTGACCGGCGGTTTTCCGGCATTTTCCTGTTGTCAATTTCGGTTTCATGCTTTATATTGAAGACAACAAAACGAATCTCATGACAGGTGGATCTTTCACGAAAGGAGACGAAGCATGAAGACATACGCCATTAAGTATGTGGAGCTGGCCGAGCAGCATGCGGGAAGAATGGCAAAACGGTGGGCGATGGACGTCCAGAACAATGCCCGGACAAAAAGATACAAGGAGCTGGACGAAGAAAGCATCGTGAATCAGGGTGTAAAGTTTTATCACAATTTCAGCAAAATGTTCGCCGAAGACAAAATCAGTGAAGCCACCATGAAATATTTTCGAACCTACGCACAGGAAAGTTTCGCCATGCGGATTCCCATGGATGAAGCCGTCTACGCGTTGATTCTTCTGCGAAGGCATACCTGGCTGTACGCGGAATTCCAGACCATCTTCAGCTCCGGCATCGATCAGCGGCAGGCCCTGGACACCCTGAGCCGGACGATCCTGCTTTTTGACTACGCGATTTATGAAGTCACGAAGGAATATCAGGAATTGATGAAGAAGGGAAAAGGCAAGAAATAATTTCCGTATCCCCTGCACGCATAGGATGGAAGAGAGGAGAATGCGATATGGTAGAATCGATTAAGCTGCTGGATGTGCTGGAAGCCAATATTGACGAAATTGCGGTGCACTGGGCCGCCGACGTCAGGAAAAATAAACGAACCGTTCACTACAAGGACATTCCTGAAGAGAAGCTCGTCCTGCAGGCCGTTAAATTTTACAGCCAGCTTCGGAACATGCTCATGGCCCCCAATCGTCTGGACAAGGCGCAGGAATTTTTCATGCACTACGCGAGAACCTGCTACGAAATGGGCATTCCGCTTCATGAATCCATCTACGCCCTGAACATGATGCGCCGCCACATGTGGCTCTACGCGGAGTTCCAGGCGATTTTCATCAACGCCATCGAGCACAATCAGGCCATCGACTCCGTCATGCGGATCATGCTGCTCATCGATTATGCTGTGTATGAAATCACGCAGTACTATCAGGACCGCATCCGGCTGGAGACCAAGCAGCAGTTTTAGCGTTCCTGGGGGCGGCTGGATTCAAACAGACCCAACCGGCGGCAGCGGATTTTCCGCTGCCGTTTTTGCCGGCATTCCTTACATGAAATTTTCCGGATCCACGTCCGCCGTGATTTTGACAGTGCTGGTGGCGTGCTTCTTTAAAAGCTTTGCGGCCATGGAATGCATCCGCCGGTTGTCCCTTCCTTTGATCATCATCTGCTGGCGGTGTTCTCCCCGGATTTTCGCCAGCGGCGATTCGGCCGGGCCGATGATTTCCAGAATGTTTTCATGCCCGGCGCAAAGCGCCCGGGCGTCTCGTCCCAGCTCCCGCGCCGTTTCGTCGAGCGCCGCTTTTCTGGCCGAGGACAGCCGCAGGTTGATGATTTGTGCGAACGGGGGGTATTTCAGCGCCTTGCGGAATTCGATTTCCTCTTCATAAAAGGATAAGTAGTCGTGGGCGCTCGCGTGGCGCAGCGCGTAATGCAGGGGGTTGAAGGTCTGGATGATGACGCGCCCCGTTGCTTCGCCTCTTCCGCCGCGTCCCGCCACCTGCGTCAGCATCTGAAACGTTTTTTCCGCGGCGCGGAAATCCGGCATATTGAGCGACGTGTCGGCGGAAACGACGCCCACCAGCGTGATGGACGGAAAATCGTGCCCTTTGGAGACCATTTGCGTTCCCACCAGAATGTCGATTTCGCCTCGTTCCAGCGAAGCCAGAATCTTTTCCTGCGATCCGCGGCGCGCCGTAGTGTCGGAATCCATCCGGCTGATGCGCGCCAGCGGGAAAAGGCTCTGCAGTTCAGCCTCCAGTTTCTGCGTGCCTGCTCCGTAGTTGAGGATTCGGCTTCCGCCGCACCGGGGGCAAAGCGGCACGGCGCGGCGGCTGTAATCGCAGTAGTGGCATTTCACCAGATTTTCCGCCGGATGGCTTTTCAGGGAAACGGCGCAGTTGGGGCAGGAAAACGTGTAGCCGCAGTCGGCGCAGACCAGAAACGTGTCGAAGCCGCGCTTGTTGAGAAAAAGAAGCGCCTGCTCCCGGCGATCGAGAACGTTCCGAAGCGCCGCGATGAGCGCTTCGGAAAGAACGGGTGATTTGCCGCCGGTTTCCCTTTGCGTTTTCATGTCGACAATGTCGATTTGCGGCAGTGGCTGACGGTTGACCCTTCGGGCCAACTCCAGGTGAGCGTATTTTCCGCCGCGGGCGTTGAAGAAGGTGCGCACGGCCGGCGTCGCCGAGCCGAGCACGCAGACGGCGTTAGCGCTCCGGGCTTTGACGACGGCCAGGTCGCGGGCGTTGTAGCAGAGCCGTTCATCCTGCTTGTACGACGGATCGTGCTCCTCATCCACGATGATGATTTTCAGGTTCGGCAGCGGGGCAAACAGTGCCGAGCGCGCGCCGATGACCAGATGGATCAGGCCCCGCCGGATCTGGCGCCACTGGTCGTAGCGGACGCTCTCGGCGATGCCGCTGTGCAGGACGGCGATCCTGTCCGGGTCGAAGCGCCCGGTGATCCGGGAGATCAGCTGCGGTGTGAGGGAAATTTCCGGGACCAGGTAAATGGCCGAGCCGCCCGATTTCAGAACCCGGTCGATGGCGCACAGGTACACTTCCGTTTTGCCGCTGCCGGTCACGCCGTGCAGCAGGACGGGGTGGAATACCTCGCTGTCGATGAATTGCCCAATGGTTTCCAGGGCCTTTTTTTGTTCGTCGTTGAGCGCGATATTCTGTCTGGGGGCGGCGAGAGCGGATTCGATCGGCGCCCTGCGGATGTGTTCTTCTTCGCGGACCTCTACGGCGCCTTTTTCAAAAAGCCTTTTGATGACGGCGGCACTTGCCGCGGTTTTCTCCGCCAGGGCGCGAAGCTCCATCGGCCCTTCCCGCCGAAGGCAGTCGGCGACAATCTGCTGCCGGGGCGTCAGTTTCATCGGGCCGGAGAGCTCATCAGCAAGCCGGATAATTTTTTTCATGCGGATGCCCAGTTGCTTTTTTTCCTTTTCCATGACGTGAACCCAACCGGCCACCTGGAGGCTGCGGGCGATGGAAGCCGCGTTTTTCATATTGGATTTCCGGATCCAATCCTGAAAGGCCAGGCCGCCTGAATGCTCATGGAGGATGTCCAGAAGCTTTTTTTGCGCGGCAGTCGGCCTCGCATCGCGGGCGGCGGGTGCGGGAATGATCCAGCGCAGTTCCCTTCTTTCCGGTCCCGAGGGAATCAGCTCGGCCAGCGTTTTCCCCAGCGGATAGAGAAAATACCCGGAAATCCACCGGTAAAATTTCAGATCCTCCGCGTCGAACAGCGCCTCTTCGTCAAGGACGGCGACAATCTTTTTGGTGTCCTTCAAATCGCAGTTCTTCAGTATTTCGACAATAAATCCGCTGCGCTTTCTGATGCCGAAGGGCACAAAAACCCTCTTGCCGACCTCAACGGCGTTCTGGAGATGGACCGGAACTTCATAGGTAAAGAGCTTATCGGAAGGAATGTTGACGGCGACGCTTATGAACATGAGTCTTGTTACCACTTTTGACGCAAAAAGAAAATATCGGACGGGAAACGGGCCAAAAAAAAGCCCCGACTCGCGGGGCTTCCGGTCTTTATTCGCCTTTGAGCTTTTCCATTTTTTCCTGCTTGGTTTTGCAGTCGATGCATTCGGTCGTGACGGGTCTGGCCAGCAGTCTTTTCTCGGATATCGGGCCGCCGCAGGATTCACAGATGCCGTAAACGCCGTCGTCAATCCTTTTGATGGCTTCCTGCATTTTGACGATAAGTTTGCGCTCGCGGTCGCGGATGCGCAGCTCAAAATTGCGGTCGGATTCCAGGGAGGCGCGGTCGTTGGGATCGGGGAAATTTTCCTTGCCGCTGGTCATTTCCGAAACGGTTTTGCCCGCCTCGCTGAGCAATTCATTGATTTTTTGTGTCAGCAGTTTGCGAAATGCTTCGAGCTTTTCCGGCTTTAAAGTCGTTTGTTTTTCCAATGCCGCCACTCCTTTACCGTAATGTTTGAAGGGACCTTTTACCTAATGGCGACTGGTTTGTAAAGCAAAAAAATCATGTATAAAAATCCGAAAAAAATCCATAATCCCGCATATCCACCCGCCTGTTCCGCCTTCATTTGTCCGGTCCGTACACCGCCATGACCTTGTCCACGATATTGGTCGTGGATTTGCCGGCAACTTCCGCAATAATCTCGACCCGTCCGCCCCACCGCCGGATTTCATCGCGTCCGACGACCTGCTCTTCCGCCCAGTCCCCGCCTTTGATCAAAACATCGGGCTTGAGCAGGCAAATCAGCTCCAGCGGTGTCGGCTCGGAAAATATTGTTATAAAATCGATGCATTCCAGCTCGGCAAGGATTTCGGCCCTCTCCTGCTCGGGAACCAGCGGTCTTTTGAGTCCCTTGATGGCCCGCACGGAGGAATCGCTGTTGAGCGCCAGAACCAGAACATCAGCCGTTTTTCCGGCTTCCTTCAGGTATCGGACATGGCCCACGTGAAGAAGATCAAAGCAACCGTTGGTGAAGGCGATCTTTTTCCCCTCTTGGCGCAGCGCATCCAGTTTTTCCTTTAATTCGGTTCTGTTTAGAATTTTGTTCATAGCGACTCCTTTTGATTCGTCGGCAACCCGGGCTTTTTTATTGAAACCGTTTGGCCGTCCCGGCCAAGCAAACGTTTTGACGCATTTTCCGAAGACGATCCCGATGGTTCCGTTGGTGATCGGCTGTCCCTTCGGGCTGCCGTGAGGCCGGCCGGCGTTTAAAGGACACGGGCCGCCGTCAGCGCCGCCACTCGTTTCGCGCCCGCCTCCGCCAGCGTTTTGGCGCATTCATTGATCGTGGCTCCCGTCGTGTAAACATCATCCACCAGCAGGAAACTCCCGCCGGGAATCTTTTCTGAATGACTTGCCCTGAAAGCGCCGGAAATGTTTTTATCCCGCTCGCTTTTGTCCAGTCCTGTTTGCGTTAAAGTAAATCTGCGCCGTTTTAGCAAGGAAAAATCGACGGCGATTCCGTGTTTTTTGCCCAGAGCGCGCGCCAGGACAAGCGACTGGTTGAATCGTCTTTCCCGCAGCCGCCTGATGTGCAGCGGGACGGGAATGATCGCGTCAAAAGCGCTGAAATCGACGCCGTCAAAATCAAAGTCGGCCAGAAGGCCCGCCAGCGCCTCGCCGGCCGTCAGGTCCCGTCCGTACTTGAAGCGGCGGATCACATCTGCGATGATTCCCTCATAGGCAACGGCGGCGCGGGCGAACTCGAACCAGTGTGCGTTTTCCATGCAGGAAGGGCACAGGTGGTCTTCGGAAGATGAGTCGGGAAACAGGATTCCGCAGACCGGGCAGAGGCTTCCGTGAAGAAAGGTGATTTGACCAAAGCAGTCGGAACAGAAGAACTCCGGGCGGCCGGAGGGAAGGATGCGGGAGCAGGCAAGGCAGATTCTGGGGAAAAAAGCATCGGAGATCTGGGATAAAAACTCATAAAGAATCAAGTCATGTCCTTGTGCAATTTCTTGATTTCCGTTGCGTTTTCGTCTATCTCCATTCGGGGCGCGTCCCACAGGTTTTCAAGATCGTAAAAAGAACGGGCGGCTTCCTGAAAAATGGAGATCACCACATCGTCATAATCCAGCAGGATCCATTCGGCGTTGGCCTTTCCTTCCACACCCAGCGGCCGGATGCCCTCTTTTTTCAGATATTCCTGAACCGTGGAGGCAACGGCCTGAACCTGCCGGTCGGTTGTTCCCGAGCAGATAAGCATGTAGTCCGTAAAGGAAGAAATCTCCCGAACATTCAAAACAACAATATTTTTTGCCTTTTTCTGCAGAACCGCGTTGATGCACAACAGCAGCCGCCTGGCCGATTCATTTTTTTTAACTGGCAAAATTCCTCCTTGAATAGGTTTTTAGGCTGACCCCCTGCAAGGTGGCACGATGCCGACACCCCTGCGGGCGCGCGCGGCTTTAAGGATAAAATGAAAGACGCTAAACGCGCCGTCATTCAGAAAACTTATAACGCCAGGAGTGCGCAAAATCAACCTTCAGTCTTCAGCCTTCAATCTTAATTTTCTTATGTCACAAATGCAAAAAGTTGACAATAAGGCATTTTGGTCCCTGCCGGGTGATCACGGCCGTTTCCCTGAATGCAGGGAGCTTTTGCCTCCTTCATCAATGTCGCAGAAGGAAGAGCAGGGATGGGAGGTTGTGAAAAAAAAACGACTGTGGTAAATCAACGGTCCCTGTCGATGAAGAAAGGAATCTCTGAATGCCCGACATGATTCGGAAAGTTCATGTTCACATGCCGTATCTGCTGCTGGGGCGGCATCTGCCCATGGTTCTGGCAAAGAAGCTCAATCTGGAGATCTACTTCAGCCACGATGCGCTTCAGTCGCTGGATCGGAATCAGTGCGCCAAGGTGTCCCGAACGCTGGAGAATGCCGGGTTAAAAGTGACGTTTCATGCCCCTTTTATGGATTTGCGGCCCGGCGCGCTGGACGACGGAATCCGCCGGGCCAGCCTGGACAGGATTCGGCAGGTGTTCGATCTGATCCCGATTTTTAAGCCGCTGAAAATTGTCTGTCATCCCTCCTTTGATCAACGCTACTATGTGTCCTGCGATGATCTTTGGCTGGAAAACAGCGTCAATTTCTGGCGGCAGCTGATTGTGCAGGCCGAAGACGGAGGAGCCGTCATTGCGCTGGAAAACGTTTACGAAAGGGAGCCGGGCATCCTGCGCCGCCTGCTGGAAGCGCTCCATTCCCGTCAGGTGTGTTTTTGTTTCGACACGGGCCACTTCAATGTTTTTGCCCGCGCGCCCCTGGAGGACTGGATGGAGCAGCTGGGCCGCTTCATCGGCCATCTGCATCTTCATGATAATTTCGGCAAATTCGATGAGCATCTGCCGGTGGGAGGCGCCACCTTTCCTTTCGGCCTGTTTTTTGCCGCGCTGAAGAAGCTGGACGTGAGGTCGACGGTTACGCTGGAGGCGCATGCCGAGGAGCACCTCTGGCAGTCTCTGGCGAATTTGCGCAACAGTTCCTATCTGGACGGTTTGAACCTCTGAGGGGGGAGTGGGGGATGTTCCCGTACCTGGTCAAGAGAATTCTTTTTATGATCCCGCTGCTCCTGGGCATCACGATCATCTGTTTTTTTGTGATGCGCCTCGCTCCCGGCTCGCCCACGGATCTGCAGACGCAGATGAACCCGAAAGCATCGGCGGAAATGCGCCAGCGCCTGATGAGCCTCTACGAACTCGATAAGCCCATCCACGTTCAATACGTATCCTGGCTCACAAAGCTGATTCGCGGCGACCTGGGAACATCCTTTTCATCCGACCACCGGCCGGTGGCCGACAAGATTCTGGAGCGTCTGCCGATCACGATCACGATCAATCTTCTTTCGCTGGTTCTGATCATCGCGGTGGCCGTGCCGATCGGCGTTCTGTCTGCGGTCCATCAGGACTCGCTTTTCGACAAGGTGATGTCGGTGATTGTTTTTATCGGTTTTGCCGTGCCGACCTTCTGGCTGGCGCTCCTCATGATGATTTTTTTCGGCATACACCTGGGTTGGCTGCCGATTTCAGGATTGCGGTCCCTCAATTATGAATATCTGAGCACTTGGGGGCAGTGGACGGATCTGGCCAAACATCTGATCCTGCCGGTTTTTATCTCTGCTTTCGGAGGGCTGGCCGGATTGTCCCGCTACATGAGGGCCAATATGCTGGAGGTGATTCGGCAGGACTACATTCTGACGGCGCGCGCCAAGGGATTGAGCGAGCGCCAGGTGATTTACAAGCATGCCCTGCGCAACGCGCTCCTGCCGGCGATCACCATTCTGGGGCTGTCGATTCCGGGGCTCATCGGCGGCAGCGTCATCTTTGAAACGATTTTCGCGATTCCGGGCATGGGACAGTTGTTTTACATGTCGGTTATGGCGCGCGATTATCCGACGGTGATGGGGATTTTGCTGATCGGCGCGGTTTTGACGCTGGCGGGGAATCTGATCGCGGATGTGTCGTACGCGGCGGCGGATCCCCGCATTAGGATTTCTTAAGGGTTTAAGATGGGCTTCCGGGAAATGTTTTATAAAAACAAGCTGGCGCTGGCGGGCCTGGCGATTGTGGTTCTGCTTTTTGTGATTTCCCTGGCGGCTCCCCTGATTTCGCCCTGCGATCCGGGCGCAATCGATCTGCAAAACGTTCTGGAGCCGCCGTCGGTAGAGCATTGGTTCGGCACGGACCAGCTGGGCCGCGATGTTCTTTCCCGAATGATCTGGGGCGCGCGCATTTCCCTGAAAGTCGGTTTTGTCGCCACGGGGCTGGCCATTCTCATCGGAATGGTCCTGGGGGCCGTCGCGGGCTATTACGGCGGCTGGGTCGATGCGGTGATCATGCGCTTTGTGGACGTCATGCTGTGCTTTCCCGCTTTCTTTCTGATTCTGGCGGTGATTGCCTTCCTGGAACCCTCCATCTGGAACATCATGATCGTGATCGGACTGACGGGCTGGATGGGGGTCACCCGTCTGGTGCGGGCGGATTTTATTTCGCTTCGCGAGCGGGATTTCGTATGGGCGGCCAGGGCCATCGGCGCCAATGATGCGCGGATTATTTTCCTGCACATTCTGCCCAACGCGCTGGCGTCCATTCTGGTCGCGGCCACGCTGGGCATTGCCGGGGCGATCCTGACGGAGTCGGCGCTCAGTTTCCTGGGCATCGGCGTGCAGCCGCCAACGCCGAGCTGGGGAAATATTCTGACGGCCGGCAAGGACAACATCGACATTGCCTGGTGGCTGTCGCTGTATCCCGGCCTGGCCATTCTCATCACGGTGGTCGGGTACAATCTGCTGGGCGAGGGGATTCGTGACGCGTCCGATCCGCGCCTGAAAAGATGAAAAGCCGATGCGCCCGTCCAAACGTCCGGGGCTTGATTATGTCGGCAAAATGTAATACTAGAGCGCCACGGTTGCAGAGGGTGCAGCCGGGGAACTTTGTCGAGGAATTCAGGAGGATCCCAATGTCCAAAAGAGTAAACCCGGAATTGTTGAAGATAGACCGCAGAATCATTGCGCGCAAGCTGCTGATCGGAGAATTGTCGGAAAAAGATCTGTCCAGCCTTTTAAAAAAGCTTCCGGACGTTTCGGAAAACGCAGAAGAAATTCAGATTCAACCCGGCGAAAAGCCCTCATGCTGATCGATTCCCATGCCCACCTGGAGATGAAGGAGTTCGATCCCGATCGATCCGACGTGATTGAACGCGCCCGGGCGGCGGGGGTTGACTGCATCGTCACGGTGGGGACCAATCCGGCTTTGAGCCGCAAAGCGCTGTCGATTGCCCGCCGTCATGAAAACATTTATTCGACCGTCGGCATCCATCCCCATGATGCGGCCGCGGCGGACGACTCTTCGCTCGACGAGCTGAAAAAGCTTGCGCAGGACCCGAAGGTTGTCGCTTACGGAGAAATCGGACTTGATTATTTCCGTGATCTTTCCCCGCGTGAAAAGCAGGCGGAGATGTTTGCCCGGCAATTGGATCTGGCCGGGGAGCTGCGCCTGCCGGTCATCATTCACGATCGCGAAGCGCACGAACAGACGCTGCGAATGGTAAAAGCCTCCGGCATCCGCTCGGGTGTCTTTCACTGTTTTTCCGGCGACTGGTCCATGGCCAGGCAGTGCCTCGATTTGGGATTTTATCTTTCCGTGCCCGGCGTCGTTACTTTTGACCGGTCCAAAGTGCTGCAGGAAGTTGTCCGGCAGGCGCCGATGGACTGGCTTCTTCTGGAAACAGACTGCCCCTATCTCGCGCCCGTGCCCCATCGCGGCAAAAGAAACGAGCCTTCCTTCCTTGTCCATACCGCGAGGAAAGTCGCCCAAATCAAAGGTCTTGCCTGGGAGGACGTGGCGCAGACCGCGGCACGGAATGCCTGCAGGCTTTTTTGCATTCCCCCTCCGGCCTTGAAATAGCGCGGGCGAAATTCTTCAAAATCTGCTACAGGTTTTTCCATGAACGATCCGTCCATCAAGACCCGCCCCAGAGCGGTGGTGCTCCTATCCGGCGGTGTGGATTCCGCCACGACGCTGGCGATTGCGCGGAATATGAAATTTGACGTGCATGCCCTGACCTTCCGTTATGGCCAGCGGCACATGGTTGAACTGGAAGCGGCCGCGCGCGTCGCCCGGGAAAACGGCGTGGTCGAGCACCGGACGGTCGATATTGATTTGCGGTGTATTGGCGGGTCGGCTCTGACGGCGGACATCGCCGTTCCCAAACACGGCTCGGTGGAAGAATTGGGGAAAAACATTCCCATGACCTATGTTCCGGCCAGAAACACGATTTTCCTGTCTTACGCCCTGGCCTGGGCGGAGGTGATCGGGTCCTCCAATATTTTCATTGGCGTCAACGCTCTGGACTACAGCGGATACCCGGACTGCCGTCCTGAATATATCGAAGCTTATGAACGCCTGGCCAACCTGGCGACCCGGGCCGGCGTGGAAGGTACAGAGAAATTACGGATTCACGCGCCGCTGATTCATTGGAGCAAAGCGCAAATTGTCAAAAGGGGGATGGAGCTCGGCGTCGATTATTCGCTGACACACAGCTGCTACGACCCGGATGCGGACGGAGCGTCCTGCGGCCGTTGCGATTCCTGCCTGCTCAGGCTGAAAGGATTTAAGGAAGCAGGCATTAAAGATCCGGGAAGATACAGATTGAAGACCGAAGGCTGAAGGTTTGAAGGCTTTTGCCTTCGGTCTTCAGTCTTCAGCCTAAAACGCTTATGTATTCTATTAAGGAAATCTTTTACTCGATACAGGGAGAAGGCTACCACACCGGCCGTCCGGCGGTTTTTTGCCGTTTTGCCGGCTGCAATCTTTGGTCTGGCAGGGAAGAAGACCGTTCCAGGTCGATTTGCAAATTCTGCGACACCGATTTTGTCGGGACGGACGGCATCAACGGAGGCGTCTATCGATCCTCCGCCGAACTGGCGCACAAGATCTCCCTGGCCTGGCCGGTCAAAAAAAATAAGCTCACCAGGCCTTTTGTGGTCTGCACGGGCGGGGAGCCGCTTTTGCAGCTGGATGCCGCGTTGATTTCCGCCCTGCATAAAGAAAACTTTGAAATAGCCGTGGAAACCAACGGCACTCTTCCCGCGCCCGCCGGTTTGGACTGGATCTGCGTCAGCCCGAAAGCCGACGCCCCGCTGAAACAGGCCGCGGGAGACGAATTGAAGCTGGTTTTCCCGCAGGAGGGCGCCGAGCCGAAAAAGTACGAACGCCTGGCGTTTCAACATTTTTTCCTGCAGCCGATGGATTCTCCGCACGGTGGAGAAGCCGTGAGGCTTTCGCTTGCGTACGTTCTGGCGCATCCCCGGTGGCGAATCAGTCTGCAGATGCACAAAGTTTTAGGGGTTCGATAACGATGATGGAAATCTTCAAGGTTTTTCATTTCGACGCGGCGCACTCGCTTCCCCGCGTACCCGAGGGACACAAATGCGCGAAGATGCATGGTCATTCTTTCCGCGTCGAAATTCACCTTCGCGGGAAAGCCGGTTCAGACAGCGGCTGGGTGACGGATTTTGCCGATATTGCCGCCGCTTTTGAGCCTATCCTGGAGCAACTGGATCACAAAAATTTGAACGCCGTCGAGGGTCTGGAAAATCCCACTTCGGAAAATCTCTGCCGCTGGATCTGGCTGCGCCTGAAACCCGTCCTGCCGCAGTTGTCCAGGATCGTTCTTCAGGAAAGCCCTGAATCCGGCTGCATCTACGAAGGAGAAGATGAGCCGGAAGCGGCCATTTAATCCGTTGCTTTTTGGCGGTTAATGTACTACTTTTCGTCCACGGGGTGCCGCTCCTTTTTCAGGCCGGAAAAGAAACGGCTGAGAATATACCCTTTGAACCTGACCCGGGTAATGCCGGCGTAGGGAGTGGCAATCATTCTAAAGACAATTCCAGCCATATCCTTTTCAGGTGACAGGGTATGGCTTATTTTTTTTGGTAATCCATGAATCGGTGCATTGTCATTATCAGCGGCGGGCGTCTTGGCGACATGGACTTTTTCCGGAAGAAAATGTCGGAGGCAGGAAGCGATTTGTTGATTGGCTGTGACGGCGGCGCCCGTCATCTGGCGGCAGCCGGGGTTACACCGGATGTGCTGGTCGGCGATATGGATTCTATTGAATCTTCCCGTCTGGCGGATTATGTGCGCAGGGGTGTGAAAATCATTCAGCATCCGGCCGACAAAGATTTTACCGATACGGCTCTGGCCCTGGATTACGCTCTGGGTCTGAAGCCCGAAAGGATTCAGATCTGGGGGGCGCTGGGCGGAAGAATCGACCATGCTCTGGCCAATTTGTTTTTGCTGGTCCGGGCGAAGGAAGCGGGTGTTGCCGCCTGTCTGCTGGATGAATACTGTGAAGTTTTTGTGCCCGTTGATGATGCGGTCTTTGAAAACAGGAAAGGCTGCCTCGTTTCCCTCCTGGCGCTTTCGCCCCGCGTGGAAGGCGTTACGCTGGAGGGATTTGCTTATCCGCTCGAGGAAGGAACCTTTGAACTTTCCGAATCGCGCGGCGTGAGCAACATCATTGCCGCAGAGCGCGCCCGCATTCGTTTTCGCTCGGGTCATCTGCTGGTCATTCGCTACCGGCAAAAAGATTTTTTTCCGGAGGCGGACTGAATGGGAAAGCCCATCCGAATTTTATGCATCGGCGGGTCGGACTCCGGCGGCGGGGCCGGGATTCAGGCGGACCTGAAAGCGGTTCATGCCTGCGGCGGTTACGCCGTGTGCGCCGTTACCGCGGTGACCGTGCAAAATACACGGGGGGTGCAGTCCGTTTTGCCCGTTCCGCCCAAATGGATAGCGGCCCAACTGGATTCCGTGCTGGAGGATATCGGCGCGGACGCTGTCAAAACCGGAATGCTCATGACGCCGGAAGCGGTGGAGACGGTGGCCGGAAAGATCAAACAATACCGGCTGAAAAATATCGTGGTCGATCCGGTGATGATCGCCAAGGGCGGGCGCTCTTTGATGACCGACAGGGCCAGGCGGGCGCTCGTGAAAACGCTGCTGCCGCTGGCGGACGTTCTGACGCCGAATATTCCGGAGGCCGAATTTCTGTCGCGCATGAAAATCCGTTCCGTGGAGGATATGAAAAAAGCCGCCGCCGTCCTTTCGGATTTAGGCGTAAAGCGGGTGGTGGTCAAGGGGGGGCACCTTCCCGGAAGAAAGACCCGGGGCTGCGTGGATATTCTTTATGACGGCCTTCGGTATGATATGTTTGCGGCAAAATGGACGCAAACGAAAAACACCCACGGAACCGGCTGCACCTTTGCTTCGGTGCTGGCGTCCTGTCTCGCGCAGGGGCGCGGGACGCAGGAGGCCGTCCGGCAGGCGAAGAGGATGACCGAAAGGGCCATTCAGCATTCGCTGTCACTGGGCAGGGGCCACGGTCCGGTGAATCTGTGGGGGGATTTCGGGGTAAAAAAGGAGAAGAAGTCATGACGCAGTTGGAAAAAGCCCGAAAGGGCGTTCTCACCGAGGAAATGAAACAGAGTGCGGCCCGGGAAGGCGTTTCGCCGGAAGCCATCCGACAGGGCATCGTCGATGGCACCATCGTGATCTGCCGCAATATAAACCACACGGCCATAGAGCCGCTGGCGATCGGTCTGGGGCTGCGCACCAAGGTCAACGCCAATATCGGAACGTCCAGGGACAATCAGGATTTGAAGCTGGAGCTGGAGAAGTTGTCCGTGGCGATCGCGGCGGGGGCGGATGCCGTGATGGATCTTTCGACCGGCGGGAATCTTGCGGACATTCGCAAGGCCGTAATGGCCAAGTCCAGCGTCGCCATCGGCACGGTGCCGATTTATCAGGCGGCGGTAAAAACACTGGAAGAGAAAAAAGCGATTTCAGAAATGACGCCGGATGATCTGTTTGGGGTGATCGAAGAGAACGGACGCGATGGCGTTGATTTCATCACCGTGCATTGCGGCGTCAATCGTGAAAGCGTGGCTGCCGTGGAAGCACAGGGAAGAGTATTGGGCATCGTCAGCCGGGGCGGTTCGATGACGGCCAACTGGATGCGATGCAACGACCGGGAAAATCCGCTGTACGAGGAGTATGACCGGCTTCTGGACATTGCCCGCCGCTACGATATGGTTTTGAGCCTGGGGGACGGCCTGCGGCCAGGCGCCATCCATGACGCGACCGACCAGGGGCAGCTGATGGAGTTAATCATTTTAGGGCAATTGGCCGCCCGCGCCCGCGCCGCCGGTGTGCAGGTGATGATTGAAGGGCCCGGTCACGTGCCGATTACCGAAGTGGAAGCCAACATCAAACTTCAGAAGAAATTATGTCAGGGCGCTCCGTTTTATGTTCTGGGGCCGCTTCCGACGGACATTGCGCCCGGCTACGACCATATCACTTCCGCCATCGGCGGCGCGATTGCCGGCGCCGCAGGCGCGGATTTTCTGTGCTACGTGACGCCGGCCGAGCATTTGCGTCTGCCCACGCTGGCCGATGTCCGCGACGGCGTGATGGCTGCGCGGATTGCCGCGCATATTGCCGACATTGCCAAAGGCATCCCGGGCGCTTTTGAGCGGGACCGGAAAATGTCCGAGTGCCGCAGGAAATTTGACTGGCAGGGGCAGGTGAAAGCCTCCCTTGACCCGGACAAAACGTCCGCGCTCCTTGAAAAGAGCAAAAGCGCGAATGAGGAAGGCTGCACCATGTGCGGCGAATTCTGCGCGATCCGGCTGGGAAAGAAATAAATCCAATCGCCACGAGGAAAGAAGATTGATCCGAAAGGCGGATGATCATTCCATCGAAAAACGGCTGGGCGCAAAGCTGGTCGTCGAAGGCCTGCGGCGGGCGGGGTTTGAAGCCTATTTTGTGGGCGGCTGCGTTCGGGATTTTGTTCGCGGGGTTTCTCCGGGTGACTATGACATCGCCACGTCCGCGCCGCCGGATCAGGTGATCCGTCTTTTTGAACGCACCGTCGCCGTGGGCGCCAAATTCGGCGTGGTGGTGGTTTGCGAGGGCGGATTTTCCTATGAGGTGGCCACGTTTCGCAGCGACGAAGCATATGAGGACGGACGCCGCCCCACGCAGGTTCGCTTTTCATCGGCCCGGGAAGACGTCCTCAGGCGGGATTTTACGATCAACGGCCTGCTGATGGATCCGGAAACGAACGACATTGTCGATTACGTCGGCGGCCGGGAGGACATCGGAAAAAAAATCATCCGCACGATCGGCGACCCGGCCGTTCGTTTCAGTGAAGATTATTTAAGAATGCTGCGGGCGATCCGTTTTGCCGCCCATCTGGATTTTCATCTGGAGGACGGCGTCCACGAAGCGATGGTGCGGCACACCGCGAAAATCCGGGAGATCAGCGCGGAGCGCGTGCAGGAGGAATTGAATAAAATTCTCACGCGGAGCGGAGCGCGGCGGGGTCTGGAATTAATGGCCGATACGGGTCTGCTGAAGCACATCCTGCCGGAAGTGGACCGGACGCGGGGGGTGGCGCAACCGCCGCGTTTTCATCCGGAGGGCGATGTCTGGCGGCACACGCTGATCATGATGGAGATTCTGTCGAACGAAAACCGGCCGGAGGCGGAGGCGGCGCTGGCCTGGGGAGCGCTTTTGCACGACGTCGGCAAGCCCGTCTCACGGACGGAAGATGAAAAAGGCGTTCATTTTTACGGGCACTCGGTGACGGGTGTATCCATCGCGGAAGACGTGATGCGCCGCCTGCGGTTTTCACGCGCTCTGCGGGAAACCGTTCTGGACCTGATTCGTCAGCACATGGCTTTCATGAACGTGCAGAAAATGCGTCCTGCCCGCTTGAAGCGGTTTCTGCGGATGCCGAATTTTCACCTGCATCTGCAGTTGCACCGGCTGGATTGCCTGGCCAGCCACAAAATTCTGGACCATTATGCGTTCTGTGTGGAGCAGCTGCAAAAGACGGAGCCGGAAGATCTGCATCCGCCCCGTCTGCTGACCGGCGATGATCTGCTGGCGATGGGTTTTGCCCCGGGAAAACAAATGGGGGAAATCCTGCGGGCGCTGGAAGAAGAACAGCTGGAAAACAGGATTCATGAAAAAGAAGAGGCGGTGGCGTTTGTTCAGACACGATGGAAATTCTAGCGCGGCGATGCGTGCAAAAGGGAAGATGAAGCCCATCCTCTTGCGGCTGGCGGTGCTTTTCATGATGGGCTTGCTCCTTCAGGCCTGCGCGGGTCGCGAAGCAAAAGTATATCCCGGTTCGCACCGGCCGCAGAAGCGTCAGCTCGCCGAGATGGGGTACACGATTCAGGCGGGCGCGTTTGCCCGGGTGGAAAATGCCGTGCGCCTGACGCAAAGGCTCAAAGGCCAGGGACTCCCTGCCACCTATTTCAGGGCGGACGACGGGCTGTTTAAGGTGCGATTCGGAAACTTCTCGACGAAAGAGCCGGCGCGGCTCCGCGCGGAGTCTCTCGCGCAGGCGGGCGTGATCGAAGAATACTACATCGTTTTGCCGGAAGATTCCCCGGCGGCCAAACGAAAGCAATACGGGACGGATTATTTGCGCGAGTCGCTGGTCAAAACAGCTCACGATTTTATCGGCGTGCCGTATCTGTGGGGTGGTGTGTCCGCGGACACCGGCTTTGACTGCAGCGGCCTCGCCATGACGGTCTATCAGCTCAACGGCCTGGATCTGCCGCGCCATTCGCGAACGCAGTTCGACGCGGGAGATTCGATCGCCCGGCAGGAACTGCAGAAAGGCGATCTGGTTTTTTTTGACACGCGCGGAGGTGGAAAAGTGTCTCACGTGGGGATTTACATCGGCGCCGGCCGGTTTATTCATGCGCCGTCCAGCGGAAAAAAAATCCGCATCGACTCGCTCGCCTCCGATTACTATGCCCGGCGCTTCATCGGAGCAAAAACGTATCTCTGATCGGAAAACTCTGAAAGTCTTGCTGCCAAAGGATTACATTGATTCATTCCGTTGTGCTTCGACCGGATTTCTTTTGACGGACTTTTCAATTGCAAAAAAATTTCTTTTTTGAAAAAAAGAAAAAAATTAAAAATATTTTATAGTTTTTGTTGACCGAAAGAAAAAAATAAAGTAATATTGCACCACATCCGTAAGATTACGGGTTTTTGAAAAGATGAAGTAAACTCAATTAAAGGAGGCTAAACCCAATGGCAGCAACAGCAAAGAAAGTCGTCAAGAAGGCCGCAGCGAAGAAACCGGCAGCGAAAAAGAAAGTCGTGAAGAAGGTCGCAGCAAAGAAACCGGCGGCAAAAAAGAAAGTTGCAGCGAAGAAGCCCGTAGCGAAAAAGAAGGTCGTGAAAAAAGCAGCCAAGAAGTAATATTGATCAGTCATCTACATTTAAAGAGCAGGCGGACGCAAGTTCCCTGCTCTTTAAGTATCCGCTCCATCTCTTTCTTTTCCGACGATCCGCCGCTTCCAGAGGTGATTCATGATGAAAATATGATGCTCCGGCCCTGCCGGTCGCCTGGCGTCAAGGCGCCGGTGCCGGAGGTCAAGGGGGCGGTGACCGGCTTCGGCGATGTGCACCGCCGCGCGCATCTGTGCCGGGCCGCTGGGGAAGGTCCGGCGTATGCGCACCGGAAGGCCAAAGAGCGTCAGGAAAAGCGCGGCGGCCGGAAGCGGAACAGGCGGTAAACGGTGGATAGTGGATGGGGAAGAAACGGAGGATGAGCTGTCTATTGACAGAATCCGCAAAGCGACATATATCCATAACGCACAAATCTTGAGAGAAAAGGCAAATTCGATGCTGGAACTACAGAAAGTGTATTTCACCGTACAGGACACTGAAGGAAGCGACGGCGGTCCGCGCAACATCATTGACGGGATTGATTACGTTTTTGAAGACGGGAAGTTTTACGTCATCACCGGCCCGAACGGCAGCGGCAAGACCACGCTGGCCAAGTTAATCATGGGCGTCAACCCGTTATCCGGCGGCAAGATTCTTTTCAACGGACAGAATATCTCCACCCTGACGATTACCCAAAGGGCCAAAGAAGGCATCGCCTACAGCTTTCAGCAGCCCGCCCGCTTTAAAGGCATTACGTTTCGCGACCTGCTGACGATTGCCACCGGCATCGAAGAGGAACCCAGGCTTCTGGAGATTCTGGGCCGGGTGGGCATTTGCCCCCTGTCTTTTCTGGACAAGGAAGTGGATGCCAGGCTGTCCGGGGGGGAAATTAAAAAAATTGAGCTGGCGACGACCATTGCCGCAAATCCCAAACTGGCGATTTACGACGAACCGGACACGGGCATCGACTTATGGACTATCGGTCCGATGGTCAGCCTTCTGAAAAAGGAACTGGCCGAAAACCGAACCACCACCATCGTGGTCAGCCACAACAAAGCCTTCCTGGAGGCGGCGGATGTGGTGATGATCATTAATTCAGGCAGGATCGTTTATGACGGAGACCTCGAAGGCGCCATGCCGCTGCTGGACGATTTGAGCGTGTGTACGTACCGGAACAGTTGTGAAGGAGAGCGTGATGCTGGATGCTATCGATAGAGCCTTGCTGAAAACCGTCGCCGAACTGGAGGAATTGCCGAAAGGCGCCTACAATATACGAAAAAACGGCAAACTGCTGGACCGGCATGTATCGGCGAACATCAATATTGAAACCAACGAAGATGAAACCGGCATTATTGTCAAAATCAAACCAGGAACGAAAAATGAATCGGTCCATATTCCCGTGATCTTAAGCCAGGCCGGCCTGTATGACGTCGTGCAGAATGCCTTTGTCATCGGCGACGACGCGGAAGTGACGATTATTGCCGGCTGCGGGATTCACTGCGGCTCATCCGAACCGGAAGGGCACGCGGGAATTCACGAATTCAAGGTCGGGAAAAATGCGAAGGTGACGTACGTGGAAAAACACTACGCGTCCGGCGAAGGCACGGGACGCCGATCGCTGAATCCGACGACCAAGGTGTTTCTGGCCGAGGGGGCGCGCGCGGAAATGGAATTGACGCAGATCGGCGGTGTGGATGATACCCACCGTGTCAATGAAGCGGTCCTTGGTCCGAACAGCCTTTTGCTCATTACGGAGAGGGTTCTGACCGACGGCGAACAAACCGCCGTGTCCACCAATGATATCGTGATGAAGGGCAGGGGAAGCCGGGCCAACATGATTTCGCGTTCGGTGATGAAGGGCAATTCCAAACAGACGTTTTACGCGACCATCGACGCGCAGAACCAGTGCTACGGTCACATTGAGTGCGACGCGATCATCATGGACAACGGCACCAACGAAACCATGCCTTCCCTGAAGGCCGGCCATCCCGACGCGGAATTGACCCATGAAGCTTCGATCGGCAAGATCGCGAATGACCAGCTGACCAAACTGATGAGCCTGGGGCTGACCTACGATCAGGCCGTAAACCGGATCATTCAGGGCTTCCTGAAATAGCCGGGACCCGAAAAAACGTATTGCCTGAATTTGCAGCATCTTCTATAATACCGCGCAACCACGATCATCCGCCAAAGGGGGTATTCATGGATAAAAGAATGAACGCACTGGCCTTTGCTTTGGAAAACGAAGAAAAGGAGCGCGAGTTTTATCTTGCCCATGCCCGGAAGACCAGGAACATGGCCGGGAAAAACATGTTCAAGCAGATTGCCGACGAGGAGAAAGAGCATTACGAAATGCTCAAAAAACTCCACGCGAAGTGGGAGGAAAAGAAGAAATGGCCGGCCACGATCGCCCTGAAAGTCCGGCCGTCTGCCGCCGGAGCCATCCTGCAGGGCATGTCCGGGAAAAAATCAGCCCGCATTGCCGGAACGGATGATGAGCTCAAGGCGGTCCGCACGGCAATTGATTTTGAAGCGCGCGGCGTGGCCCTTTATACCAAGCTGGCCAAGCAGTCCACGGATGCCAAAGAGATCGCGTTTTTCAATATGCTTGCCTCCGTGGAGCGGCAGCACCTGCTGTCGCTGAAGGACACGGAAGAATTCCTGGCCGATCCGGCCACCTGGTATCAGCACATGGAACGCTCGGGTTTGGACGGCGCGTAAGAAGAACCACTGCGCGCAGGGAATGGATTAAAACCGTTTCCTGCAAATCCATGAAGGAAATCAACGACGCCAAAAAGGGAACGCTTGATTTTGATTTGGAATCAGGCGAAGCCGTCTGAATCAGTCTCTTCCAGTTTGCAACTCAGTTCCGTCCACAGGTGGTAGGCTTGTGCAAGCTCGTTTTCAACGGCCTTCAGATCGATCTGAAGGCCTTTGATTTTCACTGCGTCTTTGTGTGTTTGGGGATCACACAGGGAATGTTCATCGCCAGCCTTTCGGGATTCAAGCTCTGCGATTTTTTCTTCCAACTTCGCCAGCTCCCTCTTTAAGCCGTTTTTGATTTTCGACAGGCGATTGCGTTCTTCCGCTTCCAGTCTTTTTTTGTCTTTTGTTTTAAGCGTCCTGTCCACAGGCGCCCGGTCGCGGCGCTCCTGCTGTCCGGCATCCGCCGCCATCCGGGCGCGCTTTTCAATAAAGTAGGAATAATTGCCCGCGTAATCCGTGACGGATCCGTCCTTTAGTTCAAAGACCCGGTTGACCAGACGGTCCAGAAAGTAACGGTCGTGGGAAACAATGGCCATTGTGCCGGAATAGTGGATCAGGGCGCTTTGAAAAACGTCTTTGGTTTTGATGTCCAGATGATTGGTCGGTTCGTCCAGCACCAGGAAGTTGGTGTCGGTGAGCATGATTTTCAAAAGCGCCAGGCGGGATTTTTCTCCGCCGGACAGGACGCCGACGGACTTGTAAATATCGTCTCCCGAAAAAAGAAAAGCTCCCAGCAGGTTTCGCTTGTTCTGGTCGTCGGCGGACGTCGGAACTCCCTGCACTTCTTCCCAGATGGTGTTGGCGTAGTTCAGGTTCTGCGCGCTTTCCTGAGAGAAAAAAGCCATGTTGACGCCTTCTCCATACGTCACCGATCCGCGGACAGGCCTTTCGAAAAGGCTCAAAAGCCTAGACAACGTGGATTTGCCCGATCCGTTCACGCCGACGAAGGCCACCTTGTCACCCCGAAAAAGCGAAAAATTCAAACCGGAAAAAACCGCCAGGTCTCCATAGGCATGGCCCAGATCGCAGACCGTGACCACTTCCTTTGCGCTTTTTTTGCCTTCCGGGAATTTCATGACGACGCTTTTGGCGGCGCCTTCTGCCTGAAGGTCTTTAAATTTTTCCAGCATCTTGACGCGGCTTTGCACCTGCGACGCCTTGGTGGCCTTGTAGCGGAACCGCTCCACAAACGATTCAATTTTTTTAATCTGCGCTTTTTGCAGTTCCATTTCTTTTTTCAGCGCTTCAAACCGGCGGTCTTTTTCGGCAAGATAATAGGTGTAGTTGCCCTTGTAAATGTGGATGCGGCGATTGGCTAATTCCGCGATTTGCGTGGCGATCTTGTCCAGGAAAAAATGATCGTGGGAAACAATCAGAATGGTTCCGGGGTAGTCCTTCAGGTAGCTTTCCAGCCATTCCATGCTCTCCGTGTCGAGATGATTGGTCGGCTCGTCGAGCAGCATGATGTCCGGCCGGCCCAGCAGGATTGAGGTCAGGAGAATCCGCATTTTCCAGCCGCCGGAAAACACGTCGCAGGTTTTTTCAAAATCCTGGGGCCGGAAGCCGAACCCTTTGAGAATCTGTTTGGCTCGTGCTTCAAAAGCATATCCCTCGCGGGCGGAAAATTCGGCGGTTGCCTGCGCATAACGGCTTGAAAGTTCGCCGTATTCGCGCGAATGGGAAGGCGCCTGCGCCATTTGCCGCTCCAGAGAGCGGAGGTCTTCCTCCAGCCCGGCAATGCCGCTTTTCCGGCGAAGATACTCGATCAGGCCTGTCGATTCGAGTTCGACCAGGTCCTGCGGAAGATAGCCGATCTTTTTTTGCTTCCGGCCGGGGATTTCGATAAGACCGGAATCGAGAGGCACCTCGCCGAGAATGGCCCGAAACAGGGTCGTTTTGCCCGCGCCGTTGTCGCCCACCAGGCCGATGCGGCTTTTGGGATGAATCGTCCATTGAATCCGGTCGAACAGCGTTTTGTCCAGAAAAGACAAACTGGCATTGCGGAAATAAATCACCCACAGCACTCCGTTTTCAAGTCTGCGGGACTATAGGAAAATAACCTTCCGGTGTCAACGTCTTTCCGTAAAAGCCTCCGGGTTTGCCTGTTCCAGCCAGGGATTCGTGTTGATGTTTTCTCCCCAGAAGATTTTGGGATCCGGAGGCGAAGCCCCCCACCAGTTGTTGCGGGCGTCGATGAAAATCGACGAAAAACTCTGAATGGCCACGGCGTTGTCGATGAAGTTGTTTTGAAAAATCTTGGGATTGGCCGAACCGACGCATTTGACCGCGCCTTCCCCCTGATTGTGCGCAAACGTGTTGTGGGAAAGGACCGGGGCGGCGTCTTTGCGGCAGTAAACGCCGTTCTGCGAGGCGTGGGCGATGTAACTGTGGGAGATTTCCGGCGATCCCGTGTAAATGTCAAAGGCGGTTGTCGCGTACTTCACGATGCAATAGGCAAAGGCGCTGTTGATTTTTGTGGCTTCGGAAAAGCGCACGGCGCTGACATAGAAGCCCGGAGCGGGTGATGCGGAAGCGGCGGTGAAGGTAATCGGCTTTTCCCCGGTTCCCTTCGCGACGATGCCGCCGTTTCTGGTGATGAAGGAGGTTTCCTGTTCGTATTCGATGACAACCCCGGGTTCGATGTAGAGAGTGGCGCCTCCGTCAATCACCACGTCTTTGACCAGGCGATAGGGACTTCGCGATAAAATCAGATAGGCATCCGCCTGGATCGCGCCTTCCAGCTTCTGATCCAGAATCGGAACGGCCAGCGCTTTGCCCTGCGGGTACGGGGCGTCCAGCACGGAGCTGACATCGACGCGTCCGTGTATTCCGGACAGAACGGCCGCCATGGCGGCGCTGCCCCACCAGTTGTTCAGCGCCTTTGCGGGCTCTCCTTTCATTTCGCCGAACACATTGTAGGGCTGATTGTCCACCAGGTTGTTTTGAAAGATGACCGCTTCGGCGCCTTTGACCGCGATGCCGTTGTTTTTGTTCCGGGTAATCGTGTTTTGCGTGATTTCCGCCGCCGCGGAGTGCAGCACCACTCCCGTATGGTCGTTGTCGTTGATGGTGTTTCCCACAATGCGCGGCGCGGCTCCGTCGCTTACGGAAATGGCGGCGCCCTTGTTTTTGTAAAGGGTGTTTCGGCTGACCAGCGGCTTGGAAAAGACTCCCTGGATTTTGATCGCTTCGTGGTTTTTCGTGAATTCGGATTGCTCAATGGTCGGCGAAGAGGCCTGACAAAAGACGGCGGTCCGCGCGTTTTGCACGCGGACGAACGCCAGATGGTTTTCCCGGTCCTTCACGCTGGCAAAGGTGATGCCCGGCCAGAACTGACCGTCCTGCGCCGAATCAAAACGGATGATGCGGTCATTGTCGCCCCGGGCTGAAATCCGTCCTTCGATCACGAGCCCGCCGCCTTTGGACTGAATTTCCGTTCCCGGTTCAATGGTCAAAAGCGCCTTGTCCTTCACGGTGACATTGGATTCCAGAATGTAGGGGCTGGCGCCCGAATACCAGGTGGCATCCGCCTCGATCGCTCCGGAAACCGGCGTCGGCCCCGGTGCGATCGGCATGCCCTCGGCCTGCTCCGTCCGGCTTTCATTGCCTGCAAAATCCACGGCCGAAATCCGGTAATAATAGGTCCGGGCGTTTGCCAGATTCTGATCGGTGTCCTTGTACTCGTTCAGTTCCGTTTTGCCGATTTGAAGGTATCCGGAAAGCGGGGTCTCGGAGCGGTAAATGAGATAACCGGCCAGATCCGCCGCGGTGTTTTTCTCCCAGCGCAGCGCCACCCGCTGGTTTCTTCCCGTTGATGTAATGCCCGCGGGTTTGTCCGGCGCGGTGGTGTCCAGCGTGACGGATCCGATCGCGTCCACCCAGTGGGCGGTGTTTCCGGAATCGTCCGTGAGAAAGCCGGTGACGATGGCTTTTTCGATGTTGTCCCCGGGCACCACTTTGTAAACGCCGTAATAACCGCCCGGCTCGACTTCCTGCATTTCGATGCGCTTCCGGTACTGGCCGATGTCAAAAGAAGCCTGCATGTTAGGCGTTCCCTGAATGACCACCTTGATCTCATCGCCTGCTTTTTTCGGCAGTCCTTTGGTGTCCTGCGTAAGGAGCGTAATGACCGGCGGACGCTTGGCCTGAGCCAGAGACGGCGTGGGAATGGTTTTGACCATGTCGCGGAACAGATCATCGTTGGCGCGCAGGAGCTGAATGTCGCGGACATTCAGGGCGGTCGCAATTACCGTCGCGATGATGCCGACCGGATTCGTGGAAACGCCGCCTTCGTGCTTGCGCACTTTATGTTTTCCGCTCCACAGAAAGTTGCCGGTTTTGGCGTCGTACATTTTCACTTCCGCGCCCACGGCAACCTGCGAATAGAGGACCGCGAAATATTTGTCAAAATCGGAAACCTCTCCGAAAACAACCGCGTCAACGCCCAGAATTTCTCCCAGCTTTCGCGGAGGGATTTTGCGGATGACATCCGGGTCGGTCAAGCCCGCCTTCAAAAGCAGATCGTCCACCTTGTAAAGTTCCATGTCTTTGAAGGGAAGGGAGCTGAAATGGTTGTAGAAGCCTTTGCGCATGGCGTTTGCCCCTTCCTTGCTGCCGGACAGATCGACAAAGGGCAGAACGGCAACGGAAAGGGGAACATGTTTTTTCATGTAGGGATCGACGGTATATTCCCCTTCATACAAAGACCGGATTTCCGGCGTAATGAGCGTGGATGGCGTGGAGACGAGGCAGCCCTGCAGCATCAGAGCCGCGGCCGGAATCAGACCCCAAAAGACTACTTTGAATATTTTTCGCACGGTCAAACCTCCATCCTGACGGGATTTTTTGGAATTATAACATACGTCCGGCCGGAATTCATTTTAAAATTCTTTCGCAAATTTGCCGCGCTAAAAAGCGTTTGTGCCGGATGCATCAAGCGGTTCCCGGCGGGCTCAGGCAGGTCCGGCTGGCGATGAACGAATAATAATCCGAAAAGGCGAGCTGCCAGGGCTGCATGGTTTTGCCGGTTGCGGCCACGAACTTGTGCATGCCGAGCACGCTGTAAGCCGGTCGTCGGGCCGCCCGCTGCAGTTCGCTGGTTTTCATCGGGGACAATTCGACCTGCTCCATGCGGGCTTCCTTCAGGATTTTGCGCGCAAAATCGTACCAGGTGCAGCAGCCGCGGTTGGTTACGTGGAAAATGCCGCGGGCGTTTTTGTCCACCAGAAGCTCCGTCGCCGCCGCCAGGTCGCGCGTGCAGGTAGGCGAGCCCATCTGATCGTCAACAACCGTCAGTTTTCCCGTCTCCCTGGCCCGGTCCAGAATGGCCGAAACGAAGTTTTTCCCCTTTGCGCCGTAAAGCCAGGCGGTCCGGATCAGAATAAAATTGTCCGTCAGACGCTTCAGATGGTGCTCGCCCGCCAGTTTGGAGGCGCCGTAAGTGTTGATCGGATTGCAGGGATCTTCTTCCGCGTAAGGGTGATTCGCGTTTCCGTCAAAAACGTAGTCCGTGCTGTAATGAATCATGGGAACATTGCCGTCCCGGCAGGCCTGGGCGATGTTTTTGACCGCTTCCGCGTTTACCGCGAAACATTCTTCCTTGGCGGTTTCGCAGGCGTCCACATTGGTGTAGCCGGCGGCGTTGATGACGAGCTGAGGTTCGGTTTCCGCCACGGCCCTGCGGCATTCGGAGGCGCGGGTGATGTCGATTTCCTCCCTGTCCATGCCGATGACGTCGTGCCGGTGTCTGAATTGCGCCATCAGATCGTTTCCCAGCATTCCCTTGTGTCCCAGCAGCAGTACTTTCATGTGTTCAGTATTTCACCTCCTTTAAGAAAAGGCCGCAGGCGGGCGCGGCTGTTCCGGCCTGTTTCCGGTCGCGCGAGGCGAGGATTTGCGGCATGCTTTCCGGCGCGATTTTTCCCCGGCCCACGTCCACCAGCGTGCCGACGATGTTGCGCACCATATGGCGCAAAAATCCGCTCGATTCAAGCGTGATTTCCAGCCGTCCGCTTTCCTGATGGACAATCGAGCAGACCGTGAGAAGCCTGACGCGATTCTTAATATCACAGCCCGTCGCGCAAAAACACGAAAAATCGTGTTCACCGATCAATTTCATCGCGGCCAGGCGCATGCTCTCGAGGTTCAGCGGGCAGCGCACGTGCCAGAAATACTGGCGTCCCAGCGCGGGGCGCAGACGCTGATTTTGTATGCGATACACATAAACCTTGCCTCTCGCATCTTTCAGTGCGTTGAAATCCGGCGGCGCTTCCTGCAAATCCTTCACGACAATGTTGTCCGGCAAAACGCTGTTGACGCCCAAAAAAATTTTGTTGGCCGGGAGAACGGTGCGCGACCGAAAGCTGGCCGCCTGATTCATGGCATGCACGCCCGCGTCCGTTCGTCCGGAGGCGATGACCGTCGCGTTTTCGCCGATGATGCGCGCCAGCGCCTCTTCCACTACCTGCTGAATGGAAAGCCCGTTTTGCTGCCTTTGCCAGCCGCAGTAGGCTGCGCCGTCATATTCGAGAATCATTTTGAAGTTGCGCATATCGCACAAATCAGACTTGCCAGTTTGCCCCAAAAAGGTTAAGCACTTCTTCGCCGTTTTCAAAACACATGGCCGGGCCGGTATTTTTTCGTCCGGGATAGTAACGCAGGCCCGAAGCCCGGTCAAGATAAAACGGAAAACGGTTTATCGAATCAGGAAATTACGAAGGAGATCAGTCATGGGGGACGATATCAGGCAGGCGACGACGGAAGGGAAAATTCGGGACTTTGAAACCCGGGCCCAGTCGATGATGAAGATGGGCGGGGAAAAGCAGGTGCAAAAGCAGCACGACGGCGGGAAGCTCACGGCCCGTGAACGGTTGAACCGGTTGTTTGATGAAGGCAGCTTTCAGGAAGTGCAGCTTTTCGTGAAGCATCACGCCACCCTGTTCGGCATGGACAAAAAGGAAATTCCGGCCGACGGCGTCATCACGGGCTTCGGCAAAGTCAACGGCCGGATTGTCTTCGCCGCCGCCCAGGATTTTACCAGCGCGGGCGGAACCCTGGGCGAAATGCACGCCAAAAAGATATGGAAAGTTATGGACATGGCGCTGGACGCGCAAAAGCCGTTTGTTTCCATCAACGATTCCGGCGGGGCGCGCATTCAGGAGGGCGTGCCGTCTCTGGAAGGCTACGGCGGCATCTTCTACCGCAACACGCTGGCCTCCGGTTATATTCCCCAGATCACGGCGATCATGGGACCCACGGCCGGCGGCGCCGTGTATTCTCCGGCGCTCACCGACTGGATTTTCATGGTGAAGAATACGTCGTACATGTACATCACGGGGCCGGACGTGATCAAGGCCGTGATTGGAGAAGAAGTTTCGCAGGAAGACCTGGGCGGAGCCGTGGCTCACGCCTCCAAAAGCGGCGTGTGCCATGTCGTGACTGAAAACGACGAAGACTGCATTCAAAAAATCAAAGGATTGCTGTCGTACCTGCCGGACAGCTGTCATTCGCCGCTGCCGGTCGCAGAGACGACCGACAACCCGGACCGGGAGTGCCCGGAATTGAACAAGATCATTCCCGACAGAGCGGCGCGCGCCTACAATATGAAAAGCATCATCAAATCGGTTGCCGACAACGGCGAATGGTTTGAGCTCCACGCGCAGTGGGCGCCGAACATCATCGTCGCTTTGATCCGCATCATGGGCCGGCCCGTGGGAGTCATAGCCAACAATCCCATGTCTTATGCGGGTGTTCTCAACGTCAACGCTTCGGACAAGGCGTCGCGCTTCATCCGTTTCTGCGACGCCTTCAACATTCCGCTCGTCACGTTCTCCGACGTTCCCGGCTACATGCCCGGCACGGACCAGGAATGGGCGGGCATTATCCGCCACGGCGCGAAGCTTCTGCACGCCTATTCGGAAGCCACGGTGCCGAAGATCACCGTCGTCACGCGCAAGGCTTACGGCGGGTCCTATATCGGCATGTGCTGCAAGCAGCTGGGGGCGGATTACGTTATGGCCTGGCCGACGGCGGAAATCGCCGTGATGGGAGCTTCGGGCGCCTGCAACATCATTCACCGCGCCGAAATCAAAGGGGCTGTGGACCCGGATGCGAAGCGCGCGGCGCTGATCGCGGATTACGAGGAAAAATTCAATAATCCTTACTATGCCGCATCGCTGGGTGCTATCGAGGAGGTGATTCTGCCCAGCCGGACGCGCAAACGCATTGTCGTCCTGCTGGAGGCTCTGCAGAATAAAAAGGAAGCGAGGCGGACAAAGAAACACAACAATATTCCGTTGTGAATGGTCCGACGGACGTCTTGAAAAAGCGGGGAAGATTCGAGAGACTTCCCTGCTTTTTTGCGTTTAATGCCGGACGAAAATCTTGAACCGATTGAAAAATATCCTGTTTTTGCGTTTCCAGTGATTATTCCTGTTGTTTTCTTAATATTACCGGCAATTACAAATAATCATAATATTTCCTTTACAAAAACAGACGCAAGTGCTAAATGACCTCCAGTCACCCGAAGGCCGTGCGGAATTTGTTGCGGCGGCTGTCTTTAAAATAGAGGGTGAAACTGTGAATAAGAAGTGTGCAATCGCATGTAAAAACCTGAACTTCAGGATAAATCATATACAGGAGGAGATCATGAAGAGATTTTGGTTGGTTTTACTGTCGCTGGGGCTGATCGTAGCCTTCAGTTCGACGGCGATGGCCGTTGACGTAAAGTTCAGCGGCGAGTTTTACGCGGGTGGAATGTATCTGGATAAAACAAACTTTACCAAGTCCACAACGGGCGGAAATCCGAGCACGGCTTTCTATTACCAGAGATTGAGGGCCAGAACGGACTTTACCATTACCCCCGGCCTGAAATTGATTACGCGTTTCGACGCGATGGAGCGGGCCTGGGGCGCGGCAAGATCCAATCCCGTTGGTCCCCTGGCTGCAGATTCGGCGGGAACGGTGGCGGAAAATGAAAACATTGCCATCGATTGGGCTTACATTGATTACAAATCGCCCATCGGCACTTTCCTGGTCGGTTACATGAATTATGGAACCACGGGAACGGTTTTTGGCAACAACAGAAATACTCAGGCCAGAATCCGGTTCAACAGAATGTTCGGCCCGGTTAATGTGTGGGCTTCTATTTCAAAAGTGGCAGAAAACAGCTTGACGGCCGTGAAACCTGCTTCAACAACATCGGATGCCGATAATGACGTGTATCATCTGGAAGGCATTTACAACTGGAAAAGCGGCCGTGCCGGTTTGAATGTCAACTACTACAATTATGCCAATACACGGCCCGCGCCGACTTCTTACAAGAGAACCTATTTCCTGTTTACCCCTTATGTGTTCGCTCAAATCGGTCCCGTGTCCCTGCAGGCCGAATTCAATTACCTCAACGGCACGGACAAGTATGAAGATGGTGTGACGACAACAGTGGACAATCTGGACAAGGTGACGCTGGAAAACATTTCCGCCTACATTGACGCGACGGCCAATTTCGGCATGTTTTACGCGGGCGGCAGCTTCGCGTATGTGTCCGGGAACGATCCCGGAACGAACGACAAAAACGAGGGCGGACTCATCAACGGCGGGTATGACTGGAATCCCTGCCTCATCATGTTTAACTATGACGATCGGGCCAAGTGGGCCGGCAACCTCACGGGCTACGGAACCAGCGCCGATAACGGCAGAATGGCGAACGCATGGTTCTTCCAGTTGAGGGGCGGCGTGAAGCCGATCGACAAGCTGGATGTCATGGCGTCCGTTTCCTACGCCAACGCCGACAAGAAACCTGCAAACTATCTTTACAATGATTACGGATGGGAAGTGGATTTGACCGCAAATTACAAAATCACCAACAACCTGTCCTACATGGTGGGCGCCGGCTATCTGTTTACCGGCAAGTACTACAAGGCCAATGTGGCCGTCAACAACGAGTTGAACGACAATTTCCTCGTCATCAACAAGCTGACGCTGACGTTCTAAAAAAGTCGAAGGCAACAAGATAAAGAAGCCCTGCGGCCCCAAGCCGCGGGGCTTTTTTTACATTTGATAAATAAATTTCAATTGCGTTCATCGTGAATATGCCGTAATTCATTGTCGGTTGTTGGATTGTGGTTCACAAAATAAAGAGTTGTCCGTCCATCAGGAGGTTGTGAAATGAATTTCAAGATCGTCCTGCTCATCGTGGTTGCCTGTTTGGCCGTCGTTTTTGTCATCCAGAATGTGTCGGCCGTGACGGTCAGCATTTTTTTCTGGGAAATTTCTCTGTCTCTTGCCCTCCTTATTTTCTTTGTCCTGGCCTTTGGTTTTGCCTTCGGCTGGTTTTTGCACAGTTTTCTGGCGTACCAAAAGATAAAAAAAGAAGTGAAAGACATTCAAAACGATATGCGCTTGCAGAAATGACAAGACGGCGATTTGATCAACCCCTTACAGTCTGACGGACTGCAAGGCTTATCCCTTCATCCACTCTTTTCCGCCCAGCACTCGAGCCACCATCATACTGGAAACGTTGTCGCCTGTGGCATTGACCATTGTGGCGGGCGCGTCCACCAGCGTGCCGATCATCGTGATGAGCGGAAACGCTTCCGGCGGAAAACCGTACAGGGATAAAATCAAGAGCTCGCCGATCGTGCCGCCGCCGGGAATGCCGCTCACCACCACGCCGGTCAAAAGCGCGATGCCCAGAGCGGTCAGAATCGTCTCAATGCCGGCAAAAGGCATCTGAAAAATGCCGAAGAGAAAGGCAATCTTCAAAACAGCGGCCAGGCACGATCCCTCCATATGCATCGTCGCGCCGATGGGAATCACGACTTCGCTGATGTCTTTCGGCACGCCGATCTTGTCCGCGGCCTGCAGATTGGCGGGAATGGTTGCCATCGAACTGCCGGTGGCCAGCGCCGTAACGGCCGGCGGAATAATATGGGTCCAGAATTTCTTTACGCCGTAGGCCCGGCCGGCGATAAAAGCATACAAAGTAAAGGCAAGGAAAAAATAACCAATGGCGGTCGGATAGTAAACGGCCATCGCCCGTGCGTAGGAGCCCAGAAGCTCCGGTCCGAAAACGCCGACCAGGTAGGCGAAATAGGCGCACAGGCCGATCGGCGCGTAATACATGATGAAAGAGATCAGCTTCATCATGACCGTGTTGGCCGAAGCGAGGAACCTCGAGAAGTCTTTTCCCTTTTCTCCCGCGGCGGACGCGGCCAGTCCGACCAGCATCGAGAAGATAATCAGTGGCAGCATATGATTCTTGGATAAAATATGCGGGAAATCCGGAACGGTAAAGGCCCGAACCATTTGATCGCCTGCCTTGATCTGCTGAAGATCTGCTGTTGCCGGCAGGGGGATGTTTACACCGGATGCAGGAGGATAAAAAATGACGGCGGCGATCATGACCGCCGACGCCATGATGCCGGTGATGACAAATATGAGGATCATTACGGACAGAATTTTTCCCAGGCGCTTGAGATTGGTCATCGAAGCGACGGTGGACGAAATGGAAAAGAAGACCAGCGGCACAATGACGGTAAACAGCAGGTTCAGAAAGATGTCGCCCAACGGCTTAAGCCGGACGGCTTCCTTCTGATAGATCATGCCGAAAATAGCGCCGAGAATGATCGAGGCGATCAGCAGAATCGAGAACCCGTAAGATTTCAAAAACGGCGGCAAATAGTTTTTCATTTTTTACTTTACCGGAAAGTTGAAATACGTGTCCGGGTAAGGCTCGTTGTCCAGTGTGAAATGCCACCACTCTTCCGGCAGGTTTCGAAAGCCGTGCCTGGCCATCAGCGTTTTTAAAAGCAGGCGGTTGGCCCTCTGCTGCGGGCCGATATCTTTGTTTTCGGGATGGGACATCTCTCCAAAGCAGTCAAATCCCGTGCCCATGTCCAGAGAGTTGTCCGCGAAGCGGACGCCTGCCGGAAGGCAACACTCCTTGAGGGGATCGCCGGCTTTATACGCGGGCTGAATCGGGGCGGGCAGCGGCACAAGGGTCAGGTCAACCGTACTCCCCCGGCTGTGGCCGGAGCGCTCCGCAATGTAGCCGTCGCGGAAAAGGTTCTGTTTGTCCACGGTGGGATAAAACTCTTTTTTGGTCCTGGTGTCGCCGACGTCTTTCGCCCAGCGCACAAAGTGGTCGACGGCCCTTTGCGGCCGGTAGCAGTCATAGATTTTGATGGTCATTCCAAAAGGCGCGAGGTCTTTCTGGACCCGGGCCAGCGCCTCTGCCGCCGGACGGGTCAGAATGCACGCGGGCGCAAGGTAGCCGTCCACTTTGACGCCCAGAAAATTATGCTCGGTAAAGTAGCGGATATCCAGAAGGGCGTCGGGGATGATTTCTTCAATGTGGACGAACGTGTCGGGCATGGCGTCTTCGCACAAGGATGCGGGGGGCGCCGCCGCTGAAAACCAGATCGCGGCGAGCAGGCCGATCAGGAAAAATTTTGACTTCATGAAGAAGACCTCCTTATTGCCGTAATTGAGGGTTGATCAGCATGACGGGATTTTTCGCCGGATTCAACCAGCCGAGCATTTTCAGAATGTCGTCTTCCGATGCGGCGACGCATCCGGCCGTAGTGGAATCCGTGCCCGCCCAGACATGCAGAAAAATCGCGCTGCCGAATCCTTTGATGACCGGGTCCGTGTTGTATTCAATCACGATCCCGTATTTGTATAGATCATCATCGCGTTTCATTCTTTCGTAGGAAGCCGCCTTCGTCTGGTTTTGATGGACCCAGCGGTTGTAATCCGGATCGTTCGGGTCATCGATCCACAGATCATTCTCCTGAGACTGACGGTAGGGCATTCGAGTGGGAACGGACGGAGGATAACCAAAAGCGGTTTTCATTCGGAAGAGCCCCGAAGGCGTGCGTCCGTCCCCCTCGCGTTTTTCGCCGGGCGGCGCGAAGCCGTTTCTGCCGATGACGGCATCCAAGGGGTTCTTGGCCTGCCGCCAGGAGGAGTCCGTCTTCTCCAGGGGGTAAATCTTATGAGAAGTCAGGAAAAGAAAGCTTTCATCCGTGACCAGAAGAACCTGCCCGACATTTTCCATCGCCGCGGTTTGAACATAAGGCGCAAGCCGGTCCGTCACGGCGGTGCGCGACGCGCAGGCGGCAAGCGACCAAAGGGCTGCCAGCGCAAGCAGGCAACCAATTCCGGTCAATGATCTCCCCGATTTCCCGCAAAATAGAATCATGAGCGGATTTGTAATGGAAAGTTTTTTATTTTTCAATCAATTTGTGACGTTGAATCGAGGCGGCCTTCTTCTTTTTTGCCGGCCGTGGTCGATTGGGGAAGCGGCTGATGATGACGGAGCGTCCTTTCGGGAGGAAAAAAATCATTTTTTGGCTCAAATTATGGTATAAAGCTATCACATCTACAAAAGATGAACAGTCCCGATTGAAAATAAGAGGAGGTTGAACATGAATACGTTGCGTAAAGCGGGAATCGTACTGGCGGCAGGCGCACTGATTTTCTGCGCCTTTGTTGTCTTTGCCCAGGAGGGCGGGGTCGGCATGTCGGACTGGACAAAAATCATTGAATCCAAGGTCACCAATCAGGTGGGAGACAAGGGGCTGATCAACTATGAGGACGGGTACATCGAATCCGTGGGAACCGGCGCGCCGCCGGAGCGTTTTTACGGAAGGCCTCAGGCGCGGCCCATGGCGCTGCGAGCGGCGCAGGTCGATGCCTTCAGAAACCTGCTGGAAACCGTTCAGGGGGTTCAAATCGATTCCCAGACGACCGTTAAGGACTTTGCCGTGGAGAGCGACGTGATCCAGACGGCTGTTTCCGGCATGGTGAAGGGCGCGCAGATTGTAAAAAAGGAATATCTATCGGATGGAACCGTGGAAGTGACCGTGCGCATGCCGCTTTCAGGCGTCGTCAGGGCCGTTCTGCCCAAGGCGATCGCCGATGACAAAAAGGAAGACCGGGAGCACAAGCCGCTGCCTTTTTCCAAAAGGTACGCGCCGAAGGATGAAGCCTATACCGGCCTGGTGATCGACGGCCGGGGCCTGCAGGCCCGCCCGGCCATGTCGCCGAAGATTTTTGATGAAGACGGCGCGGAAGTTTACGGAACGCTGATCGTGAACAAAAACTACGCCATGCAGCAGGGCATCTGCGGTTACGCCCGCGACCTGACCGCCGCGCAAAGCAACTCCAGGGTAACGAACAGTCCGCTGACCGTCAAGGCCGTCCGCGCTCAGGGCGCCGGGATGTCGGAATTCGTCATCAGCAATGATGACGCTAAATTGATCCGTTCCGCGAAACAGAATCTGGCCTTCCTGCAGAAGTGCCGCGTCATGGTTGTTCTGGACTGATTTCCGGGTTTCAGAAGATCATCGGTTTCAATGAAGGGCCGCTTTGTCCTTGCGCGAAGCGGCCCTTTTTTATCTCCTGGTTCATGTGTTCTTGAATTGCGGGGAATTATCTGGTAAGGACAGCGGCAATATTTGAAGGCAAGCCTTGATTTTGAGGAGGAATCTTTTTTTCAGGGAAATACTGCAATCCTTACAGCCGCGATCCGGAAGGAAGAAATGATCAAATCCATCAAAGAAAGTCCTTTGTATTCCATCGTCAATCCCAGGAGCATCGCTTTTTTTGGAGCGTCCAACAATTTTCTGCGCATGGGATCCATCATGCTTTCCTCAGTTCAGGAACTGGGGTATGAAGGCAAAATCTACCCCGTTCATCAGAAAGAGAAACAGGTGCGCGGGCTTACGGCATACCGCAGCATCATGGATCTGCCGGAAGTGCCGGATCTGGCCGTGATCGTTTTGCCGACCGCCATCGTCTGCCGCACACTGGAAGAGTGCGGCAAAAAAGGCATCCGGCACGCCATTATCGTTTCCGGAGGATTTCGCGAAGCGGGCCCGGAAGGCGCCGCGCTGCAAAAGGAGATGGAAGCCGTCGCCCGGCAATACGGCATCCGTTTTCTCGGACCGAACTGTCTGGGGATTGCCAATCCCTACATCAAACTCAATCCGACAACCCTTACGGCGGAAGGTCCTCCCGGTTTTGTGGGTTTGGCATCCCAGAGCGGAAGCTTCATCACCCAGATGTTTGATTATCTGCACCGCAACGGAATGGGATTCAGTGCGGCGCTCAGCGTGGGGAACGAAGCCAGCATCGACATTGTCGATTGTCTGGAATACCTGGGCGTCTGCCCGAACACGAAAGTCATCACGCTGTATATTGAAGGCATCACCCGCGGGGAGGCCTTTGTCAGAGCGGCGAAAAATATCATACGGCGCAAACCCATCGTGGCCCTGTACGTGGGCGGGTCCGAGGCGGGCAAACACGCGGGCCGATCTCACACCGGCTCTCTTTCGGGGCCCAACGAAATTTATGACGGCGTGTTTCGGCAGTGCGGCATCATCCGGGCGCAGAGCCTCACGGAGATGTTCGACTACGCGCTGGCCCTGGGGACGCTTCCGAAACCGAAAGGCAACCGCGTGATCATTCAGACGCATTCCGGCGGTCCCGGCGCCACGGCGGCCGATGCCTGCGGGCGGGCGGGGCTTCGGCTGCCGCCGCTTTCGGCCCAAACCGTAGAAAAGCTTCAGCCGATGATTCCCCGAACCGCCAGTACGGCAAACCCGCTCGATCTGACGTACAGCCTGAACTCGGCCGAAAGTTTTTTTGACATTCCGGATCTTCTGCTTGGCGACCCGAACGCCGATATGCTGCTGGCGTATTTCCTGTCTCCCGGGATTTTTGTGGATCGCATCCTGAGAGAAATGGGAGTGTCTGAAGAGGAGATTCCAAAGACCCGGAACAAGATGCTCATCGATCACGCGGAGGCGTTTCGCAGCCTGGTCAAGCGGCATCCGGACAAGCCGATTGTCGGATTTACCTACCGCAGCCTTCAGGAGGGGATGGTTCGTTATCTGCTGGACCGCGCGATTCCCATTTATCAGGACCCTGAGCGCGCCGCGCGGGCGATGGCCGCGGTATTGCAGTATCATCGGGTCCGGGAAAGCATTGCAACAAGCGATGTTTGAAATTCTGTTTCAGGCGTTGCATAATTGTGATGCATCATGCCCGCAAAATGAAATTGCCGCAGGAAGAATGGGCATAGAACTTCCATAAAGGATGCAAACCATGAACATAGATCCGGCAGCGGAAAACGAAAAAAAGAACCGTCTGGAGATGATCCGGCAGGCCTTGAAGGACAAGGCGCCCCTGATGTATGAAGACCTGGAGTCTTCCGGCCGGCTTCAACAGTTTCTGGAAGCTCACGATGCGGAAATGATCGCCAGCTACAACGAGGCGAAAAGCAGGGCATGGGAAGAAACCAGGGAAAACTTCCTGAATTTTACTGATATTTCCTACGATGAAACCTCATCGCCGATGTAACCGGGGCATTGAGCCCCGGTTGCCGGCGCCGGACCTTTATCCATTTAAAAATCTCTCCACTCAAAATTAAGCCTTGACTCATTATGGCTATTTGGCTATATGGCCAAATACGAATGGAGGGAACGTCTGATGAAAGATTCCATCAAGCCCCGTTATGAAGCCCGGGCAAAAATTCTCAAGGCGATGGCGCATCCGAGTCGTCTGCTGATCATTGAAGAGCTGCAAAAGCAGGAACGCTGTGTGAACGAGCTGACCGAGATGGTCGGCGCGGATGTTTCGACGGTGTCCAAGCATTTAAGCGTGCTGAAAAACGCAGGGTTGGTGACGGATGAAAAGAGGGCAAACTGCATTTACTACACGCTTCGCTGCACCTGCATTCTGGATTTCATCGGCTGTGTCGAAGATGTGCTGGCCGCCAACGCAGAAGAACATAAAAAAATAATGAAATCCTGCAAAAATAGGAGGTTGGAATGAAGATTGAAATATTGGGAACCGGCTGTGCAAAATGTATAAAACTTGAAGAACTGGTGAACGAGGCCGTTAAAACAACCGGCGTTTCAGCCGAGGTGTGGAAGGTAAAGGACATTAAAAAGATCATGACCTACGGCGTAATGACGACGCCCGGCCTGGTCGTGGACGGCCAGGTGAAAATTGCGGGTAAAATGCCGACAGCGGAGCAGATCAAAAGCTGGATCAAGGGGTAGGCGGCCGTCCGATTAAGTAATTGCTGTGGATGTGTTTTTTTCAAAGCAACCCTGTGTTCCTGACATCCTATTGTATTTCAGGATTCATATTTAAAGGATATGATGGATCAGACTAAAATAAAATCAGGGGGAAATCTATGACTTTGCGTTTAAAAATCTTGGGGGGACTGGCGGTATGGGCGGTTTTTACACTGATCTTTCTTTCACTGGGCGCGGGGGTATGGGCTCAGGATAAACAGGCAGCCAAAACAGACGCATCCAAAGAACGAGCGGGGGCCAACCCTTCTGTTTTCAAACCCCGTGTGACGTTTGTAGAAATCGGTGCCGCCAGATGTATTCCCTGCAAGGCCATGCAGCCCATTATGAAAGAAGTGTCGGAGACATACAAGGGACAGGTGGTTGTTCTTTTTCACGATGTCTGGACGCAGCAAGGGAGGATGGACGCCGAGAAATATAATATTCGCGTTATTCCTACTCAGGTATTCCTGGATATCAACGGAAAGGAATACTACAGGCATGAAGGGTATTTCCCCAAGGAAGGCGTTGTGGAGGTTTTGAAAAAGGGAGGGGTCAAATAAATGCTGGTTGACCTCTTTACGTTTTTGACGGCGGCGCTCACGCAGTCGCCAGGCATCGCCATCGGTGCGGCGTTGATTTGGGGCATTCTGTCCATAATTCTTTCTCCCTGCCATATTGCCTGTATTCCTCTGATTGTCGGCTTTATCGACGGTCAGGGGAATATCAGCACGGGCCGGGCCTTTGTCCTGTCTTTGTTTTTCGGCCTCGGCATTCTCATTACGATTGGCATGATCGGTCTGATCACGGCGCTGGTGGGCCGAATGATGGGGGATATCGGCGGTTACGGAAGCTATTTTGTAGCCGTGGTTTTCTTCGCCGTTGGTTTGAATCTGCTGGGGATTATGCCGTTGCCTTTCATGGAAGGCGGTGCAAACCCGAATTATAAAAGGAAAGGATTTCTCGCGGCGTTTATTCTGGGCTTGATCTTCGGCATTGCGCTGGGCCCTTGCACGTTCGCCTATATGGCGACAATGCTGGGCGTAGTATTTAGTATAGCGTCAACACAATTGACTCTGGCGATGTTGATTCTGGCGGCATTTGCCGTCGGCCACTGTGCCGTGCTGATTTTTGCGGGAACGTTTACGGAAGTCGTGCAGCATTACCTGCATTGGACGGAGAATTCCAAAGGTGCGGTCATTCTGAAAAAGATCTGTGGTGTGCTGGTGATTCTGGGCGGCGTTTATTTGATTGCGTTGAACTGGATTTAGGAGATTTTGTGAAGAAACGTGTTTTATTTCTATGCACTGCCAATTCCAGCCGGTCTCAAATGGCCGAAGGCATTGTAAATCATTTTTTGGGCGACCGACTGGAAGCTTTTTCCGCGGGAACGCAGGCGTCGTTTGTGAATCCGACGGCCATAAAGGCGATGAAGGAAATCGGCGTGAATATCTCACATCATCGCTCAAAGCATTTGTCAGAGTTTGACGGACAGACATTCCATTTTGTAATTACCCTGTGCGGGGACGCCAACGAAACCTGTCCGCTTTACATCGGCGGAACGAAAAAAACGCATATCGGTTTTGACGACCCGGCCAAAGCCACCGGAAGCCCGGAAGACATACTGTGGGAATTCCGGCGCGTACGCGACGAGATCATAGATAAAATAACGAATTACTTTTTAAATATTGCATAGGAGGATTTCCATGACGGAGCATATCGGACAAAAATTGTCATTTCTGGATCGTTATCTGACCGTATGGATTTTTGCGGCTATGATTCTTGGTGTGGGGCTGGGCTATTTTATTCCCGGCACGGAGGCCTTTATCAATTCATTTCAAGTCGGGACCACCAATATTCCCATTGCGGTGGGCCTGATTCTGATGATGTATCCGCCGTTTGCCAAAGTGAAATACGAGGAAATGCCTCAAGTTTTCCGCAATGGAAAGGTCCTAGGCCTGTCGTTGGTCCAAAACTGGCTGATCGGGCCTGTCCTGATGTTTTTTCTGGCGATTGTGTTCTTGCCGGATAAACCCGACTACATGGTGGGCCTCATAATGATTGGGCTCGCGCGCTGTATCGCCATGGTCATCGTCTGGAACGAACTGGCCAAGGGCAATACAGAGTATGCCGCCGGCCTGGTTGCCTTCAACAGCATTTTTCAGGTGCTTTTCTACAGTGTGTTTGCCTGGTTTTTCATTACGATCCTGCCGCCTTACTTTGGATTTTCGGGCAGTGTCGTCGATGTCAGCATCCGTCAAATCGCCGAAAGCGTTTTCATCTATCTGGGCATTCCCTGCATCGCGGGTGCGCTGACGCGTCTGGCCGGCGTAAAGGTTATGGGAAAAGAAAAGTATCACACGCGCTTCGTGCCTATCATCAGTCCGCTTACCCTCATTGCGTTGTTGTTCACGATTGTTGTCATGTTCAGTCTCAAGGGAAATCTGATTATCCAACTCCCGCTGGATGTCGTGCGCATCGCCATACCGCTTTTAATCTATTTTGTGGTCATGTTCCTTGTGTCTTTTTACATGGGGAATAAGCTAGGTGCCGATTATTCCAAAACCACGACACTGGCTTTCACGGCGGCCAGCAATAATTTTGAACTGGCCATCGCCGTGGCCATCGCCGTCTTCGGCATCAACTCCGGCGCGGCGTTCGCCGCAGTGATCGGCCCGCTGGTGGAAGTGCCGGTGATGATCGGCCTGGTCATGGTGGCGCTGAGATTTCAGGAGAAGTATTTTCAAAAGTAGTTTGAGGTGAATGCTTCAATGTTGAAACTTAAAAGATTCCCATTGCTGCTCGTGAGTTTGATGGGGCATTTGACCATTTTGCTGACGTTTTCCGGTTCCGTGACCCCTGCTTACGGGCAGACTGTTGGACAGGGTATTCCGTCCTGGGGACAGGGGCCTTATGAAGTGATTATATTTGCCGATTATTTCTGTCCTCCCTGCAAACGGATTGATGCCAAAGCCGAAGGCTTGTTCAAAGAGCTGGTGGCGTCGGAAAAAGTTAAGTTGACGTTTGTCGATGTTCCATTTAACCGCGCCACGCCGACTTACGCGAAATATTACCTGTATGCGGTGAAAGCGGATGCCGGCATAAACAACGCACTTCATGTCCGAAATGTTCTTTTTGAGGCGGCTCAGGGCCGCCGCGTTCAGGATGAAAACGCGCTGGTCGCTTTTCTTAAAGAAAAGAATACTGCGTGGAAAGCCATGAATGAAAAGTCCGTCTTTCCGCATTTAAGCGCCGTCATCAAAGAGCACAAGGTTGATGCGACACCCACTTGCGTTATTAAATATTCTGCCAAAGATATAAAGAAATATGTTGGTGACGATGAAATTTGGGATGGACTGACAAAATTCAAAGCGCATCTTTGGACTGTGAAATAATAACGTAAACCAGGTTATTTTGTTCAGAGGAATTCGTCATGAGAACAAAAGGCATTTTGCTGATCGTCCTTTCACTTGTTATGCCGTTTTCCTTATCAGCCGCCGATGGCGTAACCTTTGAAAATTACCTCAAACGTTTCGACTATCGGGAACGCAGGGAGATGAAAACCGGCATCGTTGAAATGCTGAAACTATACAATCAGGGCAAAGTACAGATCATTGATGTTCGTTTCCCGGAAGAATACAAGGCTTACAGTTTCGGTTTTATCAAAAACATTCCGCTAAACGAATTACCGGGCAGACTCGACGAACTGGATAAGGCGAAGATCGTTGTCACGGCCTGTCCTCACTACGACCGTGCCGAACTTGCCCGCACGTACCTGAAACTTCAAGGGTATCAATCAAAATATCTGACCGACGGCCTTCTTGGGCTTGCCGAATATCTGCGCGGCGACAAGGCAAAAGATTTTATGTTTGAAATGAAAAGATAAAAGACCCATGTCGATTAGGAGAGGCAATGTGACAAAAGAAAAAATTATCATTTACGGGACAGACATGTGACCCTTTTGCATTCAGGCTCGTGAAGCCTATGGCGACAAGGCTGTCTATATCGATGTCAGCGAAGACCCGAAAAAACTCGAAGAAATGCTGGCCTATTCAGGCGGCAAGATGCAGGTGCCCGTCATAGTGGACGGCGATAAAATAGCGGTCGGTTTTGCCGGGGAGATATCCCTGCGGGGAGGTATTCCGCTTTTCGGCGGTACCTGAGCGGTAAAATGAAGCCCTTCGGTGGGGGGCAAGGAAAAAAAGATTGGTTATTTGAAACCGAATTCAACGATGAGCGGAAAAGAAGAAAGATAGAAAACATGTCCGAAAACGAAGTGACGCAAATACGTGTCAAAGGCAATCTGGTCGGCATCGTCGGCTTGAAAAGTGTGATTGCGGCTATGGCGCCTGACTTCAGCCGCAACTCCGATGAAGCCATCGGCGCGGAAATGATCAAAAGGCTTGGGGGTAAAAATTACATTCCCGCAAGCGCCAAACCCCTTTATGCCAGGGCTTTGGTCCGCGAGTTCCGAATGTTTCTTGGGCAACCGGTGGAAGAGGAAGAAACCGGCGGCGTCCTCAGAGTCATCATTCTGGGGCCGGGCTGCGCCAATTGCAGTAGCCTGGAAAACGATGTGCGCAATGTTCTGTCTGAAATGAACGCGCCGGGAGAAATGGTTCATGTTACCGATCCACGTGAGATTGCCAAATACGGGGTGATGGGTGTGCCCGCGCTGGTGATTAATCAGAAAGTGGCTTCAGTGGGAACGATGCCGGAAAAGAAAAAAATACGGCAGTGGCTGGAAGAAGCCCTGAAGCAAATGTAGCGCCGTATATCTTGAAAAAGAAGGTCAACGGCACAGTTTAAGGAAATGAGGAGGATCTGTCTTGTGAAAGAATGGCAAAAATTATTATGGATTATCGGCATCTTTCTTGCCGCTTTTTACATCCCGTGGGAATCGGTACTGATTCGTCAGGCGGGGCTGGAAGCCTTTATGATGCTTCAGGACTATGCGCGCCAGCATGTGCTTACCTGCCTGATCCCCGCTTTTTTCATTGCCGGAGCAATCAGCGTGTTCGTGTCGCAGGCGGCCGTGCTCAAATATTTCGGCGCGAAAGCCAATAAAATCCTGTCTTATTCCGTAGCCTCCGTTTCCGGCTCCGTGCTGGCGGTTTGTTCCTGCACGGTCCTGCCGCTTTTTGCCGGCATTTACACGCGCGGTGCGGGGATCGGCCCCGCGACTGCGTTTTTATATTCCGGACCCGCGATCAATGTTCTGGCGATCATTCTCACGGCGAAGGTGCTGGGCTGGCAATTGGGGCTTGCACGCGCGATCGGCGCGGTGATTTTTTCCATTGTGACGGGGCTTCTGATGGCGTTTATTTTCCGCAAAGACGACGCCAACCGGGAGACGGGCGAGATCTTTCTGCCGGAAGACAAAGGCAAGGGCAGGGCGCTGTGGCAGGATGCCGTTTATATGCTGGTCATGGTGCTGATTCTGGTTTTTGCTTCGTTTGCCAAGCCATCGGAGGATGACGGAAGCGCCTGGCGCATGATTTTCAGCGTCAAGTGGTTTTTGGTGATGGGGCTGCTGGTCGTTTTGGGTATCATGCTCAAAAAGTGGTTTGTGAAAGATGAACTCAAGGGCTGGGTGCAGGCTACCTGGGATTTTGCCAAGCAGATTCTTCCGCTTTTGTTCGGCGGCGTTTTGGTGGCGGGTTTTTTGCTGGGCCGTCCCGGTTATCCGGCACTGATTCCCGAATCGTATATTCAGATGCTGGTCGGCGGCAATTCACTGGGGGCTAATTTCTTTGCCTCCGTAGTCGGGGCGTTCATGTACTTTGCCACACTCACCGAAGTGCCGATTTTGCAGGGACTTATCGGCTCCGGCATGGGGCAGGGACCGGCGCTGGCACTTTTGCTGGCCGGCCCGGCTTTGTCGCTTCCCAGCATGATCACCATAGGCAGCATCATGGGCGTTAAGAAAACCGTCGTTTACTGTGCCATTGTCGTGATCCAGTCCACGCTGGCCGGGATGGCTTACGGCTATCTTATGGGTTGACGGAAGATCACCATTTTTAGGAAAGAAGAATCCTATGAAACCTCATCATCACCAGGAGAATAAACCGGCATCGCTTGCCAATCTAATTCTGGCCATCCTCATCAACGGCGGCATCGTCGTTTTTGAAATGATCTTCGGCCTGCTGATTTCAAGCATGGCGCTGATCTCGGACGCCGTTCACAATCTGAGCGACATTGCCGCCATGAGCTTTACCTATTGGGCGGAAAAAATGTCCCGGCGTCCGGCGACACAACACAAAACCTATGGCTGGCGCAAGATGGAATTTATCGCTGCGTTCGTCAACAGCATCGTTCTGTCGGTGGTGATTGCTTTTGTTTTCTGGGAGTCCGTTCAAAGACTCTTTTCACCCGCGCAGGTATCCGGCACAACGATGCTTTGGGTTGCCGTGGTGGCTTTTGTCGGAAACAGCGCGGCCACGCTGCTTCTGCAGAAAATATCGGCCCGGAACTTCAACATCAAAAGCGCCTGGCTTCATTCGCTTCAGGATGCATTGTTTTCTCTTGGCGTGATTGTCGGCGCTCTGCTGATTACGTTTTTTGACTTATATTTTGTCGATCCTCTTATATCCATGGTCATCTGCATCTTCATTGCCCGCGAAATCTACAAGATTATCCGGCATACCGTCAATGCGCTTCTGGATGCCGTGCCGGCGGACGTCGATTTCAATGCCGTCAAGAGCGATTTGCTTTCCGTTGCCGGTGTGGCCGAAGTCAACGATCTGCATATCTGGCAAACCGGAACGGGCCGGAAACTGCTTTCCGTGCATCTGTTATCCGATAACGAATCGCCCGATCATGAACAAATCATTCGCGCCGTGCAGAAAATCCTTCACGAAACTCACGGCATCAACCACACCACTATCCAGCTTTTGCCGTCTTCCTCCCGCGAGATGGAGCATTGCAACCACTGCAATTAGTAACTTTTGTGCGTCTTTGCGAGATACTTGGTTCACGGTAAGTTTCGGCAACGCGCAAGGCTTTTTGATGGTACGATAAAAATGCAATCTATTTGCATTCAGGACAGGAATATATCCACAAGATAACCAGCTAAGACGGCAATGACAAGAACGTTTAAAGCGAAAGCAATGATCAGCTTCCTTTTAAACATGGAACTGAGAATGATCAATTCGGGAATGCTTGCGCCCGCTCCGCCAATAATCAGCGCAAGGACGGTGCCAAGTCCCATTCCTTTTCCCACAAGGGCGGCTGCTATGGGTATAATGGTTTCCGCCCGAATGTACATGGGAACGCCGATCAAGGCCGCGATGGGAATGGACCATGGGTTTCCCGGTCCCGCCAGTTTGACAACGATATCCTGTGGGAAAAAACCATAAATGAAAGCGCCGATGGCGGCGCCTAAAAGGAGATACCAGAACACACCCTTAAAGGTATCAACGGCGGCGATCGATGCATTTTTGAGCTTTTGCCTGAACGGCACAGGCGGGGCGGCGATCGGTTCAAGGTTGACTGAACAGCATGATGATGTCTCAACGGTCGGCAGGGTGATTAACGTCAGGGGTTGGGCGCTGTCTGAAGAGCAGCAAGCTGCCGCCGCAGGCTTGGATTTTGAGGCATTGTGTGAATCAGGAGAAGCTGCGCAACAGGAGGTTTCAATATTCAAAAGAGGCTTGATCTGACTTTCCATTCTCAACTTGGATAGCAGCGCTGCCATAACCATGCAGCCGATAAAGGTAAAGACAACATAAAAAACCGTAACTTTGATGCCCAACAGTGAAAGTAATAGCGCGATGATGATCGGGTTGAGCACCGGCGAGGAAAAAAGAAACGCCATCGTCGGGCCGAAAGGCACGCCGCCTTTGAGCAGGCCGGCCGTAATGGGAACGGTGGAACAGGAGCAGAATGGGGTGAGTGCGCCCAGACCGGCACCCAGAAAATATTGCACCCATGTAAACTTGTTGGACAGAAAATCCCGGACGCGGGACGGCGGCAGATATTCCATCAGCAAGCCGATGATGAAAGAAACGGCGACAAATATGAGAATGAGTTCTCCTGCGATCACCAGAAAGAATTTTCCGGCCGTAATAAAATTATTTAAACCAAACATTGATACAACCTCCAGTATCCATGATTTATGATAGTTGAATACATCAACCAATTATTTTGTTTCCGGTTTTTGAAACCGGCGATTCCGCTTCTTCCAGTTGACCGTCGATCGTGCCGTGGGCGCGGGCGGTCTCGATGAAGGCGCGCAAACCGATGAGAAGGATCTGCCGCATGTCCGGGGACATCGCGTCCAGGACAGACGATATTTTCTTCGCTGGCGCCTCCGTTATTCTGGACAACATGGCTTTCCCATCCTTCGATAACCGGACGCAGCAGATCCTGGCGTCGCTGCGCTCCTGCACGCGGAGGACAAGTTTTTTTTCCTCTAATCGACTGACAATACGCGTTGCGCCGCTTTTGGTCACGGCAATGTTTCTGGCGATGTCTTGCATGGTGCATCCGTCACGGCGGGAAACGGCACGTAGAGCGCGAAACTCACCGTGGGAGATGTTTTCGCAACAGTTGGTGCTCAGATTGTGTGCGCTGAAATCATAGGTGATATCTTCTAGAAGTTCAGCAAGTTGTCCGGTGAGGTCTTCCATGGAGCGTTCTCCTTTGGTGACGATGAAATAATTTCAATCCTGAAGTGGCATGAATAGTTGAATATGTCAACTAATATTTGGGGCAATCAAATTTGGGGAGCCATGCCACATCGTCTTACGCTGCATCGCTGGTTCGAGTGAAAGGGGATGATTTGACTCGCTTTTGTAAATATGAGAAAATTTCCAAGTAGAAATGGACTATAAAATTAATCCGGAATCAGACGCTAGGGGCGGTGTTTCAGCAGGAGGTATCTTGGAGGAATTCGGTACATCGTCGTTGATCGGGTGTATCAGGGACTGGTGGGAGCATCAGGCAATGCCCCGACTGGACTGGATGCAGATCGAGATCACCACTCGCTGTAACGCCTCCTGCCGCTATTGTCCCAGGACGGTTTACTGCGCCTCTTGGAATGACCGCGATCTTTCTCCGGCAATATTCCGGTCGCTCCTTCCCGCTCTGAGACGGACGCGGATGGTTCACCTACAGGGCTGGGGTGAGCCTCTACTTTATCCGCATTTTTTCGACATGATTGCTCTGGCCAAAAAAGCCGGTTGTATGGTGGGTACCACAACCAACGGAAAGCTACTCGATCGACGGGCGGCCGTCCGTCTTGTCGAAAGCCGCATTGATCAGGTTGCTTTCTCACTCGCGGGTGTGGGAGATCAAAACGATGAGGCGCGCCGGGGCACTCATTTTTCCAATGTTCTCGAGGCGGTTGCCGGACTCGCCGCGGAAAAAAAGGTACGGCGACAACACACGCCGGTCATCAGCGTTGCGTATCTGCTCCTGCGTTCACATTTGCCGGACATCGATAAACTGATACCGGCGCTGGCCGGAACCGGCATCCGGCAGATCGTGATCAGCACCCTGGATTTCGCCTGTAACGAAAATCTGCAAAAGGAATGTTTGGCACCGGAGGACAAAGGCCAGTACCGGGAATTGATGTCACTTTACGACAGACTTGCCCGGGATGCGGAAAAGGAGGGCATTTCTCTTTTTTACAATCTGGTGGATCCGGAGGCGGAAAGTGGGGACTGCACGGAAAATCCGCACCGGGCGGTTTTCATCTCGGCGTCCGGCGGCGTTTCCCCCTGTGCATTTACCAACATACCGGTTACGGAATCATATCACCTATCCGGGGCTCATCAAGGATACCGTTCTCTGATCTTCGGTTGCCTTGGCCCGCAGTCGCTGCCGGAAATCTGGAGCGGCCGCGCTGCCATGAAGTTTCGGGCGGAATTCGACGACGCCCCGCATCCTTCATGCCGCGGTTGTTCCAAACGAAGCCGGATGAAGTGACGGCCGGGTACTTTTCACGTTTTTGGGAAAATACTATGGTTGCATCATTATCGGCAGGGGAGGTGTTCCAATGAAATCGTTCTGGCTTTGTTTTGTGCTGTTGTTTGTAGCCGTGGATGCCGTCGGTTTGCCGGCCTTGTTTATCAATCTGACCGAAGGCATCCATCTCTGAGCGCACGTACCTCACCGTTCCTCCCGGCGGCGGAAAAATATCCGCCGCCATTCGCTGTTGGATGACAGACTGTTGACCGGTGTTTGCCCGGCAGGGGCGCTTCCTATGGTGTGTACTTAAAAGATACTCGCAGCTTCACCCGATATTCAACGACCTTGCCTTCTTCGGTTCTCAGGTCCATCTCTTTGACTTCCGCAATGCGGATGTCCTTCAGACTCTTGGCTGCCGTTTCCACGGCCTTTTTGGCTGCATCTTCCCATGACTTTTCACTGCCGCCGATGATTTCGATAACCTTGTAAATGCTGCTCATGATTCATTCTCCTTTCTCGTGAATGGTTAAAAATAGGTAAACGCTGAAGGCCGGCTTTCGAAGCTGGTCATGACGCGTTGATGAGCTTTCATCAAATATATCGAAATCTTACAAGTTCCCCGTCTGGGAATGATCCTGTTGAAACAACTGGAAGCGCTCAAGACGATGGTTCCGCGGTCAGGGGAGGCTTAGGTTTTGAAAATCTTCAGGAAATCAGGGCAGGCAAAGAAGCTGTGTACCGGAAAAAGCGCAGGATCACCAACGATCAATTCCTGCTTTTATTATACCTGTTTAAGAAAAATCGTCAATCAGAGAAATGAGTCAGAAAAATGAAGCTTTAGTGTCCGCAGGATGAGCAGTTCGATGAACTGCAGGATGCGCACCCGGAACTGCTTGGTGCGCTACTGCTCGCGGATCCGCCCGACTTCAATGATCCGTATTTTCCCTTCCCGACTTTGGAAACCAGTTTATTGGCCTTTTTGGATTTACATTTCGGGCACACGGGATTTGGTTTTTCACTGAGACTCAGAGTAACCACTTCATATTGTTTTTTGCATTTACTGCATTCGTATTCGTAAATCGGCATATCTTGCCCCTTTTTTTCTAAATCTAGAGATCAAGATGCAAAATGTCAATACCTGTGAGGTCAATTGTTGCTGCTAAATGATCTGCGAAATTGTCCATTGACATACCCAGACCTTCTTTTTATACTGCCGCAAAGTGAAAGCAAGCCTTGTTCCTCTTCTTTGCTTGATGGAAAGGAAGCCATGAAGGAAAAAGATAAATCAGAATCGATTTTTACAAAGTCCATCCATGCGGGGGAGGACCGGGCGCGCTATGCCGACTCGATCACCACTCCCATTGTCCAGTCGTCCACTTATTCTTTTAAGGACAGCAGGGAAATTGAAGCCTACACCAAGAATGATAAAAAACGCTATGAATACGGCCGATACGGCAATCCGACGGAAAAGGTTGCGGAGCGGCGTCTGGCGGAGCTGGACGGCGCGGAGGACGGGTTGATGTTTTCTTCCGGCATGATGGCCATTACCACCACCATTCTCGCCCTGGTGCAGACCGGAGACCACATTGTCATCACCGATGATTGCTACGGGAAAACCCTGGAATTTTGCCGATCCTACCTCAAGCGGTTCGGCATCGAATGCACGATCGTGCCGTTCGGCGACTATGAAGTTCTGGACGCCGCCGTCAAGAAGAACACGCGTTTTATTTTCTCGGAATCCCCGACCAATCCGTACCTCAACGTTTTTGACATGGTTAAATTCAAGAAAATCGGGGACAAGCACAAGGTCATCACCATCATCGATTCCACCTTTGCCACGCCGTTCAACCAGCGGCCGCTGGATTACGGCATCGATCTGGTGATTCACAGCGCGACCAAGTATCTTGCCGGCCATAACGACATTCTGGCCGGCGTGCTTCTGGGAAAAAAGGAGCTGGTCAGCAAAGTTCGGGAACTGCACAAATCCATGGGCGGCGTGATTGATCCGCACTGCTGTTATCTGCTTTTGCGGGGGCTGAAAACGTTTCCGCTCCGGGTGAAGACGCAAAATGAAAACGCTTTGAAGATCGCCGAGTATCTGGAGCGGCACCCGAAGATTGAAAGAGCCTACTATCCCTTTTTGAAAAGCCATGATCATTATTCCATCGCCAAAGAGCAGATGAGGGGCGGAGGAGGTGTCGTCACCTTTACCGTCAAAGGCGATCTGGACGCGGCAAAAAGGTTCATGGATGCGCTCGAGATGATCTATATCGCGCCCAGTCTGGGCGGCGTGGAGACGCTGATCACGCATCCCGCGACGGTAACCTATTACCGCTACACCCGGGAGCAGCGCTACGACCTCGGCATTGTGGACAATCTGTTCCGGCTGGCCGTCGGCATTGAAGACGTCGAGGATATTATTGCCGATCTGGAAAGAGGATTCGCCGGACTCTGAACGCGATTCCCGCTTTTTAACGTTTCTTCTGACTTCGTTTTTTTACGCTGTCTTGAACGATGGATCGCACGACTGCGCTGTGTTGAAGAAGCCATACGTAGAAACGGTTCTTCCAACCGGGAATAAAGACAGTTTTTCGTTTGTTTTCCAGCGCTTTCAGCGACAGGGACACGACCCGATCGGAAGACATCCACAGCGGATCCGGAATCTCGCGCCGGTCAAAATGGATAAAATCACCCACCTCATGAAATTCCGTGCGCGTGAATCCCGGGCACAGGGCCTGAATTCGAACATCGGCGTCTTCCATTTCCAGTTGAAGGTTTTCTGAAAATGTTTTGACGAATGCCTTGGTCGCGTCATACATCAAATTCCCCGGCGTCAGAGCGAAGGCGGCGACGGAGGATAGGTTGATGATCGCGCCCCGTCTTCTTCTCAACATGCCCTCAAGGACGGCATGCGTCAGCATCACGCAGGCCGTTGCGTGCAGGTGAAACATCCGCATCGATTTTTCCAGGGGAACCCCGGCAAAGGGGCCGATGGTGGCAAAGCCGGCGTTGTTGATCAAAACATCCAGGCCCTCGATGGTGTAAATGAGATCGGCTGTTTTTTCGATTTGATCCATATCGGAGAGGTCCGCGGCGATAATCTCGCAGCGGATGCGGTAGTCGGATTCCAGCTTTTTTGCTGCGCTTTCCAGCCGATCCTTGCGCCTGGCCAGCAGGATCAGATCGAAACCCTTTTGCGCAAGTTGCTTGGCGAAGCTCAGTCCAATCCCGGCCGATGCTCCGGTGATCAGCGCTTTGCCCGGATTCTCCCAACCCAAAAACCGATTTTGATGAGGCATATTAACCTCCCTTTGGCCCTTTTGATTTCCGAATCAGACTAATGGCCGCATCATACGTCAATAGGACGTTTTTGGGAAAGCCAAATTTTTTGTCCGTGTGATTTTACAATACTCTTGCAACAGAACTTTTCACTGTGCGGGAAAAGTGCTAGAAAGAAAACATCAATCATGTTCGTGGAGGGAGGGGGCTATGCCGGATGCGGTCATCATCGGGGCGGGGTACGCGGGAATGAGCGCCGCGGCGCTTCTTTCCCACGCCGGTTGGAAGGTGATTGTTTTGGAAGAATCCGAAATCGTCGGCGGCCGCGCCCGATCGTTTCGGGATGAAGAAGGATATATTCGGGAATACGGGGCGCATTCGCACAGGCTTGCGCACAAGGGCATCGCCAACGAGGTGTTCAGAAGACTGGGAGAAAAAATCGATTTTCTGCCCGAGGCACATGACGGCAAACTGATCTTCAAAGGCAGGCTCTGGGAAAGACCCGAAGGGCCGATTGGTTTTTTGAAAACCCCCATGCTGTCGTTTCGGGCCAGGTTGGTGCTTCTGGCATTGTTTGCCAAAATTAAAAAGACCGATCCGGCGACTTGGTATCATAAGACACTCCTGGATTTTTACAAAACCTCCTTCCGGAATCCGGAAGTCGAGGCCTTCCTGCCGTTTCTGGGGATGACGATCATGTGTCCCGATCCGGATAAGGTCAGCGCGGGTGAAGTGATCGACTTCTTAAAGCGGGTGCTGGCGGCCGGTGTCGGCGTCGGGGAGCCTCGCGGCGGATCCGCCGGAATCTTTCAAACGCTGAGCCGGCACATCGACAGGGGCGGTGAAATTCACCTTCATGAAAAAGCGGAAAAAATCATCATCGAAAGCCGGCGGGTCACGGGCGTGAAAACCGGACGGGCGACCTATCCAGCGTCGGTTGTGCTTTTTGCCGCCCGGCTTCCCCTGGCCGTTGATCTGCTCGACCGTTCACTGCTGCCCGCGACCGTTGTGAATTACGCGAAAAATATTGAGCACAGTTCCGGTCTGGTCATTGATTTCATCACGGACAGACCCATTACCGGCATTCGTGCCGGGATTCTCGGCGTAGACGTCCCGATCTGGGCGCGCTTCCAGTCCAGCGCCGATCCTTCGTTTACCCCCGACGGGAAGCATCTTTCCAGTTGGGGAATTATGCTGCCGTGGCATTTCGACGGCGACGCGAGCGTCGTCGCCGGTGCGGAGCAAAGAATGAAAAGCGTGATCTCGGCTGTTTTTCCGGATTTTTTGCCCGCGGTGATCGAAGAGAGAAAAATTGTCGCGACGGTCATGAACGGGAATGTCCTGACGCCGGCGCAGTCCAAACCGAACCGGCCGGATATCGAATGTTCGGGAATCAGTGGACTCTATTTTATCGGCGATACGGTGAGAGGGGACGGCTGCTCGGGCGACATCAGTTTTTCTTCCGCAATGAAAGCCGCGGACAAGATCCTGAGCGATCAGAAGGTATGACAACAAACCTGGAAAACCTATCGGCGACGCTGGTTTCCGTTTTGACGGCATTCGAAGCGGGCATGCGCAGACTGCACCCCCTGGCGGTTCCCGCCATTCGGGGTGAACTGGCCGTTTATGAACCCGTGCTGGCGGCTGTCCGGGCATCATTGAAGACGGAAGACTGCAACGCCCGGTCGGAAGAAGACCGTCAGGCGCTTTTGCGCGCCTGCGATTTTCTCCTTCAGGCCGTCAAAAATTTCGGCAGGGAAGAAGACCTTCAGGACGCTTTTTTCTCCGCGCTTCGCGCTTCACGCAGAACATGCCGGGCGCAGGAAGCGCTGTTTCCACTCTGCCGCCTTTTCCCCGCCGTTCACCGTTACTTTTCGGAACCGGGAGCTGACATCTTGCCCGAGCCATCCACCGGGGATTCCCGCGTCGGCCTGATGCATGTCGGCGCAAACAGTGACCTGCGCGCCAGGGGCGGTTATTCCCTCTACATTCCTTCATCCCCTTTCTTAGCGAGCGCCCGGCCGCTGGTTGTCGCGCTGCATGGCGGATACGGCCACGGCAGAGATTTTATCTGGACCTGGATTCGGGAGGCGAGAAGCAGGGGGTTTGTTATTTGCGCCCCAACCGCGCAGGCCATGACCTGGTCAATCGGCCGCATTGATCTCGATGGAAAAGCCCTGACGCAACATCTGGAGGAGGTTTGCTCCCGCGTTCCCATTGACCGAAACCGCATTCTTTTGACCGGAATGTCCGACGGCGGGACCTTTGCCCTGGCCCTGGGACTGACCCGGGAGGAAGGTATTTTCTCGAAGATTGCAGCCGTTTCCTGCGCTTTGCCTCCGGTGAAGATAAACCGGCCCGAAGAAAAACATGTGCTGTGGATTCACGGTGCGCAGGATTGGATCTTTCCGGTGGAGCGGACGGTGCAGGCTAGCCGGTATTTGCAACAATCGGGCGTGGATATCAAGCTCAAGGTGATTCCCGATCTATCACATGCCTACCCGCGTGAAACAAACGGCACAATCCTGAAATGGTTTGGAATTGAGGGATGATGCCCGAAGGCAGGCATGGGAGATCCCTTTATAATGGTTGGCCGAAAAGAAGCTTCAGCATGTTGACGATCATCTTTTTTCTTCCCGCCCGTTCCATCAGGATGCTCAAGTACAGCATTTCCGTGTTCATCGGAGGCACGGTGATTCTGTCTTTTCTGATGAGACGAGCGGCCTTGGGTTTGCACCGGGTTGCGCACAAGCCGCAGCCGATGCACCGGTCCGGATCCACCCGGAAGATTTTGCCGTCCGCGACGATCGCGTCCATCTGACAGCGCTTCACGCAGACGCCGCATCCCGTGCAGGATTCGGCGTCGATGCGCGCATAATAGTTCGTCGCGAAAAACCGGGCGGGTCGCGGCTGTTTCTTGGCGGTTGTCAAAACGCCGCAGCAGCAGCCGCAGCAAATGCAGATGCAGGCGGGCTTTCGGGAATTGCCCGGCTGCAGCACCATTCCTCTTTCTTCCGCCATGTCCAGGATCTTCAGACATTCGTCCTTGGAGATTTCTCTGGCCCGCCCGCGCTGGGCGTAGCCGGTTTTCCCGATGAGCAGACAAACTTCATAATGGTCCGTCTGTTTGCAGGGCCTTCCCAGCAGCGCCTCTCCCTGTTTGCAGACGCAGTTGGCCACGTGAATTGTCTCGCGGGTATGTTGGATGAAGCGGCGCATGTTGTCGTAGGGTTCGACAAGATATTCCGGAACCAGGGCCTTCAGATGCGGGCTGGTGCGAAGTTGGGGCAGGGAGGACCGGAAGAATTCCGCGCTGAAGGCTTCGTCAAAATATTGGTGCATCATTTTTACGAGTTCAGGGGTAAGATCATCGACGTGGTATTCAAACATGCCGATGGCCAGCATGGCAATGCTGTAGTGAAAGGAACCGGCGCTTTCCGAACGGCGGATGACGCCTTTTTGAAACATTTTGTCCAGCAGGGCAGACATCTCTTCGGGGGAAAGGTCGATGTGAAATTGGCCTTTCAGTCTCCTGCGGATGGGTGTCAGCGAAATGGAACGAAGCGTCAGACACAGGGCGATCTTTGCTTCCAGCGGCGTAAAGAAATATTTCAGAAGATCGATTTCCACGCCGCTTTTCGTCGCGGGATACCCGATCGGATACCGGTCCAGTTGAATTTGCAGTTGCCGGTAGATCCCATCGTCGTTGTTTGATATGCGCATGATGCTCCCTGAATTTGGATTCTATCATCGAGGGAAAGAATGATTTTGTCAAGCAAATGTACCCCCGGCAAAGATGTTGATTGACGATCGCGGGTCATAAGGTTATATTCCAGCAACAAAAAATTGCAAAAAGACAAAGGATCTGTTTTTGAACGAGATCATGCCGTCATATGATCCCCCGACCGTGATGGGGATCTTCATGCATCAGGCGCGCCGCTTCGGCGATCGAAGAATGTCTCTGGCCAAAAAAGAGGGTGTCTGGCAAACCAAGACGTGGCGGCAGGCGCTGGAGGCTCTGCCGGCGGCCGTTATGGGACTCGTTTCCCTGGGATTACAAAAGGGCGATGCTGTTGGAATCATCAGCCGCACGCGCAGGGAATGGAGCGAAGCCGACATGACCATTCTGACCGCCGGCGGGGTTGCGATCGGCATTTATCCGTCGGCCAGCCTCTGGGAGATGACGCATGTCATTTCTCACAGTGAATTGCAAATCTGTTTTGTCGAAGACGAGCCGCTTCTGGAGAAGCTTCTGGCTGTTCGGGTGAAAACGGGTCTGCCCCGGACCATGATTCTTTTCGAACCATCGGACCGCCCGCTTCCCCCCGATGTCATGACGCTGGAAAGCTTGATCGCACACGGCCGGATCGCTTATGAAGCCGACCCGAGCCGTTTTGAGACGATCTGGCGGGCTGTCCGGCCGGAAGATCCGGCGACGATCGCCTACACCTCCGGAACGACGGGACCGCCGAAGGGGGCCGTGATTACGCACGCCAATCTTTATTTCACCGTGATGAACGCGACCCGAATGCACCATTACGATGAAAACGATTTCGGCATCGCCTTTCTGCCTCTGACCCATATGCTTCAGAGAATGACCGTCTATGCGGCGATGCACCTTGGAATCGTCGGGGCATACGCCGAAAACCTGGATAAGCTTGTGGACAATTTTCGTGAGCTTCATCCGACGGTTCAGGTCAGCGTGCCTCAGATTTTTGAGCGTATCTACAACCGGGTTCACCAGATGCTGGATTCGGGATCGCCTGTAAAGCGCCGCATTTTTCACTGGGCCGTGGCCGTGGGCCGGAAAGCCGCTCTTCAACGCGGGAGCAACCGCTCCTTGCCGGCTTCACTGGCGCTGCAGCACGCTATCGCCCATCGTCTGGTTTTTTCGAAAATTCATGATGTTTTCGGCGGCCGGGTCAAATATCTTCTTTGCGGAGCGGCGCCCATGCCGCTTGAGCTTCTCGAATTTTTCGATGCGGTGGGGCTTTTGATTCTTGAGGGTTACGGGTTGACGGAAACCGTGGCGCCGGCGGCGGTCAATCGCGCGGAACATTATAAATTCGGAACCGTGGGGCAGTTGATTCCGGGTATGGAGGCAAAAGTGGCCGGCGATGGCGAGCTGCTCCTTCGGGGAAGGGGCCTTTTTCAGGGCTACTACAAGGATCCGGAAGCAACGGCCGCCGCCATCGACGCCGAAGGATGGTTTCACACGGGCGACATCGGCGTTATCGACGACGAGGGATTTCTTTCCATTACCGGCCGGAAGAAAGACCTGATCGTTACGGCGGGCGGCAAGAACATTGCTCCGCAGAACATCGAGAACCTGATCCGGTCGATGCCGCTCATCAGTCAGGCGATGGCGTGCGGCGATCGCCGGAAATATCTCACGGCGCTGATCACCCTGAATGAGCAGGAGCTGATCGAGTTTGCCGGCCGGAAAACCATCGAAGAACGTGATCCCGGCGTGCTGGCCGGCCATCCGGCGGTGTTCCGGGCCGTGGATGAGCATGTGCAGGCGGTCAACCGCCGCCTGGCTCCGCACGAACAGATCAGGCGCTTCACCATTCTTCCCAGGGATTTCACGGAGGAGGCGGGTGAATTGACGCCGACGCTGAAGATCCGCCGACAGGAGATTGTTCGCCGCTACGGGAACGAAATCGAGCTTCTCTATTCACCCAAAGGAGGGGAAAGCGGAAGATGAGCGAAAAACTTCAATCCTCGGGAATCAAGGACTGGCCGGAAGACGACCGGCCCAGGGAAAAGCTGCTTGGCAAAGGCGCCCGCGAGTTGAGCAATTCCGAGCTTCTGGCCATTTTGCTCAGAACCGGCGCGGAAGGGCAAAGCGCGATCGATCTGGCGCGAAAGATTCTGGAAAAATTCGGCACCTTCCGGAATATGAGCCAGACGGATGCCCGCGACTGGCAAGGATTCAAAGGGCTGGGGCCTGCCAAAATCGCCCAGATTCATGCTGCCCTCGAGATCGGCCGCCGCTTTCGCGACGTCGAAGTCCGCCCGGAGCAGCGCAAAATCAGCACCGCCGCGGATGTGGCGGAAATCGTCATGCCGCAGATGCGCGATCTCAAGACGGAGGTGTTCAAAGTGGCCTACCTCAACAGCAATCATCGCCTGATCGTCATCCGCAATGCCGCGGTCGGAACGGTCAATCAGGCCATGCCCATCGTGCGGGAAATCATCCACGACGCCCTGCAAAACTTCGCGGCCGCCATCATCTGCGTGCATAATCACCCCAGCGCGAACCTGTCGCCCAGCCCGGAAGATAAAAAATTTACCGCGGAGCTGTGCGCGGCGGGAAAGCTGATGGGCGTGAAAGTGCTGGACCATATCATCATCGGCGACGGCGCGTATTTCAGCTTTCTGGACGAGGGGCTGATGGGCTGACGGGGGTGAGGGAAGAAACTGCACATCTCGCTTTTTTTATTTGGTCGGATGTTGTATGAACCGCCATATCACGCAAGGAGGTTGCCATGGAATTGACTGCTGCCATTCGGGGAAGAAGAAGCATTCGCAAGTTTGAGCCTCGGAACGTTCCGAAGGAAGTGATTACGGATATTTTGGAGACGGCCCGCTGGTCGCCTTCCTGGGGGAATACCCAGCCCTGGTCTTTGTACGTGCTGACAGGCAAAACGCTGCAGAAATTCAAGGAAATGAATCTGCTGCAAAGCATGACCGGCGCGCCCGTCGCGTCGGATGTGCCGATGCTGGAGAGATGGCCCGACGCCATGAAAGCCCGCTACGGACAGCTCGGCAAAGTCGTTTTGAGCGCGCAGGGAATCGCGAGGGACGACAAGGCCGGAAGGGAAAGATACTATGCGGGCATGGTGACCGCCTTTGATGCTCCGTGCCTGATCCTGGCCTGCATTTCACGCGACAATCTGGTCGAATATCAGATGCTGGACATCGGCCTCATTGCCCAGTCCGTCTGTCTGGCGGCCCACGACAAAGGTCTGGGCACCTGTCTGCTGGCCTCCACCGCCCGTTTCCCCGCCGAAATTCGAAAGATCGCGGCCATTCCCGACGACAAAAAAATCGTTGTCGGGATTGCGATGGGCTATCCGGACACCTCTTTTGCGCTGAATCAATTTCAACGGGAAAGAGCAAATCTGGATGAATTTGTCTTCTGGCTGGATTGATCGGGTTCCCCGCGAAAGAGGCGAGGGCAGATCAAGTCTCTGTTGATACAAGTTCGAATGGAAGGATGATCCGGTATGAGCGTGGTTCCCGTGGATGCCTCGACGGTAATGTTGTTGAGGCCTTGCTCCGGCGAAGGCGAGGAAGGCATCGAGGTGCTTTTGGTGCTGCGCAATCGCAAAAGCAGTTTTGTGCCCGGCTATTATGTGTATCCCGGAGGGGTTATCGACGCTGAAGATTACGGACCGGGCATGGAGCGCTTTGTTTACGGGCTGGACAGGCACAAAGCCGCCTCGCTGCTTGGGGATATGCAGCAGGCCGACAAAGCGCTGGGCGTCTGGGTGGCCGCCGTCCGCGAGACCTTTGAAGAGGCGGGACTGCTCCTGGCCCGAAGAAGGGACGGCTCTCCCCTGGCCTTGACGACGGAGGCGGAACGAAACCGTTTTGGGCGTTACCGGCGGTCGCTCGTCAAAAAGGAAATTGCCTTTTCCTCCATTCTGGAGACGGAAGAACTGGTTCTGAACAGTGAAGACCTCCTCTACTTTTCTCACTGGATCACGCCGGAACCGCTTCCCAAGCGCTACGATGTACGCTTTTTCATGGCGGCGCATCCGGCCGGGCAATGCGTGTCCCACGATGGCGTAGAACTGACCAGCCACGTCTGGATTGGGCCCGCGGAGGCCCTTCGGCAGTATGACGAGGGTAAAATCGGAATGGTTTTGCCCCAGATCATGACGCTTCGGGAACTGAGCCGCTTCCGGATGGTTGAAGAAGCGCTTCAATGCGCGAAGAAAAAGCACGTTGAGGCCACGCGAACCAAAATGGCGCATCTGGAAGGCCGGTACGTGGAAGTCATGCCGGACGGCGAGGTTTTTCATCACCGTCCGCCCGTGTATTCCTGGCCCGACGAAAAGGATTGACAAGAAACTCATGCGGGATTTCACGGAAGGCAGAATTGCAAAACAGGTCATCGACTTCTCCATGCCGATCATGCTGGGCAACGTGCTCATGTCCGCCTACGGCATCATCAATCTGATCTGGGTGGGCAGACTTCTCGGGCATAAGGCGGTGGCCGCCGTTGCCGCCTGCCTGCCGATCATCATGCTGATGCCCGCGTTTCTGATCGGTCTGGGAATGGCCACCAATGTCCTCATCGCACAGGCCTTCGGACGCAAGGATACGGCGATGCTCCGGAAGATCCTGTCCAACTCCTTTTTCTCTTCCATTCTGTTCTGCCTGCTGATTTCCCTTTTAGGCATTTTGTTCCGGCATCAACTGCTGCAGTGGGTGCATACGCCCGCCGAGATTTACGACATGGCGCTTTCGTATCTGACGATTATGATGGCGATGCTGGTCTTTCATTTCTATGTCAGCTGGATGAATGGAATGCTGCGCGGCCTGGGCGACGCCACCACCGTGGTGAAAATCCTGACGCTGCTTGCGGGGTTCAATGTTGTTCTTGTCCCGCTGTTCATTCGCGGCATCGGCCCGTTGCCGCCGCTCGGCGTGGCCGGCGCCGCCTGGGGTTCGGGAGCGGCGGCTGCGTTGACCTGTTTGATCGGTTACGTTTACCTGCTGCGCTTCAACCCTTACATCAACATGCGTCAGTGGGACTACAGCCTTGACGGGAACATTATCCGAGAGGTTTTTGTCATCGGCGTGCCCGCGTCGCTGCAGATGATGGTGATTTCGCTGGCCGGCGTCTTCATCGTGTCCCTGGTCAACCGCTACGGGACGGCTGTGACCGCCGCTTTCGGCATCGGCATGCAGGTGGACATGCTGATGACGATCCCCTTTATTTCGATCGGAATCGCCGCAACCACCATTTCGGGACAGAATCTGGGCGCGGGAAACCTGGAGCGCGTTTTTGAAACGACGAAGATCTCCGTATGTTTCGGTCTGGTCGTCGGGCTTGTCTGCACGGTCGTTTTGCTGGCTTTTTCCGAGCAGATCGGCGGCATCTTCCTGAAGAAATCGGCTGAAAGTTCCCGCGTGCTGGGTTATGTCAGGGATTATTACCGGTGGATCGCGTTCATCTTCCCCTGCTTTGGCGTTGTTTTTGCCGTTCATGGCGTGCTGCGCAGCGCGGGGGACACGCTGGCGCTGCTGGCGCTTTCCTTCATTGCCATGTTTATGATCCGCATTCCGCTGGCCTATGGCCTGGCCGGTCCCGGCGGATTTCAGCAGGACGGCATCTGGATGGCCATGCTGGCAAGCAGCGCGCTGGCCGTCGGCCTGAACTGGCTGTACTACCGGAGGGGCCCCTGGAAGAAAAAACGTCTGCTGAACCCGTCCTCATCGCCATCGACAAAGAAAACATCATTTTCAGCATAAGCAGCGCAGTCTAAGATACGAAACGTTCAATTATTGACGACCTCGTAGAAAGTCGAAAAAACGGAAAATTCAGACGGCTTCGCAAAAAGCTCCGCAGGCAAGGCGCGCAAATCCCGGGGAATGCGGCGCGCTTCAGCGTGCGCCGCAATGACGAAGGATGAAGCG
>Ga0116161_1000132_pt1 | contig 82036 bp, 71 predicted proteins | sample AD_JPNAS3_MetaG_FD_89877 | JGI IMG/M metagenome (GOLD analysis project Ga0116161, IMG submission 89877) | Active sludge microbial communities of municipal wastewater-treating anaerobic digesters from Japan - AD_JPNAS3_MetaG | ecosystem: Engineered > Bioreactor > Anaerobic > Digestate | place... | reverse complement strand
TCATCCCATCTTGGAAGGAGTATACCACTATTCATCAATATTATCATTATATTAATGAAGATGGCCGCTGGAAATCAACTCCCTGTCAGGCTTCACCGATGACTGAATTGTGCAAAGGTCTCCATGCATGAAACAGGCAACAGCTCCGCTACTGCGGGTGAAATCTAAGCCCACGCACCAACAATCGCACAACAGCATACTTTCATTCCGGTCATCTGAAAGACCGCCACTCTTTGAAATATATAGGGATGTTCGGTATCATTCAAGTGAAACTTGACTTGAATGACAGGTCCTTATCTATATAAAAATATGCGCATTTTCGATTAATTCAATACCTTCTTCTTCCTGTTGATTTTCCAGGGGTTGTAACGTACTCCATGTGTATGGGGCACAGGAGTGTATGGTTCGACATGGGGGTTTTCGGGGCGCTTACCGTGATGGTTGCTGTGCTGCTGCTTGCGGACCTTGGCAGGCACGCGCGTATGGTGGATGAGATATGCAATTTCGGCCACCTGCCGCTCTTCGGCGTTTCGTCGCTGGTGATCCTGTGGCTGCTGGGCGGCAGACGGTGGCCGGTGCGGGCGCAGGGGCCATACGTGGGGGCGTTCTTCGCCGCGACCGCTCTGGGCGTGATCATGGAAATCGCGCAGGTATTTTCCCCCGGGCGATTCTTCGAGCTCGAAGACATCCTGCTCAACACGCTCGGGGCTCTTTCATTCCTGATGCTCGCCTACCCCTTTTCCGGGCTGCCGCGCACCACCGCCCGCAGGTGGAAGGCTGCCGGCGCCGGGATCATCGCGGTCGCCTTGGCGCCCGTAGGGCTCACGGCGCTGGATGCCTGGAGGATGGAGCAGGAGTTTCCGCTGCTCGGGTCGTTCGAATCGCGCCTGGAGATGGAGAGGTGGGCTGCGAAGGAGGCGGCTTTTTCGCGGTCTGCACGGCACGCCACGCACGGAGAACGCTCGCTCGAGGTGAGACTGAGCCCGGGGGAGTTTCCGGGCGTGAGCCTGCACTGGATGGGCAGCGACTGGCGGGGGTACGACTGGCTGTGCTTCGATGCGTTTCTGGAAGGAGACACACCGCTGGCGATCACGGTGAGGATCCACGACCGCGAGCACGACAGGAAGGACGAACAGAACTACTCAGATCGCTTCAACAGGCGCATAGTGCTCCAGCCGGGCGCCCAGCAGGTGCGGATCAGCCTCCAGGAGGTGAAGTCCGCGCCAGCGACCAGGGAGATGGACATGGAGCATGTGGTGAACATCAACGTGTTCGCCTACATGCTGAAGGAAGAACGGGTGGTGTTCTTTGACAACTTCAGGCTCGAGCCAGGGGGCAGGTAACCCGGGCAACCCGGGGTCAGGTCGTGACAAATGACATCTCGATGTCATTTGTCACGACCTGACCCCTTTCTTCTGTGACCCCTTTTTTCTGACCCCTTTCTTCTGGTGACCCCTTTCTTCTGCATACCTGTAAGGAGAACGAATGGCTTCATGAAAACATCGACCGGATGATCTCCCGGGCGACCGGCCGCATCTCCCGCCTGTTCTGAACCTCGTAGTGCACCAGAAGGGCGGGCGAGGTGTTCACCTCGTTGACGAAGAATTGCCCGGGCCGGGCGACTCGGATATCCTGCGCAATGAGGTCGATGCCTGCGAGCTTGATGCCGAGAATGTCCACCACCTTTTTTCCCAGCTCGATGAAGTCGGGAGACACTTCGTCGGTAACGTCGAGATACTCTCCACCATAGAGCCAGTGGCAGATATCCTGCAGCATGACCACCTTCCCCTCTTGCGGAATCGAATTCATGGAAAAACCCTGTCTCTTCACCAGGGCCATGAGCTCTCCGGTGACAGGTATCCTGTAGAGAATGGGTCGGGTGGCGGGGTCGTATGCCGTGATCTCCCGAGCGGTTGGCAGCCGTCCTGCATTGGCCCGGTGAATCAGCTCGCGAACGGTATGGATTCCATCGCCGACCACACGGGCCGGGTTGCGGGAGCTTGCGGCCAGAAACTCGCCCCGGCAGAAAAGCAGCCGGTAATTCGTGCCCTCGTGGAATCTCTCAGCCAGGATTTCATTTCCGAACTGTCCGGCGAGATTGACTGCACGCCAGATGGCAAAACCGCTGTCCGGCCTGATAAAGACGCCCTTGCTGTCTCCCGTGTTTTTCGCGGGCTTGATTACGATCGGGGCGCCGATCCGCCTGCGGAATTCGGCCGCACCGCGATGATCGCCGCTTTTGAGCACCACCGACTCGGGTATGGGAATTCCGTGCCTTCTCAGCATGGAGCTGCAGAATACCTTGTCGCCCGCAATCATGAGCGTGCCCTCGCCGTCGAGGTCGGTAAATGCACGGTAGATATTCTGAACAGCGCCGTTTCTCCTGAGCTGGAGCACGTTGTTGTCCAGGATGGATGCCTGCACGCCCAGAGCCTGCGCTTCATGGATGTAATAGGAAGATTCCAGCTGTGTGATATCGGCCTTGTGTGCCTGCCCGACATAAGGCCTTATCCTGTTTTTGATTCTCGTAATGTTCCTGAAAAGCATGAGACTGGTCAATGGAACGATCTTCCTCATCTCGCTCGCCTCCCTATAGAGGTTCTCTTTCGAAATGACTGTCATGCCCCCTCTTTGCCGAGATCCGCGAAGCGGTGCGCGGGAGAGGACACACCGTCATCGTGCACTGCCGCACATGATGTCTCTGAGCCACTCTCGATTGGGGCAGCAGGATTCCCGGCCTGTGGAGCTATGAAAAACACGGCACTACCCATAGAACTTCAGACCATACCGGGCGAAGAGCTTCCTGTTCTTTTCAGTGAGCAGGCCGCCGTTTGCAGCCTGAAGGCCCGCCGTGCCCCATTCCTGGTTTGCCTCGATGATCACCGGGCCTGCGGGGGTCACGGCGAAGACCCACCCGATGGTGGCTGCAGAAACCGACATATACGGAGACAGGTGCATGGTCCGGGGCATAGTATGTCCGCATGATGTAGTGATCGACCCCTGCATTGTCCAAGGTCTTCTCGTCGAATGTGATAGAGCTGCCGCTCCAAATGCCAAGGCAGAGGGGGATCTCGCTCAACGGCCGTACGAGCTGGACCTCCCGAGGGCTGCTCATAGCCTGCATACAGCCAATGGAGATCAGGAGCAGGACGACTGCTGCAGGGAAACGAAGCTGCCTCTTCGACATCGATTCTTTCATTCACGCTGTTCTTGTGCGGGTAGATCGGCGGACAGGGCCCGGCCGTCTCACCGCGTTGTTGAGGCGAGAGCTCCGCTACGGCAGGTGAACCGGCCTCCTTGAACATCAAAAAAAGACGCATTCGCGTCTCAGGTTATGAAAATATATAAATAGAAGGATGCCCGCCCGTCACAAGTGGATCGCAGGACAGAGATATTCATGCCGTCAGCAAAACCTCTGGCCGGGGCAACCGAGGGGTCAACCGAGGGGTCAGGTCTTGACATGTGACATCTAGATGTCACATGTCAAGACCTGACCCCTAATCTTTGCCAAGACCTGACCCCGTTTCCACCCCGTTTCCAATCCAGGGCAAAAAAAAGCCCCCGGGGTCTGCGGGGGCTACATGTAAGGTATTTAGGAGATATCGCTTGGGGTCTTACCCTGTTGGGCTGATGACCTGCACGCTGACGCCCTTGGGAGAGGAGGGACGTTGCACGCTGTTCTTGTAGGCCTCCGTGGTGAACGAAAAGCTTACCGGGGTCATGCTGTTACCCGCCAGGTCTCTCGCGCTTATGATGACGTTTATCCGGGCGCTGTGGCCGAAGTCGGGGTCTGGATCATAGACCACGGCATAGTCCGCGGCTGTCCCGGTGATGACGGGAGTCACCCTGACCCCGTTGATCGTCACGGCGATCGAGTCTTTGTCTACGCCGCTCCCCGTGTCCTTCACATGGAACGAGACTTTGGCGCTCACAGGCACTGATGCGGCGCCCGATATGGGACTCACGTCGGTGATGTAGGGGGCGACGGCGTCCGAAGGACCGGCGGCCGAGGGCATGCCGTCCCAGATCTCCAGGTCGTCGATCTGCCGGGAGAAAGACCCCGGCTCTTCGGCATCGATGGATGGTGTGGAGACATAGTACATGGCCCTCGTCCACTTGCCAGGCCCGAAATTGTCGTTCACGACCAGCTTGCCGTCGTACCAGAACTTGTGAACGCCGGCGGAGAACTTGACGTAGAACTCGTAGCGGTGCCACTTGCCGTCGGTCTGGTTCGGACAGTCGAGCCACCGGCCCTGGGTGAGGAACACACCCTTGCCTTTGGCGGAATAATAGATGGTGTCATCGTTGCACATGGCATAGTGGACATAGCTGTCCACCCCGTCCCAGTGGGGATAGAAGAGCTTCAGGTTTTCGTGGTCGTCTGTCTGCCTGAAGCTCGGATAGCGCATCCAGAACGAGACATAAAACTCGTCTGTGGGCCACGGGTTCGGAACATTCTTCCGCCAGCACAGGTGCGCTTCGCTCACTGCACCGGACGAGAAGCAGTAGCCCGTGCCGCCTCTTCCCGTGGAGCTGAGGTTGTACTGGGGCGGGCTCAGCACAGCCCAGTCGTGGCCGTAGACGATGAACTTGCCCGTATCGAACGTCTGATTGTCGAAATTCTCATAGATAAGACGATTGGCCGCCAGTGCGTCCATACACGTACATACCAGGATGATGAGGATCATCGTGGTGAGTCTTCTCATAGCTGACAAGCATGAACCCCCTTGTCGTTTTCTTGTGTCAGGGCAGCAATAAGCGTACCAGATCAGGCCGCCTCACGAGCGATGCAGCCAGGTTTCAGCGCTGTTTGCGGAAAGCGGCGGTCAGGTGTTCGGCGATGAATAACGGCGGATTATGAGCATGTCGCTGTGAATCATAGGAGAGAATCCGCATCCGCCGACGGCTGAAAAAAACCGGATGGCGGCATCATCGGATATCTGTTTTGTGCAATTACGGACCATACCGATCATGAAGGGAATGATTTGATCAAGCGATGTGTCTCTGTTTTCGAGAAAAGGGCCTCGTGTGCCGGAGATCTCGCCGAGAGGTATCCTGCACATTTTTCACACTGTCCGCTCCGGTTGTCCGCATGCTCTCCGAACGCATGCCCAGCGAAAAAATCTTGGCCGGTTCACGGCCGTTTCACACGGCCGACGCCATTTCCTGCCGGGACGAGACATGAATTGTAACATCGTGGCCACAATTGTAACAAAATGCCCTCCGGGCTCAGTGCGCGGAGGGCATGCAACGCGCTGCTATAATCCGCTTTCCGTCCGCTTTTTTTTGGTGACGGGCCGAGAAAAGGGCCCTCATTTTCAAGAATATACGAGCCCGTCTCTCCGGCCTTCGGGATGATGCTCGGGAACTTCCAGAAACGAGAAGCGCTGCCGGATATTGTCTCTTCGCATCCTCATCTCCAGGGTCAGGATATTGCCCAGCTGGTTGGAGTAGAGAAAACCCTCCCGGGAAGCATGGCTGTAGAAGCGCTCGTAGGCGCCTCTGTCGTAGAGATCCCGGGTGAGCAGCGAGTCGTAGCAATAATCGTTTCGAAACGAGGGGCAGGAAAAGAGGCTGGAAACGAACCACGACTGCTGGTAGCCGATCGACCGGTCGAGCAGGATCGTTCGGTTCAGGGCTTTCTGCACGGCCTTTCGCACCCCCCTCTTCCCGAGGTCTATGATGAGGGGGAGAAACATGTGGGCGTTTTTTATCGTCAGGTTCTGGCAGGGGGCCCCATTGAGCATCTTCAAGGCGGACAGCGGAGGGCAGAGCTGCTCGACCATGCCCTTTACGAGCCTGCCGTTTCTCTTGCAGCCGGGCGGGATCGACAGGGCGGTTTCCACACACCTCTTCAGAGACAGAGGCGCAAGGGTGGCGACGATCTGGTTCGAGCTGCTGATGGTCCGTCCCGCCCATCTCCTCATTTTCTGCCTGAGATAGAGATTGTCGATCTGCAGGGTGTTGAGGGAATCGTTGAGATCCATGTCGGAGAGGGTGTCAAGGAAGGTGCGCTTGAGCGTGTCTTTCACACCCGCAAGTCTTGTCCGCCATGTGCCTGAGAAGATCGTGTAATCATATTCATACTGGAGGATGCGCATGGCTATCAGCCTTTCGAAGTTCGCGGGCCTCCGGGATGCGTACATCTCCTGTATCCACCAGAAATCGCGGTAGAGCTCTCCGCCCAGGCCGTTTATCGAGCAGCCGTGGCCGAGCGCCTTGCTCTCCTGAGCCAGGAGAATGGGGGCGTAGACCACCACGTTTTCCTCGCCGTCGGTCACATACAGGGCCCGCTCGACGTAATCATGAATCATATCCTCCCATTCGCCGCCGAGCGTGAGATGGTGATTCCTGATGCCCAGGCTGCGGCAGTATTCTATTACCAGCCGGACCTCCTTCGATTCCTCCGGACCGAACACGAAAGTGGGCAGCTCAGTCAAAGCCCGGTGTCTTGAGAGCGCTGCGATGATCAGGCGCGAATCGAACCCGGCCGTGAAGTCGCACACCAGATTCTGCCGCGAAAAGATGTCTGCATACGAGAGCAGGGTCTGTACGAGCAGGTCCTTCGCCTTTTCGAAGCTCAGGTCCGTGCGCGTCTCGACCGGGCTCTTCCAGTACTGCTTCTCGCGGCGCAGCACCGGCCACGGCGAGGCCGTGAGCGTATAGATGCTCGCCGGCTCGAGCAGCGTTATCTCCCGGTAGATGGTGCCGGAGCCGTATACGTTCGCCGTGCGCAGAAATTGAGCCACCCCGTCCGGATCGGGTGTCACCGGATAATGGGTGGAGAGCGCCATGGAAGAGGAGCTGAGCGCGCAGAGGGTCTCGGAGCGGTAGACATAGATATTCATGATGCCCGCATGATCGGTGACGAGCCGCAGGCTCCGGCCCGAGCGGTCTCCGACAGCCAGGAAAAACGGCCCGTCGCAGTGGTGGACGAGATCTTCCAGTGCAGAATCCTGCAGGTCGCTCAGGAGACTTTCGAGAGCGCTCTTCCCGATCCGGTCCTTATAGATCAGAGTGCCGACGGCCCAGATGCCGATGGTGCCCCCGGCTATACAATTGGAGTCATCGGACGACCTCCGCGAGAATTGCGAGAGCATGATCTCTCCGAGCTGCTCGTCACTGCCCGAGCCCATCTGCTTTTTGCAGATAAAATGCTCCCGGCACCGAGCGTGGTCGCCGCCGATGTCATGACCTGCGGTTATGAGAATTCCTGCCATCTTCTTTCCCTCCTGGGTCTTGGGGGCAGAGGGTCTAGGGATGTCTTGGGGTCAGGTCTTGGGGTCAGGTCTTGGGGTCAGGTCTTGACATGTGACATTTCGATGTCACATGTCAAGACCTGACCCCGTTTCTGCCTTTCTGCCTGTCAAGACCTGACCCCGTTTCTGCCCGACCCCGTTTCTGCCCCCGTTTCCTTGACCCCGTTTCCCAGGCCGAGATATTTTATCCATTCAAGCGTGGCCGACATGCCGTCGTCTATGCGCGTGTCCGGGCAGCGGGAAAGGGTGCTCCGGGCGCGGGCGTCCGAGTACACAACCTTTCTGGCGAACAGCTTGAGCTCGTCAGGTGACGGGGTTATCTTTGCCCGGTGCTCGAGCGAACGTACCAGGGAGTCGGCAATGGCGACGTGCTCGGCGATCAGCTTCACGGGCCTGAAGAAATGCTTCTTCACATATCCCCCCAGCGCCCTCACCGGCGCCATGGCAAAGGTGGACGCGCCTGCCCTGCCGGGTTTGATGATTCTCAGCGGCGGGAGGCCCATGAGGGAATTGAGCCTGGTGAAATACTCGTTCCATGTGATGAGCTCCGGTCCGTTGATGTTGAATGCCTTTCCCCATGCATCCTGCCGGTCGAGAGCATCGAATACGACCCTGACCAGATCGTCCACATACACGAGGTTACAGGTCCCTTCTCCGTAAGTGTCGAAGACGCCCCACTCTCGGGCCAGAAACATCGTGGCGAAGCGCAGGCACCAGCCAGCGCTGAACGGCCCGTATACGATGGAGGGCCTGAATATGGTGATGGGAAGCCCTTTTTCCCAGTATTCCCAGCACGCCTTCTCGGCGTCGATCTTCATGCGGTTATAGGTGTTTCCCGTATACTGGTACGGGCTGCTCTCGTCCACGACCCCGGAGGCCTCTCCGTAGACGTCCGCGGTGCTCAGATGGATGAAGTGGCGAACCTTTTTTTTCAGGGACGCCTCCAGGAGGTTTCTGGTGCCCGTGACCGTCTCCTCGGGCGTGCCTTTCGCGCAGTGAATGATGTGTGTGACATTCTCCAGGGCGCGCTCTATCTGTTGGGTGTCCATGAGGTCAAGAGGCACGGTCTCCACCGGGAGTCGCCCCAGCCGCGCGGCGCTTGCCCACCGGCGGAGCCCGCCCAAGACCCGGCAGCTGTGGTGTTGGGAGAGGTGTGCCATCTCCATGATCCGGCCGCCGATGAATCCGGTCGCGCCCGTGACCAGGACCCTGCGCTCCATCACCGGCCCGCGGTCTTCACCGCCACCGGATGCGATTGTGATGCCTCTGTCCCACGAAAGGTCGAGCCGCTTTCTGCGCCCATAGCATTCGTGGATGAACTCGAGCGAGGGCAGCACATCGCTCCCGCTGACAAGGGGCAGCGCCCGGTACCGGAGCACATCGACGAAGTTCTCGACAATGGGGATGACGAAACCCGGGTAATTCCGGACAGTGCACGCGAGCTTTCTCTCTGTGCGGTCTCCAGAGGCGTCTGTGACGCCGATTGTTTTCCAGTCGAAGACGCTGCCTTCGATGCAGGCCTTCTCTCCCCTTACCCGGTAGGCGCTGCTCAGCTCGCAGAGCCTGTTCAATGTTATCCGGATCTCGCACCCGTCCTTTCTCGCCCGGATTTTCACCACCGACTCGGGCCCCCCGTACGAGTCGTCCAGCATCTCTTCGACCTCCGGCCTGCTGCCGGCCCACCAGCAGATGGTGTCGATGACGTGAGCGCCCAGATCCTGCAAAACTCCCCGTGAGGAGACCTTCGGGTCCACGTAGAACCCTGTCGCGCTCGGCCAGCCGAACGCAGCGCCCTCTGTGTACTCGATGCCGGCAAGCCGCCCCAGCCGGCCTGAATCGATCGCCTCTCTGACCGCCCTGAACGACGGAAACATCCTGCGGGTGTTGTTGACGCACAGGGCGAGGTTTTTCTCCCGGGCGGCGCGGATCATCTCCCGCGCGTGCTCGGGCAGGACGGCAAGGGGCTTCTCGCACAGCACGTGCAGCCCCGCTTCGACGCATTCCATCGCCACGGGGTGGTGCAGGTGGTTGGGAAGGAGAATGATCGCGCCCTCTGCATCGCCGAAGGCCTCCCGGTAGTCGCGGACCACCCTGCCTCCGCCCAGCTCGGCCTGGACGGCCCGGGCGTTCTCCGGCTCGGTGTCGGCCAGATACATATTCCCGGCCAGGCCCGGGTGTCTGCGCAAAGCAGGGACATAATACCTCATGGCGACCGTACCGCATCCGATCAGCACTATCTTGGGTATCCTCATGTTTTTCCTCTCACGAGCGGGGTTCTGCTCCGCGTGATCTCAAGAAAAAACCATACTGAAACCGGTGAGCCGAGACCGGGTTGCACGCCGAGCCGACATGTTGAGCTAAGTCACGGGGCCACAACTCACGGTCACTCACGGGGTCAGGTCTTGACATGTGACACAGGTGTCACATGTCAAGACCTGACCCCTATCATGACCCCTATCACATCAGCAGCGACAGGTAGAGGTCCTGGGTTTTCCTGACCATCGAGGCTGCGGAGTACTGCTCCTTGATGAGCTTCCCGGCTTCCCTGGCCATTTCCCGCGCACGGTCTGGCATGGTGATGAGATCTCTCATCCTCCTGCCGAGAGAGAACGCATCGCCGGGCCTAACGAGGAAGCCGGTGAGACCGTCTCTGATCAGAAGAGGGATGTCGCCCACAGCAGTGGCAAGCACCGGGATGCCGCTTGCCATGGCCTCGAGCATCACATAGGGCAGCCCTTCTGTCAGCGAGGGGATGACGAGATAGTCGATCGAGCGGTAGACGCGCTCCATGTCTTTCCTCACCCCGCAGCAGTACACTCTGCCTTCAAGGCCCAGGGCGCTGACACGGGCCTGAATATTGCCCATCTCGGGCCCGTCTCCCACGATCACGGCAACGGCATTGGGAAACTCGCCGGCGATCCGCTCGAACGCCCGGAGAAAAAACGCGTGCCCTTTGTCCGGGTACAACCTCCCGATGACGCCGAACACCACCGAGTCCCCGCCGCTGATGTGGGGAAGCGGCGGCTCGGGGCCGTTGCCGCACACGGACAGGAGCTCCATGTCGAGGCCGTTTTGGATGACACGGATCTTCGAGGGGTCGGGCAGCTTCGCTGCAAGCCTTAAGCGGATGTCCTCGGACACGGCCACGATCCGGTCGAACCGGCGATATACCACGTGCTCGTCGAATGACAGGTAGAGCCTCTTGGCCAGAGAATCCCGCGTCGATCCGTGGGCCGTGGCTATGCGTTTGACCCTCATGCCGCGTGTGGCGACCAGGCCGTAGAAATCGGACTTGAAGTCATGGGTGTGAATCAGATCGACGCCGCTCGCGGCGATGAACTCCCGCAGCCGGCTCAGCGCCCCGGCGTCGAGCCTGCCCCGCACCTCCACGCCCTCCACAGGGATCCCCGCCCTGCGGGCTCCTGCAATGAGCGCGTCGCTCCTGCCGTCACCCCTCCTCATGCACATCAGCGTGAAGTCGAACAGGGCCCTGTCGATATTCCTGCCCAGGGTCAGGATGACCCGCTCCCCTCCGAATATGCCGCTGCTGTCGCGTATTTGGAGGATGCGCTTTTTCTCTGACGCTAGCACCTGTCTATCCCGCTTCACGCACCAGATCGCCCAGGACCGCCACGAGGGCCGATCTCTTGACCTCCCATTCTCTCACGAGCTGCTCTTTCAGCTCGCGCGCCTCCCTCTCGAGCCGTTTCCTGTGCCTGAGCAGCGTCCGAATGGACTCGAGAATCCCTTCGGCGCTGTGCGGGGTGTACACCGCCCCTTTATGGAAATATCTCCTCAATGCCTGTGTGTCGGAGAGGATCTGCGGCTTTTCGGCCGACACGGACTCGTAGGCCCCGCAGACCAGGCAGTCTTCCCGCTCGGTGAGGTCGATGGTCGCGTCAACGGAGTTGAGCATCTCCGCATAGCGCTCCTCGGGGATATAGCCGGTCAGGGTGACGCCGGCGGGAAGGCTGCGGGGGTCGATGTTTCTCTTTCGATAGTTGCCCGTGACATAGATATGTACCCCGGGGTCCAGCGACCGGGCCGCCTCGAAAACCAGGCGGTAAGGCTCATCCTGAGCATAGGAGCAGATGAAGAGGATGTTGAATCCGCCCTCGAGCTTTCTCTGTCCGGTTTTGGGCATGTCGGGTATCCGGTCCTGCAGGATGAACGGCCTGCCGCCGTTCTTTTTCACGTGCCCGTGCAGCCCCCGGTTCGTCACCAGGGTGAGATCCGCGTTTCTCTGGATGTAGCGGCTCAGCCGCATCAGCGAGGGCGACCTCCCTTCGTTGGGAAAGAGCCCCACGTTGTGGGCGTCCACGCAGACCCGGAAGCCGGCCGTCTTCTTCAGCGCCACCAGAAACGCCGAGAGCACGATGGAGGGGTTCTGGCAGCACACCAGGTCCGGCCTCCGCTTCAGCAGCACCGCAGAGGTCTTGCAGAGACCCTGCGCGTACTTTCTGACCGGGTTCTTCAGCTCGTCGACTTCCCGGAACTCATAGAGCGGTATTCCGAGCGCCCTGCTGATCTCCCGGTTTCTCCTCTGGTTCTCCCATGTGATCCAGACGGCTTTCATAGTCATACCCCAGGATATCGAAATAAAAGGACTCGTAATTGCGGATGACCCTGGGCCAGTCGTATTTCCGGGCGACGATCCTCCTGCCCTGTTCTCCCATCGATTCTCTGAGGCCTGCGTCCTTGAGCAGAATGCACAGTTTCTCGGCCATGGCCGGATAATCCCCGCTCGCTACGAGATAGCCGCTCACGCCGTCTTCCACGAGCTCGGTGTTGCCGCCCACGGCTGTCGCGACCACGGGAATGCCCGATGCCATGTATTCGAGGATCGCGTTACAGAAGCCTTCGGACTCCGACGATATGACCCCTATGTCCCAGGCCCTGATCGTCTCCGGAATATCCGTCACCGCGCCGAGAAACTCCACATGCCCGCCGACTCCCAGCTCCCGGCACAAGGCCTGAAGCTCTGCCTTGAGGTGTCCGTCTCCGGCAATGAAAAACCGCACATCGGGCACAACTCTGAACACCTCGGCCGCAGCGCGGATAAAGAGGTCCACCCGCTTGACCCGCCGGTTGAAGTTCGCCAGAATGCCCACCGAGAGGTCCCTGCCCGCGGCCTGCTGCACGGGCCCCTGGTCTCCGCCGGTCCTCGTGCAGCCGTCGAACAGGGTCGAGTCGATGCCGTTATAGATGACGTGGATCCTTCCCGGGTCCACCAGCTCGTCGTTCGCCACCTGCCGCCCGACCGCCTGCGAGTTCACCTGGAAGTGATCGACGAACCGGTCGGCCTGCCGGAGTAGAAAGATGAGCCCCCGAGAGTGCCAGAATCCCAGGTCTCTCCTGCAGCACACGATTTTTTTCGTCCCTGCGAGCATTCCGGCAAGGGTCCCGACGAGCTGCGCGTCCACGAAGTATGTCTGTATGATGTCGATCCGCCTTTCCTTCAGATACTGCACGAGCTCCAGCACCCCGGTGATGCACCGCGCGCTGAGGAGCGAGGGAATGCTGATCTGGCGGCGGCAGACGCTTTCATCGTCCAGGTGGAAGTAGGCGTTGGGAGGGCGGAGGATGATGAGATGCTTCTCGAACCGGTCCGGGGAGAGCGACGCCATGAGACCGAGCAGCTGCTTCTCGGTCCCGCCCACAGAATTTATGGTGTCTATGAGAAACGCTATTCGAATTTTTCTATTCATGATCACCCTTGAAAAACATCGTTGCCCGGCTGTTACCCGGGGTCGAAATCCCAGAAAACCCTGTCACCGTCTCCAAAGGTAAAAAACCAGTTTTCACCGCGCCCGATGCCCGGCGGCGGATCGGCCGATTCCGCATGGATATACTTGAGCGCGCCCGGATTATCCCGTGCCCGCACAAACATGAGCCTCTTGAGCGCGCCCGCAAACCTCCTGTCGGTGCAGAGCACCTCCAGCGTATCGGGGCGCTGCCTCTCGATTTCGATAACGGCCCGCCTCATGAGCGCCAGGAACACGTCCATCCGCCGGGGCGAGCAGAGAAAGTCGTAGACGGTCGCGATCCTCCTTCCGTCGTGCGCATCCCGCATCCGGAAGACCAGGTATCCCTGCAGCTCTGTCCCGCGGCTGCAGATCATCCGCACAAACCGGCATGAAGGGCTGTCCATGAACTTCCAGTTCAGGACATCCCCGGTGCGAAAGGCGATGAAGGGAAACTCCCGCCTCACAGCATGGAACAGGGCATCCACCCGCTCGTCGAAGCTTTCGACGATCCCGACGTCATAGCCTCTGCAGGAGTAGTCGGACAGGGACTTCTCCAGCCGGTAGAGCAGGCCCGCAAGCGCGCCCACCGATGCCTCCGCCGCATGGTTGAACACCGGGAGCCGGGTATTGACCATGTTTCTTATCGTATATCCTCTCACGTAGGTGGGGAGGCCATCGACAGGCAGCCACCCGCATCTTTCGAACACCCGCATGTTGGGGGCGTTCATCCACACCGCGACGGAGAACTCGGGACAGGCTTCGAGAATCGATTTCACAAATCTCTTTCCCAGGCCCCTTCCTCTCATTCCCGGATCCACCATGGTATCGTGATAGATGAACCCGTCCACATCCTCTCCGGATACGCTGAACCGAAACGGCATCATCCCTTCGTAGGCCGCAACTCTGCCCTCGATCTCCAGGACGAGGTAGTCGTTATGGGTCGCGGAGAACGGGTTTCCCTCCACCAGCCGCCTGAACGCGTTCACTCTCCGGGAGGCGAACGCCGCCCCTCCCTGCGCATTCCAGAACCTCTCGAATGCACCCAGGTCGTCATGCCGGTATCGCCTGATGCGAAAATCGATGCCGCGGGCGCTCGAATCGGGAAAGCCGGTCATGTCCATTGCCGTTTATCCATGAATGCGGTGCCGGGAGAACGCCTGCGCCATGCCTACCATGACAGTGATAATCAGTCGTGGGATCATCATGGGGTCATCTTCATGGAGTCATCATCGGGGTCAGGTCTTGACATGTGACATCGAAATGTCACATGTCAAGACCTGACCCCGGTTCTGGACCCCGGTTCTGGACCCCGATTCTGTGAACGCAGAACCTCGCGGCAAGCCCCGGCCGCGAGGCCTCAGGGAGAACGCCCATGCCATGCCTAACAGGAATGCCGGACCTCCTGCCCGGAAATGGACCTGTGCACCCTCGATATGGATCTCTTCACCCACACCATGTGATGAACGTTCATCATGAAGCGGGAGTCGCTCATGGCGTTTTCGATCCCGTAGCGGCGGTAGCACATGGGATCGGTGCCTGGGTAGTTCGGCCCTCTCATCATGGTTACCGAGCATCGGATATTGTGCCCGGCCAGGAGCTCTCTGGTCGTGTCCTCGAAATCCCCTTCCTCGCCGTTGGGATAGCTGAAAAGGGTGCATTCTCCGCCTGTGATTCCTTTGACGTGCTCGATGGAAGACGTGATTTCGAACTCCTGCCTGTCGCGGGGCAACAGGCTCAGAATCGTGTGTGTGTGCGTGTGGGCCCCGAATTCGATAAGACCGCTCTTGTGCATCTCCTGAATGCTGCGGCTGTCGAGGATGCGAAATGGGCTCCCAAGGGGCACCTTGGGCCGTGAATGGTATCCGAGCGAGCCAACAATGCTCTCGACCTCCTGCACCAGCCGGTCGTGAGGCATTTTCTTGAGCATCCCCTGGAGTGTCGTGCAGGCGAACGCGCGATCGTTCGGATTCGTCAGATCGTATCTGCGTCCTCTCCATACGATGCCTGTCTTTTTCGTTTCCGAGAAGGCCTGGTTCAGCATGCAGTACCAGAGTGTTTCATCGGTGTCGGTCAGACCGGTGACGAGAAACACCGTGGCCGGCAGACTGAGCTCCCGCAGGATGGGAAAGGCGATGTCGCGGACGCTCTGGAACCCGTCGTCAAATGTGATGGACAGCAGAGGCGGCCTGTGTATATTCCGGGAGGCGCTCATCTCCAGAGCCTGAGACAGCGGCACGACCGTGAAGTGCCTCTTCACGTAGAGCATCTGCCTGATGAACCTGTCCCGCGCGATGAAGCACTCGTCGTCTATGGGCAGGTCTCGGTCTCTTACGCCGTGATAGGTGATGACCGTATGCGCTTTTCTGAAAATTGTCCGGTTCAGAAACCAGGGCAGCCGGGTTCCGGCAAGCCCTCGATATATGCTCTCGCGTGCCTCATGTGGCAGCAGCTTTCTTTTTCTTTTTTCTGGATCTTCCACCAGTGGTTTGTGTCCTGACACTCCGGCCGGGCGGGTCTGTCCCCTGCTCCCGGCGCACGGCCCGGTCTTCCCGATCCATCGAAGCCGTGCACGCCTGTTCGCCCGTTGTTCCGGACCGGGCCTTGTGATCGTTTCCGGGCTCACTCCGCTTCACCGCGGCACCTGCGGTCTCTCCGCCGGACATGCCCTGGGTGGAGGCAATCTCGCGGGCTTTCCGGGCCAGCCGCGGCACTATCTTGTGAATCTTCCATACCCTCCTGCCCTGATACTTCAAACGGCCCCATTCCGTCATGACCGCGTCGTACAGCCTCCAGAAGTCATCGTAGCGATTCATGGCAATGGGCTCCGAGAGGGCCCTCATCCGGGCGCCGAACAGCCGCCGTCCGCTCACGACCTGTGCGCGCAGGGTATGATCCATCCTGCATCCTGTCAGGGTCACCGCCTGCACGCCGCTCTCCGAGACATCGGCAGAGAATATGGCGGATTGCCTTCTCGCGCGTCCGGGCTTGAGCCTGGAGTGGACCACCTTTCCCTCGCCGCTCACCCATCGCCAGTCGAGGTCGGAGAACATGAAGTTGCCGAGGCTGTAGGCGATATATCCTCCGTGGTATCGTTCGACGCCCTGCAGCACATGCGGGTGATGCCCGACGACGAGGTCCGCGCCTGTGTCGATGATCGCGTGGGCCGTCCGCACCTGCTCCGGCGACGGGTATCTCCAGTCTTCCTTTCCCCAGTGGAGGTACACGGCGACAACGTGAACACTGCCCTTCAGGGATTTGATCGCGCCTGCGAGCTGATCGAGGTCGAGCGGCGCAATACCGCGGGAAGTCTCGGATGCATAAAACGGCGAGTCGATCGGAACATCGCAGCGCGCCAGGATGCCTATGGATATGCCTTTTTTCTCGATGACGGCGGGCCGATACGCGTCTTCGAGACACACCCCTGCACCGCAATGCATAATGCCCTGGGAGTCCAGCAGGCCGATCGTGTGGTAAAAGGCCTGCTCGCGGTAGTCGAGGATATGGTTGTTGGCCAGCGAAAGCGCGGTGAACCCCGCTCTGCCGATGCCGGCCGCATATCCCGGATGGGCGCGCAGGCTCACTTTGAGCGGATAGGTCTCTCCGCCGAGGCAGAAGGGCGCTTCGAGGTTGCCGACGAGCACGTCGTGCCGGGCCAGCGGGCCCCGGACGAGCTCGAACGGATAGTCCGGGCCCTTGGCCTGATAGAGGGCGTCGTAACTGTGGGTAAGGGCGATATCGCCAACAAATCCGATTCTTATCATTGTTTTCATCCTCATTCCGGGATCGGAATCAGTCTTCTGGCAAACAGGTACTTGCCGGATTTCTCGCACGGGATGTCATCAACGAACTCATAGGTCATCCGCATCCGCGGGCCGAAGATCCGTTCCACGACGTCCTTCTGGTGCTCCATGACCTCGGGGCCGGGGAGCGGGTCGCGGGTCATCTTCAGGGTCAGGTGGTCTGTAGCGTCCTGGACGATCTGCATTTTTCCGAAGAACCCGGGCGCCGCGTTCACCATGTACATCACCAGGGCGATGGTGGACACCAGCTTCTTGTCGGGCGTGACGAAGACATCGAGGGCCCGGCCTACGATCTTGTCGATCAGGGGGAGGCCTCTGCCGCAGGGGCAGGTCTTGTCGCTCATCACGGCCATATCCGCCATATTGTAGCGGATGAAGGGCATCCCGTAGTTCAGCAGGTCGGTCACGATGACACCGCCCGCCTGCTCTCCGGATCCGGCCAGGCGCCTTTTGCCGGCAAGCTCCACATACAGGCATTCCGCATTGACGTGCATGCCGCAGCCCGCCCCGCACTCCTGGGCTATGGGGCCGACCTCGCGGGTCCGGTACGAGTCGAGGACGCCGCATCGGAATACGTCGGCCGCAAGCCTTCTCTGATGATCGTAGAGCGGCTCCCCGGTGGTGATGAGCCCCCTGACGCGATGCCCGTCGATCCCCTTTTTCGCCATGTATTTGGCCAGCTCGTGGATGGGGCTGCAAAACGCCAGGATCGCGGCAGGCTTTTTTCTCTCAAACAGCCTCAGATATTCCTCGCATGCCCGATCGTCGATGAGAGCGGCCGGGAACAGCACATTTCTCTTGTAGAGCTCGTTTCGTATCCGGGACTTCCAGGTGTCGTGCCCGATAAAGTCCTGATGGGCGGGCCAGACCATGCCCAGATAGTCGCCGAAATCCCAGCCGGCCCAGCGGTTGAACCGGTAGATCGCGGCCTCTTTCATGGGCATGCACCGGTTGTCGCGGAAAAACCGCATCTTCACGTCCGAGGTGCCTCCGGTCTCGGCGTGGTGGAGCTCGCCGGGGGTAAAATTTCGTGCCTTGAGGGCGTCGACGTTGCTCCGTATCTGCTCCTTGGTGAGAACGGGAATATCGGCCAGATCGTCGGCGTCTTTGAACGTATACGGGTTGAACCCCGAGTCGTCGAACCTCTTTTTATAGAAGGCCGTGTTTTCATACGCGTGCACCAGGAGCTTCCTGAGCCTCTCGTTCTGCAGCTCCCGGATCCTCTCGGGCGGCCAGTACTGGCTCTCCTCCAGTGACTCCACGCCGCGCATGATTCCTGCAAGGCCTTCGCGGCGCGCGATGAGGGGGAATGTGATATGTTTTATGGCATACTTGATCATACAGAGCTACTCCGGTTTCATGTGATCGGGCTCCGGAAGGGGAAAACTCTCCTCCTTGAGCAGTATGTTCTGGACGGCCACGGTCAGTGCAGCCATCATGAACCAGAACCAGATCAGCGAGCCGTGGGTGAAATTTCCCACGAACAGCCTCACGAAGAGCCCGAGCTGAATTGCGGTGATAATGTTGGTGTAGTAGGTATCCCGGGCCCGCGAGGGGTCGAGGGTTCGCTTGATGGCGGAAGCCCTCTTGAAGATCTGATAGATGAAGAAGAACCATACGACGCTCGCTATTCCGAGCTCGCCGAACAGCTCGCCGTAGAGGTTGTGCGAATAGAAATAATAATGGAAATAATGCCTCCGTGCTTCTGCATAGCAGCCGATGCCCACGCCGAGGACGGGCCGCTTGATCATCATGGACACGCCGTTGACCAGCCCCAGGTACCTGTCCGATGCGGTCCTGCTCGCATGAATGCCCTCGGTGATGGTGGACATGTGGGAGATATAGTCGGACGCGGCGATGGTGAGGAAAACGAACATGAAGGCGCCTGCGATGATCCCGGCCTTCATCCTGTCGCGGGAAAAGTACACGATCCCCATCGCGGTGACGAAAAGCCCCAGAAACCCGCCCCTCGACTTTGAAGCATACACCCCGAACGCCAGGAGACCGAGGATGGCCAGCGAGATCGTCTTGACGAACATGGTCCTGTCTCTGAACGCGAAGAAGATCAGGACGGGGATGACCTGATTAAGGGTGTTGGCGAACGCCACATGGCCTGTCGCGGCACCGAACCGCCCGACGGCCACTGCGCCGTACAGCTGCTCGTCGACGTTTCCGGAGATGTAATTGACGACCGGCTCGTAGGCGATCCACGCGGTGATCAGGATAAACGCCCAGAGGATGCGGGAAAGATCGGCCGAGGTGTGCACGGTGGTGACGATCATGATATAGAAAATCATCATCTTGAGCAGGAAATATCCTCCCTCGTTCCAGGAAACGCCGGGGAACAGGGAGAAGGCGACGGAGATCATTCCCACGGCGAACAGCAGCCACAGCGCGGTGTTGATGGGGTTTACCCTCGGGAGAAAATTGCCGTGGCCCCGGGTCGAAAACAGGATCCGGACCATGACGAACAGTGCGACGATCAGCTCGAACCGGACAGCCCCCAGCACAGGGTACATGTCTCCCAGCTTGGCATTGAGGACGACAAAATACGCGATCACCCCGTATACCGGGTTCTTCAGCGACATCACGAGCAGCGCTATGCTCGCGACAGGCACAATGATCTGGATCGATTCGGCGGATGGAAGCATGGTCATCCTTGTATTCGCGCGCCGCTTTTCCCGCTGCGGCCGCGTCCGGCGGGCACGATCAATCCCACGGCTTCACCACGCCTTGCGCCGGTCTGAATATCGACGCGATTCCGCTCTTTTCCTCCGGGGTGAAAAAACTCATCAGATAGAGCGCCGCGGGAAAGAGAAGCACGAGCAGGGTCTTGACCAACAGGCCGGCATAGACCGAGCCGAGCTCGATCTGCTGCGAGAGGACGAAGATGCCCGCTGCCGCGAGGAAGATCTTGCCCATGCGGACGAACTCGAAATGGATTTTGAAGAACCTGTTGCTGAAAAAGTAGGTTGATGCGGCCTTGTAGATGTATGCGATGAGCGTGGCATAGGCTGCTCCGTACATCCCGTATCTCGGGATGAGCAGGAAGTTCAGGAGCAGGACCAGGGCCGCGTTGGAGACATTGATATAGGCCAGGTACTTGGTCTTCTTCTCGATGATGATGCCCATGTTGAAATGATAGTGGAAGGTGAAGATCACGTTCGCCAGGGCGATGACGGGCACGATCTTGTATGCGGACCAGAACTCCCTGTCTGCTATGATGACCAGGATGTCCCGGGTGAGCACGGCCACGCCGAGCGCCGCGAACGATATGAACAGGAGAAAATATGTGAATATCCGTCCGAACACCTCTTCTGCATTGTCCTGGGTGTACATCTCGAGCCTCCGCGGCTGCCATACCTGGTTGAAAGGCTCTGATATGAACGTGCCCGGCAGTATCCCGAACCGGTAGCCGAGGGAATAAAGCCCTGCCTCGGCGATAGAGCAGTAGCCCTTGAGGAAGAACCTGTCCGAGAGGTTCACGATCAGGGTCCCGAACTGCGAGGGGATCATGGGCAGCCCGAATTTCAGCATGTCTCTGACGATCGACGGGGAGTACCTGAGCCCCGCCTTCGCCAGCTGCGGAACATTGAGGACCAGGGTTGTGACGATGGAGGTGATCAGGGTGCTGATGAGGATGCCCAGCACCCCCATGCGCAGGAATATGATGAAGTAGATGTTCAGCCCTATGGCCAGAACGAGCCGGAAGATCGACAGGACCACATACTGGACCGATCTCAGGGTCACTCTGAGATAATTGAGGCCGATGGTGTTTATGGTCTGGAACCACAGGGACGCCAGCGCGATCAGGAAATAGGTGGAGAGATCGGAGGAGTCGAGAATGTATCGGGCCATGACCGGCGAGCCGAGTGAGAGTAGTCCGACGAAGAACAGCCCGAATATCCCGAGAAAGATATACGAAGAGCTCAGGACCAGCATCCGGTCGCTCTCCGCCGTGTAGTCGAAGTAGAATCGGTAAAAGGCCGACGATATGGCCGTTGCCAGGAGAACGCCGATGATATCGGTGCTCAGCCCGACGAGCTCTTTGATGCCGTATTCCCGGGTGGAGAGATACTGGGTGTAGATGGGAAGCAGGAGAAAGCCGACGATCTTGTTGGCGCTCGTGCCGATCCCGTATATGACCGAGTGCCTGGCAAGCAGTTTTGACTCGTCACGGACATGGATTGCCACAGATATGATCTCAGGAAAAAACGCTTACTCGCGCGGAGCTCATGGGATGATAGTCCACCGCGCCCGGTTGCGCGGAGATGTCTCAAGAGACGCTCTGCCTGCCCGGCTCTGCGGATTTCGCCTGCGATGTCGAATGGAAGACGTGGATAAGGTCCTTCACCTGCACCGTGACATCGTACATCGAACCGACCGGGGCGGCCTTCTCAGGCCCTGAAAGATCGGCGCCCTTCCGGATGTACTTCCCGTATGCATCGTCCAGCGCGCTCAGCAGGGACCTGTAGTCGTCGTGCGGCGCATGATGGAAGTTGCCGTATTCGCGCAGGACCTCCAGCGTCTCTCCCTGAGGGATAATGGCCAGGATCGGCCGGTTCAGGGCCATGTATTCGTAGAGCTTGGAGGCTATGACCCCGGCGCTCCTGCTGTCGTTGCCGATGATGAGAAGAAGGAGATCGGCGCCTTTGAGCTTTTGGATGATCTCTGCCTGAGGGACGAGTCCGCTGGTCTTCACGACATCCCCTATGCCCAGCTCGCGGGCAAGCGTCCCGGCCCTCTCGGTCCCCATGCCGAAAAAGAGGGCCTGGACGTCTTTCCGCGCGCTCCGATCTTTCGTGTCCAGCCACTTTGCCAGGCCGCGGACGAAGAAGTCGGGAGTGATGGTGCCGTACAGGGTCCCGGCAAAGAGAATGGTGAACTTATCAAACGCGGCGGCCTGCACATTCTCGAACAGAGCCGGATCAAACCCGTTCCTGATCACTATGAACTTGGAGCGCTGATCGGGGTGTCTCTCCTGCATGGCCTTCTGGTGATACCGGGTCACCACGATCACGGTATCCGCCGCCCTGACGATCAATTTCTCGAGCCACTCGTGCAGCTTGAGCTCCAGACGGGAAAGATCCCGGGTGTTGAAGTTGCCGACGATGGGGTCCCTGAGATCCGCCACCCAGGGCGTGCGGAATATTTTCGAAAGGATGAGGCCCGTGAGATGCTCTGAATGAGGGGGGGAAGTGGTGTAGATCACGTCGAACTTTTCTTTCGTCATGAGCATTGCGCCTTTGATCATAGCGAAAGGCACCCAGAACAGCATGTGATCCGGGATGGAGAAAAGTCTGAGCAGTATCGAAAAAAAGAGCCCTTTCGCTCTCCGCACCGCTGCCGGCAGTCCGCCCGTGCGCCCGGCATTGCCTTGGGCCTCCGGCTCGGCCGTCCTCTGAGCCTCGCGCGCACGGTACTGCCGGATAACCCTCCACATATCTATGGTCGCTGTCCTGTGCACCCGGACATCTTCAGGTATCCGCTTCAGGAGGCTGTGATCGCTGTGGATGTCCTTTGACTCCCTGATCGTGATGACCGTGGGCTTCCATCCGTTGTCCGGGAGATACTGGCAGAAACGCAAGGTGCGGTACACTCCCGCGTGCGCTATGGGAGGGAATCCGTATGCGATCATCAGCACCTTTTTTCCGGAAAGAATATTCGCGTCCATATCATCTCTCTCCTATCTTCCGTGCCGGGTACCCCGCAAGGACCGTTCCGGCCGGATATTCCTTGCGGCCCACCACGGAGTTTGCCGCGACCACGCACCTGTCGCCAAGGACGACACCGGGCATGATGAATGCGTTCGCGCCCACCCAGACATCGTCTCCGATCACGACCGGCATGAACGTATATCCCTGGTCGAGAACCGGCATATGCGGGTCCTTATAGTTATGGTTCTGACTCCAGATCTTTGTATACGGGCCCAGGATCACATCGTTGCCGAACGTTATGCCTCCCCCTGCCTGGACATAGTTGAAAAATCCGATATGGACCCGGTTTCCGCACTCGATCTTCCGGGCATTGAGTATCGTGGCGCCGGGGTATATGGTCAGCTGTGCGCCCGCCCTGCCGAACTTCTTTGTATACCAGCTCCTCCTGAGCACGATGCCCGCCATCCCCGGGATATTCCTCAGCAGCGCGCCCATATACTGGTCTCTTCCCCAGTGGGATGCCATATCCCAGTACAGAGATTTGACGAGTTCGATCATACCGCCCCCCGAGACGTTGTCCGGCCCGCCTCAGTGCGCCTTTTCATCAGGGATTCAACGATGATCCTCTCGAGATCCAGCGATAGGGCAAGCGGCGGGTCGATATTGTAATCGTCTTTATAAACAAATGTGGGTTTTTCCCGAAATGCATAGTGATGCCAGACCGGCGAGAACTCGGAGATGAGGAACCCCCTCTCCGAGGGCATGAGGTCCAGGTTGATCCAACCGGCGCCCAGCTCGCGCGCCAGCCTTTCGGAGAGCTCCACGGCATCCTCCGGGATGAAGCTCCACTGGCCGATGCCCCCTCCGTCGATATTCACCTTCCACTGATCACGGGATGCCTGCAGGCGCCAGTGGCCCTCGATCACACGGCCGTCTCCCACCACGGTCTTCAGATCTCTGTCCGTGGTGATGTACTCCTGGGCGAGGAGCGGCGGGGAAAGGAATGGATAGGTCATCCTGCGCTCTCTGATCAGATTGTAATAAAACATGCGCTTTTTGAGGATATTGAACAGATATCGAGCCGCACCGGGATGCATGAAGTCGAGCCGGGAGAGCTTATAGTATGACTTGAGCTCGGCCCTGCTCCGCACCAGGAATACCGCTCCGCCGCCGGCACCGTACCGGTTCTTCACCACCATGGGGTAGCCGAGCTCCTTGTGTGCGAGATCGACTGCCCCGGCGGACAGCAGGGGAACTGTCCGCGGAATCGGGAACCCCCGCGATCTCAGAAAGAGATGCTGCCGGTACTTGTCATTGTAGTAGCAGATCAGGGCGGGATCCGGGTATATCAGCAGTTCCGGGCTGAGGCCGTGGATGTGCATCAGGTTGTCGTACACCCGGTAGAGCGCCAGGGGATGGTGAGAAGAAAACTCGAAGCTCGAGTAGAAGATCAGGAAATCGAATCCGCTGTAGTCGAAATCGATCCATGCTTGGTCCTCGAAGTCAAGGACCACATATTCGACGCCGTACTCCTCGAGCTTGCTCCGGAACGACTCGAACCGCTCTTCGGACTGTATCAGCACCGCCTTCATGATAATTATCCGGGCCTCCTTTTTCCTGCGCTATTGCCGGACAGGCTTCCAGGATATGACTTTCCTGCCCCGGAGATAATCGATGACCCCGAGCACCGACGCCAGATTTACCAGCACGAAATAGTAGGGGATCGCGTACCACCTGCCGGCGACATCCTGAACGCGCAGCGCATAGATCGAAAGGCACAGGATGGCGAACAGGCTGCCGAAGGCCAGGAGGAAAAACCGCCTGGTGGCGAGAAGCAGTGACGAGATCAGCATCCCGAGATAATAGAACCCCACCATCCACCTCAGGATCTTGTGGGAGAATATCTGCCAGGCGAGCAGAGGCATCCGCGCGGGGTTGATCAGCTCCGGATACCTGGCGAGACTCGTGAATCCGCGGGTGACGATTCTGCGCCGGGTGTTGAACTCGTCGCCCGTGCGCGCGGTCGGATCTTCGTATGTCACGGCTTCGGGCTCGTACACGACACCGTGACCGCTCCTGATGACCAGAAGCGGCGAGATGAAATCGCTCATCATGTCGCTGTCGAGGCTGTTGTAAAGGCTCTTCCGGATTGCGTACAGCGGTCCGTCCACCCCCACGAGGGAGCCGAGCGAGCCCTCGGCCTTTTTCAGGATCTGCTCGTAGCTCCAGTACACACCCTGGCTCTCGGCGGTCAGGTTTTTTTCCAGCCTGGTGAACACCACCCTGCCTGCAACGGCTCCAACTCTGCTGTCGGCGAAATTGGACACGAGCTTCCGCAAGGCGCCGCGCTCGCACATGGACGCTGCATCCATGAATACGATAATCTCGTGGGAGGCCTCGCGGACACAGTCGTTCTGCACCACGGTCTTTCCCCGGTTCTCGGGGAACGCCAGCAGACGGACCCCCTGTTTGCGGTATGACTTCACGATTTCCTCGGTCCGGTCTTTCGATCCATCCGAGCCCACGATGATTTCCACGAGCTCCGGAGGATAGTCGAGCGACAGGGTGTTTTCGATCTTCCGGGCAATGCTGCGCTCCTCGTTGTATGCGGAGATGATGATCGATATGGGCGGGGTGATCCGGCTTTTTGTGTAGTTCCTTGCGACAAATCGGGAAAGTCTGGTGAGGATTATGGGATAGAGGAAATAGACATATCCTGTCAGCAGGAAGCAGAACCAGAAAACCGCCGACAGATATCGAGAATGAGACACGGCATCACCTTATGAGCAGGAGTATGAATATGTGCGGAGGAACCTGTGAAGCAGAGGACAGCAGTACCGGGGACTATTGCGGTCGTATGCAGTATGAGCGCTCGCTCACCAGTGTAAGGAGATCGTATGAGGACACTGTGCGTCTTTCCTCCTCATGGGTAACGCCGCTTGCGGCCATGAATACAGTTTTCGGACGGTCGAGCGGGTTTTGCCCGCGGCGGCGGAAACCGCCGGGCAGAGGCGGTTGGCGCCGCTCAAGAGGCACGGCCCCGCCCCTGTTTCGCCAGAGGGCCTGTACAGGCTGTTTTTCCCTGATCCTCGGCGTTCTTCCGGCTGTAACCACCTTTTCCGCCCATCGTACAGGGGATATACGTCATGGTTTTTTCAGTCGCCGCCCTGCCCCGGACAGCAATGGACAGGCGCATCCGGAAAGGGATCGCTCTCCTCGGGCTTCGGGAAGACCCGTACGGGCTCAGCGAAGGAACCAGGATATGTACTGCATTCTTTTTCGTTCTACCCATCTGATGAGAAAAACGCTGCCGAGCAGAGCAAGCAATGACAGGCTGAAGGTCAGTATGCCGGCGGCGGAAAAGGTAAACCCATCTGATATATGGGGGGATATCTTCGATTCCAGAAAACCGGCGATGGGGACCCTGAACATATTCCCGAGCAGGGCAACAGGAATGGAAACGATCAGAAGAAGCATCCGCTCGATAGTCGATGAGAAGAGCCGATATCCTATCAGTACCGACAGCACAACGATCGGAACCAGAAAACGAATGCTGGAGCATGCGAGCGCCGCCTGCGTCGGGCAGGTCTGAATGGGGATGAAAACACCCCCTTTCAAGACGGGCATATGAGCCGAGTTGAGAATATGGGTTGCAGAGTCGATGATGAAAGTCTGCAGGTGGCCCGTGGGAAGGGCCTGTATCTGCGGGTGCACGGGAGCCGTGAGCAGCAGGCAGGCAACGGAGAGCAGGACGGACACTGCGATGCGCCTGCCGACAGCATGATGCAGAACTCCCGCTATGAACATGACCTGCGAGCAGCTCTCGATTGTCATGATGTGCTCTCCGGTCGCCGTCAAACCGAGCGAGGCGCATAAAAGAAGGAGGACGATTCCGATGACTGCCCGAAGCATGGGTTTGCTGAGAATGCCGCAACTTTTTGAGCCGGAGGAGGCAGCGAGAAGCGGAAACGACGAAAAGGCCGTGGCCATCACTGTAAGCCCATACCGAAGCGGTTTTCTCGATGGCCGAGAGGCAGGGAAGAAAAATATCCCGCTCGAACGCGGGAAGGATCATATCGGCTGCAAACGATGTGATAACTTTTCAGGACAAGTCATGAGACTAGAGCTCCGCAAATGCGGGTGAATCGGTCCTTTCAGATCGGCTCTGCTGGAAGGCCTATGCCCGCACCAAGCATTCTTAGAAATTAAATAGGGTGGCACTTGCGATTCTCAAGCAAGGGAGAAAGGCACTCCAGTAAGGTATTGACAGGCTTTAGGTATGTTGGGGTCAGCTGTTGGGGGTCAGGTCTTGACATGTGACATTTCGATGTCACATGTCAAGACCTGACCCCAACCTGTGACCCCGGCCTGCTACATCCCGAGGTAGGCCTGCTTGACCTTTTCACTGTTCAGGAGGTTTGCCGCGGTGTCTTCCATGGTGATGGAGCCGCTTTCCATGACATAGCCCCTGTGGGCGATGCGCAGCGCCATGTTCGCGTTCTGCTCGACCAGGAAGATGGTGGTTCTGTTTTCACGGTTGATCTTCTCGATGGTGGAGAAAATGAGCTGGACGAGCACCGGCGCAAGCCCGAGCGACGGCTCGTCGAGCAGCAGGAGCTTCGGCCTGCTCATGAGGCCCCGAGAGATGGCGAGCATCTGCTGCTCTCCTCCGCTCAGAGTGCCCCCCAGCTGATGCCGGCGCTCGGCGAGTCTGGGGAAGAGGCTGAAAATGTAGTCGATATCACTGCTTATGCCTTTGCGGTCCTTCCTCAGATATGCGCCCATATCGAGGTTCTCCAGGACCGTGAGCAGGGGGAATATCCTCCTGCCTTCCGGCACCTGCACGATGCCCAGCGAGAAAATCCTGTCCGGGGACATCTGGTGGATGGGCCTGCCGAGAAAGACTATCTCGCCGTAGCGCGGCGGAACGATGCCGGATATGGACATCAGCGTGGTGGATTTGCCCGCCCCGTTGGCACCGATGAGGGTGACGATCTCCCCTTCCGAGAGCTCGAGAGACACGCTCTTGAGCGCGTGGATCCCGCCGTAATAGGTGTGGAGGCTCTTGACCTTAAGCATCGAACGTCTCTCCGAGATAGGCCTTGATCACATTCGGGTTCTCGGCGACCTCCCGGGGCGATCCCTGGGCGATCAGCCTGCCGTAGTCCATCACGAAGATGCTCTGGGAGATGCTCATGACCAGCTTCATGTCGTGCTCGATGAGCAGGATCGAGACCCCTTTCTCGTCCCTGATCCTGGTGATCAGCGCGTCGAGCTCGCGGGTTTCCCTCGGATTCATCCCCGCGGCCGGCTCGTCGAGAAGGAGGAGAAAGGGCTCGGTGGCAAGGGCCCTTGCGATCTCGAGCCTTCTCTGCGCTCCGTAGGGCAGCTCCCTGGCCAGATCGTTCACGTGCTTCTCCAGGCCCACATCCTCCAAGAGCCCGTAGGAGAAATCCACCATCTCCTGCTCTTCCCTGCGGGTACCGGCGTCTCTCAGCACGGCGCCGAAGATTCCCGATCGCGTCCGGCAGTGGCGGGCCACCATGACATTTTCCAGCACGGTCATGTTCTGGAAGAGCCGGATGTTCTGAAAGGTCCGCGCGAGGCCGTGCTCGGTGATGACATTGGGCTTGAGCCTGTTGAGCACCACAGGGGCCTTTCCCGGGGGATGGGCGCTCATCGTGCCGCCGGTCGGCTCATACACGCCGGTGATGCAGTTGAAGAAGGTGGTTTTGCCAGCACCGTTGGGGCCGATCAGCGCCGCGATCTCTCCCTGGCTGACCGTGAGATCGATGCTGTCGAGCGCCCGCAGCCCGCCGAAATCCATCGTGAGCTGACGAACGTCAAGCACTTGCTGCATCTTTTTCACGCTGCGCCTCCCGAGACTCCGACAGACGGAACTGATAGCGCCGCCTGACGCCCGTGATGATTCCCTGCGGCCTGAAGACCATGATGAGCACCATGCTGGCGCCGAAGACGAGCATCCGGTACTCGGAGAAGGCCCTGAGATACTCGGGCAGCAGGATGAGCACCAGGGCGCCCACGATCACCCCGATGATGGACCCCATTCCTCCCAGGACCACGATGGACAGGATAATGGCCGATTCCATGAAGGTGAAGCTCGCCGGATTGATGAAGGTGGTCTTGGCTGCGAAGATGCACCCGACGAACCCCGCCCAGGTGGCCCCCAGCGCGAACGCGGTGAGCTTGGTCCTGGTCTTGTCGATGCCCATGGCCTGGCAGGCGACCTCGTCTTCGCGCAGCGCGATCCACGCCCTGCCGATCCGCGAGTTCCTCAGCCTGCCCACGACGAAAATGGTGACGAGCACCAGGGCGACCACGATGTAATACAGATAGATCGTGTGCTGATCCAGGCTCAGGTCCACGCCGAACAATGCCGGCCTGGATATCCCGGCGATGCCGCTGGGCCCGAAGGAAAACTCGTTCCAGTTCTCCAGGATGAGCCGGATGATCTCTCCAAAGCCGAGCGTGACGATGGCGAGGTAGTCGCCGCGCAGCCTCAGGACCGGGAAGCCCAGCAGGATTCCGAACAGAAATGCGAGAGACGCGCCGACGGGCAGCGCCGCCCAGAAACCCAGATCGAAATGATGGTTGAGCAGGGCATAGCTGTAGGCGCCCACGGCATAGAACGCCACGTATCCGAGGTCGAGCAGGCCCGCGAGCCCCACCACGATGTTGAGCCCTAGACCGAGCATCACGTACATCAGGGCCGAGATCATGATCTGCGTCTGGTAGCTGGAAAACGTGAAGGGAAACAGCACCATGAAAAGGCCCAGCGCGGCCAGAAGGGCATACGAGGTTTTCCTGTCGTTCCGGATTCTCTTCCCCAGTCGCGCCTGCCATGATTCCGACTCGTCCCGTGCGCTTCCCCTCTCCCGGCGCATCATCAGGTAGCGCCAGACGAATGAGAGCAGAAAGGCCGCGACGCCGATCCAGACGAGCCTCATCCAGCGCCACTCGATGGTTCTCTCCAGGGGATTGACCTTGATGACCATGATGGGAAACGTGAGAAACATGAACCAGCAGGAAACCAGCGCCGATCTGAAGATCTCGGATGCGGCCTTGCGGATGATCAGACCTGCCTGGATGCCCATACCGCCCGCCTACACCTTCTCCGAGCTGGTCCGGCCGAGAATGCCCGCCGGCCGGAAGATGAGAATGAACACCAGCAGGCCGAACGCGAACACGTCCTCGTAGTCGCTCGAGATGTAACCCGTTGCAAAGCTCTCCGTCCAGCCCAGGATAAGGCCGCCGAGCACGGCCCCGGGGATGCTGCCGATCCCGCCCAGCACCGCCGCCGTGAACGCTTTGATGCCGGCGATGAACCCGATGTAGAAGTTGATCTGACCGATATGGTTCGAGATGAGCACGCCGCCCACGGCAGCCAGGGCCGAGCCGATGATGAAGGTCACGGAGATGACCCGGTTGATGTCGATGCCCAGGAGCATGGCCATGGTCTTGTCCTGGGCCGTCGCCCTCATCGCCTTTCCCATCCGGGAGAATTTGATGAATAGAGTCAGCAGCACGGTGGCGATCGCGGTGGTGACGACGATGAGCAGCTCGGAGGAGCGCATGATGTGCGAGACCGGCTCCATGAATGCGAACTCGTCCACGAGGGTCGGGAACGACAGGAAGTCGGAGGTCTGGGCCAGGAGCACGTAGTTCTGGAGGAATATGGACATGCCGATCGCGCTGATGAGCGGAGAAAGTCTCTGCGCCTTGCGGAGCGGCTTGTATGCGATCTTCTCGATGGTGAATCCGTACGCGGCGGAGTAGACGACCGCGATAAGCCCGGCGAGGATGAGGAGCGACGGTCCGGTCAGACCCAGCAGCGAGAGCGCGCTCGCCGCGATGAGCGCGGTGAATGCGCCGATCATGTAGATCTCGCCGTGGGCAAAGTTGATCAGCTCGATGATCCCGTAGACCATGGTGTAGCCGAGGGCGATCAGCGCGTAGATGCTGCCCCTGGTGAGCCCGCCGAAGAATAGTTCGAAGAAATAGTCCATGAAATATGTCTGAGTATGCCCCCGCTCTCACAGGAAGAAAGGGAGCAGGTGACCTGCCCCCTTCTTTCCGGTCCGGCCGGTGTAGACTACTTCCCGACCTCCACGTACCGGCCGTCCTGGACCTGATACACGGCAAAGCCGATGCCCTTGGCATCGCCCTTCTCGTCGAAGCTGATCTTCCCCAGCGGTGTATCGAACCAGTTGGCGCGCAGCGCGTTAGTGACGGAAATAAAATCAGTAGCCCCCGCCTTGTCGATCGCCTGAAGCAGACAGAGCGATGCCGCGTAGGCATTCAGATAGAACGCTCCGGGCTCGGTTCCGTACACCTTCTTGTGCTGCTCGATCGCGGCGATGGCCATGGGGCTCTTCGTGGTATCGATAGGCCCGGTGGCGTAGACGCCTTCGGCATACTTGCCTGCGACCTTGATGAACGTGTCGTCGCGCACGCCGTCATCCGAGATGAAGATCGTATCCATCTTCTTCTTTCTCATCCCGGAGACGATCTTCGCAGCTTCGGGATGGTAGCCGCCGTAGATGACCGCTTCCGCTCCCGTGCGCTTGATCTTCTGGACCACTGCCGAGTAGTCCACCGCCCCCGGGGTGATCCCCTCGAACAGGACCGGCTTGGCCCCCCGCTCGATGAGGAAGCCCTGCGCGAACTCGGCGAGCCCCTTGCCGTAGTCGCCCTTGTCGTGGATGACCGCGATCTTCTTGACCTTCAGCGTATTCAGGGCGAAGTCGACCTGGAGCAGGGCCTGGGCGTCGTCGGGAGATATTGTCCGGAAGAAGTTCGGGTAGTCTCCGCTCTTGGTGAGCTCGACGTTCGTGGCCGACGGCGACATGACGACGATGCCGGCATCCTTGTAGATGTTCATGGCCGCCTTTGTTGCGCCGCTGCAGATGTGACCGAGGACCACATCGACCTTTTCCGAAACGAGCTTGGTGCCCACGTTTGCCGCCACCTCGGGCTTGCACTGGTCGTCTTCCTGGAGAATGACCACCTGTTTGCCCATCACGCCGCCGCGGGCGTTGATGTCGTCCACCACGAGCTTGGCAGCATAGGCCGAAGGCAGCCCGTAAGAAGCAAGATCGCCGCTGTGCGCCCCCGGAACTCCCAGCCTGATGACATCATCCGCCCACGCTCCTCCTGCACAGAAAACAAAAAACGCCGCAGTAAGCATACAAAGAATTCTTTTCATGTACTCCCCCTACGTGTTCAAGAGTGTGCCTGCTCAATTTTCCGGAATCTTCCAGGCCGTATGTTGCGCATAAATAGCATCGCCTCGACGTTTCTGTCAAACTGTAATGCCTGCGTACACGAGCAGGGGCTGCAGTGGAGGGCGGACTGCCTTTCTTACATGCAGAAGGGTCAGCGCCGCGGCCTGAACCAGTGCCATCCGGTCTGGTGGAACGCCTCGGGAAAACGTTCGGGAAAAACGATCCGGTCATGGAAGCCTGGGATTTCGAGCTCTTTTCCCTGTTCGAGATTCATGAGCCGCTCGATACGCTTGCGGGTGTGAGGATGGGTTCGCAGGATCGATGGGTGCGGGTTTTTTCTCCCCGGCGCGACCAGGATGTCCCAGATACTGCTTTCGTAGTTCTCCATCTTCTGCAGCGCCGTCGCGAGGCCTCTTGGATCATTGGTGAGACCCACGGCGGCGAGATCCGCATCGAACTCCCTGGTGCGGGAGAGCGCGAGCTGCAGCAGCATACTCACGACCGGCGCGAATATGAGCGCGAGAATGAAACTCAGCGGGATACGGACGTCGGAGAAGAATATCATGGGAAGATAGAAAAGGATGAGAGCCTGCCCGAAAAAGGAGAGCATGGAGGTCACTCTGGTCATCATATCGGCCAGAGCGTGCAGCCTGAGGTCGTTGCTGCTGATGTGGCTTATCTCGTGCGCCAGGACGCCGGCGAGCTCCCGCAGGCTCAAAAGCCTGACCAGCCCGTCCGAGAGCGCGATGGCGGAGTTGTTTTTTGACCCAACGCTGAAAGCGTTCATCGACCGGCTCGGGACATAATGGAGACGGGGGGCGTACGTGAGGCCGGCGCGCCGGGAGAGCTCGGCCACAATCCGGTACAGCACACCGGCATCCTCAAAGGACAGGGCCCTGGCATTGTACATGCGCAGAACAATGAACGGGGAGAGCCTCGGAGTGGTCAGCAGTATGAATCCCGCGATCAGCAGGGCCCAGATGACGCCGAACTCACCGAACATTATCCACCCGAGCAGGCCGAACAGCGATACCATGGCGGAAAGGATGACAAGGGTCTGAAACGTGTTCTGAAACCTGCCGGGGAGTTTTCGGGGCGAGCTGCTCATGCATGTCCTCAAACATTTGTCACTACATGTTCATTAGGGTGCGCGGCGATGAAAGGCAACTCCGAATTCCGAGCACAGGGCGGCTTTCGGAAAAAAATCCCGGCCCTGTCTGCGGAAGGGAAATGACGGAAAGGCATGTGTTCGGCAGGTTTCGAGCCCTCCATCGCGCCCGCCGCTTCAGGATGGGAATGTCGAGATCTATTCCCCGCCCCCCGAGGAGGAATCGGGCCTGGAGCACGCCATGGGGCTTAACGCATCGTCCAGTTCTGCATGGGTGTGCCGATACCCGCCTCCGGCGTGCAGATGGACATGGCTGTGCACCGTGACCTCCTCCGACATATCGATTTTCCCGTCCGCCATTCCGTACAGGGTGGTGGTGACCTGAGTGAGAAAATCCATCTCGTGGGAGGCGACGATGCATGTGTGCTCCAGACCGCGCAGGATCTCCAGGAGCCTCTGTCTGGTGCCCCTGTCGAGCCCTGCGGTGGGCTCGTCCAGGATGAGCACCTCGGGCTCCATGGCCATCACCCCGGCAAGGGCGACGAGCTTCTTCTCTCCATGCGAGAGCCTGTGGCAGACCCTGTTCTCGAAATCGGATATCCCGAGCATCGCAAGGGCCTTCCGGGCTGCATTCGCGGCCTCTGCAGGCAATCCGCCCAGGTTCAGCGGTCCGAATGCCACATCCTCCAGCACGGTGGGACAGAACAGCTGGTCGTCGGAGTTCTGAAAGAGGAAACCCGCCTTGCGGCGCGCCAGCCTGAAGTCTCTCTCGTCTGTCATCTCACGGCCGAAAATCCGTATGGATCCGGACGAAGGCCTGATCAGGCCCATGATGACGTGGAAGAGCGTGGTCTTGCCGCAGCCGTTGGGCCCCACGATCCCGATCCGCGCGCCTCTTTTCACCGAGAAATCGAGCCTGTCGAGCACCACGGGCCCGCCCTGATAGGCGAACGTGACCTTTTCGAGCCGGATTATTTCGTCAGCATCTGTCTGCATAGAGCACCCCCAGGAGAATCAGGCACAGCACACCCAGAGAGATCAGATCCAGCTTCGAGATCCTGCCGGCATCGAGGCAGGGGAACCTCCCGTCGAAGCCCCGAAGGAGCATGGCCATCCGCACCCGCCGGGCGCGGTCGAAGCTTTTCACCAGGAGCATGCCCACGAGGCAGGCATAGCTCCGGTAGGTGTGAAGGCTGGTCGTCGGGACGAAACACCGCACCCGCATGGCGTTGACGAGCCTGGTACGCTCGCTCGAGATCTCGCCGATGTAGCGGTAGGTGAAGAAGAACAGATAGGTGATCTTGTCGGGCACGCGCAGAAGACCCATGGCCCGGGTGATCGAGGTGATGGAGGCGGTGGACATGAACGCGATAATGGCGAGCACCAGGATGTTTGACCTCACGGTGATCGCCAGGGCGTAACCGACGCCCGCCCCGCTCACCTGAACCGGCCCCAGGCGGAACAGCTCTTCTCCGGGCATGCTCCAGGGAAGAAAGAACCAGAGAAAGGCGATGAACATGTTCACGACCATGAGCCTCTGAAGCAGATGCTTCACGGGCACACGCGCCGCTGCGACGAGTGCAAGGGAGAAGGCCGTCGCCGCGCCCAGGGCTCCCGGTGTCTGGAGTGTGGCGGCGACGAGAGAGAACAGGATGACGCAGATGAGCCTGATGCGCACATCGAGGGCGCTCAGGGGGGCGCGTGGGGATACCGGCAGCTCGACACCCACTCACGAACCTCGCGAAGAGCGGGCCTTGAAGTACATGATGAGGCCCATGATCCCGATGACGTAGCCGATGCCGCCCAATATCTCTGATACCGACGGCCCGCTCCGCCTCAGCGCCCTGATCTCCTGCAGGAGGGGGGCGAGCTTTCTGTCGATCTCCTGGGCAACGATCTCCCGCAGGTATTCCCGGCCGGCGGCGGTCTCTTCATCGGCCTGCGGGCCGAGTACTGGAGCGGACCGGGCAGGGGCATCCCCCCGCTCTTGCTGGGCCTCGCCGGCCTGGACGAAACACTCGGCCCGGTGCCCCATGGACCCGGTGAGCACGATCCTCAGCCGTGCCGCTGCGGGCGCAGGAAACGAAAACACGCCCTGCGGGCCGGTCTTTCCCTCCAGTATCTTTGCGCCTTCTTCATCGAAGACCTCAACCAGAGAATCTATTGTCTTCTTGCCGTCTGCAAAATAACCCTCCACATGAACCTTGCCGCCTTCGATGTATGCGAAGGCCATCATTTTATGCGCATAGGCGGGATGGGCCGCTGCGAGCAGGAGGACCAGAAACATGCACGCAGCAGCGGGCGGGCTCGGTATTTTCACCTTCACGTTCACACCTCCACGGTCTCGGGCCGTACCTTTTTGAGAAACGCCAGGACAAAGGCGGTGACGAGCCCCTCGATGGCCATTACCGGCAGATGCGCGACGAGCACCACCTTGACCGGTGCTAGGAAGGCCTTCTGCGTGAGCAGGAGGCTCGCCGCACCCCCGAGGATGCTCAGGGTGAGCGAGACGAACCCGCAGGCGAAACCGGCAGCGGCGGCCATCTTCGCTCCTTCCGAGCGGACGGCGCCTCTGAAGAGATAGTAACATATCACCGCAGGGGCGGCCATGTTCACGGTGTTGACGCCCAGGGTGGTGAACCCTCCGTACTGAAAGAGCATGGCCTGGAGCGCAAGCGCGATCATGATCGCGGGAAAGGCCGCCCAGCCCAGCATTACACCCATCAGCCCGTTGAGCACCAGATGGATGCTCGACGGCCCGACAGGGACATGGATCAGGGTCGCCACGAAGAACGCCGAGGAGAGCACGCCCACTTTCGGGATGCTCTCCATGTCCATCTTCTTCAGGCCGTACGCAACGCCCGCCGTCGCCAGGGATGCCCCGGCGAGAAGGACGGGAGGAGAGAGGATGCCTTCAGATATGTGCACCGGTCACTTCATCTCATGGAACTTCACCCAGAGGACGGCGCCGAGTTCCACGTTTTTGCCCTTGATCTTCTCATCCGAAGCGTTCAGGGCGGCGAAGCCCCACCATCCCGGCCGTGGGGCGGCATAGGTGAACACGCCGCCTGCATCGGTCTTGACGACCTGGGTGATGAAGCTCTCGCTGGGGGCCGCATACTTGCGGTTCTCGTTGAAATATTCGACCTCGACTTCGCAGAAGGGCACAGGCCTGCCGTTCAGCTTGACCACTCCCTGGAACACGTTGCCCGCATAGAGACCGAAAGGCCGGGTGAGGGGGACGATCTCGGTCTTGAGGCCCAGTTCGCGGTCCCAGCCTTCTTCGAGCCCGAACGCGCTCACGACGGTTTTGGTGTAATGGATGATATAGCAGTCTTCTGCGGGCTCGAAGTACGGTTTAGGCTCCATGGAAAAGATATAGACACCTGGTTGCCGGACCTTGAACGTGGTTTCCCAGGCTTTGTGGTCGAGGAACTTGATTTCGTGAACGGCCTTCAGGAGATCGGTCTTTCCTTCTCTTGTCCATACTTCGAAGCGCTCGGGCTTTTCGAGGGTCAGTCCCTGTGTCTCGAAGGGATGGGCGAAGCCGAGTTTTACGGCGATGTCCCTCGCGTCGCCCTGCGACACGAGGTCGTCCGACGGTATGATCATCCCGAAATGCGCCCTGGCGGTGCCCAGGAATACCAGAACAAAAGCACACGCAATGAAAAACGATCTCGCTCTCATCGGCAAACCTCCATTCTTGACTCAATACCGATGCTTCCTATCACGGACCGCAGGTGCAGGCAAGGCAATTGTGTTACCTATGATTTTTTCGTAACACGATCGCCCTCAAGAGGGGGTCAGGTCTTGACATGTGACATTTGCTTGTTCCGAAACAAAACTCAAGGGGTGCCAGAGGGGTCGAAATGACAGGAGCCAAGCACAACCAAGGGGTCAGGTCTTGACATGTGACATTGAAACGCAACCAAGGGGTCAGGTCTTGACATGTGACATTTCAATGTCACATGTCAAGACCTGACCCCTATCGTGTGCCCCCTATCGTATGCGCCGGTCAGCCGCTTGTGGAGTCTCCGCGGAGATGGGCGAGCATCATGTCCACCACCTCGTCGAGCCTGGATGCGGCCTGCTGCCGGTGCACCGCGGCCCGCTTGCGTGCGTCTTCTATCATGGTTTCCGCCTGCATCCGGGCGGTCTGCAGTATCTGCTCCTGCTCCTTGTGTATCTCGTCCATGGGGAGGCTCTTGGAAAGGATCTCGTCGGCTTGCTTTCTGGCATCTTCGAGAATCTTTCTGGCTTCCGCCCGCGCCTGCTCCAGCAACGCCTCGGCCTCCCGCTCTATCTCTTTTACCGATCCGATGAACTCTTCAGTCATGATCTTTCCTCTCTGCGCTTCGCTATTCATCATAGAGTGAACACATATTGCGTGGCGGTCTTGAGTGCCCTGCGCACCGACCCCAGCTGGGACCGGTAGATTCTGATTCCCGTTTTCTCGACCGACACAGGCATATCGAGCACTCTGGCGAGCACCTTAGCCTCTACCCCCCGGCGGCTCCGCACCACCAGCTCGCTCCTGCCGGAGTGCACCTCGATGATCATGGGCAACAGCAGCTCGTTCCGCTCACGGTCATCCAGGATGGATGCGAGAAACTTCAATTCATCGATCTTGAATGAATGTTCCGAGCCGTCGAGGCAGACGACCCGGGGATGCTCCTCGTGCAAAAGCTCGGTGAGCGTCTTGCGCGCCTTCGGCAGCTGAGCGTTCATGGCGCCGATCTCGCCGCCCAGATATCGAGCGATCACATCATCCGGCCCCTGATCAGTAGGCATAGGCCTCCCTCTTCTCTATCAGGAGCTTCACGTATTTCAGGCGGGCCACCTCCTCCCGGTCGCGCTCCTCAAACTTCATGGAGAGGTACTTGATGGTGGCGTCCAGCCCGGGAATCACCGAATACTCGAGCGCATTATTGACGCGCTTGACCTTGTTGATCTCATCGCCGAGCAGCTCGAGCGCGCTCTGGAGCTCGGCCAGCTCCACGGTGCCGGACAGGCACCTCTGCGCCGCGGATGATGCGTATTCGATGAGCGATGAATCCTCCGCAGGGGAGAACCATGAGGAGGAGTCCCGGTCCTGCTCCATCTGGAAGGTGGGCAGCGTCACCCCGGCCACGTTGCGGGTCGAGGCATGAAGGCTGAAGGGCATGGAGGACACCATGAGCGACTGCTCCACCTGTGCGTACCCGTGATACCCCACGGACAGCGACAGGGCCTTGTACGCCTCCTCGTACTCCTTCTGGAGGCGCTCCCTGACCTCCGCGCTCTCCCTGACGGTCTGGAGGAACTCCATGACCAGGATGGAGAGCCGGTCCTTGATAATCTTCTGAATCCGCTTCGCGAGCCTCAGACGCTTTTTCAGTCTGGCGAGCTCGATCTTCGTCGGCCTGGTAACGTGAATTTTCACCGCCATGGCGCTCACTCACCCCCTGACACCGACGGATGATACTTTTTGATGTATTTCTCGTTGATGAGCTTGAGATCCTCCTGAGGAAGCATGGAGAAGATGTTCCATGCGATCCCCAGCGTCTCCTCGACCGTACGCCTGCTGTTCTCGTCCTGGGAGATGAACTCCTTCTCGAACCTGTCGGCGGCGGAGAGATATAACTTGTCGCGGTCTGTCAGCGCCTCGGAGCCGATGACCGTGGAGATCTCACGCAGATAGTTGCCCTCGGCATACATGGCATAGGACTGCATGAATACATTGTTGTGGTCCTCTCTTGTCTTGCCTTCACCGATCCCCTCCTTCATCATGCGCGACAGCGAGAGGAACACGTCGATTGGCGGGTAGATCCGCTTTCGGTCGAGAGGGCGCGAGAGCACGATCTGCCCTTCTGTGATATAGCCGGTGAGGTCGGGGATGGGATGGGTGATGTCGTCGTCGGGCATGGTAAGGATGGGCAGGATGGTCACCGAGCCCCCCCTGTTCGAAATCCTTCCCGCGCGCTCGTACAGAGAGGCCAGGTCCGTGTACATGTAGCCCGGATATCCGCGGCGGCTCGGTATCTCGCCGCGCATGGCCGCGAGCTCGCGCAGGGCGTCGCAATAGTTGGTGATGTCCGTCAGGATGACGAGCACGTGCATGTCCATCTCCCATGCGAGATATTCAGCGGCCGTAAGAGCCAGCCTGGGGGTCGAGAGACGCTCGATGACGGGCGACGACGCTGTGTTGATGAACCCGACGGCCCGGCTCAGTGCACCCGTCTCCTCCAGATTGTTGATGAAGTACGCGGCGTCGTCGTAGCTGACGCCGATAGCGCCGAACACGATGGCGAAGTCCTCCGATTTGCCTTTCAGGGACGCCTGGCGGATGATCTGGGCCGCGATCTTGTTGTGCGGCAGGCCGGATCCGCTGAATATCGGGAGCTTCTGGCCCCTGACCAGCACGTTCAGCCCGTCTATGGCGGAGATACCGGTCTCGATGAATTCGGCCGGAGGCATACGGGAGGCCGGGTTTGCAGGCACGCCGTTGATGTCCTTGTATGCCTGGGATACGATGGGCGGCCCGCCGTCGATGGGGTTGCCACTGCCGTCGAATATCCTGCCGAGGATGTCCGGTGAGACCGGCAACTTGAGAGTTTCGCCCTTGTACCTCACCCTGCTGTTGAGGAGGTCGACCTCGCTCACGCCGCCGAAGACCTGGACCACGGTGGTGTTCTTGCCCGCCTCGATGACCTGCCCGCTCCTGATCTCGCCCGTCCCGAGCTCCACGTCGACGATCTCGTTGTAGCGGATACCCGGGATGCTCTCGATGATGAGGAGAGACCTTCGCGCCGTGCTGATGGCCTTGGTCTGCCTGGTAAAAAGCTGCATGGAATCCATCATATCCCTCCTTCAAGAGAAACCGCGCCGCCCGCCATGTCCTTGCCGATGGAATCGATGTACTGTTCGATCTCATCGTGGGGGACGTCCTTCATCCGGGAGATCCTCTGCTTGATCCTGGAGGAGGCTATTTCGCTGACCATCATCCCGGATCCCGAAAGGCCCTTGGCGAAGTCGTAAAATCTCATGATCGTGCTGAGCATGAGATGGGTCCTCTTCGGCTCTGAGTAGGTGTCCACAGGGTGATAGGCGCTCTGCATCAGGAAGTCTTCCCGGATCATGCGGGCGATGAGCAGGAGCAGCTTGTCGTCCTCCGGCAGGGCCTCCGGCCCCACCAGCCTCACGATCTCCTCGAGCTCCGCCTCTTTCTGCAGTGTGATGAGGGCCTTGTTGCGGACATCGGTGTAGTCCGGGCTGATCTTGTTCCACCACTTGTCAACGGAATCCGCATACTGGCTGTAGCTCTGGAGCCAGTTGATCGTGGGGAAATGTCTGCGGTTCGCCAGGGCGACATCCAGAGAGTAGAGAGCGTCAATGATCCTGAGCGTATTCTGGGTGACCGGCTCGCTGAAGTCAGCACCGGGAGGGCTCACCGCGCCGATGACCGTGGCCGACCCCACCCGCTCCGGGCTCCCGAGGCAGCTGACCTTGCCCGATCGTTCATAGAATGCGGACAGCCGCGATCCCAGATACGTGGGGAACCCCTCTTCTCCCGGGGTCTCTTCGAGCCGCGCGCCGATCTCCCGCATAGCCTCGGCCCAGCGCGAGGTCGAATCCGCCACGAGCAGGATGTCGTAGCCCATATCGCGGTAGTACTCCGCCATGGTGATCCCGATGAAGATGCTGATCTCCCGGGCGACCACGGGCATGTTCGAGGTGTTGGCGATGAAGATTTCCTTCTCCTGCAGGTAGCGTCCGGATCCCGGGTCTTTCAGCTCCTTGAAGCTGTGGAGGACGTCGGCCATCTCATTGCCCCGCTCGCCGCAGCCCACATAAATGTTCAGCTGAGTCTGGGACCACCGGGCCATCTGCTGCAGGTTCACGGTCTTGCCCGTGCCGAACCCGCCCGGTATGGCGGCCTTGCCTCCCAGGGCGAGAGGAAAGAGGTAGTCGATGATCCGTGTGCCTGTGACCAGCAGGTCCTCAGGATCGAACCTTCTCCGGTACGGCCTCGGCTTCCTGGCGGGCCAGCGCTGCATGAGGGTCAGGGGCCGGTCTTTGCCGTCGGACTTCAGCACGGCCACGGTTTCTTCGACCGTGTAGTCGCCCTCGGCTATGGAGTCGATGACCCCGCTCATATAAGGCGGGACCATGATTCTGTGCTCGATGAGGCCGGTCTCCTGGACGGTTCCGATGATGTCGCCGCCCTCGACCTTCGCTCCCGCCTTGACCGCAGGCGTGAAGCGCCACTTCCTGTCTCTGTCCAGGGCATGGGTCCGCACGCCGCGGAACAGGAAGTCGCCGATGTCGGCCTTCATCGTCACCAGCGAGCGCTGCACGCCGTCATAGATGTTTCCCACGAGCCCGGGACCCAGCTCCACCATCAGGATCTCGCCCGTCCCTGTGACTTTCTCGCCCACGGTCAGCCCCACGGTGTCTTCATAGGCCTGAATGACCGCCTTGTCCTCCTCCAGGCCGATGATCTCGCCGTTGAGCCGTTCATCGCCGATCTCCACCACCTCGTAAACCTGGGAGCCTCGCATGTCCTCCGCGATGATCACAGGTCCTGAAATCCTCCAGATCTTTCCCATAGCTCACGCCCTCACATGCTATATTTCGATATTGAATCCGATGAGTTGCTTGGTATAGGCCTCGTAAAAGCTCTTCACGTCCATCGCAGCAGCCCGGTATTCCGAAGGCACGGTGATGATGACCGGGGAGTACTGTTTTTTCTTCCTCCTCGAACGGATCACATCCTCCGCGTGCCGGGCCCACTGCTCGGGAAGCACGATGACCGCGACAGTTCCGTCCTCCAGAAACGTATCAAGCGCCGTCCGGACGCTCTCTCCCACATCCGGCCCCTCATCGATCACCCGATATTTCTGCACCCCGGCCAGGCGCATGAGACTCGTCTGGTCTCTGGTTCCAATGACCGCCACGGTCAGGTTCTCGCGTCTCTTCATAATCCCACCGCCAGGTAGTCTCTGACCTCTGCCGGTGGCAGCCTGTCCTGGGCCGCCTTCACGGCGAGGCGAACGTTACGGATCTCGACTTCCTTGAAAACAAGGTGCCACAATACGGCGCACGGAGACAGCGACCGGGGGGAGAGCAGCTCCCTCAAGCGTCTGATCCTCTCGGGCTCCATGACCCTGTCTATGGCATACGATCCCTGCTGATCGATCTGCCGGCCGGCCTCCTGAGCCATGGCATGGTACGGGGTGCCCTCGAGGCGATGTATGATCTCGGGCATCTTCATGGCTGTCAGATCCCTGTAGGCGGCCGGGGTGATCAGACGGCCTCCCGACAGCGCGATCTCTACCTCCGCCGCGCCCGGTCTTCCTGCCACCGAGGAGCGAATGGCCCGCCCGAGGAGAAGATGATCGAGCAGGATACCGTAGGCTCTCAGAAGAATCCCGGAATCGTCCAAACCGCTCAGCACGCGCGCGAACCGCTGCATATACAGCCCGTGTATCCGCCTCTGAACCTGAAGCAGCGTCCGCCGGTCGGTATCCGATATCTCGCGCACAGGCCCGGCGTAATCGGCCAGGCCTCCGGCCGCCAGGACAGAAGCGATCTCCCCGGTTGTCTGGGCCCGGGACAGCTCGGCGAGCAGTCCCTGATCTGAGAGCGCGCCCACGGGAATCATCTGCGGCGGCCTCTGCGTCGCCACGGACTTGAGAGCGCTTATGATGTTGGCCGTGTCGTATTTCTCCAGGTAGCTGTCGATGAGCCTGACCACGGATGGATCGGGCCTGAGCTTCTTGATCCGGCCGAAGTATATGCCGAGATATTTCCAGAGACTCTCATCGATATCCTGAAACTTCACCGCCCCGATCTCGGCGAGATATTCACCCAGGTCCGTGCCCTTCAGAAACTCGACTGCTTCGGCTGTGGATGAGGCCCGGATGAGAATGTCCTCGAGCATCTCAGGCGTCACCCCCTTTGCTTCCCGGGCTTTCAGCACGGACACGAGAAATGCGAAGCGGTTGCTTGCAAGCCTCATCTCTCGTGCTCTCCGAATAAGACCTTCCCCACCTGGGGCAGTATTCTGGGGATGAGCATCTGGAGACGGGTGTCGTAGGTGTTGTCCACGCTCACTTTCCCGTCGACGCTCTCACAGATCACCCCGCCCATGCATGCGGCCTCCGAGACGCCGGTTATACGGTCCTTGAGCACCGGGCTTGCGGCAACGATTTCCCTGACTCGTTTGATATCTTTGCCCGAGGCCATGATCTTCAATGCCTGATCGGACTCGAATGCGTCGACAGCCTCGGTGATGAGCCGCTCCAGGGTGCTCGTCTCGGAGGTGTTCTCCGTCAGCCTCTCCTTCACTTTGCCGATCATTTCCCTGATGATGGAGTCCTTTTCCTTCAGGATCTCCTGCCTGGCCTTCAGGTCGGCCTGGGCGATGATTCTCGCCGCCCCCCGCCTCGATTCCGACAGGAGCCGCTTCTTCTCGGCCTCAAGACGCCGCTCCCATTGCTCTTGAGCCTTCCCTACCACCTCCCCGGCCTTCGACTTCGCCTCATCAATGAGAATCTGCGCCTCCTGACGGGCTTTGGATAGAATGGCCTCCCGCATTTTTGGAGTTTCCATGGAAATCACCCTCCTCCCGGGACTACATGAGCCCGAGAATGCTCAGAGCCATGATGGTGAACACGAGCCCCAGAACGCCGATGAGCTCCACGAAGACGGCGAGCATCATGGATGAGGTGAGGATCTGCCCTTTTGTCTTGGGCAGAAGGGCGATGCCGGATGCGCACACCGAGCCCTGGAATATTGCGGAGAACAGCTCGGCAGAAGCTGCCATGATTCCTATGGCGAGCACCGCGACGCCGCCTGCAACGCCGACCGTCAGGTTCGGCATCACCACGGTAAGAATGATGATCAGGATGATCAGCCCGTAGAAGGTCTGCGTCATGGGAAGAGAAGCCAGCACGATGACGTTTCTCAACTGTCCGGGCTCTTCCGAAAGTGTCGCCACGCCCGAGGAAGCCGCATTGGCTATCCCGATCGCCGATCCGGCAAGCCCGCCGGCCAGCGCGATTGCTCCACCGAATAATGCCAGGGCCTGAATAAGGGTCATTTTCTTCACCTCTCCTTATTTATGATTTTCTCCCCACCAGCACGGTGCGCTGCCGGGGTATATGAAACGGTGAGTATTCCCTTCCCCCTCCCTCGTAGAATTTCAGCAGGAATTCGACGAAACAGAGCCTCAGGGAATGGATGAATGCGGCCAGGGCGCTGAGAAGCATGTTGAAGACATGGAAAATGACGAGCAGCGTCACGCCGATGATAAAGCTCAAGCCCGCGCCAAGTATCCCTGGAACGGCGCTCCCCAGCCCGGTAGAGACCCAGTTGGAGAGAAGGTTGAAGGACGAGGCCAGGTAGAAGCTGGCAAGGCCGACACCGGCGAGCCTTGAGTAGGACATCACGTCTCCGAGGATCCCGGTGAGATCGAAGACCCAGAAGATCGAACCGAGCCCGCCCATCTGGATGAAAGAGCCAGCGATGACGCCCAGAACTCCGAGCGCAAGCAGATAACCGAAGACCGTGTACGCTCCCGCGCTCAAGGGTACGAGATCCATGTTCAGCATGACGTGGAAGATGTAGGGAATCCCGAATATCTGGACGAAAAAGAGCCCGATCTTGTTGATCACGAGCCCGACATTCCTGGTTTTGACGCCCCTGATGAGGCTCAGCACGTGGGCGATGTTCAGATGGACCAGCCCGACGACCAGAGAAAAGACAATAAATGATATGGGCTCTGAAAGCATGGCCTCGACAAAGCCTGCAAGAGCCAGTGTTTTGGGTGGAATGCCCATATAGCGGTCGAGAAAGTCTCCCATGAGCGTACCGGACAGGATGCCCATGACGAGGGAGACAGACCCGCAGATGATGAGCACCCTCCTGAACAGCCTCGTCCCCTCGGCCTGGGGATCGTCCACCAGCTTGTCCAACACGAGCCACACCGTGAGGAGAAGCCCCACGGCATAGATCACGTCATTGAGCATGAGGCCGAAGAAAAACGCAAAGAAGTACGCAATTGAGGGCGTCGGGTCCCAGTCGCCGTACCGGGGTATGGCGAAGAGATTCACGATGACCTGAAACGGCCTGATCCCTTCCGGGTTCTTCAGCTTCGTGGGCGGCGTCTCCTGCGGACCGGGCGGACGCGAGTCCACGAACACCTGCCTGCCGTTGCGGGAGAACTCGGAGGAAACCCTTTCGATGCTGCCCTGGGGCACCCACCCTTCGAAGAGGGTGATGTATCTGGCCGTTGCCGCCATCTCCAGCACATCGAGCCGCGAATACTCTCTTTCAAGGATGTCCCGGTACACGACGATTTTCTCGAGCCTTTCCTCGATAATGCCCTGAATCTCGCTCTCCAGCGCGTCCAGCTCCTGAGCCAGGCCTTCTCTGATTGCGTCCCGCTTCGTATTGAACTCTCGCAGCGACATTCCCTCGTACAGAATGGGAAGAGGACTGCCTCCCAGGTTTGCCGCCGATTTCTCGATGCGGTCTTTGTCGCGCGCCCTGCCGAGAAGATACATCACATCTTCACCACCCGAGTGCGCGATCACCCGGTGCAGGATCATATCGCCCGCATCGTTCAGAAACGGTTCCGTTCCCTCGCGGGGGAAGATGATCACCCGGGAAAAGAGATACGGACCCAGGTAATGAAGATCGGCAAGCGGGACATCGATCACCTCGGCCAGGCTGTTGAAGTATCTCTCCGAGCTTTCCAGGCCGCCGACATTCCGCCTGAGGCTCTCCCGCTTTTCCAGAAGAGAGGAAAGCCGCTCCTTGAGCGCATTCACCCTGTTGATGACATCATCGGGATCGAGAGGCTCAGGATTGGGGGGCAGCTCGACCTCGCGCACGCCCCTGAGGCTGTCGAGCATCTCGTTGATCTCATAAACAGCCTTTCTCGTGAGCTGCTTTCTCGAAACAATGCCGGCTACCTCGGGAGGGGAGAATTCCCCGGCCTCCTCGACATGGAGCACACCGAGCTCCTGCAGATCGGCGAGGGCCTGTGATGAGGTGTCTTTCATGGCCGCCACCCTGACCCTCAGCATGTCTTCAGGATAATTGATGAGTATGGGGACCATGTATGCCTGCACCTCCCTGACCGCATCATTGTACGTCCGCCCTCTTGTGTGTGGCACCGGTGCCGGCGAACGCGGTTTTCCGCCTCCCGCATGAAGGCCGGCGGCACCGCCGAGCACATCGCAGGAAGCGCCCGTGTGCTATACTGCTTTATTCAGACTCTTGCGCATCTCATCCTCATAGCCCATGACGGCGAAGTAGATCGCCCGATCGAAAAAGAGCACGACTTTGTTGTTCAGCTCGAGCGCCCTGGACAGCTCGAAGGAAGAATCGTAGAACTGGTTTTCCATGACATAGATCCAGAGATGGCGTTTGATGAGAAGCAGCGTCATGACCAGATCGCTCAGCGGGATATTCTCATGGAACCGCTTTTTTCCGAGCTCGGTGTAGTGCAGCTTGATCTCCCCCTTCTCCTTGTCCTTGCTGAGCCAGGAATCGAGCCTGCTGTACACATCGAAGACGCGCCAGTAGACTTCCTTTTCGGGCAGAGTTTTATAGCTCTTGGTCTCTTCCCTGCCGAGAATATCTCTCATCAGACGTTTTGTCAGCTGATCGGCGTTGTCCTGAATCAGATCTACCAACTTCTGATAAATCATGTCACCCATGTCTCTCTCCTCTCCGTGGAATTTTGCGCTTTTCTTGAGGTGCCTCCCGCCGCCGGTCAATCGGGCGGAACTGCAGCGGGAATTTCTCAGGTGGGGAAAATGGGAATACTCTGTCAAGCATACGTTACCCCCGTGTGAGACAGGGGTCGCATGGGCCTTTTACCGTTCGTTCCCCAAGAGCTTTTGTCTCCACGCACACTGCACCGGCCATAGGACTGTAACCTCCAGTCACAACCGCATGCGCCATGCGGCAACTACCAGCCGACAGCATTCAGAAAGGAAAAAGCCCTTAAATTTAACAATAATGGGGGCACCCGGCAAAGTCAAGAGAAGGGCCGAAAATTTCTTTCATCATAATGAGGCACTAGATTGATGATCCGCCCCTGAGACCATGCAGCGGATAAACATCTTTTTCCTCTCCCTTTTGCTGTGCCCTCTTTGGCCCGCTCGAGCGGGCGCCTGATGGGGAGAGGAGAAAGAGGAATCACCACTGCATGCAGCAAGGTATCTTTAGAATGGGAAGGCGGGTTTCTTTGCTGCACAGAACCGGCATGTAGTGCTGTATCGCCTGTTTCAGAGGCCTGGATGAAAAAGGGCCGAGAGAAAGGAGGGGTAATGAGCTGATAAGAGGGGGGAGGAACAGCGCCTCCCCCCTCTGGCTGATGACTTTTACACGAGCAGCGGTGCTATAACCAGCGAAATGACGCTCATGAGCTTGATGAGGATGTTCATGGACGGGCCCGAGGTGTCCTTGAACGGATCGCCCACGGTGTCGCCCACGACCGCGGCCTTGTGCGCGTCGCTGTGCTTGCCGCCGAAGTGACCGGTTTCGATGAATTTCTTGCCGTTGTCCCAAGCGCCGCCCGAGTTGGCCATGAACAGGGCCATGAGAACACCGGTCAGGGTAGCTCCTGCGAGCATTCCGCCCAGGGCCTGCGCGCCGAGGATATACCCGACTGCGATAGGAGCCACAACCGCCAGGATGCCAGGCTTGAGCATCTCAAGCAGCGCCCCCTTGGTGGCGATGTCAACGCACCGTGCAGTGTCTGGCTTGCCCTTGCCTTCCATGATGCCCGGGATCTCGCGGAACTGCCGCCTGATCTCTTCGACCATCTTGTATGCGGCCTTTCCGACCGAGGTCATGGTCATGGCTGCCACCAGGAACGGGATGATGCCGCCGAGGAACAACCCCATGACGACCCACGGGTCCACGAGGTTGATGGACTCGAGCCCCACTGCCTGCGCAAAGGCGGAGAACAGGGCCAGGGCCGTCAGAGCCGCGGAGCCGATGGCGAAGCCTTTGCCGATTGCCGCCGTGGTGTTGCCCAGAGAATCGAGCTGGTCGGTCAGCTTCCGGACTTCCGGGCCCAGACCGGCCATCTCGGAGATGCCGCCCGCATTGTCGGCAACCGGACCGTATGCGTCGACCGCCATGGTGGCGCCCACGGTGGCGAGCATGCCGACCGCGGCGATGCCGATGCCATAGAGGCCTGCGAAGTAGGCCGAGAATCCAATGGATACCACGATGATGAAGAGCGGGATGGCAGTGGACTCAAGACCGACGGCAAGGCCGGTGATGATGTTGGTGGCAGGGCCTGTCTGGGATGCCTCGGCGATCTTCCTGACAGGGCTTGCCGAGCAGTACCATTCTGTCACCCAGCCGATGAGCACGCCCGCGATCATTCCGAAGAACCCCGCCCAGAACACGCCGTTCTGCACTTCCATGGTCCGCACTATGATGTAGGAGATGATCAGGAACAGAATGGCCGAGATGAGGCTGGAATATCTCAGTGCCGCTGCCGGGCCGGCCTTTGCCAGGGCCTTCACGGACCATACGCCTACCAGCGATGCCAGGAAACCGACCATGGCGAGCACGAGAGGAAGCGCGATGTAAGCGGACTGATTGCCTCCCCATCCGAGAACGCCGAGGCTCATGGTCCCGGCAATGGCGATGGACGCGATGACCGCGTTCACGTACGACTCGAAGATGTCTGCGCCCATGCCCGCGATGTCGCCCACGTTGTCGCCCACGTTGTCCGCGATGACTCCTGGGTTGCGGGGGTCGTCCTCGGGAATGCCGGCCTCGACCTTGCCCACGAGGTCTGCGCCCACATCCGCAGTCTTCGTGTAGATGCCGCCGCCCACACGGGCGAACAGCGCGACGGAAGAGGCCCCCATACCAAAGCCGTTCAGGTACTGGACCGTGTCAGGGGCGTTGAAGAAATAATAGAATGCCCCGATGCCTATCAGACCTAGAGCGGCAACCGAAATGCCCATGACCGCTCCGCCTCCGAAGTATGATACGTTCAGTGCTGCTTCGAGCCCGTAGGTCTTTGCCGCCTGGCTCGTCCGGACATTTGCCCTCGTAGCGGAGGTCATGCCTGTGAGTCCGGCAGAGATCGAGCATATCGCGCCGCCCACATAAGCGAGTGCCGTATGCCATTCAAGGCCCCACCACAGCAACAAAGCAACGATAATGACGAAGACTGCGAGGATGCTGTACTCCCTCTTGAGGAATACCATGGCGCCCTCGTGGATCTGTTTTGCCAGATCCTGCATGATTTCATTGCCGGCGTCTTTCTTCTTGAGATTGACATACATCAAGTAGGCGATGATGAATCCGACTACCCCCAACAACCACGCCCAATTTGCCCATTGTTCCATACGACGTTAACCTCCCTTCACGTACTTGGAATATCTCTTTCCCGTCTGTTGTAGACGTTCATTGCCCTGGTCACTCCATCGCGCAGACACATCTCCACCGCGGACGCCGCATCTTCAATCTGAGAGCGGACAACGGAGAGGTCTTCCTTCGCGAAATGCCCTAGCACATAATCGCTGGCATCGCAACTGATTCCAGGTCTTCCGATTCCGCAGCGCACCCTGACGAATCCGCCGCCCGAGAGCGCATCCACGAGAGAGATGAGACCCTTGTGTCCTCCCGTGCCGCCGCCGGACTTCACGCGCACCAGTCCGAAAGGTATGTCCATATCATCGTGGATGACGATGAGGTCGCCGGGATCGATGTTCATGGTTTTCAGAGGCTCTCCGCTCAAATTCATATAGGTGTACGGCTTGGCGATCATGACGGGCGTCCTATCTACTGTGCCTTTCCCGTAGATCATACAATTTTTCTTTGTTTTCAGAGGGATACGCCACTTCTCCGAAAGAAGGTCCGCCACGAGAAAGCCGAGGTTGTGCCGGGTATATTTGTATTGGTCTCCAGGGTTTCCCAGCCCGTATATCAATTTCATCCGTACACCTAAAAAATGAATACTCATTCATCACAAAACGTATATACCTTATCCCTATGGGTGTCAAGCACACTTTCCACGAGCTCAGGCCTGTTTTTCTTGAATTTTCTTTCACTTAATCTCCACGTCGCCGGGTTTCCAGGCCCTCCCCGGGCATGAAGCGGCGGGCCGGGGAAAAGGCGTCCCTTTTTTCATTCGATCACCTTGACTGCTGCTGTGATCATGGTATGGAAAAATTATGGCATTGACACCGGACATCATCGCGAACCTGCCCCGCTCGACCGGCGTATACCTCATGAGGAACACGGCGGGAGAAATTCTCTACATCGGCAAGGCCAAAGACCTGAGAAACCGGGTGCATGCGTACCTCGGCCAGGATACCAGGCCGAACGTCCCCTTTATCGCGGAACAGACCGTCAAGGTGGACTTCATCATCACCGGCAACGAAAAAGAGGCCCTCTTCCTGGAAAACCAGCTGATCAAGACTCACAGGCCGCGCTTCAATATCGACCTCAAGGACGGCAAGACGTATGTGCGATTCAGAATCAGCACCAGGGAGCAGTGGCCGAGAATATCCATAACCCGCAAGGTCCTCAATGACGGGGCGCGCTATTTCGGCCCCTACTCCTCGGCCCTGGCCACCCGCCAGACACTGAGCGCGATCGGCAGGATCTTTCCCTTGAGAAGATGCAAGGACACGGTCTTCAAAAACCGCATGAGGCCGTGCATGTACTTTCAGATCGGGCTGTGCAGCGGCCCATGCGCAAACAGGATATCGAAGGAGCTCTACGACCAGATCGTCGACGATCTCATCACATTTCTCGAAGGCAAGAACCAGTTCCTGGAGAAGAGGCTCATCGAGCGCATGAAGAAGGCCTCGGCCCGCCAGAACTACGAGAAGGCGGCGCGGATACGCGACCAGATCTCAGCGATCAGGGACACCCTGATCCCTCAGGTCGTGGTCGGAAACACCCGGACGGACACGGATATTTTCGCGGCCTACCGCCACCAGGACCAGGTGCAGATCGCCGTGCTGCATGTCGTGGCCGGCATGCTGACCGACAGCCACTCCTTTACGGTGAAAAACACAGAGGAAGACGAGTTCATGACGAACTGCATCCTGCAGTTCTATCTCAAGGGCAACGACGTGCCGAAGGTCATCTACTCTGACACTGTGCCGGAAGGCGTCGAACACCTCCAGGAGATCCTGTCGGACATGAAAGGATCAAGGGTCTCTATCCGCAAGGCCGTTCGGGGCAAGCCCAGGCAGTGGATGGGCATGGCCAGGGAAAACGCACGCTCTCACGGGAGGAAGGCCGAGACATCGGTGCTGGACGATATCGCCCGCCATTTCCATCTCTCGTCCATTCCCTACCGCATGGAATGCTTCGATATCTCCTCGTTTCAGGGGAGCCACCCCGTGGCCTCGCGGGCGGTCTTCGTGGGCGGCGAGGCGGACAAGTCCCTTTACCGCCACTACCGCATCCGCGGCATCGAAGGGCAGGACGACTACGCCATGATGGAGCAGGTGCTCGCCAGGAGGCTTTCCGGCGACGAATCGCGGCCCGACCTCCTGGTGATCGACGGCGGCAAGGGGCAACTCAACGCCTGCTCCAAGGTGCTCGAATCGCTCGGCATGACCCACATCCCCGTGGTGGCCATGGCGAAGCCCAGGGGCGCACAGAAGGACAGGTTTTTCCTTCCCGGCAGGAAAGATGCCGTGATACTGCCGCCGAGGAGCCAGGCCCTGAAGATGATGCAGCGGATCAGAGACGAGGCGCACCGCTTTGCAGTGAGTTATCACAAGCATCTGAGATCGAGATCGGTCACGAACTTTCTGGAGAGCATCCCCGGGATCGGGCCAAAAAAGGCGCGCTCGATCCTCATGCACACAGCTCATATCCCTGAGCCCGCGAAGCTGCAACCGGAGGACCTCCAGGGATGCCCGTCCCTTACCAGGAAGGACATCGACAAGGTTCTCGCCTTCTTCAGGGAAATGAACTGAGCCCGCGCTCTAAAAAAGGGCGCCCCTGTTCCTCCCGGCCGGAAAAACCGGAGCCCCATTTCTCGACATCGCCTGTTTCCCTGCAGAACCACTCCTGAGAAGGTCTGCAAGAATCGTCTTCCCATGGCCGGGGCCTTGGTCTATAATTCTCATCCATGGGCAAGAGAAAAAAAGGGAATTCATATTTGCTTCAAGGCGAATACGGCTTTCTCCTGCAGCCGGTCCTGCGGAGGCTGTTCAGCCAGATAACGATCCCTGATCTATACAGAAAGTCTGTTTCGGGCCTTGCGGAAAAAGGGCATATCGTCTTCGTGCACAGCATCACCAGCACTATCGACGGCATGCTGATGAACTACCGCTTCTCCAGAGAGGGTCTCCCCTCGCCGAAGATCGTCTTCGGCAAGAAGTTCATTTTCCTGCAGCCGCTTCGCGGACTTATGACTCTTCTGGCATCTCCGTTCGCCTCACTGTCTTCGCCCTTTGAGAACGAGTTCTACAAGGAGTTTCTCCTCGATGAGGGCAACGCCTCTGTGATCTCGCTCGACATGACTTCCGCACGGCAAGGAGCCGACCCTATCCTCGAGCTTTTGAAGATACAGCGCGACACCGAACGGCCCATCTACCTGCTTCCCCAGCGGATCGTGTATCGGAGGGCGCCGCTGAAGATCAAGGATGTAACCAGCGAAGAGAAGGCCTCCATCAAGGCCTCGGGAAAGATCATGACACTCCTGAAGGCGCAGGAACACGGATTTCTCGAGCACGGCGAGCCCATCAACCTCAAGGACGTGATCAAAAAGGAGCAGGGAGGATCGAAGTTTTTCGAGGAAGTGGCCACCGAGGTCCGAAACGACCTGATGCAGCAGCTCGCCTCTCTGGGCAGGAATATATCCGGAGCGCCTATCAGGGAACGGGGCTTCCTTATCAGAAAGACCGCCAGGGACCCGGTTCTTCAGACATTCCTGCGGTCGTATTCCTCGGAGACGGGCCAGAGCATCGAGAAGCTGGAGGGCACGGTCTACCGGCATCTCGATCAGATCGCCTCCAACCTGAGCCCCAGGGTCATCGGTTTTCTCTACCGGTGCCTGAGCTGGGTGTTCAACAATATCTACGAAGGCCTCGATATCGACGAGTCTGGGGTCCAGACAGTCAAGGAGATGGCCAGAAACGGCTCGCTGGTGTACGTGCCGTGCCATAAGAGCCATATCGACTACCTCATCCTTTCCTACTGCCTCTTCCAGCACTGGATGAGCGTGCCGGTGATAGCGGCCGGCATCAATCTGTCCTTCTTCCCCATCGGGTCCATTCTGCGCAGGGGCGGAGCCTTTTTCATGAAACGCACCTTCAAGGACAACCCCCTGTACGCACATACGTTTGCCGCGTATGTACGGACAATACTCCAGGAGCGGATCCCGATGGAGTTCTTCATCGAAGGCGGGAGGAGCAGATCGGGCAAGCTCATGCTCCCCAAAAAAGGGCTCCTTTCCATGATCATCCAGGGGTGGGAATCAGGGGTGAGCAGAGACGTCATATTCGTTCCCGTCTACGTCGGATACGACATCGTGGTGGAGGAGAGCTCGTATATCCGCGAAATGAAGGGCGCTCCAAAAGAGAAAGAGAATTTCTGGCAGCTCCTCAAGGCGGGATCCATTCTGAAAAACCGCTACGGCAAGGTGTATATCCGCTTCGCCCGGCCCATCTCCCTGAACGAGTTCATGAAACACAGGACCTCCTACTCCAAGATGGACAGCGGACAGAAAGAGGAGCTCTACGACGCGGTAGCGGGAAGGATCATCTCGTCGATCTACCAGCAGACCGTGGCCACGCCGTTTGCCGTTCTCTCGTGCGTGATAACCAGCCATGCCTCGGCTGTCGAAGAGGATGCCCTTCGCGCAGGGTTCCACACCTTCCTGGACTACCTCTGCTTTCTCGGGTGCAATCTGTCGCCCAAGCTCGCAGACGAACGCGCCGCCTTCGACGAGGCATACGCTCTCCTGAGGAGCAAGAAACTCGTCACCCTCGACATGGCGGAGCAGGAAGACGACACGAATCTCCTGGTCGCGGAAGGAGAGGACCGGATTCACCTGGAATACTACAAGAACACTATCCTCAACTTCTTCGTTCCGGCTTCTCTTATCAGCAACGTGCTCCTCAAATATATCCAGGGCCTCGACGAGAAGATGTTCAGGCGGCAGGTGCAGAATCTGGCCGCACTACTGGAAAACGAATTCATCCTCGACATGGAGAGCCTGGAAAAGGCGCTCAAGTATATGATCGATTCGCGGATCGTCATTCACTCGAGGTCGGTGTACACGATCAACCCGGAGAAGAGGGACATAGCCGTCATGTTCGACGGCCTTCTGGAAAACTACCTCGAGTCGTACCTGTGCGCGGCCCGTTACCTTCTGAAGACCAAGGACCTCGGGAAGAAAGACCCCTTGAAGGCGATCAACAGATTTGCATCGCGTCTCTACAAGAAGGGCGAGATCCGGCGGTACGAGGCCCTGTGCCTGCCCGTGTACAAAGGCGCCCTTGACACCTTCCGGAAGAAGGGGCTCATCAACGACAAAAACCGACTGGCCGATGAACAAGAGCTGCAAAAACTCATCAGAGATGTGGAGACCTTCCTGGAGAATTAGCCGTTCGGCCATTGCGCTTCTGCTCGTCCTCCTGGCGTATGGATGCGCTTCATGGAGGCCCGGAACCAGCATTCGGCAGGAGGAAGGAATCGCATCCTGGTACGGTAAGGACTTTCACGGAAGGCCAACGGCTTCGGGCGAAATCTACGATATGTACGGCTTCAGCGCCGCTCACAAGACCATCCCCCTGGGAAGCACGGTGAGGGTCACACACCTCGGCAACGGCCGCTCCATCGTCGTGCCCATCAACGACAGAGGTCCGTTCGTAGGAGAAAGGATCATCGACCTGTCATACGGGGCTGCCAGACATCTGGGTATGGTGAAAGAAGGTATTGCAAAGGTGCGGGTTGAAGTGCTACAGATTTCACGCACATCAGAAGCCAGATACACCCTGCAGTTCGGTGCATTTACGGAAAGGCGGAACGCCGTGACAGTGGCGCAGAGACTCCGGACACTCGGTTACCCGTCAAACATAGAGGAGGCAACCGCCCAGGGAAAACGATTCTACCGGGTGCGGCACGGGGAGTTCACCTCGCTTGAGCAGGCCCGTAAGCAGGCGGAATCGTTCAATGCCCGCGGCATCACCTGCGTTGTCATCGGCCTTTAGGCAAATCGAGAAATAAAGACGAAGGAGGATAATCCATATGAGTGAAATTCTTGATGTCATCGCCAGGGAGATTCTTGATTCCCGGGGAAACCCCACTGTGGAAGTGGACGTCTATCTCTCCACCGGCGACATGGGCAGGGCATCCGTCCCTTCGGGAGCCTCCACTGGTCAGAACGAAGCCATAGAACTGCGGGACGGCGATCCCAAGAGATACAGGGGCAAGGGCGTGGAAAAGGCGGTGGACAACGTGAACACCAAGATCGCCCCTCAACTCGTGGGAATGGACGTCTTCGACCAGGCCGGGATCGACGCCCTGCTGCTCGAGATCGACGAGACCGAGAACAAGTCCAAGCTCGGAGCCAATGCCACTACGGGCGTGAGCGTGGCCGTCGCGCGTGCGGCGTCGGTGTTCCTGGGAATGCCCCTGTACCGCTATATCGGGGGGGCCTTCGCCCGCGAGATTCCAGTGCCCCTGCTGAACATCATCAACGGCGGCAAGCACGCCGACAACAACGTGGATCTCCAGGAGTTCATGATCGCCCCACTGGGCGCACCCAACTTCCGGGAGGCCTTGAGATACGCGGCCGAGACCTTCCATGCGCTGCGCGACATTCTCATCAAGCATGACTATGCCACGGGTGTGGGAGACGAGGGCGGGTTCGCCCCGAACCTGAAATCCAACGAGGAGCCCTTCCAGCTCATCGTCCAGGCCATCGAGAAGGCCGGCTACAAGCCCGGTGTGGACGTGGCCATCGCCATCGACGCCGCGGCGAGCTCCTTCTTCAAAGACGGCAAGTATATCCTGGCATCCGAGAAAGACCCGGAGCGCACATCGGAAGAGATGATCGACTTCTACGAAGACCTGATCGGGAAGTACCCTATCGTCTCTATCGAAGACGGGCTCGACGAGAATGACTGGAGCGGCTGGAACCTTATGATGAAGCGCCTGGGATCGAGGATTCAGATCGTGGGCGACGATCTGTTCGTCACCAACTCGAAATTCCTCAAGAGGGGAATCGAAGAGCATTCCGCCAACGCGATCCTTATCAAGGTCAACCAGATCGGCACCCTGACCGAGACGGTCCAGACCATCGAGATGGCCCGGCGTGCGGGGTTCACCTATGTCTTCTCGCACCGCTCCGGCGAGACCGAGGACAACTGGCTCGCCGACGTGGCCGTGGGCTGCTTCGCAGGCCAGCTGAAGACCGGCTCTGCATCCAGGGGCGAGCGCCTCGCGAAGTACAACCAGCTCATCCGTATCGAGGAAGAGCTTGGATCCGCCTCGGTGTTCAGAGGCAAAGACGTGCTCTACAGCATTAAGAAATAGATGCCGAAGGGGGCGGAGCCCCTCCGCCCCCTTCCCTTCCCTGCCGTGAAAAAGACCATCGCTGTCATCGCAATCCTTCTTGTGGCTCTGATCATCTCTCTGTGGCACCGCATGCCAGGAGAGGATACCCGATCCACCAAGGTCTTTCTCATGGACACCTTCGTGGAGCTGCTGGCGGAGGGATCCCGGAACCAGGCGGAAAAAGCCTTCAAGGAAGCGATCCGCGAGCTCAAGCGGCTCGACACTCGTCTGGGATACGAAAACTCGCTCATCGACGAGCTCAACCGCAGCCGCACCCTCAAGGACCGGGAAGTGTACTGTCTCGTCCGGATCTCAAAGGAGATTCACGCCTCCTCATCAGGAGGGTTTTCCATTACGCTGAGACCCATCCTGGACGCATGGGGATTCACGGGCCTTCATCCTCACCGCCTGCCCACCGAGAGCGAATTCGCCGCCTGGAAGAGCCTTCCTTCGGATGAAGCGGTCAGCCTGAGCCCGGACGGTGTGACGATAGAAATCCCCAAAGGCCTCCAGATCGATCTGGGGGGGATCGCCAAGGGCTACGCGGCTGACCGTGCTGCAGAGGCCATGAAGAAATCCGGCATAGAGAGCGGGCTTGTCAACGCAGGAGGCGACATCACGGCATTCGGCGAACGTACGTGGAAGGTCGGGATCAAGCACCCCAGAGGACCCGGCGTATTTACCACGATTCCCGTCAGGAACCGATCGGTGGCAACTTCCGGAGACTACGAGCGTTTCTTCGTCCAGAACGGAATCCGCTATTCCCATATTCTGGACCCGGCCACAGGGCGGCCCGCCCGTGTTCTCTCCAGCGCCACCATCATCGCCGACACCGGCACCGATGCGGATGCATGGGCCACGGCCCTGTTCGTAAAGGGCCCTCAAACGCTCAAAGACGAGCTCGAAAAGAGGGGCATGGACTGGATTGCCGTCGACCTCGAAGGCAACATCACGACAAGCGGGCCCATGCGCGAGTTCTGCCCGGAAAAGCTCCCCGAACCCCGAAAGAACTAGAGGAACACTAGGGGTCAGGTCTTGACATGTGACATTTGGAGCCGTCCAAATGTCACATGTCAAGACCTGACCCCTTGAGATTTATTGCAGAGCTTAGTCTTGGGATCCGCCGATCCAGCGCTGAAGGGTCTCGATGATTTTCTGAGCCTGCTGGATGCTCGAGATGGTGAATTTGGACTGCTGGCGGTATTCGTTGTTCACCTTGCGGTACCTGCGGATGGAATACCGCTCGGGACCGAAGCCTTCGACCTTGGGATCCCACTGGCGGTAGCGGAAGATGATCGTGGTCCATGCTCCCTTGGAAAGAATCTCCTTGTCGAGCTCCTCCACGATCACGCGGTCGTCTTCTTCATACTGGATTGTGATCTCGTCTATCTGTGATGCCATAAAGCCTCCCCCTTCACTTCACCCTTTTATCATGCCGTCTGACCGTCAAAAAAACAAGGTCTTTTCGCTTCGCCCAGACAGGCGGCACCCTCGAGAGAACGAGCGACGGCAATGGCTCCACCAGATCTTGCTTTTTTTAGCCGTATGATTTACTTAAATGTTTCCTTGCCATGAATGTCTCTTTTTAAGCATATGGTATGGAGCTGAGAGCATGGATGCACGAATCCATGAGTGAATGTGCGGAGGATCCAATGAGACAGGCAGTCATAACGGGTGCGGTGAGAACACCGCTGGGCAGTTTCAATGGGAGTCTTGCCGGAATCGGAGCCACGAGGCTCGGCGCGCTGGTCATCGAAGAGGCGATCCGCCGCTCGCGGATCCGGAAGGAAGACGTGAATGAGGTCATCATGGGGATGGTGCTGCCCTGCGGATACGGCCAGAACCCCGCGAAACAGGCGGCTGTCCAGGCGGGCATGCCCTGGGAGACCGAGTGCATCACCGTCAACAAGGTCTGCGGGTCCGGCCTGAAGGCTGTCATGCTGGCCGCCCAGGCAATTGCCGTGGGCGACGCGGACGTGATCGTCGCGGGAGGTATGGAGAATATGAGCGCCGCCCCGTACTATTTGGAGAAAGGGCGCTTCGGCTACCGCATGGGCCCGGGGGTCATCCAGGACCATATGGTACACGACGGCCTGTGGGACATCGTCAACGACTTCCACATGGGCATCTCCAACGAGCTGTGCTCGCAGAAGTACCACATCAGCAGAGAAGACCAGGACCGATACGCCGTGCTGAGCTACACCCGGGCGGTGAGCGCAGTCCGGCAGGGCACCTTCAAAGACGAGATCGTTCCGGTCGCCGTGCCGCGGAGGAAAGGCGACCCGATGATCTTCGATACCGACGAATGCCCCCGGGATACCGGCTACGACACCCTCTCGAAGATGCCCGCCGCCTTTCAGAAAGGTGGCGTGACCACTGCCGGCAATTCCTCGTCCATTTCCGACGGAGCCTCGGCCGTGGTGGTCATGGCCAAGGAAAAGGCCGAAGAGCTGGGCTGCCCTGTGCTTGCCACCGTGGGGGCACAGGCGAGCGCGGGGCTGGACATGAAATACGTCCTCGTCGCCCCCATGCTCGCGGTGCCCAAGTGCCTGAAGAAAGAAGGCATCGGCATCGACGACGTCGACATCTTCGAGATCAACGAGGCCTTTGCCGGATCAACCGTTGCGGTCATGAGAGAGCTCGAGCTCGATCCTGAAAAAGTCAACGTCAACGGCGGCTCGATCGCCCTGGGGCACCCCATCGGCGCCAGCGGCGCACGGGTGCTTACCACCATGATCTACGAGATGATCAGACAGAACATGAAGATCGGGTGCGCATCCCTGTGCCTGGGGGGCGGAGAGGCCGTCGCCCTGGTGGTGAGAAGAGACTGAGAACGCGTTCTTTCGCTCGTGATTGCAGACAAGGAGGACAAAATGGAAATCAGGACCTTCGGCGTCATAGGCGCCGGCCAGATGGGCGCAGGGATCGCGCAGGTAGCCGCTATGAGCGGCCTGAACGTGATCATGAACGATATCAATGAGCAGCTCGTGAACAAAGGGCTCGACGGCATCACCCGGCTTCTTGGAAAATCGGTGGAAAAGGGCAGGATGAGCTCGGGCGATAAGGACATGATCGTTTCGCGCATCAGAACCAGCGTCGATCTGAAGGATATGGAAGCCGCCGACTATGTCGTGGAGGCGGCATCCGAGAGGCCGGACATCAAGTTCAAGATATTCAGCGACCTGGACTCAATCTGCAGAGAGCAGGTGATCCTGGCATCCAATACCTCGTCCATCCCCATCGGCAGGATTGCGGCAAACACGAAGAGGCCGGACAGGGTGGCGGGCATGCACTTCATGAACCCGGTGCCGGTCATGAAGCTCGTGGAGGTCATCAGAGCGCTGGCTACCTCGGACGAGACGTTCCGGGTCACCTGGGATCTCGCGCTGAAATTCGGAAAAACCCCGGCAGAGGCGAGCGACTATCCCGGCTTCATCTCAAACCGCATCCTCATGCCCATGATCAACGAGGCTGTATACTGCCTGTATCACGGCGTGGGATCACGGGAAGACATCGATACGGTCATGAAGCTCGGCATGAATCACCCCATGGGCCCGCTCGCTCTGGCAGACCTGATCGGGCTGGACACCTGCCTAGCCATTATGGAGACTCTGTATCACGGATTCAGCGATTCGAAATACCGCCCCTGTCCTCTCCTTCGCAGGTATGTCGAGGCCGGATGGCTCGGCCGCAAGACCGGCAAGGGCTTCTACGAATACGACTGAGGGTGCGTGCAAGGCCGGGGCATGAGGAATGCTCAGGCCCGTACGATCGCTTATTCCGACGGAGTTGTCTGAGGGGCGCGGCGCCCCTGCCGCCTAAAACTCCTCGAACCCGCCCAAGTCTTCCTCTTTGACCGGTTTTGCTACAGGCGGCGCTCCCTTCGGGGCCACGGGCTCCGGCCGGCAGGGAATATTCCGCTTTTCCCTGGCTGGGGAGTGCATCTTTGCGGGCTCATCGCTCACTTTGAACCGGCCGACATATCCGGCAAGCTCCCGTGATTCCATGCTCAGGCTGTCCGAGGTGCTCGCCAGCTCCTCCACCGTGGATGCATTCTTCTGTGTGGTGGTGTCTATCTGGGATATGGCTCTGTTGAGCTCGTCGATGCCGCTCGCCTGCTCTTCGGATACGGATGCGATCTCTTCCATGCTCTGGGAGAGGCCTTTGATATACTCGATGATCTCGTCCAGAGACTCACGGGATTTCTTGACCATTTCATCGCCCGCACCGATCTTGCCCACGGTGTCCTCGATGAGCGTCTTGATCTGGCGCGCCGCATCAGCCGATCGCTGCGCGAGCGCCCGGACCTCCTGTGCAACCACGGCGAAACCCTTGCCGTGCTCGCCCGCCCGGGCCGCCTCCACCGCGGCATTGAGCGCCAGCAGATTAGTCTGGAACGCCACCTCGTTGACCGTTGTGATGATGTTCCCGATCTTTTTCGATGCCTCCGAGATCTCATTCATTCTGTATACGAGCTCACGGGACGCCTCACCGGTGCTCTGCGCCATGTTCACCATAGACTTCACCCGTTCCCTGCCCTCGGCCGCATTGGAGGCATTCTGCTTGATGGATGAGGTCATCTCCTCGATGGTTGCCGCAACCTCTTCGACGGCGGCGGCCTGCTCCTGCGTCGCCTGGGAGAGCTCCTGCGAACCTGCGGCGACCTCATGGGTGGCGTTGTTCACCTGCAGGGCCACGTTTCTGAGCGCCTTGATCATGGTTTCGAGTTTGTCCACGAATATGTTGAACTGCTCAGCCAGAAGGCCGGTTTCATCGCTGCTTTGAATCAGAAGACGTGATGAGAGGTCTCCCTCCCCTTCCGAAATGTCCTTGAGCTTGTTTACGGTATTCCGGATAGGCGCGATGATGCTCCTGAACAGGCTGAAGCCCGCAGCGGCGACGTTTGTCAGGCCCAAAAGGGCCAGCAGTCCGAAAATGGCCCAGAACTGATTGAAACGGTGCATGCGTTCGTGGAGCCCGGATACGATGCCGACGGCATATGTATCGTTTACCGGGCACAGCGAGATCACCTGTTCGTGAATGTTCTCGTAGATGCTCATGGCTTTGCCCGACCGGATCCCGTTTCTGATCGTCATATCGATGTCGTCCCATGTATTGTTGTAGATCTCTCTGTGCTGCGGGTTATAGAGAATATTTCCGCTTCTGTCCGACAGAAACGCACTGCCAAGCCCAGATTGGGTCATGGTGTCCACAAGGCTCCTCAGGGCCGCCTCATCATTCAGGTCTTCCTGTCCCCGGCCAAAAACCGCAACAGCTGTCTGCTGCAGAGCGAGGGCGTTCGACTTCAGCTCCTCCTGTATCCGGTAGACGCCTTCATAGAAGCACATCATTCCCAGCCAGAAGGTAAAACCTACGCAGAAGAGAATGAACACGACCCAGAGTTTTTTCTGAAGGCTGAACGTCATGCCCTGATATTCCACGCCCCGCCTTGCGCATTCCTTCTTGAGAAAGTCGATCATCGGGTTGGTGACGAGGCTGATCGCCCCGAATATGAGGATATAAAATATCGAGCCCGATGCGACGGCCATGGGCCACAAGCCGTTGGCGGCGATGGGGCCGATGTCAAGGCGCAGGTAATTGATATAGAGTATTATATTGTCGACTATGGTCATCGCCACGAGGAGGAGCCCGACGAGTATCGGGAGCAGGGAATTTCTCCGGGTTACGGCCATGAGGTCCACACCGCTGATATTTCCCCGATCCACCTGCTCCAGCCCCCGGCTCACCGGCATGACGATCATACGCAGAATGCATATGCCGACTGCAAAGCAGATGAGCCAGGCAATGATGCCCTGTGTGCTGAAAACCTTCATCTGCCCCGGCGAGTTGCACATCAGGTAGAAAGTCGATATGATCCAGCCGAAATGAACGACACTGAAAAGACCGCTATAGATCAAAACGATTTTCTGCAGATAGCCCTTCATGTTAGAACCCTCTTTCTCTCAGGATGCAGAAAATCTGATCGGATGAGAGGAACAAAAAATTGAGCGATTTATCAGCGGATCGATGAAATCTCTACTGATTTTCTCTTATCTCGCAGGCAATGGAATGCCGAAATATGATCTTTTCTCTCGGGGCGGCCTGATGAGAACCGGTATGTCACGGTCTTCGGCCGTTCCGTCTCCCAGCTGCCCGTAGCCGTTGTAACCCCACCCCCACAGAGCTCCGCCGGTTCTGACTCCAAGGCTGTGGTGATCTCCGGCTGAAACGAACGACCAGTCTTCATCCAGCCCTACACGGGAAGGATGCCTGCGGTCGCGGGTGTTACCCATGCCCAGCTGGCCGAAGGCGTTCCACCCCCAGCACCAGAGAGACCCGTCCTTTTTCAGGGCAAGGCTGTGGTACTCCCCTGCAGCTATCATTTTCCAGTCACAATCATTTCCGATCTCGACCGGCGATACCTTGTAGGCCTTGGTCCCGTCACCGAGCTGGCCCCAGATGTTTCCTCCCCATGCCCAGAGCGTGCCGTCTGATTTGATGGCGAGGCTGTGCCACCTGCCGGCGGCGATGGCGGCCCACGTATCCCCGGAACCGATCCGCCTGGGCGAGGGGCTGTCTGTACGGCTTCCGTCACCGATCTGGCCCAGCTCGTTCGAGCCCCAGGCCCACAGGCTCCCGTCATTTTTCACGGCAATACTGTGCGCCTCTCCCGCAGCGATATATTTCCAATCCTTGTCGCCGCCGATGGGCACCGGCACATCACTCGGCGTCCTGGTGCCGTTTCCCAGCTGGCCTTCCGTATTCCTGCCCCATGCCCACAGACTGCCGTCAGCCTGTATGCCCAGAGAATGCGATTTCCCTGCTGCGATTTCCCTCCACCTGGCGGCAGCCATGATTTTCACGGGAGAGTAGGCGTGCTTCCGGCTCCGGTTGCCCAGCTGGCCCGTGCCGTTCGCCCCCCATGCCCACAATGTCCCGTCCTCCTTGATGGCAAGTGTATGAGCGCCGCCCGCCGCCGCCTTGAGCCAGTCCTTGTCGAGACCGATCATCACGGGCGCGTCGATGCCTGCGGAATTGCCGCTCCCCACCTGTCCGTAGGAGTTCAGCCCCCATGCCCAGAGCGAGCCGTCTGTCTTGATTCCTGCAGAATGCGACCATCCGCCGGATACGCATGCCCATGACGACTTGATCACCGTTACGCTCCGGGTTACGGAATCCGTGTCTCCGTCATGGTCTTTCACCGTGAAGGTCACCGGATAGACCCCCGCTTTTGCGAAGACTACCTCGCCCGGCGCCTGGTCATCGGAGTTTTTCGCTCCGCCGTGAAAATCCCATTTGAACCGCAGAGGCTCGTTGCCGTCCTTCGATGAGCCCCTGAAGACGACGGACTCGCCTTCGTAGATCTCCACATCGCCTTGAGGCAGCTCCACGATCGCGCTGGGCTGGGTATCCTCCACCACGACCACCTGGACGGACGCCGTTGCAGTGTCGCCGTCGGCATCCGTGACCGTGAGGCTCACGGGAAAGGTCCCCTCGGCATGAAAGACGATCTCGCCCGCATCCCGGCTTTTCACTTCAGGAGAGGCACCTCCAAACCGCCAGAGGTACTCGAGAGGCTCCTCCCCTCCTGAAACCTCCCCCCGGAACAGCACCGTGCCATCTCTGGTGACGAAGACCTTTTCAGGAAGGTCGGGAATGGACACCGTGGGAACAGTGTCCTTCAGCACCTCGACCTGCACCGAATCCTCGGCCGCATCACCAGTGGCGTCGACAGCCCTGAACGTCACCCGATAGATGCCGGGAACCGTAAAAGTCACATGTCCGGGACTCATCACCGAAGCTCCCGGAGCCGCTTCCTGAAAATCCCACCAGACCCTGACAGGCTCGTCACCTCCTGTCACCACGGCCTGGAAGTCCAGGGACTTTCCTGCGCTGACGCCGGTCTTGTTTTGCGGATTGAGGATCTTCACGGCCGGTTTGGTGTCATCGAGCACTTTCACGGTGGTAAAATCGGTACCCCTGTCACCGTGTGTGTCCGTGACAGTGAATGTGACTTCGAAGGTTCCGGGCTTCATGAACAGGACCTCACCGGGGTCCCTGACCGACACTGGCTCGGCCCCGCCTCCGAAATCCCATGAAAAGGCAAACGGTCCGTTGCCGCCAGCCGCCTGTCCGGCAAAGGCGACGCTGCGGCCTTTAAAAATGACCTGTGGCAGCTTTGGCGAGACGATCGAGGCCGCAGGCACGTTCCGGGCCACTTCGACCACCACCGAGTCCCTGGCCGTGTCCCCGTTGTCGTCGCGGACCGTGACGGTCACCGTAAATGCGCCCGCCTTGGGGAAGACGATCCCTGTAGCCTGCCTGCCGGCGGATGGCTTCGATCCCTGCCCGAAATCCCACTCGAAGGTCAGGGGCTCATTGCCCCCTAACGCAGAGGCCCTGAAATCGAGCTTGTCTCCCTCGCGAATGGACACCGATGCCTCGCTCGGCGAATCGATCCGGACGACAGGCTTGACGTCTTCTATCACGGTTATTGTGAGCGTGTCTCTGGCGACCGCCTCTCCGGCATCGACGACTTCAAAGACGACGTCGTAGCTCCCGGGTCTGCTGAAAATGACCTCTCCGGTGTCCTTTTCGTTGACAGCGCCGGCCGCTCCGCTGAAATCCCATCTGAAGGAGTACGGCTTCCCGCCGCCTTCAGCGCGGCCGTGGAAGGAGAGCGACCGGCCCTGGTACAGGGTGTGCGGGCTTCCCGGTGATACGATCTCTGCAGTCAAAGGCTGTGTATCCGCAGGGACATATTCAGATGGCGGAGACAGGGGCTTTCCCTGCGTCGAGGTTCTGTCGTCACTGCAGGACAGGGCCGCGAGAAGCGTGAAGATGCAAAGCAGAGAGACCGCACGGCGGCATACGGATGCGGAAAGGATTTCACAGGCTCTCATATTTCAAGGCTCCTCCCCATATGCACACGCTCATCATCCAAAAAACGGCCCCGGGCCAGGCATTTTCACGAATCACTATTTCCCCGCACCTCACGGGAGTCGCGGGGACGGCATTTCAATCCATTACCGTCTGCAATGTTTCCCGATATTACATATTTTCCGTTCTGTTGACAATGGCCTTGCAGAGCCCGTTTCAATCATCGTCCGAAGAGGAATACGCGCTTTCTTATCTCGGGAATTTTTATCCGGGCGGCGATGAAGCCCCGCTCGACATAGAGATCGAAGAACTTGAAATCAGACCAGTGGCAGGAACCGATATCCGGACGGATAACGCAGTCGGCTTCGCGGTCGATGTATATGTTCATGAAATCCCGGGTGATGTCATAGCTGCGGAACACCACGTCCAGGCTGTGATGAAGATCCTGCTCTTCGATGATGGGCTCGATTTCCCGTGTGACGTCCACGCCGATGATGTAATCGGGCCTGAACGTCTTTGCCAGAAACACCGGCATCATTTCAGCCACGCCGCCGTCCACCAGGAGCATCCCGTGAAGGCTCACGGGCGGAAAAAAGCCCGGGGTGGCGCAGCTCGCCTGGAGAGCCGTGCACAGGGGCCCCTCGGAGAAAATGATGGGGTGGCCGGTGATCAGGTCGACACTCGAACACCGGTAGGGAATTTTCAGGTCGCGAAAGTCTTGATCGCCCACGAGCTCTTTCATGTGGAGCACGAATGTCTCGGGCGTCACCACAGACTGCCGGCTCAGCGCCCTTGAGAAGAAATACCCTTTCTGGACGGTCGCCTGAATCTTTTCGAAAAAGCCGAGCGCGCGGTCGGATTGCGGAAGGCTCATATTCCGGCTGGTTTCCTGGAACAGGGGGGAATCCATGTACTCGTGGAGCTTCTTCTCGACCACGTCGATGTCGAGATACAGGCTGTAGAGAGCGCCGATGATGGCCCCGAAAGAGACCCCGGCAATAGCGTCGATGGGAATTCCCGCCTCGTTCAGAGCCCTGATCACCCCGATATGCGCAAGCCCCCGCGCGCCTCCCGCTCCCAGGGCGAGAACGACCTTTTTTTTGCGCCTTAGCCTCATAGGATCTTCACGGAATACTCGTCGTTATCCATGTCCTGAAGGTATACGGCATAGTAGTTCTTCCGATCGGGCTTTTCGAACCAGGCAAGGCCCTGCTCCCTGCATCGGGAACAGGCGCCCCAGGGGATGTGTATCGCCAGAACGTGGTATCCTGTGGATGCCGATGAATCTATCCGGTACGCGCCCGGACATTCAGTGCAGACCCTCACCACCTCATGCTGGTTTTCCGATATGCCGTCCGTATCATAGAAAATGTTGCGGCTTCTCCTGAAAAATTCCTCCTGGGGACGCTCGAAGTGTTCCCTTCTGCTCCAGAGGTCGAGGAGATCGTCTGTGAGGTTCCTGATATAGTCGATGACCCTCGGATCTTCCCTGATCCTTTCAGGGTCCAGGTCAGGCTCCCGGATATAGGAGTAGTCGACCCCGGCCAGTGCGAGGATGATGCCGGTGTTCACATAGGGCAGCGCGGCCTCGATAGAATACCCCCCTTCCAGCACACAGATGTCCGGGGCGAGAATCTCGTTGAGGCGGGCGTATCCGCCTGCGGTAAAGGACATGTTCGTGATCGGGTCGGAGTAGTGATTGTCCTGCCCTGCGGAATTGATGATCAGATCCGGCTCGAAATCCTTGAGCACGGGCATGACGAAATGCTCCATGACATGCAGGATGCCCTCGTCGCTTGTCCTCGGAGGAAGCGGGATATTGAGGTTTTTGCCCAGAGCGTTGGGCCCGCCGAATTCCTCGGGAAAGCCTGAGCCGGGGTAAAGCGTTCTGCCGTCCTGGTGCAGTGAGATGTAGAGCACGTTCGGATCGTGCCAGTAGACATCCTGGGTTCCGTCTCCGTGGTGGCAGTCCGTGTCGACCACGGCGATCTTGCGGATGTGAGGGTAATGCTTTCTCACCCACTCGATCATGACCGCCTCGATATTGATGTTGCAGAACCCCCTGGCTCCGTGCACCACCCTCATTGCATGGTGGCCGGGGGGCCTCACCAGGGCGAATGCGTTGTCGACAGTACCGTCCAGCACGAGCCGGGCGGCCTCGATACATCCGCCCGCCGATACGCTGTGCGAGGGGGTGATCCGCGATTCCACGTCAGGCACGCAGAAATGCGGCCGGCAGATATCTTTTTCCGTGGCCAGGCCGGCCTTGAACTCGCTGATACCGTCGATGTCGAGCACACCCTCCTCCATCACCTGATCCTGCGTGTACAGGAGCCTCTCCTGCCGCTCCGGATGTGACGGTGAAATCTCCCAGTCATAGGCCGGGAAAAAAATCAGCCCGGTCTTCCTGCGCGCGGTAATCATAAAGCACTCCATTCTTCGATAACACCCGGCTTAGTCTGCAGCTTGAGCCGCATGTTCCTGCCCGTGGTGCTGAACCCCCTTACGATGTTGAAGACCTGCTCTTCGAGGACGCTGATCTCTCCCTGGGCGCTTATGCCGAGGCGGTCTGCGTTATCCCTCAGTTCCCGCTCTCCCCGCCTCCTCAGATCGGACAGAGCCATAGATGCCGGGATCTGCTCGTCAATGCCGAGCTCCGGGCAGATCATGCGCCTGAGCTGAGTATCGGCGGTCAGGGTGATCTGTCGGGTGGTTCTGGCTAGGGCTGCCCCCAGCGCGTTCGCCACCATGGCATGCTCCGGGACCGTGCATCTCATCCCGAAGGACTCCTCAAGGTGTGGTTTGAGCTGTGCGGCCGGACCGCCGATGGCCATGAGCTGCCCCGGCTCGACGATCTCGGGATGTAGCATTTCGTAAATGGTGTACACCGGGTGCCTGTTCACCTCGTCGATGAACGCGCAGGCGCTCTTTTTGATATTGTCGACCAAGATCGAGATGATCCGCCGGCATACATCGGAGAGGTCCTGTCCCAGCCGGCCGGCAATGGGAGTGACGGCCTGGACCGCCTTCTGCCTGTCGCCTTTCGTGAACTGTCCGAGCACCGCCAGCGCGTCCATCGGGGTGGGAGAAGGTCCTCCCATGCAGGCGGGAGGACCGTCGCGATCGGGCCCCACCAGGATTTCACTTCCCGAGACACGGACGCAGGAATCTCCCCCCGCGCCAACAGACATGACCTTGAGGCCCCGTACCAGGGTCTTCAGCCCGCCGATGTCCACCCCTTTCGGCTCCAGGATAGGTACGCCGCCGATGAGGACACCGATATCCGTGGTGGTACCTCCGATATCAAGCATCAAGGTGGTGGTCTGCGGGTCGCGGCAAAGAGCCAGCCCTCCCATCATGCTCGCCGCTGGCCCGGAAAGGATGGTCTCCACCGGGTGCCTGTCTGCAGCCGAGTCGGAAAACGTCCCTCCGTCAGCCTTTAAGAAAAGGAGCGGCGAACGGATGCCCAGCTCGGCAAGGGCCTTGCGGACCGAGTGTACGAATCGTTTCTGGACCGGCATCACCGCAGTGTTGAAGAACGTCGTATGGATGCGTCGCGGGAAGTTCAGACCGCCGCTTAGGGTATGCCCTAACGAGACGTGCTCGAACTCGCTGTTGATGATGGAATGGATCGCGATCTCGTGGGAAGGGTTTCTGACAGAGAACTTTGACACGATGCCCACCCCGTCGACGCCCTTTTTTTTCAGTATCCCCGCCACCCGGGCCACCTCGTCCGCTCTGATAGGGATATACTCACGGCCTCGGTGATCTATGGCGCCTTCCACCAGATGAAAATCATCGGTGAAAAAATATCTCCTGGGGTCGATTCCGGGGCCTGCTGATACGATCATTCCGGCCGGTGCGTATTTCTTCTCGATGATGGAATTAGTGGAAAGGGTGGTTGACAGCACCGTACGGCTGATCTTCGAAAAGTCTATCGCAAGCGCTTCGATGGCATCCCGGATGGTATGAACGAGGTCGTCTCCGGTTACTGTTTTCGCTGTGGCGGTGATGTTTCTTCCATCGACGCACACCGCGTCGGTGTGGGTTCCGCCTATATCGATCCCTATGATCATGTCATCACCTCGGTGAGAAGCTGTACAAAATCCCCATGCCCGAACCGCTCCCGGAAAAACTGCACGGACAGGGCCTTATGTTTGAACAGGCTATTGTCCTTGCGGAAAACCGTTGAAATTTTCTACAGCTTTTCACGGACGAAAAGGGATGTGAGAACATAATCTTACTCTAACAGCATGGAGCGAAAATGGCAACGAGGAAGGACGGGAAACCGCGGGAACGTTTCGGCCGGCCCGACAGGTGTTGCCGGACATTCCCCTCCCACAGGAAGCTTGCCTGCAATGGTGCGATCTGCTAGGACATACAAAGAAAGTGTTTGGAGGGTCCATTGAGAAGAGTCATTCCGTGGTGTTTGCTGGCACTGTTTTTCTGTGGCTGCACCTCATCCGCCCCCTCGATCATCGATGTATCCGCTTCCGACAGCAGTCCTGTCACCCGGCAGAAGGTGCTCTTCCAGGTATGGGGCATGAGCGACAACACGCCCATGCGCTACTCCTGGCATGCCGATGGCGGAGATCTGCTGGAGTGGAATGAATACGATCCGTATGCCTACTGGATAGCCCCGGGAGAAGCCGCGATCTGCAAGATCACGTGCACCATAACGGATGATGAAGACAACAGCACGGTCCATGTGTTCGAGATCCAGGTGAGCGAGCGATCGGCGGAAACCGTTCTCGCCGAGAACACGGTCGCGTCTCTGGAAAAGCAGCATGTCTCTCTTCTTGGCGGCGCATGGGTGTCCACGGAAGACGGTGAGGTGAGATATGTCTCTTCCTCCCGGAACGAGGCCACCACATGGACCGGAACGTTCGGAACCATGCACGTCGACATGTACAACCTTTCTTATTCTCTCTGGGGAGCCCCGCCTGTTGGCAACGAAATATCGGTGCAGTCAACGAGCGGCGAGAGCATTCTGGTCTGCGAGGAGTGCGCGGCCGACGGAACGATCCATGATCTCGCGATCGATGTGCTCGACTCCTATCTGCTGTGGATCGCCACCGACTCCGGCCTGCACTGGTACAATTCGACATTCAATACTCATGGAACGTATGAGGAAGAAGCGATCAGCGAAGCGTACGCCCTGTTCACGGGTCGGGATTTCGTCTATGCGGCTACGAGCTCGGGCATCTTCACCCTTGACGGGGAGGACGACGACACGCCCACGTACACGGGGAACTCATGCGCGGTGCTCGAGATCGTGGGAGACGATGCCACGACCCTTCAGATCGAACCGGACAGCGAAAAGACCATATGGCACATCACCGGCGGATCCGTATGCCGAAACGGCGCGGCGCTGCCGACTCAGCCGCCTGTCGTAAGATGCAGCCTCGATGTGGATCTGGACGGAAATATCTGGTGCGGTAAGTATTGCTGGGACGGGTCGTCATGGCAGCAGCCCGAAGGGATCGACGGTACGGACGTGGTCAAATCCGTGGCGAGCAACGAAGGGATTATCTTTTTCCAGACCGCCTCAGGGGCACTGCTGCGGTGGTAGCCCCGTCCTGTCCGCGATATCTGCGGCTATATGCCTGAGCAGAGCGTTCAGGAGTTCTTCCGGGTATGGTGAAGGGATGTAGACCCTGCTCAGCCACGACATGTGAAACGCCTTTTTCTCAGACGACGCCCTGGATATGCGAAGGAATCGGGTATGCCCGTCCGCGGCATCGATCACACGCACACTCACACAGACCCGCGAAGGCGAGTGCGTTCCGCCATAGAACAGATACTCCAATTCTCCTGTCAGCACATACGGCGTTGCAACAGGCTCCTTCCCGGCCAGTATGACCTTCTGAAAGGCCCCCGCTTCGAGAAGGTACTCTTTCATGCGCTCAGCCGCATATGTTCCCCACCTCTCATCCTGTGCATCAAAGGGCAGAACCGTCACCGCGCTTTCAAAAGATTCTCCGCTCAAGCCCCAGTCTATGGGGGTGACCTCATCAAGATGACGGTCAGGCTTGACCATGGCGCAGCCTGCAACGAGCATGCAGATACTCAAAAGCGCAACCTTTCCGATCATATGGCGGGTCACCAACACCTTCCACCTCCCTGTGTTATTTCTCATAGAGCGCCGCCCGTTCTCTGTTCTTCAGGAGACGTCTGACATCAGCCGTCTTGGCGAGGACCACTGTCGCGGAGGCGATCACGTCATTGCTCGTGTAATCGACGGCCCGGGAGGTAATGACGATATTTTCATCACGGACCAGATACGTGCTGACAATGATGATCTCCGCCCTGAATTCATTTCTGACTCTTCCTGCGTCCCTGCTCAGGCTCATCAGCCCTTTATCGCACACTATGTACGGCTCAGGACGCAACTGAACGTCCACAACATTTACCTTCTCTTCGGCCAGAGCCCCGATGAGCAGTTCCTGGAGTGCCAGGCCGAAGCCGCTGGGAGCCAAGCTCACAGATTCCACCGGCGTGCTCACGAGCACGTTTACCCCCATGCAGGAGCCATCAAGGCCTCGGGCCAAGGATTCCGCGATGCGTCCGGCACACGCTTCCATGGTTCCGGCATTGCCCGGATACAGGTGGCAGCAGCCTGCAGACAGCAGTACGACTGCAAGGAACGGCCCGAGCTTCACGGTTCACCTCTCAGAGCGATGATCGACTTTGCCCGGTACCGATATGTGCACAGCACCCTGCTCCATTTTTCAGGCCCGTTGATAAAATGTGCCTCTTTCGTTGCAATTACCGTATTCCCATGTACCAGCGATGCAAGAGCAAGCAGTGATGAACGCGAGGGGGTCATGGCAAGGTTGAGCCGATAGGCCGCATCCTCCTGAGAGGCGCTCACGGAAAACCCCATGCGGATCAGGCTCCTTTCAAACATGGAGACTACGTATGCTTCAGAGAGCATGGGAGAGTGCGGACGCACACTGTCATACCAGACAAGATGGACACGGTCCGGGCGGACATCTTTCATGAGGCCCACGCAGAATTCCACAACGTCGCGCTCCAGCCGTGTCATATATCGGTCATCCGGCCAGATCTGGTCGGGAGGTATGTCCGATCGGACTGCACAGCCCGCAAGTATGCATAAAGACATCATTATGATCGTCAAACGTTTCACATCCCGAGATATCGGGTTATCCAGGTCAAATCTTGAGGATATGGATCGGCCGGGAGGAGTGATCAGTTTTCCGATTTAATTATATCGTACTCTCGATCCGCCTGTGATCCAGGCTGCATGCGGGTGATACACGAAACGACGCCGGCTCTCAGGGCCTCAGAGATTTCCAGAGTTCCGGGTGCGCAACAAACGCTCCGCCTCGCCATACACCCAACTGCCCGTCAGAGCTGATGGCAAAGACGAGGGCCGATCCGCCCACGATGTCCGTATGACCGCGGGCGCCGGACGGTGTCGCTCGCGCGAAGAAAGACCTGTTATCTGGACCGACGAGATCGACCGTGATCCCGTAGAATTCGCTGGGCTCATACTGATTGTCATTATCAGGGTCCGGGAGTCCTACATTGGCGATGAGCTGTGCTATGGTGCCGTACTGACCACGTTCCGCCATGTGTTTCTCTTGGTAGAGAGCAACAGTCTGCAGAGCGGTCACGGCCTCCGCCCTCCTCGTCCTGGTAACATATCCGGAGTAGGAAGGGATTGCGATGGCGGCAAGGATTCCTATGATTACCACGACAATCATGACCTCCATAAGACTGAAACCCTGTTTTCCCATAACCGGTCCCCCGTGCAGGTAGAAGTTATTATCATTATCGGCATTTCTCCGTAACAGACAACAAAAATATTCTCTCCGGCATCTCGAACCAATACAGGGTGTTGACTGACTGATGCGGTGAGGCTATGCATATCACCCATGAAAGGATACGTGAAGATCTTCACCTACGGCTGCCAGATGAATGATCTCGACAGCCAGAAGATGTATTCCATACTCAGCCGGGAAGGATGGGAGCCAACTGAGTCGCTGAAAGAGGCGGATCTGATTATTCTGAACACCTGTTCGGTGCGCCAGAAGGCCTACGAGAAGGCCCTGAGCAATATCGGCAGGCTCAGGCCGTATAAAAAACGAAAGCCGTCCCTGATCATCGCCGTCACCGGATGCATCGCCCAGCAGAAGGGCTCGGACATCATTTCCCGCATGCCTCATGTCGATATCGTGCTGGGGACCCATCAGCTGCACCGCATCTGCACAGCCGTCGAGGAGAAACGCGAGGAAAACGGGCCGGTCGTTGACACACGGTTCGGCGAATGCATCCCATCGCTGAAGATTGTGCCTCATCAGGCATTCATGGTTCCAACTCACCGGGCGTATATCAATATCATGCAGGGATGCAACAACTACTGCTCCTATTGCATCGTTCCATACGTGCGGGGCAGGGAAATCAGCAGAGACCATTTCGGGATTGTGGAAGAGGCGAGAAGGCATGCGGACTCCGGCGTCAGGGAGATATTCCTCCTGGGGCAGAACGTCAACTCCTATTCCGGCGGGATCAGCTTCCCCGAACTGCTCAGATGCATCAATGACATCGGCGGCATCGAGCGCATCCGGTTCACCACATCCCACCCCAAGGACATGAGCGACGATCTCATCGCCTGCTTCGGAAGCCTCGAGAAGTTGTGCAATCATATTCATCTCCCCTTCCAGTCGGGCTCGGACAGGGTGCTCAGGCTCATGAACAGGCAATACACCCGGGAAACGTATCTCGAGCTCATCGAAAAACTCAGGCAGGCCAGACCCGACATAGCGTTCAGCGCAGATGTCATTGTGGGTTTCCCCGGCGAGGACGATGAGGCGTATCGGCAGACGCTTGAACTGATCCGGGAGGTCAGGTTCGATCTCCTCTACTCATTCCGCTACTCGATCCGACCGGGTACGGAGGCTGCATCCCTCGAAGACAGCGTTGCGCCGGAGGAGAAATCTCTCAGATTGAGAGAGCTCCAGAGTGTCCAGCGTGCGATCACCCTGGAGATCAATCGGTCGCGCGTGGGCCTGACCTATCCCGTGCTCGTAGACGGAGTAAGCGTCCGTAACGCAGAGCAGGTGTACGGAAGAACAACCCAGAACACGATCGTTAATTTTACGGGGCCTCACCGCCTTATCGGCCGGACTGTAGACGTCAGGATCACGAGGGCGAACCCCAACTCCCTGACAGGTGAGACGGCTGAATATGAACCCGGGGAACCGTGCTCATCCATCCAGGTGTAACCAGCCCCGCGACGTGCGAAACACCACCTCTGCCGGTGAACGTTTCCATCAGATGCACGGTTTTTTCAGATGCCGGTCCGATGTTCCCGGCAAATTTCTGCTGTGCGATCAGGGCGCGTGAAATAAACCTGGAACAAACGCAGGGGCAGTGCTATGACAAACGGTCATGGAAAAGCTGAAAAGGTGGCCTACCGTCATTATCTTCATCACCCTGCAGGTGGCCTGGCTTTCCATCGTCGCCATCTGGCTGGTATGGTATATCAGGAACAATGCCATGCGGGCGGACCAGCCCATCGGCGCATGGGATATCGTTATTATCGTCGAGGTTTCGATACTGTTTCTGCTGATCCTCGCCGGGATCTATATACTCTTCATTCTTTATCAGAGACAGCTCACTCTCATGCGCACCCAGATGCATTTCATCTCCTCAATCACCCACGCCTTCAAAACGCCTCTGGCGACCATGCAGCTCTACCTGGAAACCATTGACAAGAGAGAGCTTCCGGACACTACCAAGACCCAGCTCCTCAAAGGCATGATGACGGAAAATCAGCGGCTCAAATCTCTGGTGGACAATTTCCTCGCCAGCGCGCGCTTCAGCTATTCACACAGGCCTTATGTCTTTTCCCGTGTGTCCCTGGAAAACTTCATCAGAAACTTTCTGAAAAACAACGAGCTGCTTTTGAAGGATGTCGATATCCGTACGAATGTTCACAAAGACCCGGAGATTCTTATCGATCGTGAGGCCATGAGTTTGGTGTTTTCCAATCTTGTGGAAAATGCTATCCATTATTCGAAAGATATTCTCCGGGTCGATATCGAGGCATGGCAAGAGAATGCATGGGCGTACATCCGATTTTCGGATTATGGGATCGGGATACCGAAGGAAGGTTATCGGGACGTCTTCAAGATGTTTCAACGGCTGCCCGAGGCCATGGCCCTGTGGGGCTCGGGAACGGGAATGGGGCTTTATGTGGTGAAAATGATCGTCAAGGCCCATGGTGGAAATATCAGAGTGAGTCCGGGGTTGGAAAACAAGGGCACGTCGTTTCTCATCCGGCTGCCCGTGGTGAAGTGATGGGCATACGATGGAGAGTGCTGATCGTCGAAGATGATCAGGCCCTGGCACTTGGCCTGATCATCAATCTCGAAGCAGAAGGCTACGAGGTGTTCCATGCCGTAAGCGCCGAAAAGGGCATCACGCTCTTGGAGGACATGAGCTTCGATCTCGTGGTGCTGGATCTCATGCTCCCCGGCATGGACGGTATAGAGGCGCTCAGGAATATCAGGGAAAACGATCCCCGACTGCCTGTTCTCATCCTCACGGCCAAATCGAACGCGAGTGACAAGGTCGAGGGTTTGCGGGCGGGAGCGGACGACTATCTCACCAAACCGTTTCATCTGGAGGAGTTCCTGCTTCGGATCCGGCGCATGCTGGATCGGTATGAATGGTACAAGTCCGGAGATATCCAGAGAATCGGCAGAGTCACACTCGACTTCAACACCCTGGAGATCACCAGGGAAGACGGCGGGATATCACGCATCACCCCTCATGAGGCAAACCTCATTCAGTATCTCACCACTCACCAGGACCGTATTGTCACGCGGGCCGAGCTTCTGAAAAATGTATGGGGGCTCGACCCGGACATCGAAACCCGAACCGTGGATACCTTCATCTCCAGGATCCGCCGCTACATTGAGGAAGACCCCTCGAAGCCCCGTCATATCATCAGCATCCGCGGAAAGGGATATCGGTTCGTTTCATAGCAAAAACCGCAGCTGAATTGAAACGGTCAATCCAGCGTCTTTCTGAACCGGTATGTTGCAATGATGAGGAAGGAGACGGCCAGAAGCGCCTGCCACAGGATCGCCTTCATCAGGGCATGAGCGCCGACGCCTTTCATGATGATCCCCCTGAGTATGTCCATGTACCACCGCATGGGATTGAGATAGCTGGCATACTGGACAGCAACCGGCATGTTATGGATGGGGAAAATGAAGCCGCTCAGAAGGACCGCGGGCATGAGAATGAAAAAGGCCGTAAGCAGAGCCTGCTGCTGGGTATGCGCACTGACGCTGATAAGAAGAGCGATGCCGAGATTTCCTGCAAGATAGACTCCCGAGAGAAGGTAGAGCAAAAGAACGCTGCCCTTGATGTGGATGCCGAATATGATCAGGGCGATGATGAACATAAAGGTCATGACGATATAGCCCGTGATAAGATACGGAACAGTCTTTCCCAGGACGAACTCGATCTTTCTTATAGGGGTGACCATTACCTGCTCGATGGTCCCCATCTCCTTTTCCCTCACGATCGCTATGCTCGCCACCACGATGCTCACCAGGAGGAGCATGACGCCGATGAGGCCCGGAACATAGTAATACCTGCTCTCAAGGTTTTCATTGTACCAGGCCCTCTGCTCGATAACGATCTCCACGGGCACGGCCTGCGGCCCGAACAGAGAGACCATGCGTTCCCGGAGCTTTTCGCCGCTGTAACGGGATATGATCTGTGAAACATAGCTGAAGACGATGGAAGCGGTGTTGCTGTCGGTCCCGTCTGCGATTACCTGGAGCGAAGCTGTGGATCGGCTCAGCAGTTTTTGCTCGAAGTCCGGCGGGATGCGGATCACCACCCTGACCGAACCGGTATCGAGCTTCTCGGCCATATGAGCGTCGCTGCTGATATAATCTGTGATCTCAAAGTATCCGCTGCTTGAGAACTCCGCTGCCAGCTCACGGGACGACATGCTGTTGTCCTGGTCATACACTGCGGTGGAGATATTGCTCACATCCAATGTCAGCGCAAAGGAGAGAACGACGAGCTGGATCACCGGCATCCCGAAGATCACGATCCGCATGCGGGTGTCCCTGAACATCTGGAGGAATTCCTTTATGAGCATGCGTTTGATCCGGTTGAGCATGGTCTACTCCAGCTTGAGTCTGAGCTTCCGGTTTGCCAGGACAACCATGATTGCGGCGTATAAGCCGAGCAGGACAGCATTGATCCAGAGGACCTCGAGCCCGATCCCCTTGAGGTATATTCCCCGCAGCAATGCAATAAAGTAGCGTGCCGGAACGATGTAGGTGATGCACTGAATGAGAGAGGGCATGTTCTCGATGGCAAAAACAAACCCGCTCAGGAGCATTGTCGGGAGAAATCCTGCGATCATGGCGATCTGGGTTGCCAGCACCTGGGTTTTCATGAGGATGCTGACGGTGATGCCGAAGAACAGGGCACCGGTGAGAAAGATGGGTGCCGAGAGAAAGAGAAGCGCCGGAGAACCCCTCAAGGGCACATGAAACAGCCATTCGCCGAGAGCGGCGGCTATCCCTACGTCGACCAGGCCGAGAACAAAATATGGGAGCACCTTGCCGAAGACGATCTCGGGCACGCGGACCGGGGTGCTGATGAGCTGCTCCATGGTGCCCATCTCCCACTCTCTTGCGACGGTGACGCTGGTCATCATGGCGGCAATGACCATCATCACTACCGCGAGTATGCCCGGAAGGATTACGTTCTGGCTTTTGAGGTCAGGATTATACCAGGCCCGCGGCTGCATCTCCACCGGCTCGACCAACTCTCCTGCGCCCATCAGGCCGGTCCTTCTGGCGACTATCTGGCGGGAATAGATCATCCCCACACTGCCCGTATAGGCAACGGCTAAGCGGGCGGTGTTTGCATCGCTCCCGTCCACGATGACCTGCACATCGACAGGCTCGCCTCTGTGGATCATCCGGGCAAAATCGGACGGGATTACCACAGCGACCATTGCACGGCCAGAATCCAGATCTTCCTGTATCCGGGAATATCCCGTATGATACTGCTGGATAGAGAAATAAGGCGAGCCGTCGAAGAGGCTCAGAAATTCCCTGCTTTCCGGAGAACGGGACTGATCCCATACTACGGTCGGAACGTTCCTCAGGTCCATGTTCAGGGCATAGCCGAAGAGCAGGATGAGCGCGGCCGGGATGACGACTGCCAGAAGCAGGCTTCGCCAGTCTCTGATGATATGGATCCACTCCTTTCTTGCCACGGCCATGAATCGTCTTGCGCTCAGCATGATCAGCCCGTTTCCTGTCTCGAATCTCTGCGGTCGGTTTCCTCAATGAGCGCGACGAATACATCCTCCATACTTGGGACGACTTGCTCCATGCGCTCCAAAGGAATGCCGAGCCTGTGAAGCTCCCTCCTTATCCTCTCCTGAGCCTCGTCAGGGTTCGCAACAACGGCATGGAGGCCTGAGCCGAACAGCGCCACCTCATGGACACCGGGCAGGGCTGAAATGTGTTCCAGAGCGGAAAAAGGATCCCGGCACTGGATATCGAGAATCGCTTCTCGCATCACTCTGGTCTTGAGCTCTGTAGGCGTCCCCATGGCAATGATTTCGCCCCGGTAGATCAAAGCAAGGCGGTCGCAGTACTCCGCCTCCTCCATATAGTGCGTGGTGACAAACACCGTGATTCCTGCATCAGCCATGGCATGGATGAGGTCCCAGAACCGCCTCCGGGAAATCGGGTCCACCCCGCTGGTAGGCTCATCGAGAAAAATGACTGGAGGCTCATGAAGAATAGAGCACGCCATGGCCAGACGCTGTTTCCATCCGCTGCTGAGAACAGACGTCATGCTCCCGGCATGATCCTTGAGCCCCGTCATCTCGATGGCCCATTCTTTCCGCTGCTCGAGCCGCTTGCCGGTAAGAGAGTAAATACCTCCGTAGAATTCGATATTCTCTCCCACGGTGAGATCTTCGTAGAGCGAGAACTTCTGGCTCATGTAACCGATTTTCGCCTTTATCAGCTCAGGCTGTGAGGCGATATCGTAGCCGAGCACCTTCCCGTTGCCCTCACTCGGTACGAGAACGCCGCAAAGCATTCGGATGACAGTGCTTTTGCCGGCGCCGTTCGGCCCGAGGAAGCCGAAAATCTGTCCTTCGGGCACGACGAAGCTCACCCTGTTCACGGCTGTAAAGCCGCCGAAGCGCTTTGTGAGGCCTTCCACCTCCACTGCCGGACCGCCTTTGCCCGGGCGCCGTGCTTCTCGGCTCTGGATACCCGTCAGGTCGCGAGACGACCACGGTTTTTCCCCTCCGGCTCCGGAGTCCTGCAAAACACTGACGAATACATCTTCTAGGCTGGGCTTCCGGAGACGAATGTCGTTGTAAGCCAGGCCTTCTCTTTTCAAGAGCGCCCCTATCTGTTCTTCGGTATCCGGGCCGTGGCCGCTCACCACGTGAACTACGTCTCCGAACACATTGACATCGTCGTACCGACCGCTTCTCTCCAAGGCGTCACGAACCTTCCGCGTTTGGGGCGAACGGATGGAAAAAACAATGCCCCTCATCAGCTTTTTGATCTCTCCCGGGCTTCCCTGGGCAAGGAGCCTGCCGTTATCGAGCAGCCCCACTCTGCCGCACCTCTCGGCCTCGTCCAGATAGGCGGTGCTCACGAGGATTGAGACGTTCTGTGCCAGGAGTTTATACAGAATGCGCCAGAAATCCCTCCTGCTCACCGGATCCACCCCATTGGTGGGCTCATCGAGGAGAAGGACCTTGGGAGTGTGAATGAGCGCACACACAAGCTGGAGCTTCTGCTTCATGCCTCCTGAGAGCGCCCCGGCCGTTCGTTTCTTGAAGGGCATCATGGAGCTGAAATCCAGAAGTTCTTCGATCTTTTCTTTTCTTTCTTTCACAGGGACCCCATAGAGGTCGGCATAGAAGTTGACGTTCTCCCAGACGGTGAGATCCTGATAGAGTCCGAACCGCTGGCTCATGTAGGCGAGGTTGGCCTTGACCAGCTCCGGCTGTGTCTGTACATCGAAGCCGGCTATCTTCGCAGTTCCGGATGTCGGCGGCATGATGCTGCTCAGCATGCGAAGGGTGGTGGTCTTCCCGGCGCCGTCCGGGCCCACGAGTCCGTATATTTCCGCCGGGTTGACCTCCAGGGAAATTCCATTGACCGCCGAGATATCGCCGAAGCTCTTCGTGAGATCCATGGCCGCAATGGCTGGTTCCATACGCGTTCCCGTCACCGGCTGTTCAGCCTGATCACTGCATCGGCAGGCATCCCGGGCTTAAGTTCCCGGTCCTGATTCTCAAGGGCGATCTTGATCCGGTAGACAAGCTTGACGCGCTCCTCTTCTGTCTGGACCGATTTCGGAGTGAACTCCGCCTCCGAGGAAATGAAACTGATGCGTCCCTTGTACACCTTGCCCGGATAGGTATCTGTCGTGACCTCGACTTCCTGGTTCAGGGCTATCCTGCCGAGGTCGGTTTCGTTGATATAGGCGCGGAGCCAGGGTCGATCGAGATCGGCTATGGTCATGACAGGAGTTCCGGGATTCAGATACTCGCCGGCCTCGGCAGAGGTCTTCAGAACAACGGCGTTCATGGGTGAAACCAGCGTTGTGTACGAGAGATTGAGCTCAGCCTTTTTCAGAGCCTGCTCGGCATTCTGAAGTTGCGACTGGGCCTGTTCTCTCTTTTCCTTTCTCGGCCCTTCCTGAACCAGGCTGAGCTGCTCTCTCGCCCCTCTCGCCCTGGCGGCCGCCTCTTTGTGGGCGCTCTGGGCAACCGAATACCGGGTGCGATGTTCATCCAGCTCCCGAAGACTGATCACTCCCTGCTCGTGGAGCTTCGAGAAACGCTCGAAGTCGGCGCGGGCGAGTTCGAGCTGGGCCTCCGCCGTCTGCAAGCCCGCCAGGGCCCGGTTGACCTCAGCCCTGGCGGCCTCTATCTCCTGCGACCTGCTCCCTCTCTGGAGTTCCTGGAGAATTGATCTGGAATAGTTCACCGCTGCACGGGCCTGCTCCACCGAGAGAATCTCGTCGTCGTTGTCGAGCTGCGCTACAAGCTGCCCTTTCGTCACCGTATCCCCTTCGCTCACAAGCCGTTTCTCGAGCCTGCCAGGAAGCTTGAAACTCAACTGAACATCGGTTGCCTCGATGTTGCCGGAAACCCGAAGGATATCCCGCCGGTCATCACCGGACAAGACCAGAAAAAGTATGCCTGCTGTCAGTGCTGCAACGATCAGCACAAGCACCGCTATTCGTTTTTTCATATTCACTCCCGTTCATAGAGCTTATACAGCGATGTCCGGCGATATACTTCCATGAGCGCCCTCATGCCAGCGAACCTCTTGCCTGATCATCAGAACGGCCCGTCTGTGTGGGGAGAAGACCGTGCATGACGAGGTCGGTAACCGCCTGCTTTCTTTTGATGAGCATGTCGGGAGACAAGGGATCGTCGCCGAGCAGGAGTGTGAAGAGCGGAGAAGCCACAATGTAGAAGATATTCATACCTATCACGGAAAATATCGTATGCTCCGGTGAAACCGGGCGGATTATCCCGTCGGAGACGGCCTGCATGATCTTGTCGCGAAGAGCCATAAAGGTCGGGACAATAAAATGTGGCTCATCCCACCAAAGCGTACCTGGACTCGTGCAGGGCATAGATTTTAAGTTTGAAGAACTCCTTGTCTCTGAACCCGTAGGCCTGTTTTTGGAGCGTTTTGATTTTGTTGTTTGTGCCC
>Ga0116161_1000106_pt1 | contig 90242 bp, 86 predicted proteins | sample AD_JPNAS3_MetaG_FD_89877 | JGI IMG/M metagenome (GOLD analysis project Ga0116161, IMG submission 89877) | Active sludge microbial communities of municipal wastewater-treating anaerobic digesters from Japan - AD_JPNAS3_MetaG | ecosystem: Engineered > Bioreactor > Anaerobic > Digestate | place... | reverse complement strand
GTCTGGTCACCGAAGCCTCGATCCGCCTAAACCATCACTTTGACCTGCGGGTCAACCACCTCGTGTAGTCTTTCGATCACTTCGTCTTCGTAGCTATTTCGGTTATTGTTCAACATGGACTTGTCCACCGTTTTCCAGACAAGCGGCGTCGCACGGCCGTGGCGGGTTATCAGGTACAATGCGATGGTGCATTGGTCGCCTGCATCGAACTCCGTCCAATCAAGAGCGACTAGAATCTCTTCGCGCCCGGCCAGCAGCTACTTCACCCATGCTTCGAACATGGTCCAGGTACTGAACTTGTTGTTCGCCAAAAGCCGGTCGATCTGCTTGATGGCGTGCTTGGGATCTTTGGCCTCGGACCATGCCAAGGCCCGGCCGATGACATGGATAGACAGTGTGACGGCAGCAACACGCCTACCAACCCCAATTTCAGCGAAAGAATCGTTCTGGCATGCAGGTCAAATTGCAGGGTTTCTGCCAGGTATTTTTCTATCGCGGCAGGGCTCAAGCCCAATTTCCCTCTTTTTGCCGCCACTGTCGCAACGTGTTGCTTTTCGAGGTCCCTTGGGTTGGAGGAGCGTTTGGACTGATTGCAATTCTTTCTCGTCGCCATGGTGGATGTAACACGCGAGGCCTCGAATGGATTCCAGCTTTCCAAGAGGAGCGGAGAGAACGATTTTCGTCAAGTCCAGTAAAACCAGTGAAATATGAGGGGATCTTTCAGCGTGTAGGGTACTTGCTGGGGCGCGGCGGTTCAATGGGTGTTTTGTTGTTGTGGGGGGGATTGGGTAGGGTATTGTACGTAGGGAATGATATGGTTGGAAGTATCGACGGACCCAACCGGAGAATTTCTTAGCAGAATTCGACGAGAGCCTCGCGTATATTGGTGACGACACAACGATCCGAAGAACGGAAGCAAGCATATGAATGGTCTATTCGATTTAAAGAATAAAGTTGCTCTTATAACAGGTGGGAGGCGCGGACTTGGCAAAGCAATGGCAATAGGACTTGCCAAAGCGGGAGTTAACATAGCCGTTATAGCAAAATCGGAAGACTGTAGTGAACTCGCGCATGAAATAAACAAAACCGACATTGAATTGTTCTACTTGAATGCGGACTTGTCGGTGAGAGAAAATCGTAAAGGACTCATCGACAGGGTTGTCAAACATTATGGGAAATTGGATATTCTGGTCAACAATGCAGGCATTCAGCATCAAAGTGATATTTTCAATTATAGCCATGAGCAATGGGATCATGATTTGAATTTGATGTTGACGGCGATATTTGACTTATCACAACAAGCAGCAAGAGTAATGATGAAGCAGGGTGGAGGGAAGATAATACAGATAGCGTCCATCAGCAGTTTTCAAGGAGCGCGGTATATAGCCGGATATGTAACAGCCAAACATGGTCTAGTGGGTCTGACGAAATCTCTTGCGAATGAGTTGGCGGGGAAAAATATTAATGTGAATGCAATTGCTCCGGGACTATTTGAAACTGATATGGCTTCCCAAGTATTGAAAGATCCAGTCAAATCAAGTGAACTCAAAGGAAGAATACCTGCTGGAAGATTCGGGAAACCAGAAGACATTGTAGGCCCTCTCATTTTTCTGGCAAGTGAGGCAAGCAATCATGTCCATGGTCATATTTTACTAGTCGATGGTGGATGGATGGGTAGGTAAAATGAGTAAAATCATTGAAGCGAAAGAATTGAGGGCTCAAAACAGGCAAAAGCTAGAGGACATCATTCCCATAGCGACCCCTTTTGCCGTCTATATAGAACCGACGAATCTATGTAACTTTCAATGCGTCTTCTGCCCAACGGGAGACAGGGAGCTTCTGAAAATAGTAAATCGGCCTTCGGGAAGCATAGATTACGAATTATTTAGAAAAATAATCGAGGACTTGAAGCAATTCGACAGTAAAATCAAGCTTGCCAACGTCTACAAAGACGGAGAGCCTCTGGTTTATAAACGATTTCCTGATATGATCAAGGACTTGAAGGAGGCAGATGTCGTAGAAAGAATTTGGACGAAAACCAATGGTGCCTTATTGAATCCTGAATTGAACACCAAGATTATCGAGGCAGGCCTGGATCTCATGTGCATATCAGTGGAATCTGTAAATGTAGAAGGATACTTAAAAATTGCAAATGTAAAGATAGATTATGAAAAATTCAAGGATAATATTGCCGACTTTTTCTCTAGGAGAGCTCAATGCAAGCTATACATTAAAATTGCCGACACGAACTTGAGTGAAGAAGAAATAGCGAAATTTTATCGTGATTTTGAAGACATCAGTGATTACATCGGAATTGAAAAGTTGATGGGATGGTCATATTCGGACATAAAAGACTTCACTCTTGGAACGAATCCCGACACCTATGACGGACTACCCCTGATTCCTAAAGACGTTTGCGCGTATCCGTTTTATATCATGGCTATCAACTTCAATGGTACTGTCTCCTTATGTGGCAATGATTGGTCCCATCATACTGTGGTTGGAGATTGTAATAACGAATCTCTCAAGGAGATATGGGAGGGAAAAGCGTTGTATGAATTTCAGAAAATGCATTTAGAATGTCGACGACACGAGAACAAAGCTTGTGGGAATTGTTATTACTTACAGGTTGTACCGGATAATATTGATCCGTTTAGATTTCAGATATTAGAAAAGTTGAAAGTGAAATTTGAATCTCCGTCCACGCGGGATTCAGCACTCCCCGATAGTCTACCGCACCCTATTAAAAACACAGGATAATGATGGTGACCCGCGAGCTACCCCCGTTTCACTGGTCGTAGTCGCTATCAGCGAGAGTCGCATCGCCAACCGTGAGGCCCAGTAGGAGTTTTTTAACCTGACGCGCGAATACCAATTCGTCCTCCCATTGCTCCACTATCTCGGCGTGGGACAATGCCCACTTGAACCGTCCAGATTTTGGGCCGACGCTATAACCCAAAGGGTCGTTCACGATCTTTTCCTCGGGGCGCAGATGCGCGCCCGAGCCCTCTTGAAGTTCCTTCGTCACCGCGACTGTCCCGTTGTACCGCTCGATCAGAACATACCGGTTTCCCGTCTTATTCGGATCTAGTGCCGGTCTGCAGTTCGCCTGCTGAAAAACCAATCACTTCGGTTTTGCTGACGAAGCCACCGCTGAGGACATGTTGAAAACCCAGGAGGGACAGTCGCTCGCTTACTTCCGAGCAAGAACCTCGGCTGCCTCGAGGATACGCGTCATAAGTTGGGGCGCTACGGCAGCAAGTTCGTCACGCACCTCCTGCCAAGCAACACCGCGCACGATTTGGCGCGACTCCGATCGCGAAGACTGTTGCGGAACCACCCAATCCTTCGCCCGTAAGGCTGCCTCCAGCATCGGGTTCCAATACGATTCGAAGATCGCTGCAGGATTCGCTGCGCCAAGAACGACATCCGAAAGGTCAAGGACGAGCGCGTAGCGGAGAACGGACGGAAAAATGTGATCATCTTCGAAACCACACGGGAGTCGACGGTGGAAGTGCTTGTAGTCTACGAATCTTCGCAAAAGGAAACCCGGTTCGAACTTCCCATACTTCACGCCAATCGCATTACTATCCACGATAACGCGTCCATCACCATTCCTGTCGTAGATCGCGTGTTCCGATTCGTTCGAGTGGATGAGAACGTAGAGACCAACACGTATCGCTTGCGCCGTGTGCGAAAACTGCTCTACAAACCGGCAACCACCGTGTGCCCAGCTTCGCTCGGTGTTACGGAGTTCTTTCGTGAAATCGTGCAGTTACATAATGTATTAGTATAGACATGATGACGTTCTTTTGTCATCACCGTTCTAATGTTGCTAATCTTGTGTGAAACATTCGGTCGTTAGATGTGGGTTATGCGGATCGGATGGCGCGCAAACGGCCCTGTTGAAAACGTTGTTATCCGTCGTCTAGGTCGGGAGATCGATCAGCTTGGCCCCAATCCAATCCCGGAGGCTACTCGGCAATGCGGTTGGCCTATCGATTTTGCCGGAACGCTGTTGGCATGCAACTATATGTAATCGTTCAGGAAACTACTCAAGCCCATTTCGCGCGAAGCGAAGTACATGCCAACAGCTTGAAATCACACGAGCTTCAACTGTTACCCAGGCCACGGCCACGCCTTTTCCCAGGAATCGTTCTCTGGATAGGTTTCCACCATGCACTTGCAGTTGGTGGAATTGGATCAAAAAGTGAGAAACCACGCCGGTAGGACATGGCTTCAGGAAGGCCCTCCGAGGGGGCCGTTTTCGTAAACGAATGCCCCGTCGGGGGCTTAGGCAAGTGGAAGGCCCCGCCGGGGCCAGTGTAGGGTTCTACTTCAGGTCGAGATTGCCTTGACCAACATCGAGCTGTTCTTGTTCTCGGATGTACTTTCGGATTCGTTCCTCATCCAAACCGTACGTGCCGACGGAGTATCCGGTTGCCCAGAAATGCAGACCCGTCGTTCGTCGTTCCTGCAGAAGCTCACGGTGGATACCCTCAGCACTCTTTCCTTTCAGGAAGCCCACCGTATCCGCCACGCTGAACTCTAGTGGCATACTCAAACACATGGTCAACTTGTACGTGCTCTTCGATCAGTTCGACTCCTCTCTGCACACACAACTCACGCTTCAATCTCCCCAAGATCACCTTCTTTTGGTACTTGGGGATGATGACGATGTGGTACTTGCATTCCCATAGTACGTGCGACAATTTGCCATTCGTGCATGTAAGTTTTCCTTCTGTTCGCCCTGGCAGGGGCCTTCCAGTTGGAGAACTTACTCTTTTGTGCATAACGGATAGCTCTTCGGGTCACACGGCCATAGGCCGTGGTTTACGATGCTCAGATTCAGGTTGACACACAGGGGAAGCCATACGACTCCAAAAAAGAGCTTGTAAGATTCACCAAGTTTTGTAACGCTGCTGTTGTTGGATGGGGCTTCCTCGTTCAGGTGGTTGACTTCTGAAACTTTTGGAGTTGCTATGACCAAACACGAATCTGGTTCAGATCTGCCTCTGGTTGTTCAGTTCCTTCACCCCGGAAGGGAATATCCAGCAAAATGTTTTGATAATAACAAAAAAGACTGGTCAAGTATTAATTCGGCATCCCATTATAGAAGCTTTCTCAAATGTGAGGGAGAATTTATAGACAAATTTTCGAGAAAAATGGATGTACTACAATTCTGGGGAGAATGGGAAGGCCCCGCCGTTATGCATAAGATTAAGAGGAGTGAAGCAGGTTGTCCCAAATGGATGCTGACGCCCTGTCTGCCTAAAGAAAAAGAATCGGGATTAAATACCGATCCTTTTGTATTTAATGGCCCTTTTCGTTATTGGATCTGTAAACAATCCTCCTATCCTCCTATCCTCCTCTCCAACAGCTTCCTAGAGGTTGTATAATTCTTTTTGGTAGTAATCGTCAGAATCAGTTTGTTGTGGACACCGTATTTGTGGTTGGAAAGAACTTCGCAGACGTGAATTTTTATTTCAAAAACAACAATTCAGAGCTATTTTGTCAAATGAATCACGGTTCTTTCTGCGGCAAAAACGAGAAATGTACTTCGTCGCTAGCGGTGTATGAAGGCGCTACTCCAGACAATCCAGTCAATGGAATCTATTCGTTCGCTCCAGCTAAAATTTATCGCGAAAATACTCCTTTTACCAGACCTGTGTTAAAGCAAAATGACTTTTGCTTCATTTCTCCTCAACTCAAACAGGGTGTCAAATTTAATAAAATGACCACAACAGATATCGTTCGTCATTGGAAAAAGTTGAAGATGTTGCTGCTGGAACAGGGATTGGTATTGGGAGTCAAATTTACAGTGTCCAATAATTGCAGTTCAAAGACTACAGGTTGACATATAGCCAATTAATTGGACTTGCTGCAATAAAGCCGCTGTCAGGTGATTCAAAACGATAAAACTATAGAATGAATGTCATAGCGACAGAGTCAAGCCCATCAAGATTACTTTTGTGAACACCTCCTTTTAATCTGAGCCCGTCTCGTTATTTGTATTCGTTTTTTACCGATATCTTTTTTCTGAAAGGACCCCCCTCATGAATTCCCAGCATACCGCACCACGTGTCACGATTGCAATTGCAACACTGAATCGGGCCGACCTCCTCCAACAGGCAATCGATAGCGCGATAGCACAAACCTACCCAAGCCTCGAGATCATCGTATCAAACAATGGTTCGACAGATAACACACAGAAATTATTAGAACGATATGAAGGTTCAGACCGAGTTCGAATTATTCATCTTAAGAATACGATTTCCGCAAACGAACATGGGGCTTTTTTGGTGGACCAAGCTCAAGGGGAGTTATTTCTCGCACTTTCCGATGACGATTGGATTGAACCGGAAATGATCGCAAACGTCGTCGAGCTTTTTGATAATCATCCTCAGATCACATTCGTGTGGACGGGGTGTTGGATGCACTACGGACCGGTCAAAGTCCCAGCACTTACCGGTCCGCTCATCGAATCCGGACCATCTTTGCTTGCTGCATTCCTTGCTGGAAAACGGGACATCCGTTGGTGTGCTTGCGTGTCTCGGACGGCCGACTTGCAACGGCTCGGTCCCCTGCCAGAAAATACGATCTGCGGAGATATGTACTTTTGGACAAAATTGGCTTCTGAAGGTGATGTGGGATGTATCGAAAAGATCCTTTCTCATTATAGCTGCTATCGAAAGGGGGGGGATGGGATGGCCGGCGGTACCCCAATCATGACTTGGACTAATGACCAGAAGCAATGGGTCAATGATATACTGAAAACTTGCCATTCCCAATCCGCTGGCAAAGTCCGCTTTCCAACATTGTCACAAGATGCAAGGCACTTCCTTGCTCGCACTGTGGGCAATCAATTCGTACACAACGCATTGCGGGGAGAAAGTCGACTAGCTTTGCTGAGGGCGGTTCCGCCAAGTTTTAACCTGTTGAAACAGGGCCCAATGCTCAACTGGGTTTCCGTCATGGCTTCCCTCCTTTCACCGAGATGGCTTCTCGAGAATCGCATGCTCGCGGAAGCAAAACGGAAATCCAAAGCGAGAATTGAAAACCCACAAAAGCTCGGTTAGAAGAAGTTATCCAATCAAGAGACCCATTGCTGTTCACGAAGTTCCACCGTGCTCGGTTGCTGGCGAAAGCTTGGGCTGAAAGCCCGTTGGTTCGTCAGTACTTTTCGAACGCTGGTTGGATGCTTGCCAACCGTGCTGCCTGGATCGTGTCCGCTGTGACGGTAGGAGTCTACGTGGCACGAAAGCTCGGTCCTCATAACTTCGGTATTCTGAATTTTGCAATGGCTTTAACGGGTCTCTTTGCCATCATTCCCTTGGTGGAGGCCGACAAGATTGTCATCCGTCAGTTGGTCGCGGAGCCGCATCGACGTGATCGCTGGCTCGGTAACCTTTTTCTGCTGCGACTGATTCTTATCTCTATCACGGGAATTGCACTGGCTGTGACGCTATGGTGGATTCATACCACCGTACAGATCATCACGTTATGTATCATTTTAGGAATTGGCTATATTGGTGTGTTGCTTCAAGGAACAGAAGCCTACTTTCAGGCTACGGTTCAGTCAAAGTATGTCGCTCTTCCAGGTCTGATTACATGCCTTATTAATACTGTGGTTCGCGGGTTCGCCGCTTATCAGCAATGGCCTTTAGAAGTCTTTGCGGCAGCAGAAGCAACGAATCTTCTTTTCTATTTTTTAGGTTCGTCCGCTTTTTACTGGTATCGCGTTGCGTCACCATCTCTATGGAATTGGAGTTGGAAAGAAACCTGGGCTCTTTTCCGATCGGCACTACCATTGACGATCACGAGTGTACTCACAATCGTTTACGCTCGCACTGATCAATTGATGTTGGAATATTTTTGGGGTTCAACGGCCGTCGGGTACTATTCAATAGTAACGCGAATCTCCGAGAATTTAGTCCTTGGCGCGAGCCTCCTGGCCGTCAGCTTCTTCCCCGCCATCATCTCGGCCAAGCAAATCTCGAATGCAGCTTACGTGAAACAATTGCACCGGCTCTACTTTCTCGTATTCTGGACCATGGCCGTTGCTGCGGGAATAACCATGCTCTTAGGTAAACCTTTTATCGTGGTCTTGTTTGGAAGCGTTTACATGCCTGCCGTACCGGTGCTAAGAATACATATATGGACGCTTCTGGCTGCTGCACTTCTTAGGGTTTTCAGCCAATGGGCCATCAACGAAAAACGCATACCCTTGATTGCCTGGGCGTTTTTTTCAGGTGCGTTGATTAATGTATTCCTCAACTATTGGTTGATTCCGCTTATCGGCATTACCGGCGCTGCCTGGAGTTCCCTCCTCGCCATGCCCCTCGGACTCTTCCTCACCCTATCCGCCCAAGCCGACGGTCGAAAACACCTTCAATTGGTGCTTCGATCCATTCTCACGCTCCCGTCGTTCCGATTAAACGAACATCCGCCACCCAAAACCGACTGATCTCCCCCGTCTCCGCTTTGCCCCAAACTCGCCGTTCTACCCGCTTATCCCCCATGCGTATCCCACCATGATCCGCGTCGCTGACTTCATCGCTCAAACCCTCGTCGTCCACGGAATAAACCACGCCTTCCTCGTCACAGGCGGAGAACTGTGTTCACTCGGTGACAGCGATCTTCCGAAGCCTCTTATGGTTGCCCGGCTCTCCCAATTCCGCAGCTTCGAACTGTGAAATCGCCCAATCCGAGCTTGCACGTCGTCCATACCGGGTCATACCCACGAACAGGGATGGTCGTTTCCTAACATTTTGAAAGTATTCATTAAAATTCAGACGAATCCAATGCTCAGTCTCCTGACAGGGATAGCAAACGGGAGCGAAGCCGAGTGAGCCAGTATTCGAATCGGAGACTCCATCGAACGGATCGATGGAGTCGTACCCCACAACGTTCGCGATGCCATGCAACGATGGCGTCGACGGCAACGGTAAGCGGTCCTTGTGGATATCCAGCTCGAAAATAAGCATTTGACGATTCGAATCCCCAGCGAGCGCGCAAGGCTATGATTGCTGCCTTCGGTCATTCTTTGCCGCCCTCCGATGAACGTTGTTTGCCGCTTGCGTAGAAGAAGCTACGATCCATCATCTTTTCATGCACGTTGTCTCATGGTCTTGTCCGGTCGTTTTGTCGGTCCTGTTGACCGGATGCGGTGATCATGATCGTCCCGCGGGCATGCACGCCTCTTTTCCGGAGGCTGCTCCTGAACCCGAGGGAGGTGGCATACTCGATGCCGGGTTTCAAGATGGCCCACCTTCCGCGGATGCCGCCGGATTGTGCGGTAATCAATTCTTTCAGGTTACCTCCGAACCACCGAACTTGTACTTCGTGCTCGATCGATCGGGGAGCATGCTCGATCGCGCATCACCCTCATCCACCATCAACAAGTACGCGGCGGTTCGAAAAGCATGCATCGATATGGTCCGGGAGCTGGGAAGCACGGTGAATATCGGTGCCGCTGTGTTTCCCGGTTCGCCCGCGACCAATGAATGCAGCACGGGTCGTCAGGTGCTTTCGACACGCCGCGGCGACGTACCAGGCTCTTACGAAGGCAATTATGGTCCTGTCACCGCGGCCTTTGCCTCTGCCATCAACGTGGATCCGTCGGGAGGTACCCCCACGGCCGCGACGCTTCAATCCTTGATTCCCATTCTCACTCCGCTGTCCGGTCGCACATCCGTGGTGCTGGCTACCGACGGTGGTCCCAATTGTTCGGTCAAGTACAGTTGTGGGCCGGAGGATTGTATATGGAACATCGAAGGCGCCGAATTGTACGGCGAAGCATGCACACCGGAACATAATTGCTGCGATCCGAAGCTGCTGGGGGGGCCTGGGGTTCGCGCATGTCTGGATGGAACCAGCACCGCTTCCGCTGTCATGGCGCTTCGTGACCTGGGTATCAGAACCTTCGTCGTTGGCATTCCGGGCAGCGAATTCTACGAGTCGTTGTTGGAACAACTCGCAACCCTCGGTGGTAGCGCGCGCCCCACCACGCCGCGCTATTACCGCGTCGATGACGTTTCCTCTTTGGGCGATACCCTCAGGACCATCGGCAGGCAGGCGTTGGTCACTTGTGAATTCATCTTGGATGAAGTGCCTCCGGACCCTGGTTACGTTAACGTTTATCTCGATCAACAAGCCGTGGATTACGATCCCGTGAATGGTTGGTCGTGGATAGGAGACAAAACACTGCGATTACACGGGGATGCCTGTGCCAAACTCGAGCGCGGCGAGGTCACCCAGGTGCAGGTCGTGGCAGGATGCCCCACCAAACAACCGCGATGAACCAGACCGACTTCACGCTCTTGATCCTCGCCTCTGGCCGGGGAACTCGAATGGGCGGCCCCAAAGCCCTGCTACCGTGGACCCATGGCGATCGAATCGTCGCGGCTCATGCTCATCTCGCTCAACAACTTGGCGGACAAGCGGTCGTCGTAGCCCGTGCTTCCGTCCTTCGGACGATTCGTCCCTCGCTTCCCCATGTGCGGATGATTCCATCGAGCGCGCCAGGCTGCTGGGGACCCGCGGGATCCATCATGGCCGCGGCAAGAGCAGGCGCATTGGCCCATTCGCCATGGACGTTGATCACGCCAGTGGATGCTGTTCCCGTCGAACAACCAACGCTGCAACGATTGCTCGATTCCCGAAGTCCCCGGGCGCAAGCCGTTCGACCACGATTCGAGGGAAAAGGCGGGCATCCCGTGCTGGTGCGAACGCAGATCATCATGAACGTCTATCTCGAACAAGGTCCCACGCCCTTGCGCGACGTGTTGAGAGCGCTTGTGGTCGTGGATGTTCCGATGCTTGATCCAAGGGTTATCGCGGATTTGAATACCCCAGAGGCGTATCGCGCGTGGACGGGGCGGGAGCCTCGGTTCGAGGCAATCCTTTCCGATTCTGTCACTATCGACAAAAACGGTGGATTCGATTGAGGAAATTCGGCTCCATTCGTGGGTGGCGCTGCTAGATTGCTACCATGCAGTCCAACGTTAGGAGCCAAGGCTGGATCGGAGACACTCCCGCGCGTTCCGATGGCCCTGCGAAAGTAGCCGGTACGGCCCGATACATCGCGGATATTGCGTTTCCCAACGCGATCGACGCCTCTGTCGTTCGCAGTCATGTCCCACGGGGACGCATCTTGGGTATCGATTTCGATCCGAATTTCGATTGGTCCGACGTGACCATCATCACCGCAAAAGATGTTCCCTGTAACGAAATCGCGGAGATTGAATGTGATCAACCCGCGCTAGCGGATGATCAAGTTCGCCATGTCTATGAACCCATCGTTCTGCTGGCTTGTGAGGATAAGACTAAACTCCAGCGGGCTGTCCAACGGGTCCATGTTCGAATCGAACAACTTCCTGCGCTGCTCAATGTGGACGATTCGTTGGCGTGCAATCCTCTCGTGCTCGGAAAAGACAACGTGATGTGTAGCTATCGCGTCGTGCTTGGAGATGCGAAAGCCGAGATCGAACGAGCTGAAGTCGTGGTTCGTGGAATGTACGAAGTGGGTCACCAGGAGCAGATGTATATCGAACCACAGGGCTGTGTGGCGTATTGGGACGACGCTGGCTTGCACGTCGTCGGGTCGATGCAATGCCCTTATTATGTTGAGAAAGCGCTTGCGCATGCGCTGCGACTCGAGCGGTCTCGCATTGACGTGACCCAATCGGTGACCGGCGGCGCTTTTGGCGGCAAAGAAGAATATCCGTCGGTGGTTGCGGTGCATGTCGCGCTTTTGTCGAAAAAAGCCGGGCGTCCTGTTCGAATGATTTACGAACGGCAAGAAGACGTGCAAGCCACGACGAAACGGCATCCGGCGCGTGTGACCGTGGAAGCTGGATGTGATCGCGATGGTACGCTTCGCGGCATTGCGGTCGATATCTTGATGGATGCGGGAGCGTACGTGACGATGACGCCGGTGGTGTTGTCGCGCGGTGTGCTTCATGCTTGTGGCGCTTATCGATGGCCCACGGCGCTTGTGCAATCCAAGGCGGTCATCACCAACACGCCTCCCAATGGGGCATTTCGTGGATTTGGGGCGCCGCAGACGATCTTTGCAGTCGAACGGCACATGGATCGAATGGCGGAAGCGATCGGGATGGAACCGATGGCGTTTCGACAAAAGAACTTGCTCGGCATTGGCGCTACGATGCCGACAGGACAGGTGTTGAACGGAAGTGTTGGCGTGCAGGAGTGCGTGCAACGAGCCCTCGAAAAAAGCGATTACCTGCGGAAAAAAAGCACGTTGGGGAAGGCGAATTCCCCTGCTGGCGCCACCAAAGTGCGCGGCGTAGGAGCAAGCGTCTTCCTTCATGGCGCGGGGTTTACTGGCTCTGGTGAAGATCGTCTCAAAGGTGCGGTCGAACTCGATTTGTTGAAAGACGGCCATGTGCGCGTGCGTTCGAGTTCCACGGATATGGGACAAGGAACGGAAACCGTATTTCGGCAGATTGCAGCGCAAGCGGCGGGCGTTCCATTCGAAAATGTTTCCGTGGCGACCCCATCGACAGCTCATGTGCCCGACTCGGGACCCACGGTTGCCAGCCGCACGGTCATGATCGTTGGATCCATTGTGGAAAGCGCCGCCAAAGAACTTGGCGAACGGGTTCGTAACGAGCAACAGCAACACGGTGGGTCTTTCGCCGAAGCTTCGAACCGTTTGCTCGAACGGGAAGGAACCGTGGTGGTGCATCGACGATATGCGCATCCTGCCGGGGTCAAGTTCGACGATGCAACCTATACAGGCACGGCTTATCCCGCGTACGCATGGGCTTGTGATATCGCGGAAGTAGAGGTGGACCTCGATACGTTCGAGATCGATGTTGTGGGCTTCTGGTCTGCCGTCGATGTGGGACGCGCGATCCATCCTGTCTTGTGCAGAGGCCAACTCGACGGAGGCGCGTTGCAATCGATTGGTTGGGCCTTGTGTGAGGAAGTGCAGTGGAAAGACGGGCATATTCTCAACCCAAGAATGACGACCTATATCGTGCCCACCGCCCTGGATGCTCCGCCATTCATGACGGATCTGGTGGAAGAACCCTATACGTTTGGTCCAGGGGGAGCCAAAGGAATCGGTGAGTTGCCGATGGACGGTGGCGCTCCCGCGCTTGCCGCCGCCATCGAACATGCCACTGGCATCGCGTTCAACCGCATTCCCATGACCCCCGAAAGACTATTTGACGCCTGGAATGAGTCGCAACGGGAGAGGCGATGATGATAACGATCGAACTGACCGTCAACGGGAGTAAGCAAAACGTACAAGCTTCGCCCCTCGCTCGTTTGATCGACGTTTTGCGAGAAAAACTCCGGCTTACCGGCACCAAGGAGGGGTGCGGAGAAGGAGAATGCGGAACGTGTACGGTTCTTCTGGACGGAGAACCCGTCAATGCTTGCTTGGTGCCCTTCGGCCAATGTGAAGGTCGTCACGTGGTGACCATCGAAGGATTGGTGAATGAAACCAATCTATCATCGCTCGCTGACGCGTTCATCGAACGGGGAGGCGCGCAATGCGGCATTTGCACCCCCGGCATGATCGTATCGTCGCATTGGCTGTTGCAGCACAATCCAACGCCATCGGATGCTGAAATCCGCGAAGCCCTCGCGGGCAACATCTGTCGATGCACAGGGTATACGGGCATCGTCGAGGCCGTGGCCAAGGCGTCGGGACGGCAAGGAGGCACGTGATGAGTCTTGCGCAACTTGGCGAGATCGATTGGATTCGTCCGCGGGACCTGCGGCACGCTTGCGAGCAGTTGGCACGAATCCACGACGAGGGAAAAAAAGTATGGGCTCTTTGCGGGTGTACGGATTGGATGGTCGAACGGCATATTGCGCCGGTCGATCAAAATCCCCTCGACGCGGTGGCCCTGGATATCTCTAACCTGCCGGAATTACGTGGAATTCGGGTAGATGGCCACGTGATGACCATCGGCGCTGCCCAGCCCTACGCAGCGATACGGCGCGATCCGATGGTTCGCGAGCATTGTCCGATGTTGGCGCAGATGGCTTCCGAAGTGGGGGCGCGACAAATCCAAAGCCGAGGCACCCTGGGAGGTAACCTGGTGACGGGTTCACCCGCGGCCGATGGCGTAACCGCGCTATTTGCTCTGGATGCAACCGTGACCCTGCAGGGCCCCTCCCACGAGCGCTCGGTTCCTGTCACTTCGTTTTATTCCGGATATCGGACGACCGTCCGACGTCCCGACGAGCTGGTGGTGCGCGTTTCTTTCGAACTTCCCAAACCTGGAGCCGCGCAAACCTGGCGAAAAGTCGGCACGCGAAAGGCGCAATCGATCTCCAAAGCCGCCCTCGCCGCCGTGGCGGAAACCGAAGAAGGGGTCATCACCCGTGTCGGCTTCGGTGCCGCTTCCGTGGCGGAAGTTGTGCTCCCTCTCGCCTCGGTTCGCTCCTTGGTCTTGGGAAAAAACGTTCATTCCTTGAATATGAACGACGTGGAAGAAGCTGTTGACAGCGAAATCCGTCCCATCGATGATGTTCGTTCGACCGGTCGATACCGTCGTCATCTGATGAAAGTATTGGTAAAACGATTTCTACAAGCACTGGCATAGCCTCAAAGGGTCGATTCCATCGAAGAACCTTGCTATGAGTCTCCCTCTGCATCAAGCTGGACAAGGTGGGCACGCACCGTGACATCCGACGAGCAGGAAAAACGAGAAAAGGCGATCGCGGCGGTGAAGGACGCGTGGCTTATCCTTGCCGAAGAAGCGCCCGTAGACCCTGGTGAACTCGTCGATGTGGCGCATGTGCGCGTGTTGGACGGGGAAGGAGAGCGGGTCGATGCCGCCGTCGCCATCGTGCGCAAAGGAAAAGTATCTCGAGCAGCAACGCAAGGCCTCGGCGATACTTTCGAAAGCGCATGCGATATGCTTGCCCAGATCTTGCTCCTTCGCGCCTCGTTGCTTCGTGCTTCGAATGGTGAAAGTGCCATATCCGACGACTTCGACGATTGATGCCTGATTCTGCTCAGGCAGACTCCGAACGACACGAGCCCCTTCGTTCGAATCCCTACACTTCACCGCGTTTCCCCACGATCACGATCGCATCGTATCCCTCGTTTCCCTTGCTTCTCCAAGCTCCCGAGTCCAAGATTCCTACGTGCGACGCTTCTTAATCATTCTTCCTCTCGCTTTCATCCTCGCTGGATGCGCGTCCGATTCCCCAAACGAATCCAACGGCTCTTCCGGAGGTGCCGCTGGCTCAGCAGGGATGCCCGGCTCGGGTGGCGCAACCCAGGACGTCGCGCAAGAACCCATCCCTCAATCACCAGGGCCCATGCGCCTGGTGTCATGGAATTGCTGGAACCTGTTCGACGACGTCCTTGGCAATTGTGTCGGCTATTGCCCTTACGAGGACAAACTCACCACCACGCAGTACAAAAACAAAATCGCTGCCATCGCCAAAACGTTACGCGTACTCGATGGGGATATCGTGCTTCTGCAAGAAGTAGAAAACATCGGCATCCTCGATACCCTCGTTCAGCACAAAGACCTCGCGGATATGGGATACCAGACGCGGCATCTATTGCCCGGCAATGACCCCCGTGGCATCAACATCGGCTTGTTGAGCCGGGTTCCCGTCGATGACTATATCTCTCATAAAAGCGATAAGTTCACACGGATCGACAACCCCGCCTACGTCTACCAATTCGCACGGGACGCTGTCGAAATCCACCTGACGTATCGAGGTCATAAGGTGGGCATCGTGGGGGTTCACTTCAAAGCCCGAATCAACGACGACGACCCTGACCGACGGGTCGCGGAAGCGCAACAAGCACGAGCTATCGCCGACAATATCCTCGCTGCGGACCCAAATACCTATGTCTTCGTCATGGGCGACTTCAACGATACACCCGGTACCGATACCTACGCTGCCGTACGCAATGGCCCAACTCCCCAAAGCCTCGTCTTTGAACACGCCATGTCTTCCATTCCCAGCGCGGAGCGGTATTCGTACGTCTACGGAAAAGACAAGCAACTCATCGACCACATCCTTGCCAGCCCAAATGCGGGTGCTCGTCTCGACCCCGACTCCGCTGTCATTCTGCACGACGCCACCGCGGCGAGCGACCACCACCCCTTGGCTGCTACCTATACCGTCCCTTGAGTCCCCAACCCGAGGTCCACCACCCCCTCCGTGAAAGCTGGTAGGATGATGCCAATGTCTCGTAATCGCCTCGGCCTTATCCTCGGGGCCAGCCTGTTGATGATTGCCGTGATCGCCCTCGGTATCTACCGGCTCTTTTTTTCTTGTGCATTTTCGGAGGGTTGCAAAGAATCCGGGCTCTGCACCACCGCAAGTGGAGCCTGTATCGCTGGCTCGGTCGACGAGTGCCGAAAGTCCGAGGACTGTGAACGCAAAGGACGATGCCACCTGTCCGCGGAGCGTTGTGTGGCCGGAACGGACCACGACTGCAGACGATCCGTTTGGTGCAAAGAACGCGGCATGTGCTCTCTCGAAGGGGAAGACTGCATCGCCAACTCCGACGAGGACTGCCGTCAATCCGAAAAATGCATCAAACACCGTCAGTGCGTTGCGAAATCCGGTGTCTGCGTCATGTGATCACGGCGCTGGAATACGCCCTTGCGAAAAATCCACGAGATTTCGACAAAATTGCGAGGCTTGATCGCGCGCTGCCTGGTTCTGGGTCACCACGAAATGACCGTCGCTCACCTCCGACGCCCTCCATTGTGCCAATACCCCGCTTGCTTTGCCTCCACCAAGATTGCCCGACAAACCGTGCTCGGGGATCGTCACGGGCTGCATTCCGGAATACGACGCCTCGGCCACGCGATGAATCGCCGGAGCCATCCACGGAAGTCCCGTGGCAATGGCCTGCACTTCGATCGCATACGGGGGCGTGTAGTTGTCTCCAGAAAAATCCGGATTGACCCCTTCTGTTTGAAGAATGCTCTTCGGTTCGAATCCCTGGTGGGGACGCTGCACCATCATGGGCACGTAGTGGATGGGATCCACGGGATCGCCCATCATTTGCACGAACGATAGCCCCGGATGAAAAGCATTGACCTCCGAAAACTCATCGCGTGACAACCCAAGCAAAAACATCTTGGCCAAGGCCGAGACATTCGGATCCGGCTTGGTTTTGTACATCAACGTGAGCGTTATCATGGATCCCGAACCGCTAAGCACACCACCGCGCGCGGTATCATCGACTGCCATGAACAACGGACCGTTCAACCCACCCTGAGAATGACCGAAAAACACCACGGGCGACCGCGCGATTCGTATGGCCTTTGCCGTGGCCGATTGAGAAGCGGGTATCACCATACCACGTTCGCGGATCAAGCGAGCCCTGACCACTTCATCGATGGCCGATTGCCGAATATTGCTTCGCATCGCATCAGGGTTTTGCACATTGAAAAACAATAATTCAGGCACCCCTTTCCCTTTCGGAAGCCGCTGGCCGTGCATGATCTGATCGACTCCCATCGCCGCCAAACACCGTAGCGCCAGCGATGTGCCCGTCACGCCCACCACGGATCGATAATCTCCTCCCGTCCCATGCGCGTACATCACCACCGGATAGCCCTCGGCCGGCATCGGGCAGGCCTGCGCGTTGGGAACCAACAGAGAAAATCGAGCATGATACTCGCGTTGTACGACAGGAACTCCTTCGGCGTTGATCTCGAATCCTCCCCCGACGACTTCAAAGGGCGGTTCACCTCGTTGATAATCCGGAACCGGCCCATAGCTCCCCTCGTATACATCGAAGTCCGGGGTTTGCTCCTTCAACTCCCATGCATCGTCCACTTCAGGGGCCGGCTCCCGACTGCGCGCATGATCCGCAATGGCTTGCAGCTCCATCGTCGGATCCGAAGTCGTAAACACCGTGAGATGTACGATGTGATCGCGCAAAATCCCTTCCTTTTCCAATACCTCTATCGATGGCGCCCACGCATCCCGAAGCCCTCGCGTTCGATCCGTCGCTTCCCGCAATCCCAGAACCTCAAGCAAATCCTCGGCCACTCCAAGACGTGAACCATCCTGAGCCGTCACCCGATCGGTCACCACCAAGGCATAACGAGTCTTCGGACGAAGCGGAAAACCCATGGTGGGCATGAACGCCAACGTGTTGGGCCTCCACCATACTCCCGCCTCCTGTCGCCAATACAACGACAGCCATTGACGCTTTCCGCACTCGGTGGAGCGATCGTCCACATCCACGAGCTGAACCGAGGCGTTCGGGGCCATCGCTGCCTTTGGATCCGAAGGTAACGTGGATGGATCGATGGGACCGGTGAATCGCAAAGCCCCCGCGGCAACGGGAGAAAACCCATCGATGGCTTTATCCAACGCCGTAAGATAGGTGTCGATCAGCACTACCGAACGAGGATTGTCAAAGCCAGCGATGCGAACGGAGCCGTCCGTGGAGCGACGAAAATCACTCGGCCATGGGTGATCGAGCCAGTTTTCAGCCACCAAGGCCTCCAGGGAATCAGGGACGACGAATTGTGAATCGACCGAGGCACCGAATCGCGATTCTCCTTCGCCTCCGCAAGCGACAGAAAGCAAGCCGAAGCCGATGACGCTCACGATGGGTGTGAACAACGCAAGATTTCCCATGCCCATTGTTGTACATCGGCGGCGATGGCATGGCTCGTTCGGCTGCTCCCGTGGTTGGGTGATGAATCGACATTTCCTCCTGAACGAAAGGTATGTGGCCTGACGCTTGCCCTGCGGATAGCGCTGGCGGCACAAGCAGGCGGAGCTTGCGCGGTGGAACTGTCGCCCAAGGTCGCTTTTCTTCTTCCTTTGCTCGAGGACCCCAGACTTCGCATTCCCGTTCGCATGGCGGATGAAAATTCCAACGTCGCACTACGGGTCGATATGCCATGGAATCTCGTGATTCATCGCGATTTGCTCAAAGACCTGGCCTCGAGCGGCGCGACAGGAATCAGAAATCTTTTCGAACAACCCCATGCCTTCCATCCACCCTTTGGCTTCGAGCCCATCGTCGTTTCCGATCGTAACTCAAAGCTGCGTGCCGAACGTGCCCTTTTGCGATCCTTACGCAAAGTCCAGGATGGATGGACCTCGACCTATCTGAATCGATATATTTCCCTGTTCATTACCCGGTGGCTCACGGCGATTCCGATTCGCCCCAATCAGCTTTCGCTAGCCATTCTTGGCGTGGGGTTGTGCGGAGCTTATCTGGCTTCGCGAGGGACTTACGGCGCGATGCTGCTTGGCGCGCTGCTATTTCAAGCGCAAAGCGTGCTCGATGGGTGCGATGGGGAGTTGTCGAGAGTCACCTACCGCGGTTCCCATCTTGGAGAATGGTTGGATACGATAGGCGATGATCTCACCAACTATGGTTTCTTCGCTGGACTTGCGTGGGGGCTTCATTCGGTCTCGGGGTCGTGGTGGTATCTTGCAGCGGGCGCCGTGGTCGTCGGATGCGGTGTGATCACCAGCACCATTGAGTATCGCTACTTGATTCGCATCGGTTCCGGGGACCTTCTGAAGTACCCCCTCGGCATAGGAAAAGCTCCGGGCGCGGATGCAAAAGAAGCAAAACGAAAAGGGATCGTCGATGCCATCTCACCGCTGTTCAAACGAGATAGTTTCGTGTTGCTCACGCTCGTGGGCACGGCCGTGGGATTGGCGGGACCATTTCTATTTGTCTTTGCGGCAGGCGGCATCGGAATATTCGTAGCCGTGTTGCAGGCCGAATTTCGGATGGCCAAGGAACGAAAAATGCGGTGATGACGCTATAGGTTCAGCAACGATTGGCGATCAGTTGGTGTTCATTTCGACGCGCAACAACTTGCGGCCGAGGAACAAATAATCCCCATGCTCCAATTCACGTTCGCCAACGATGCGAACATACGTGCCGTTGCGACTGTTGAGATCCGTCAAGGTGAGTTTGCCGTGGTTGTCTTCGAGACGGCAATGGGTTCCGGACATATAGGGGTCGCCAGGGAAGTTGAGGTCTCCGCCTTCACGGCCGATTTGCAACGAGGAGGCTCGCGCGCAAACCACCATGCCTGAAATGCCTCCTTGAAAGACTTGCACGATACGGAAGGGCCCCGGATGTTTCGGTGAGGCGTAAAAATACGTTCCATCATCGGCAGGCGGATCGTTGCTCACGTTGTTCGCCTCGATGCGAAACATCTGTTCGCCCGCGAGAAACGTGTCTCCCATGGATACTTCCACGCTTCCTCGCACACGAATATAGACCCCGTTGACCGAGGCTTCGTCGCGAACCACGAGCTTGTCGTTGCGATAAAAGAAATTGGCGTGACGTTCGGAGATGAAGGGATCATCTGGGAATTGAAGATTGCCACTGCGCCCGGCCAAGTGCTCTTCGGCTCGCAAGTGATAGGAAAGCCCTTCGGCCCCCTCTCCGCGGATGAGCACGAGCTTGGCTTTCGTGGGATTCTGCATGTCGCTGAAAAACAGCGTGCGTGCATCGAGGATCTCGGGGGGTACCCCCGTTCCACAACGGCCACAGAACTTATGTCCCAACGGGACAGGCGCCGAGCAGGACAGGCATACGTAGTTGCGGGCTTGCTCCATGAGCTCCTCCTGAGAAAGATGCGCAAAACGGCTGGCTTGGGCCGGGCGGGACAATACCTCTGCCGGTCGAGAACGTACCACTTCTTCTCGTGGGGTAGGGCGACGAACCGCCATCGACCCCGATTTTGAACTTCCCGCAGGCTGGGAAGGGGAGGTGGAGGTCTTGAATAGAGTGAGATCATGGCCGCACACACACCGCCCCGTGCCCATCAGGCTGAAGCGATCGCATCGCCCACAAACGACTCCTATCTCGAATTCCATCGCCGGCTTTTCATACCATCCACACGTTTCGTGCGGCTTGCGTCAACCTTCACCAACACACCAAGGCCGACACACTACCTTCAAACTCGATTTGTAGCCATCGCTTCCCACCAGGGTCAAGCTCTATGCTCCATCCGCATCGCCAGGCTCGAAAGCATCCGCTGATGGCTTCCTTCCTCCCGCCTTTTCATCCCGCCCATGATACCATCGCGCCCCATGAATGACCGCTTTTTACGCGCTTGCCGCGGTGAGTCCGTTGACTGCACTCCGGTGTGGTTCATGCGCCAAGCCGGACGATATATGGCCGAATATCGCGAATTGCGCGCGAAATACTCCATGCTGGAGCTGTGCAAAACCCCGGAACTTGCCGTGCAGGTCACCCTCCAACCCCTGCGCCTGGGCGTCGATGCCGCCATCGTCTTCTCCGATATCCTCCTGCCCCTCGAACCCATGGGCGTACCCGTTCACTTCTCCAAAAACGATGGACCCGTGCTCGAACCCATTCGCTGCCAAAACGACGTGGACCGCCTTCGCATCATCGACCCCCAAGAAAGCCTGGATTACGTTCTCGAATCCATTCGTATCCTGCGCCGGGAACTGAACGTCCCGCTCATCGGTTTTGCAGGAGGGCCCTTCACCCTCGCCAGCTACCTGGTGGAAGGCGGAAGAACCAATACCTTCGTGCGCACCCGACGCCTCATGCTGGCCGAACCGCATATCTGGCACGCGCTGATGGAAAAATTATCCGAAGTGGTTCGACGTCATCTTCGCGCCCAGATCGACGCCGGCGCTCAGGCCGTCCAACTCTTCGATTCCTGGATCGGCCAGCTCTCTCCCGATGACTATACCGATAGTGTAGCTTCTCATGTTCATAAAATATTACATAATATCGAGATGTTAGATGTGCCAGTAATACATTTCGGTACAGGTACTTCAACCCTCCTCGAAGCCATGGCCAAAACCGGTGGAACCGTCCTCGGCCTCGACTGGCGTATCCCCCTCGATCAAGGCTGGCGACGTATTGGCTGGAACCGAAGCGTCCAAGGCAACCTCGACCCCACTACCTTGTTCGCCCCACGACACATCATCCAACAACGCGCTTCCGCCATCCTTCAGGCCGCCGCAAACCGCAATGGTCATATCTTCAACCTCGGTCACGGCATCCTCCCAGAAACACCCGAAACCGAAGTCCAGGCCCTCGTCGACTTCGTTCACCAATCCTCCCAGCGCTAAACCATGCCAGACCTCGGTATCCTCCTGCTCTCCCATGGCTCGCCCGCTCACCTCGACGATATCCCCGAGTTTTTAGCCAATATTCGTCGCGCAACGCCACCACAGCCCATCGTGCAGGCTGTCCGCGCCCGCTACGAAGCCATCGGTGGCTCCTCTCCCCTGCCCGAAATCACCCGGGCTCAGGCCCACGCCATCGAGAAAAAAACTGGCCTCCCCTGCCTCATCGCCACGCGCATGTGGCACCCATCTTTCGAACAAGTCCTGCGTGAAGTCTCTTCCGCACAATCACCCACGTCCTTGATCGTTCTATCCGCCGCCCCTTTCAGCGCGCACGTATATACCGAAGCCCTCCAAGCCACCGCCCTTCGCCTGCAATCCCAGGGCTTGCCCATCCCAACGCTTCACCCCGCTCCCTGCTGGGGCAACCATCCCCGCTACATCCAGGGTTGGGCCGATGCCACCGTCACCGTCCTCGACCAACTCGGGATTCGAAAAACCGCGCGAGCCGTCCTCGTCCCCACCGCCCATAGCTTGCCCCTGCGCATCGTCCAGGCCGGCGACCCCTATCCTCACCTCATCCATACCGCCGTCGAGGACTTCTTGAATCGCCTCGCCACCAACGCCCTGCCATCCATTCTCGCTTTCCAAAGCCAGGGAATGACCGAGGAACCATGGCTCGGCCCCGACTTGCCCACCGTTTTCGAACGCGCCAAAGCCACCGGTGCCGAAGGCGTCATCCTCGTGCCCATCGGCTTTCCCACCGAACACGTCGAAACCCTGTATGACCTCGATATCGAAGCCAAACAAATCGCACGACAACAGGGCCTCTGGCTCGAACGAGTGCCCTGTCTCAACACCGCCGAGCCCCTTATCGATGCCCTCTGCGATCTCGTCGACCAAACGCGCAACCGCTTGTCCTGACGATCCCTGCTTCGACCATCGCTACAAAACCTCGACCCCGAGAGCTTCCGCGGACGGCATCACACTTCTCCCGCCCGTTTTCGTCAACGCCACTCGCACCGCGCGATAGGGCAGCGCCTCTCGCTCACCCATCAACGCCACGACCTCGTCGATTCGCACACTGCCCTGTGCCGTGAGCGCATGATGCAAACGGACCATGACCCAGGACCCCGGTATCCCCGCTTCGCTCATCCTCACCGCATCGTCTTCCGTTCCCATTCGAAGCTCCAAGATCCATGGACGCAAATCGAGGGTCCGCTCCTTTCCTTTGTGGTTTCGAATCCACGGCAATGATTCCGAAGACATCAATTCTCCCAGGCGCTCTTTCAACCACGACACTCCACCGCGCGCCTCGACCGCGCTTGGATCTATCCCCAATAGCATCCGAGCTTCCCCAATGGCTTGAACCAACGATGGCGCCTTGTCCGGTAATCGAACCATCCGAACGAAGCGAATCCCCTCCGGACAGATCGCATTCAACTTCGCCAATCCTTCTTCGGGATTCGCAAGCTCCTGCATCTTCACATCCACATATTCTTCGAAACTCGGAACACCAAGACGAAGAGCCGGACCGAAACCCATCATCGCCTTGGGATGAAACCCTTGCGTGTATACGACTGCAAAACCAGCCCTTCGCATGATCCTGGGCATCTCTCGGACCATGTCGAGATGACCCAACAACGACGCTCGCCCGATCTTTTCATAACAAAATCGGTATTGCACCGTATCGCAAGACGCGACCATCGCCGCCGGGGCTCGATCGGCAACGGGGGCAGACATGCGCTGCGAACGAATCCGCGCCGCTTGCTCCAGATCGCAATCCAACCCGCAATGATAACACACGAGCTTGTCCGACTTCGACGCGGGATCCGCGGGACGCAAACACGGCAACGTGTGCTTGAATCGCTGGGCCTTTTCCCACTCCTGACGCAAAAACTCCTCGCTTACCCCCACATGGATATGACTCCACGGCGTTGTGGCTTCGTTTGGAATTTCTTTTATATAATCAATGAGTTGCAGGTCGTGGCGCTCCATCGCCGCCAGCCAGATCCCCCATTTCACATTGCCTTCCCACCCATCGAATCGGGAGCCCGCGCGCCAGGCGTCTTCGATCACAGGGCCCAAACGCCTGTCCCCTCGCGACAACAACCCCTCCAGCACGCTGCCATGCGGCTCATGCATCTTGATATCCACCTTATGCTCGCGCGCCCACACCACGATGCGTCGATGCTTCTCCTTCACCGTATCCAGATCCACCATCGACGCCCATTGAAACGGTGTGTGTGGCTTGGGAACGAACGTGGAAGCCGATGCCGTCACCTGAACCGATCTTCCCTTGCTTTCGCGTGCGGCCCTCGCCTCCGCTCGAACACGCGACGTCAACTGCACGATCGCTTCCACATCCTCTTGTGTCTCGGTGGGAAGACCAATCATGAAGTACAACTTGATCCGTTCCCAACCTCGTCGCACGACCCGCCGCACCGTCTCGAGCAATTGCTCTTCCGTCACGTTCTTGTTGATCACCTCTCGCAAGCGCTGGGTCCCGGCCTCCGGCGCGAACGTCAAGTTGCTCACACGAACCCGACGTATCTCGTCCAATGTCGGGTCATCGAGACCATAAGCTCGTAACGACGATACATTGAGCGCCACATGGGAAAGGGACGGATGGTGGGAGAGTTGGGCCACCAGAGGGGCCATCGCCGTGTAGTCCGCGGGCGAAAGCGATGTGAGTGAGATCTCGTCTTGGCCGCTATGCGCCAGCGATTGCAGCACGCATTCCACGATGGTCGCGGGATCGCGCTCCCTTTCCGGCCGAAAGATCATTCCCCCCTGGCAGAATCGACAGCCCTGGCTGCATCCGCGAGCGATCTCGATCGATAGACGATCGAAAACCGCTTCCGGCCCGCCGGTAGGAAACCTCGTGGGAAACATCCCAAGCTCGGGAACCGTGGCGCGAACGACAGGCAAAGGCGCTTCGGAATACCGCGGTCGATCGACCACCTCGCGCCCACAACGCGCATCGAAGCGATGCTCGTAGAGCGAAGGAACATAAACACCCCCAAGGCTCGCAAGATGGCGAAGACGCTCTTCACGCCCTACCCCCCTTTCGAGATCCTCCACCCATCGTCGCGCCACCTCCGCCGCTTTTTTTTCCCCATCTCCAATCACGAAGGCATCGAAAAAATCAGCTACCGGTTCGGGATGCGACGCCACCGAACCTCCTCCGAGCACCAGCGGATCGCTGTCCGCTCGCTCCGATGATCGAAGCGCAATCCCTCCCAGATCGAGAAGCGTAAGGACATTGGTGTAGACAAGCTCGTGCTGCAACGAGATGCCCACCACGTGAAAAGCCGATAAAGGCTTCGCATTTTCCAGCGATAGCAAGGGCAGACCGCGCTCACGCAATGCCCGCTCCATGTCCGTCCATGGACAAAACGCACGCTCGCAAAGCATGTCCGGCGCCTCATTCAGCTCCGCATACAAGATCCGCGTGCCCAGATGACTCATCCCAATGTCGAAAATATCGGGAAATGCAAGGCATATTCGCACGCGAGTCCGATCCCACGGCTTGCGCACTTGCCCCCATTCCCCTCCCACATAACGGGCCGGCTTCTCGATTTCCTGGATGAATGAGGCGTAAGGATGAGTTGCGAACGAAGGCATGACGTTGACGCTCGACCATGTTTCCCGCACGCTTCGAGACCCCGGACCACCCGTTTTCGCTCGATGCTCGCGCGGGACAGACGCTTTCCCTAGTGCAAGAAGATGTTGGCTGGCAACCCCAGCTTCCCCCACACCGCCGTGCCAACCACAAACATCACGAGCTGGGCCGTGCCCAAATGCGTGAGCCAAACACAGTCCGGCGTAGTCACTCCTCGTCGAACCCGTGGACGATAGAAAAAAAACTGAATCAGCGGGGCAGCCATCATCAATCCCTCGCGCACGCCAAGCACGCCAGCCGCCAACGCCACCCCCAAGACAAGCGCCGAAACCACGAGCAAACCATCGATGATCTGACGCGCTCGCTCTTGCCCATGAACCACCGGATAGGTGGGAACCCCTTGCGCCTGATCGCCCTTGATATCACGAAAATCGTATAAAATTTCGTAGGTTAGCTCGAATGGGACAAAAAAAAGGATCAGTGCGGCCACCCCAGCCCACCCCATCACCCGCGCCGAGGGATCCGATGCCAAGGGATATACGAAACACGTCAGCACAAAGAGCACCGATGACCCGAAGTTCTTGAAAAAGTAAATCTCCTTGAAACGGGACAGACCGCTCAGTGTGGGCACAATCCTGTAGTTGTACCCAAGCCCAATGAGCTGAACGATCGCTCGCCACACCGTCAATCCCGGCCAAAACCAATGCGATGCCACGAACGATGCAGCCATCAGCGCAAAGCATCCGAACGTGAGCACTCGCTTGCGACGCGCCACCCGTTCGGTCCCCGGGATTTCGTTGCGCAGATCTTCATCGATGTCCGTGACACGATTGAGCAGGTTGATGAGAAACCAATCCAGAGCCACCCAGACCATCAGTTCGACATGGTACTTGCCCGTCATCAACCACCCAAAAACGACCATCGCCACCATCGCGATGAGCATGATGTGATACCGGATGATGATGGACACATCCGCCAACCAACTCGTGGTTGCCGTGGGTGAGGCAACGCCTCCAGACGAAGACAGCGAAGTCACGGCGCGGTTGTAGCACGCCCGCTTCGTCAGGAACACCGCCCAGATGCCAGCGGTTCAACGCCGTTCGTGGGTCCTCGAGGGGCTTTGCCCGATGCATTCCCCGAGATTGCCTCTTGCGACAGAGCCATGATAGTCGCATGTTCCGCGCCGCTGGCATTCCTGACTCGATGCGGCAATGCGTGCGATGACATCATCGTGATGCCGTCCCAGCTTCCCAAAACAGATGCAAGACCACGGTAAGAAACGACGGCGCGGGCTGGTGCTCGCCGCGCTGATGGCGACGATGATGCTCGCCGCGATGGATACGACCATCGTGTCGACCGCGATTCCCCAGATCGTGTCGGACCTCGGTGGCTTCGGCCTGTTTAGCTGGGTGTTTTCCATCTACCTGCTGGCGCAAACGGTAACGATTCCCATCTATGGCAAACTCTCGGATCTGTTTGGGCGTAAGCCCGTCCTGATCGGAAGCACCGTGGTCTTCCTCATCGGTTCCGCAACCTCGTCGCTTGCCTGGAATATGACGTCGCTGATCGTGTTCCGCGCCATACAAGGTCTCGGTGCCGGCGGCGCCATGGCCACCATCTCGACGTTGGCCGGCGACCTTTATTCCGTACGCGAACGGGCCGCGGTGCAAGGATGGCTGTCGAGCGTCTGGGGCATCGCCGCCATCACCGGACCTTTGCTCGGCGGTGCGTTGGCGGAATACGTATCCTGGCGATGGATTTTCTTGATCAACCTGCCTGTGGGGATCCTGGCGATCGCACTTATCCATTTGTTTTTACATGAGAAATTTGAAAAGGGGCACCCTCGCATCGACTATGCCGGCGCGATCCTCGTGCTCGCGGCCGCAAGCACCATCATGTTCGGATTGCTAGAAGGCGGACAAAGTTGGGCGTGGGTTTCGTGGCAAAGCCTTTCCATCTTCGCCCTCGCGGCATTGCTCGTGATCGCAACCGTATGGGTCGAAAGCCGAGCTTCCGCTCCCGTGATGCCAGGATGGTTATGGCGCATACCGGCCCTCGCCGGCTCCAACCTTGCCGGAGCAGGGATGGGACTGGTCATGATGGCCCCCAACTCGTACTTACCTACCTTCCTGCAATCCGTGCATGCCATGGGAGCCATCGGCGCGGGGTTCGTCCTTGGCTGCATGAGCATCGGTTGGCCCACCGCTTCGGCCCTTTCCGGACGCCTGTATATGCGCATCGGCTTCCGTGATTCGGCCGTGATCGGTGCCGGGCTCATGATCCTTGGCTCCGTGGCTTTTCTGCTCCTGCCCAAACCTCAGCCCATCTGGGCCGTCGCCCTCGACCAGGTCATCCTCGGCGCTGGCTTTGGCCTGATTTCCACCCCTCTTCTGGTCGGAAGCCAATCGGTGATCGGTTGGAACCAACGCGGTGTCGTCACCGGCGCCATCATGTTTTCTCGCAACTTGGGGCAAAGCCTGGGCGCGGCTCTGTTCGGCGCCGTATTCAATGCCGCCATCGCCAATCGCCTTCAAACCGCTTCCCACTCCCTCGATGAACCCATGCCGAGCAACGTCAATTCCGTGATCGACGTGCTGCACGATGCCAACACCCCCGAATCCGTGCGAGCCTGGCTGCGTGACTCCATCGGAATCGCAACCGACCACCTCTTCTGGGGGATGACCGCCCTGAGCGTATTCGTGCTGCTCGTGCTTTTCATCGCCCCACGACAATTCCCCGTGCATGCGGAGGAACAGGGAAAAAATTAATTAAAACAATATGTTACAGATAAGTCGTCGCAGGCTGGCGTATTGCCCGTCCCCTGTTGCGCACGGCTGTCGTCACGCCTGTTTCATCGTGGGCGTGGTGGGTTGGACCTGTTGCGCCCATCCACGAAGGGCCGCGACATAAGGGATGGTCAGCGCAAGAACATGCCACCAATAAGGCCCCTCTGCTCCCGCCGAAAGCACCAACAGCACAAGAAATAGTGTTGCGGCTAGCATACGAGGCCCCGCCACCGCCATCGACACGCTGCGGTTCTGACGGCGCGCCCTGACGACGAAAACGGTGATGATGGCCCCGATCACCAGCACCCCAAAGGTGGAAGCCTGTCCCAGATCCCCGCGCAAAAACCAGCGAAACAGGCCCCACCACGAAACCAGGATCAACGCATGCGTGGCGGCCATTGCCAACACCAATATCGCGACAGGACGCCACCTTTTCGAAAAGGACAACGCCACGCTCGCCCCCACGGCAAAATAGCCCCATCCCAACATACCGATGAGCGGCACCCCAAGATGACCGGGTTCCGACCAGGACCACAGCCCCGCGCGAACCGCCACGACTTCGACTAGCGAGGCGTCGAACGCGACGACCACACCGAGCAACGCATGGGACCACCATCGATTTCCAGGCCATAACGCTTGCACGAACGCGCGCCCGGATAGGATGACCAGCGGCCAGATCAGCGGTACCAAAAGCGGCATTCGATGCGCGTACACGCTCCACACATCCGCGTAACCATAGAAGCGGTAAAGCCACATACATGACTCTTCCGACAGCCAACCGGCCACGGCGAGCGCCACATAATTCGACACCAGCTCCCCGATGGGCTCCCTGCGCGCCATCCACACGAGCGTCAGGACAATGATTGCCACGCAGGCAACCTCGAAAACCAATTGAGGCATGCGCGAACGGCTCCGACGGGGAACTTAGAAAACCACGCCCAACGATAAACGGGAGATGAGATCGACCTTGGGCGAGAAAACCTGTCCAAATTGATGGATTTTAGCCGCTGAGGCCTCACTCATGCGAAGCGTCCTGTCGGTGTTGTCCACATTGGTATCCACGGTCAGCCCGATTCCCCAGGCAATGGTGAAAAAATCCCAACGATTATGCCCGCCGATCATGCCGCCCACACGAACCTCGGTATGCTCGATGTCGTTGGATTCATTTTCCATGAGCGTTCCCGTGTAGTCTGTTTTGTAGTGCATGGCGTTGATCTGCATCAACGGACGCAGCACATACCCGGAGAACGCTTTGCCATCGAGCCAGATGCCCAGTCCCGCTCCAATTCCGGCCCCGGATTGCTCGAAGGAATCGAAAATCATCGGCTGCGTGCCGAGCATCGGAACGGCCTCTACCGTCAACCAATCGAGCAGTAGGTATTCGATCTCGAGCGATGGGCGCCCACGCAAGATCCAGGATAGCGGGTCGAAACGCACCGAAAGCATGTCCTCGGGCGGAGGCTTGCGAGGCGGTGGAGGCGGGCCCTGATTGTACCCGCCAGGCTGTCCGTATCCGGGTTGTGGCTGACCATATCCGGGCTGACCATAGCCAGGCTGTGGCTGACCATATCCGGGCTGACCATAGCCAGGCTGGGGCTGCCCGTAGCCAGGAGGGGGAGGCTGACCATAGCCCGGTTGCGGTTGACCATAACCGGGTTGCGGCTGCCCATAGCCGGGAGGAGGAGGCTGGTATTGCGCAAATGCAACCGTTCCAGCGAATAACAAAGAACAACCCAGGCCCGCGGCCAATAAGCGCATCGAAAAGTCCATGACTGGAGCATAAATGGCCGAGAGCCTTTGCGCTAGTGTTGCCGCGTGATTGATCCTGCCGGCCCGCTTTGCGGGCTTCGTCCAAACAAGATCACCGATCCCCGTTTCCCGCTTTGTGTTCGTCTTTCGAACCCACGCACAACCGCTTTCGATCTGTCCGGGTTGCCCATCCCTTCTCAACCACGGTACACTAGATCGATTGTCCTGGCATGCCGATTGGCTCAGCGCCGGGACGCGGAGGTCCGATGCGCATCCCCTTCGGTTTTCGAATTGGCCTTGCGGGAGCGATCCCCATCGCCCTTATCGCGTTGTCGTTCGTGTCATGCAGCGCAAATTCTGAAAGCAACACCTTCAATCAAGGCGGCGGTGGAGGCGGTAACGAAGAAGGTGGCACCGCGACCGACGGAAGCGCCGCAAACAGCGGTGGACCCCTGTTCGAAGCTTCCACGGGCGATGGCCAGCTCGATGAGGAAAGTGCCTGCGTGGGACAATCCTTCCCGGGAAAGCTGGCTCCCCTCGACGTTTACATTCTGCTCGATGCTACCGGTTCGATGCAGGGCTCCAACAATTCTCCCGTGGTCTGGCCGAGTGTCGTGGCCGCCCTCAAAGACATCATCTCGGACCCGTTGTCGTCGGGTATCGGTGTGGGTCTGACCTACCTTCCCAACCAACCTCCACCAACTACCGTCATCCCCGGCTCGTGTAAGCCCGGCGGAGACTGCGGCGCCCTGGGATTATGTGAATTCATAGGAATCGCCTTTGCCTGCACCAGCGCCTGCACCAAAAACGAAGACTGCGGATTGTATGGCCCGTGTATGCCCTGGATGACGCCTAAAACGCCAAATGCAAGAGTCTGCAACGGTGCCCTCGTTCCCAAAGTCTCCTGCGATCCCCTGGATTATGGGCAACCCGTCGTCCCCATCGCGCCCTTGCCTGGCAACAAAGACGCTTTGGTCCAGGCCATCAACGACAAAGACCCCGATGGCGATGCCACGCCCACCCAGCCTTCCCTCGAAGGTACCCTCATCTACGCCAAACAATACGCCAAAGACAACCCAACTCACCTCGTCCACGTCTTGTTCGCCACCGATGGAGAACCCAACAACTGCACCTTCAACACCATCGACGGCGCTGCCGTGGCCGCCGCCACCGCTTTTTCCAATCCCCCTTCCGTTCCCACCTTCGTGCTCGGTATCGGTGACTTGAAGGACCTCAACGCGATCGCGAAAGCTGGCGGAACTGGCGACGCCTATCTCGCCAATGGCTCCACCGTCGCCTCACAACTCGTCACCGTCTTCAACGAAATCCGCGCCAGCGGCGCTTGCCAATTCCAGATCCCCGAGCCCGAGTCCGGCCAAACCCTCGACTTCGATCGCGTCAACGTCTACTACACACCCCTGGCTTCCTCCGAAAAAGTGCCCGTCAAATACGTGAATGACGCCGCCTCCTGCGATCCCAAAGAAGGCGGATGGTATTACGACGATCCTTCCAAAACGAATCCCACCAAAATCCTGCTTTGCCCCGCCACCTGTGAAGGCGTCAAACTCAGCGAAGAAGGCGTCGAAGTGCTGCTCGGTTGCAAAACAATCCTCAAGTAATAGGAGGGACCAAAAGCGCCGTCGCGGCATCCAACCGACTCCATGCATACCTCTGTCCAGGCCATCGTCTTTTTCCTTGTCGCTTTCCTTGTCGTGATGGGTTGGCACGCGTATCTGTGGAACCGGCTCTTGCGTGATACACAGCCTCCCCCGCGGTGGAAAGTGGCCGGAAAGATAGCCCTGCTGACCCTCGTCACCCTTTTTCTTTTCGCCATGATCGGTGGACGCTCCTGGCCTTTCGACTCCCTTCGACCCCTGTACGCCATCGGGTACGGTTGGCTCGGAACCTCTTTTTTGCTCGTCGTGATGCTCCTGCTCACCGATCTTGGAAAACTTTCCGCGCGGGGTGTTCGACGGCTCATGAAACGTGCTCCCACCAACCCGGAACGACGTCTCACTCTGGCTCGCATCCTTGCGGGAAGCGTTGCTTTCACCGGTTTTTCCAGCACGGCAAAAGGAGCTGCGTCCGCCTTGGGAACCATTCCCATCCGACGCATCCGTGTCTCCTTGCCACGTTTGTCTTCCTCGATGAACGGGACCCGTATCGTTCAGATTTCCGACTTGCATATCGGTCCGATTCTCAAACGCTCCTGGGTCGAAAGCGTCGTTGCCCAGGTGATGTCCCTCGAGCCGGACCTCATCGTGATCACTGGGGATCTGGTGGATGGTACGGTCGAAAACCTGCGTGATGACGTGGCACCGTTGGCAAAACTCAAAGCCAAAGCTGGCGTGTTCTTCGTCACGGGAAACCACGAGTATTACAGCGGCGCTCCGGCATGGGTCGAGCATGTCCAACAACTCGGGATCCGCGTGCTGCAAAATGAAAATGTGCCCATCGGAAAAGGGGATGACGCGTTTTATCTCGCCGGAGTCAACGACTTCGAATCCGCTCGACATAAGGTGGGACACGCCCATGACGTCGCGGCTTCCGTGCGAGGAATCCCTCCGAACCGCGAAATCCTGTTGTTGGCTCACCAACCTCGAAGCGTATGGGATGCAGCCAAACACGGTGTCGGATTGCAGCTTTCTGGTCACACCCATGGTGGACAGATTTTCCCCTGGACCTGTTTCGTAACCTTGCAACAACCCTTCGTATCCGGGCTGCATCAGGTGCAAAACACATGGCTGTATATCAGTCGTGGCACGGGCTTTTGGGGACCTCCCATGCGAATTGGCGCGCCCCCGGAGATCTCGCTCATCGAAATCTATCGCGCATGAACCGGGACTTCCCCCAGATGGTTGTGTCTCGCGTCAATGATGTAACTATTTGAAATATAACGATATATTTAGAATTTTCGCGGTGGATGCCCCCTCGATTCGAATCCCCCCTGTTGCGTTCAACCCACCATGCGAACTCCCGTGATCGACGCGCGATTCTTCCCGCTCGTCTTACTCGAATAAAGTTCTTCGTCCGCTCGACGGACGATCGAGAATTCGTCGTCGCTCGGTTGAGCCATGGTGGCTCCTACCGACACTGTCGTTCGCAATTCGATGCTGTGGTATGGCACGGCGGTGGCTTCGATCAACGCGCGAAACCTCTCGGCAGTTTGCGCCAATCCCACGGAATTCACATTCGATACGATGGCGATATATTCATCGCCTCCCCACCGACCCTTGACATCGAACGGACGTGACGTTTCGAGCAACGTTTTGGCCACCGCCTTGAGGACCATGTCCCCGGCTTCGTGGCCATGATGATCGTTGATGGTTTTCAGATCGTCGATGTCTAGCAACACCACACCAAACGGTATGCCTCCATGTTTGAGTTGGCTGCACATCGATCGCAGGGTGATGTCCACATAGCGACGATTGGCCAGGTTTGTGAGTGGATCGAGGAAAGACAACCGTTCGAGTTCACGAACACGCTGTGCCAAAGCCAGGCTTGCGGTGCCTTCGCGAAACACTTGTAGTGCGCCGATGACGTCCTGTTGCTGATTCAAAAGCGGTGCGAAACGAACGTGAACAGGGACTCGATGCCCATTTTTGTGTCGAATGAACAAATCCGCATCGTTCGTTCGACGATCTCGCAAGGCTTGTCCTAGCATGCATCCCGATTGACACGTGGGACGTCCACGATCATCGACATGAATCAGAATCCCCGCGCTGCATTTTTTCCCCAGCACTTCCTGCGCAGCAAACCCCGTCAACTCCTCTGCTCCATGATTCCAGTACGTGATTCGACGTTGGAGATCGAAGGCGCACACCGCTTCCGATAAGTTATCCAAAATGGCTTGCACTACGTTCGGATCGAGGAGGCTCTCCATGGGTCATGCTGTATCGTGCGTTTCAACGTTTGAACATGCACGAACCAGCGCCGTTCGTCGAGCCCAGGAGCGATGCAATTTGCATGTTCATCCTTTCGAAATCGCTCGTTGCTTGCGACACTATCCGTGGCACAAGCTTTGGCCGCGTCGCTGCTCACTCGCTTACGACACGTGCCTCATCGCCCTGGATGACAAGCGCTTGCGCGGCACCTCCCCCATAATAGGAAGCGAGTCCCACATCGATTCTCCACACGCGATCGTCGCAAGCCGATGTAATTCCACCTTTTTGGGGTGTGTGGCCGACGACCATGCGTTTGGCTTCCAGATGCTTCAACGCCGTCGCAAGCACCCGGCAATCCCGCGCATCCACATGGGCGGTCGAATACCGACGATTCCACGTGGGCGCATCTTCGCTGAGCATGAGGGCAGGAAGACGAGGGCGCTCGGCGCGCATCCAGGCTTTCACCTCTTCATTGATTCTTCCAAGCCCGTAACGGATATGTTTGGATAATATCCCGCCATGCACGAATAGCGTATCGTTGACCATCACGACGGTATTGTGACGAGCAAGGCGCAATGCATAGGGGCCTCCTGGTGCGAAAGCCAGCGCTCGAGCACGCTCCTGAGGTTTGAATGGCGCGGCGAATGCGGGATTGTCCGGCGATGTCACCGACTCGAAGGTCGTGAAGCCCGCTCGCGTCACATAACGCAAATCACCAGCCACATTCATCACCTCATGGTTCCCCTGCAGCCGAAGGACGAGCCCTCCAGCCGCCTTCGCTTCCTGCTCCAGACGATCCAACAAATCCAATATCGCGCGTTCGTCATCGCCTCGATCCAGGACGTCCCCCGTCTGCACCAATACGGTATTCCCTCCACTCCAGCTATCCTTGTCGCTCATCACCCCCGCAACCCGTAGCGCCTTTCGGGTTGCCGCGAGATCTCCGTGCAGATCACCGATTGCCACGATCCGTCCGGCTGCCACGAACCGATAGGATCTGTCCGTATCCGTGACGTCTGCCTCGGTGGAAACCGCGGGAGCTGCAGCCGAAGAGACGTATTTGGGTTCGGAAGGGGTGCGCTCACACCCGGCAACCAAGGGAACCAGGCCGAAAAAAACATAGCGAAACCAAAGCGCCATGGCCTGTCACGCTAGGAGCAACCGACGAACAGCGCAACGCTCCAGTCGAATTGATACGTTGCCGCACCAAACTGCGACCCTGCACTTCGCGTTCGGTTGGCCGAGTGTTGTTTTCGGTTCCCCAATTGCCGACATGCGCCCTTGTCACCGACGGCGAGCCATCAGTTACAAATGCAATCAATCAACTCTTTGCGCTCTTTGCAGGCCGTGGGGTACTTCGTACAGCAAGTCGCCTGACAAGACGAGACCCCTTGGCACTGCGATCGGCAATTAGAGTAGTCTTGGGCATCCGTGGCGTATTGGTAGTCGTAGTATTCCGTGGCGCACGGTGAGCTATTCGCGCACTGTTGACAATCGTAACTCATGCCTCCCCCCGCACAGGCGCTCGAGCACTGCGTTATACAGGAAGCGTTATCATATCCGCAAACGCAGTCCCAGTAGATCAACGCTGCATCGCACGCCTGTCTGTACGAACTACAGCATTGGTTGCGACACGATTGGTCACTGCAGTCATTTACGCAATTTGTGAACTGGCTAGCCTGTGGTGCTGAGAGCGCCTTGCTTCGAACGGTACCGCAAACAGATGTTTCGCACGCAAAGCATTCTGCGGTGGCGCTGCCACCAGCGCACGCACTCGCACAAGATGCGGAACAATCGATCGGCGCGGAGCCACCAGTGCCGCCGTATCCGCCTCCGCCGGTGCCGCCAGAGCCGCCGTATCCGCCACCGCCGGTGCCGCCAGACCCGCCAGAGCCGCCGTATCCGCCACCGCCGGTGCCGCCAGACCCGCCAGAGCCGCCGTATCCGCCACCTCCGGTGCCGCCAGACCCGCCAGAGCCGCCAAATCCGCCTCCTCCGGTGCCTGCTTCCGCCCCAGAGCCGCCAAATCCGCCTCCTCCGGTGCCGCCAGATCCCCCAGTTCCGCCGTAGTTGCCGCCTCCACTGCCTCCCGTGGAAGCCCCCCCCGAACCTCCCACATTCTGAGATCCTCCGCTCTCTCCCGTATCAGCCGAGGCATCGAGATCGGTCCCCGGTACGGGTTTGCGATCGAAAAGAGCTTCAGCAGACGACGAACATCCAAGCCCGTTCGCGGCCAACAAGACCCCGAAGCTTGCGAAAACCATCTTGGCGTTCATGTCAGAAGAGTACCTGACACATCGGCAGACGCAAGACCGAGTGATGATCCGCTGCAAGGAAAGATATGACGGTTGGCTTTACTTGGTCGCTTTTGCGCGAACTCGCTCTGCTTCTTCCGCAAGCACGTCGACGACGGTTTCGATGCTCAGGTCGCCGGTGTACTTGCGCCCATTGATGAATAGCGTGGGGGTGGCATCCACGCGATTGCGCACGCCTTCTTTCTTGGAAGCCGTCAGCTCGCGTCGCACGCCTTCATCGTTGAGCAAGTTGCGGAATTCTTCTTCGTCCATGCCGTATTCAGCAGCGCATTTCGGCATGTTGGCAGGATCGAAGCGATCAAAAATTCGATATAGATGGAGCAAGAAAGGCCATCCTTTCCCCAAGCGGCGCGCCGCAACCATCCCCATCCCTCCTTCCGTGGAGCCAGGATGGCTTCGGATGGGAAACTCCCGCACATATGCCTTGACCTTGCCTTTCAAAGCGCCTTCCGTAATCTCCTTGTGCAATTGCGGAACGAGCCTCGCGCAATAAGGACAACGCGCGCAAAGATAGAGCGAAAGAGTGACAGGTGCGTTCGCCTCTCCCGCCCGTTCCGCTCGTGAGTTGTCAATCGGTACGGCTCGCGCGCTCATCATGCTCGTCGCCCTCTGGCTGAGCGCTCGTTCGATCGTGCCCTTATCCTTTCCCGCTGCCGCCATGCGACAAACCTGATTCGCCAATCGAGTGGCCAGCGAACACTTGCCCTCCTTCAAACACTCCTGAATCGTGCCGTCGCAGCAATCATACAAATGCTGCTCGTTCAACAATGCCGTCGCCAGCGCCTTCTTTTCCCCGCTCAAACTGTCACAGGCAGGAGTTTGTGCCAAAGCCAATCGCGGAATCAACACCAGCGCGCTGAGCGCCATCATCAATAATAACCGGCTACCCATGACGTTTCCTCCACTTGCGAAGCCAACGCTCCACGCCAATCGCATCCCGATCGACCACGAGCACGTAGATAGACTGTACGAGCCAAACGGCGTCGCGCAACAACGTGACCCACGAAATAGGGTCGTCTTCCGCAGCCGCTTGCGATGCAAAACATCCGCAAGACATGTCGAGCCCCTGAACCAACGCCCAGGATAGCGCCACCATGAAGGAAAGCATCATCCCCATGATGAGCAGGCTCGCCGCACGAACCCGTATCCCCAACACCAGCATCACGCCCGTAAACGCTTCGATCCACGGCAGCACCAACGCAAATAGGTTCACCGACCAGAGCGGCAAGAACTGGTAGGTCGCCACATCGACGGCAAATACTTCGGGATGCAGGATTTTGTGCGCGCATGCCGCGAGAAAAACACCTCCAAGATATAGACGGACGACAAGGGAAATCCATGCATGACCGCGCCAAGCGAGCAGACGATTCATGGCGCCTCCTTTTCATTCTGCTCGGAATCCGCGCTTTGAGCATCGGGCAGCGCTTCGATCGGAGGAGCCGTCGTATCATCGAGGGGTGGTAGAGCCTCCGGCTTTGGCAAACTCGGGTTCAGCGAAGGTGCCCCTCCCTCCACGTAAAATACGTTTTTGATATTGGCGCCGGACAATAGCTTGGCCCACTCCTTGCCGGAATCCGGGTCGTCGCCATCCCCGTAGACGATCACTCGTTGCGCACGGCTCGCCGCCACTTGCTTCGCAACCGTCTTGACTTCTTCATCCACCGGTGGCCCCAACCAATCGAAGGGTTGGCTGCGAGCCCCCGACACGTGCCAGGCGTCGTACTCCTGCTTCGACCGCACATCGAGCAACAAGGACTTGCCATCGCTCATCCGCGCATCATCGCCTTTCATGACCTCCGGTTCGCCTACGGGCTCAGGACAAGGCACGAGAATGTCGTACTCTTCTTGCTGCACCCACCGGATTCCTTCCTCTCGCAACGCGTTTACTCCTACTGCCACCAGCGCCGACAGCGCCGTCACGATGACCGCGTCGCGAACAATCTCCCGCAAGACCCCACGCGTCGGTTTTTCAGGCATCGTATCGTTCAGTTCAGACACGACGAACCTCGTTTCACTGCTTCGTCTTGTTGCATCAAATCTCGAATCCGCGTCTCGTCTGTTTCTAGCTGAGCCGAAGACACCCCGTGAGGAAGGGGCTGCCTGTTTTCTGCAGGAATCAGACCGACCCCGAATCGATCCCCGTCCATCACCCAAACCCCATGCAAGAGCACGCGGTGGTCCTGGTACGCGTAGTTGGCCGCCGTGCTGTCACGATGGCTGAATTCGTAATCGAGCCCCACGCGGAATCCACTCCAGGAGGGGGACCACAACCCCGGTTTCACCCGAACGAGCATGTCGGAACGCGCCTCTCCCAGGGAGCCTGGGAAGTAACCTCGAGAACGGGGATAGCGGTCGTACGATAACGAGCCGTTCAGCCTGGCCTCGAAACCTTCGGGAAGTCGATATTGCGCCTGACCAAGCGCAGTGCCCCCTTGCGAATCATACGCTTCGTTGGCCGCATTGTTCCACCGAGCGGAAATGCCGGTCATGAGCCGCAAAGAATCGGCGAAGGGTAGCACGACCGCAAGGCCATGCTCCCCTTCGAATCGCGTACGACCCGATTCCCGATACGTGCGGTGACCCGCGCCCCCAAAAGCGAAAAACAAATCCGTGACTTCCAATTCATAATCGAAACGATGGCCTTCGGAATACCATAAGGGCCCCTGCTCGTACCGATCGGACCCCGCAATCTGCACGGCGTCGAAACCGTAGGCGAGCAGCAATCGGGGCATGCGGTCACCGAAGAGAATGCCCGCGCGAAACGAGGGTTGGCGATAGCTAAGGGCGCGAACCGTGGCGGAAAATAGCTCCAGCGTTCGAATCTGACCTTCCCACACCGGTCGCACCGCCCGCGAGGCCGGAATCACCACACGAAGGCGCGCATCGAGCTGCAGCAGGGGTGATTGCGAGTCGATGCCCACGTCCGCGGGGTCCACCGGCGAGCCCGCAAGCCCGTTGGAAGTCCAACCACCCGCCAGGTCGATTCGCCAGGAAATCACGGGCATCCGTCCCGGATCGAAACGAGCCGTCAGCGCTTGCAGCAACGAGAAATCTTCTTCGTAATATCGGCTCGCTTGACGCGCTTGTTCGAGATAATCGTTCACCGAAGCGGCGTCTCGATGTTGCGAGGCGATCGTCGCGCGCAGCAAGGCCACGCGGGCCGCCTCGAAATCAGGCGTGTCGCAGCCAGGCTCATCCAATATCTCCTGGGCAAGATCGAAGTTGGCTTGTTGGACGTGGATCCACACTTGTAGGGCGCGAGAGGCGCAGGCGGGTGGATGGCTTTCCTCGAAGTCACGGAGGGTTTTCAGCGCCCAAAACGCGTTGCCATCCTGGTAATACGCCAGAGCCAGCGCATGATGAATCCGCTCGTGATTCCGATGAGCGTCGCGCCCTGCCTTGAGTTCTCGGATCGCGCCCTTCGAATCCCCTTTGGCTTGAAGTTGTGCCGCACGGTCGAGCACTTGCCGGGGCGTGTCAGACGGCTGCTGGGCTCTCGCCCCCTGCAGACCCACCAACCATGCCAGTATTCCAGCCAGAACGCGTAATCTCATTCCGGATCCTTGCAGCAACGGAACCCACGCGCGGAAGGGCCCCAGGTTCCATCGTGATCACATCGGTGCAACTCCTCGGAATCCGAGCAATTATAGGCACCACCACGAAAATGCTCCTGCCCGTCGTCGGTGTCCGTCAACTCCCATACATTGCCGTTGATGTCATAAACGCCCCAAGGACTCCTGCAATCGGGGAATGCGCCGGTAACGTCCACGTGGAACATCGCGCCACAGGGCCCCCCGCCCTCCGAAGAGGCCTGGCTGAAACAATGAGGGTAAGGGCAGACGTTCAACCCGGCACACGTTCCCGTGCCACAATAGCAATAGGTGTCGATACCGTTGCAGATGGCCGGGTCGTACGTATTGCCATAGCCATACACCGTGCCCAAAGGCCCGGAACATCCAACGACCCATTCGTCGAGACGGCAAAGCCGCTTGCCGGCGTTTTGGCAGCCGGTACGAGCGGCAGCAAGGTCCGCCCATTGCCAGGGCTGCACGCCCGGACGACTGGTGGCGATCATGAGCATACCTTGGGCTACAGCCGTGGCGTCGATATGCGAGGCTTCATAAATATCCATGCATAAATCGTGTTTTCCGTGCTGAATTCGAACCATGTCCTCGGGACACCCTTCCGAAGACACCTCGATGAGCGAGTCGACCGGCGCATCGGTGGATGCTTCGGTTCCCGATTCTTGCGTGTCGGCCGAAACGTCTTGGACGACGTCGGAAACGACATCTTGCTGCACGTCGGACGGCACGACGTCGGGGTCTAGGCAGCCAACCTCGGAGTCCGTGGCCGAGTCCGGGGGGGCGTCTACCGATGTGTCTGCCGATGCGTCTACCGATGCATCGGTTCCAGCATCGATTTCCGCCGAGGGTACGAGGCAACATCGGAAGCCTCGTGCGGTGGGTTCCCAATCGCCCGGGATGTAGTCGCAGCGATGAAGAGTTTGGGAGTCTTTGCAGTTATACGCTCCCCCACGAATGGTCCTGTCTGAGCCGTGCAGTGTGTGCTCCCACAAATTGCCATTGATATCGTAGACCCCCCAATCACTGTGGCAGCGCGAAAGCGATCCGGTGGGCAACAAATGAAAGCCGCTGAGCCCATAGGTATCGATGCCGTTGCAGGTTTCCGGTTCGTACGTGTTTCCGTAGCCGTACACGGTTTTGGCGCGTCCTTCGCACGCGACCTGCCACTGTTGTGGGGTGCATAAATCCTTACCGGCGTTGAGGCAGGCAAGCCGAGCGGTTTCATTGCCGTTGGGACCGAAAAGCTGCCAAGGCATCACCGCGGCCCGTGACGTGGCCTTGTCGCTCTGCATCCCTTCCGATGTCGATGTGGCGTCAGGCCGGGAAGCTTCGAAACGGTCGATGCAAAACGCTTCCGCGATGTTGACCATATCCGCCGGGCATTCGATGGGCTGAGTCGACTTGGGCTGACAACGATAATCGATGCACCCCATACCCGCCCCACAGTCCGAGTCGATGACACATTGAAATCCACACGTGCCATCGGCAAGACATACCTTCGGAACCTGGCAGTCCACGTTGGAATAGCAATGCTCGGTGACCAGGCAGCCACCGTGGAGCATGGAAGCGAAAAAAAGGACGCAGATTGCTCCGAACGTGAAGTACGCGGGGCCACGGGGCCAAGGTGAACTCCGATTGTGCATGGGGATCTCCGCAAGGCTCGCGTTTAAGCAATTCTTGGGCCTTTCACGACGAGTCTGCGACCTAACCCAATCACCGAAGTCCCGCAGCCGCAAGATGCCGTCGCCGAAAATATCCTTTTTTCCGAGAGCAAGCATGCCCTTCCGATCGAGCCGTCCTCCGAAGGACACCCCCATCACCGACTCGATGCCTCAGAACGATCCCGCGCTTGCCGTTCACCGCCCCACACCCTAAAGTTTCGAGGGACCGCCCCACTTCTGCCCATGAAACCACCTGTCGACGCCCTGTACCCGCTCATCCTCGATAACATCGGAGAAGGCGTGTTTTCCGTCGACGAAGACTTCCATATCACGTCGTTCAATACCGAAGCTGAGAGAATCACGGGGATTTCCAGGGATCAGGCCATCGGTCGCAAGTGCTATGAGGTATTTCGAGCGAGCATCTGCCAGACAGGATGCGCGCTTGCGGAAACGGTTCGCTCGGGCAAACCGATTCGAAACGTGCGCATCGACGTGCTCGACGCGAATATGGACGTGGTTCCGATTTGCGTGTCCACCGCGGTGCTGCGCGATGAACAGGGAAGGCTCCTGGGTGGGGTTGAGATTTTTCGGGATATCTCCGATGTGGAAGCGCTTCGCAGTGAGGTGACGGGACAGAAAGGATTCCGGGACATCATTGGAACGAGCGTGCCGATGCGACGTATTTTCGCGATGCTTCCCGATGTTGCCGCATCCGATGCTCCGGTGTTGGTGACCGGAGCGAGTGGAACTGGAAAAGAACTGGTGGCAAGGGCGATCCACGACTTGTCGCGTCGCCACAAAGGCCCTTTCAACCAGATCAATTGCGGGGCGTTGCCCGATACGTTGCTCGAGTCCGAGCTATTTGGTTACGAGAAAGGGGCCTTCACGGACGCACGAAAAAGCAAACCCGGGCGATTCGTGCTTGCGGACGGGGGAACGCTATTTCTCGATGAGGTAGGGGAGCTGTCCGCGGCATTCCAAGTCAAATTATTGCGCGCTTTGCAGGAAGGGGAGGTGCAGCCCTTAGGGTCGACACGCACGATACGGGTGGACGTGCGGGTGGTAGCGGCCACCAATCGGGACCTGGCTCGGGCCGTAGGGGAGCGCACCTTTCGAGAAGATCTATTTTATCGGCTGCGTGTAATTCCTATTGAAATTCCACCGCTTGCAGCTCGACCAAAGGATATCCCTCTGCTCGTGGACCATTTCGTGAAAGAGACGGCACGTCGCACCGGCAAACGGATCGAGGGGGTGACCGCTCCAGCCTTGCAGGCGCTTTGCCGTTACGACTATCCCGGCAATGTGCGGGAGTTGAAAAATATCGTCGAGCGCGCGTTCGTGTTTTGTCGGGAACCGCGAATCGACTTATCTCATTTGCCCGAAGAGGTGTTGGTGCGCGAGACGCGGGAGTCGGTTCCACCCTCGGATGAGGTTGGGCTGGAGGAAAGTCCGACGACCCAAGAGGTGGAGACACTGCGAAAAGCGTTGGAAAAGCACCGTTGGAATCGAACGGCTACCGCCAAAGCTCTGGGAATTGGGCGCAATACCTTGTGGCGGAAGATGACCAAATACGGCTTGCTCGAGGTGGCGGATACCGTTCCAGAGCCATGAGACACTCTGTCCTTCGATGAGACGTTTTGTTCCGTCATGCGCCCCTGCGTTTGAACCGTTGGTTTTTGCTTTGCAGCGAAGAATAGAGTCATCGCGCTGGCACGAAGGTCGCTTTGTGGCGGCATGATGCGAGTGGCGCTCCCGTTGTTTGGCGAAGACATCTCTCCCCGATTCTGTTTTGCCAGGGAAATGATCGTCATCGAAAGGCATGGACAGCAGGAGGTCTCGCGTCGGCGGGTTCAGCTCGACGACGCATCCTGGCCGGAGCGCTTTTCCGTGCTCGAGGAGCATCGGATCGACGTTTTGTTGTGCGGAGGATTTCCCCGGCGTTATCTGCCTTATGCGAGTCGGGCGGGAGTACGGGTCATCGTGGGTCTGGCGGGCCGTGTGGAGCAGGTGGCGGAAGCGTTCTTTGCGGGAAGGATAGAAGACTGGATCGTGGGCCCATGTCACGGGCAACGCGAGCAGGAAGACATGGACCACAACGATACCGACGTTGTGGCGAGGAAGGAAAATATGATTGAAAAACAAGTGGTTATGGTAGCTGTGGACGGCCAGGGCGGATTGGATGCCATGGTCAGCGCTCATTTTGGTCATTGCGCGGGATTCGTCTTGGCGGAAGTGGAGCGAGGCGTCATTCGCGCTTCGCGCGAGGTGCAAAACCCGCATGCGCAAAACCATCAGCCCGGGATGCTTCCCCGATTCGTGCAAGAGCTTGGGGCAAACGTTTTGTTGGCGGGAGGTATGGGTCAGAAGGCGCAAACGATGTTGACTCGTTCCGGCATCGAGGTAGCGACTGGTGCGACCGGCCGTGCGCGCCATGCCATCGAAGCGTTTTTGCGGGGAGACTTGCGTGGATTTGCGCCTTGTGGTGAGCATGACCATCGGGCTTCCTGTGGGCACCATAAGGACTAACGCCACGGTCGTGGTTTGGCATTGGAGGGATTGATGCAACCGGGTAATCCATCGGAAGGCGCTAGTATCCGAGCCGTACAAAATCATGTAAGCTCGACAGCCGAGTCGGAACGGACCGAGGGTGCATCGATCTCGTCGGTGTGGAGAGGCACCATCCTCGACAGCATTGCCGATGGGGTATTCACCGTCGATGAGGCTTGGCGCATCACGAGTTTCAACCGCGCCGCCGAAACCATCACCGGTTATAGCCGTCAGCAGGTCATGGGGCGGCCGTGTTACGAAATATTTCAGACAAGCCTTTGCCAATCGAATTGCGCTTTGAAAAAAACCATGGACACGGGGTTGCCGGTCATCAACGTGGCGGTGGAGGCCCGGGGCAAAGGGGGAGAAGCGCTGTTTTTGTCGGTAAGCACGGCGATACTGCAGGCGCCGGACGGGCGACGGGTCGGTGGCGTGGAAACGTTTCGAGACTTGTCGTCGATAGGCGTTGCCTCGCGGTTTTCTTTGGAGCAGAGCGTGTTGGAGGGCTTGGTGGGACGGCATCCGGCAATGCAAGGCTTGGCGGACCGTTTGCCGGATGTGGCGGGTAGCGATGCCCCGGTGCTGGTGGAAGGCCCCGAAGGAAGTGGAAAAACGCTCCTGACGCGCTCGCTTCATGAGTTGTCGTCACGTCGGTTGCGCCCTTGTGTTCGGGTTTGTTGCTCCGCGTTACCTGAGTCGTTGTTGGCCTTCGAGCTTTTCGGTGGACGCGACCACTACGGTCGGGAGGCGGTAGGCCGGGTTCGGCTCGCGGCAGGTGGCAGCCTGGTGCTCGACGAGGTGTCGGCTCTGTCGCCCGGATTGCAACGACAAATCTTGAGGCTCGTGCGGGATCAGGTTTTCGAACCGCAGGCGGGGGCGGTTCGGCGTGCCGATGTTCGGGTACTGGCCTGTTCGAGAACGAGTCTCGAGCCACGGGTGGCCTCCGGATCCTTTCTTCCTGAACTATTCGAACACCTGCGGGTCGTGCGGATGACGATGCCATCGCTGATGGAACGTCGTGAAGACATTCCCCGACTGGCCGACCATTTTCTGCGTGTGCTGCGCCGTCGGACGGGAAAAGCCATTCGTGGCGTGAGTGAGGAGGCGATGTCGTTGTTGATGTCCCAGGAGTACCCCGCGAACGTTCGTGACCTGGAAAACGCGATCGAGCATGCATTCATGGTCTGTCACGGTGAGGTGATCGAACCTCATCATTGGCCGGACTCGATGCTGCGAAAGGCCGAATCCTATCGGTTGCGCGAGCCGGTCGGTTTTTCCAATCCAAGGCAAGCGGCCGAGGCAGAAGTGATTCGTCAGGTTCTCGAACGACACCGTGGAAATCGTCTTGCCGCTGCCCGCGAACTTGCCATGCACCGCACGACCTTGTGGCGAAAGCTCAAACAATACGGCATGGCATCGGACTGAAGCGGGTTCCGTTCCACTACGCGTGTGGAATTATGCGAGCGTTCGATACGCAATTGGACTACGTTTCCTCCGATGCAATCCACCGCGCTTGCACCAGGTCTGCTGTTGGCCGCTCCACCCCTTGGAGATCCCAACTTTTCTAAAACCGTGGTTCTGCTCGCCATGCATTCCCAGGAAGGCTCACTTGGCTGGGTGATCAACGGCACGAAGGTTGCGCCCGTGGGCTCTTTGCTGAAAAAAGCAGGACTCGTTCCCGAGGGGATCGAGTTGCCAGAAACACCCTCCTATGATCGTCATGCGCGCGTCGGAGGTCCCGTATCCCCGCTGAGCGTCTGGGCGCTGTATCGACGGGACGATCGTTTAGACCACCCCGAGCAGATCGTTTTGGACAACGAGTGGGCTGGGACGGGAAATCGCACGGTGGTTGAGGCGATTGCGAGGGGAGAAGGCCCCCGCGAGTTCCGTCTGGTCCTTGGATATGCCGGATGGGCCCCTCAACAGCTCGATGAGGAAATCCGCGCGGGAGCTTGGCTGCCCGTGGCGTTCAACGCGCAAATCGTATTTGGCCAAGACGATGACGCCTTGTGGGAGCGTGCATACGCGAAAATGGTAGGCATTTCACCGCTCGCTTTCACGGCTATGCGTCCTGGGCGCGCATGAAAATGAACGAAGGCCACGGACCTGAACGTCGCACAGACCTTGTGAAGATCGTCGAGGTCGGCTAGGAGCGAGCCCGGCTTCGTTATGCTTTTGCCGATCAATCCCGAACACCCTGAGCCTCGCAAAGTCCGACGCGCCGTCGATGCCTTGGAGCGAGGGGAGGTCATCGCATACCCGACGGATACGGTTTACGGCATTGGCTGTGATCTATTCAACAAGAAGGCGATCGATCACATCTATCAAATCAGACACCTGCCCAAAACGCAGAAGCTTACGTTCATTTGCCCCGACTTGAGCGATATCGCCCATTACGCCATCGTGGACAATCGTCAGTATCGGCTGCTGCGTCGCGTATTGCCTGGACCGTATACGTTCATTTTGGAAGCGACACGGGAGGTGCCGAAGATCGTGCAGTCCAAGCGAAAAACCGTGGGAATTCGGGTACCCAACCACCCCGTGGTGCAAGCGTTGGTGAGTGAGCTTGGTCGTCCGATCATTACCAGTTCCGCCGTGATGCCCGGTGGGGAACCCTTCATCGATCCGGAAGAGATCGATGATGCATTTCAAGGTCTTGCGATGGTATTGGATGGGGGGGCCGGGGGACTCGAGGCAACGACCGTGGTGGATTTGACCTCGGGAGAGATCGAGATCGTGCGTGAAGGGGTTGGTTCCATCGAGGAATTGTACGGCTAACCCGTTTCATGGCCGGAGGCTCGGCGGTTCGATCCGGCGGGGTGTCGACTTGCCCGAATTGACAGCCCGTGCAGACCGCGGCGTTGCGATGAGTGGCATCGACAGAACAGAAAGCATTGCTTAGGATGGGTGGATGGTGCTGATGAATCGAGCCAACAGGACGAAACGATGGGTCGTTTTGGGGCTGGGTTGGATGGTGTCGATGGTGGTATCGACCCAGGTTCAAGCGCAAGTTCGGCAGCCTGGAGCGCACGTTCGATATCGTGTGGAGGTGGAGCCTCAGCTTGCGCTTTCCTGGGCTGGTCTTCCCGGAAAAGCCGCGGGCATTGGCCCAGGGGTTCGTGTGACAGTACCGGTTTTGCAAGATGGCCCCCTGGCGAAACTCAACAACTCGCTTGCGCTGGGGGCGGGGGCGAATTGGGGCCTGTTTCAGGAATCCTGCGGAACATATTTTTGGCAGGGGCCCATGGTGCAGCCGGGGGATCCTGCCTACTCCACCTACGTCAGGAATTGTTCCGCCCATCAATTTACTATCCCATTGATTTTACAATGGAATTTTTTCTTGACGCCGGTGCTCAGCGTATTTGCGGAGCCAGGAATGGCCTTGGTTCATCAACGGCGCTCGGGAACGGGTTGGTGTGATGGGCAGCCTTGTTCCACGAAAGACGATGCGACGACGTTGCCTTTTGTCATGTGGGTGGGGGGGCGTCTTGCGATGAGCGAGCGATTGGCGCTTACGATTCGTCTGGGTTCGCCTTATGTATCCACTGGCTTGTCGCTGTTGTTTTGAAGCCTGCTACACTTGATCCGCTCATGTCAGCTCTCTTCGTCATCGTAGCGATTCTTGGTTTGGGTTTGCTCATGGTCATCCATGAGGGGGGGCATTACCTGGTGGCTCGCTACTTCGGCATGCGAGTTACGCGATTTTCCATTGGTTTTGGGCCGGCCATTTACAAAAAGACCCCGAAAGGCAGCCCCACCACCTATCAAATTGCCATCATCCCATTTCTTGCCTACGTGCAGATCGCGGGCATGAATCCTTTCGAGGAGACGGATCCCAAGGATAAAGGGTCGTATGCGAACGCGCCGTTGCATGCTCGGATCGCCACGATTTTTGCCGGCTCCCTTGCCAATTACCTGGCGGCATCCCTGCTATTTTTCATTGCATTTACGGTGGGGGGCAAAGGTCAGCTCACGACGGTGGTCGAGGTGGTTCCCGAGGGGGCGGCGGCTTCTGCTTCGATGCAGACGGGCGATAAGATCGTGGAGATCGATGGTGAGCCGATCGAGCAATGGGAGCAGATTCGCACGCTGGTAGCGGGTCGAGCCGGGAAAAAAACGCCCATCGTTGTCGAGCGGCAAGGTCAGCGACACACCCTGGATGTGACGCCAGAGGCGGCGGGCGAGCAAGGGGAAGGACGGATCGGTGTGCGGGCAACGATCGAGATCGTGCCGATTTCCCTTGGGCAAGCCGCGATGCTTTCCATCAAGCAGCCTCCGCGAATCGTCTATGAACTCGTGGTTGGGCTCGGGCAGATGATCATGCGAAAGGTCAAACCCGAGTTGTCCGGGCCCGTGGGCATCGTCAGCGAAATGGCGAAAGCGGTGAAGCGAGGCTTTGCCGATTACGTGGGATTGCTGGGAGCGCTGTCGGCGTACTTGGCGGGGTTCAATCTGCTTCCCATTCCGGCTCTCGACGGGGGACGGCTGATGTTTCTCGGTTATGAAGCGGCCACACGAAAGCGTCCCAACGCGCGAATCGAGGCGCATATTCACGCCGTAGGGCTGATTTTGTTGCTCACGCTGGTGGCTGCGGTCACGCTCTTCAGCGATGTGGCCCGGTTTGGGGAGTAAGGGTGAACGCCATTGCCCTTGGTGGCCCGGCGCTTCATAGCGGAACCACTTCGGCCGTCGTATTGACGCATCGACCAGGCCTTCTGGCGCTGCGGCAGCGAGACGTCGAGATTCCGTTTCGGAGCTTACGCGTCGATCGAGCGGACTATGGGGTTACCGTGCGTGGGCAAAGCCTCCGGGTGGACCTGGTCGAGCATCTTTTTGCCGCGATCGCTGGGTTGGCCATTGTCTCGGATCTGCGGGTCGACGTGTATGGTTCGGAGATACCGCTGTTGGATGGGGGAGCCCTGCGCTTTTCGCGCGCCTTGCGACAGCTTGGTTTTGCCTCTGGCGAACCCATCGTGACCGTGGCACGAGCTGCCACCTTCCGATGGGGCGAGTCCGTGTATCGATTCAGTCCGTTTCCAACGGTGCGTATCGTGGTGAACGTGCAATTCGACCATGCGCTGATTCAAGGCCAACGAGCCTGTTGGCAGGGAGACCCACAAGATTTTTTGGAACGAATCGCCCCGGCAAGAACGTTCGGATTTCGTCGGGATGCCGAGCAACTTCAAGCGGTGGGACGGGCGCGAGCCGTGGACCTTCGTTCGGTCGTGGTCTTGGATGAAAATGGGACGTGCCTTTCGGACCCACCGCCGTCCCCTGATGAATGCGTTAGGCATAAGCTATTGGATTTATTGGGAGATCTTATGCTCTGGGGAGGGGTTCCCACGGGGCACGTGGAGGTTACCCGACCGGGGCATCGCGCTACCCATTCGGTGATGGGTGAGGCTTGGGCTCGTGGAGTCGTTGTGGACGCGCGCTAAGCCATGGTTTTGGGCCTATCTTCCCTGAACGAGGAGAGCATGGTTACAATGGCTGCCCAACTTCGTGTCGTTCGCGACCATCATCGGGTCTTCGATCGGCTAACGTCCGTGTATCAAGGCTCGTGAGACAGCCCCCTGACCCTGCAAGGACCTATCATGACCTATCCTTTTCATATTTCTGATGATGTGGCGGGTATGCGAAAAGCGATCGAGAACCACCTGAAGTGTACGCTCGCGAGGGATGCGCGGACCGCAACGCGTCAGGACTGGTATCTTGCGACGGCCCATGCCGTGCGTGACCGCATCATGGAGCGATACATCGTCACGATGCAGACGCATGCGAATGCGAATACTCGTCGTGTGTACTACTTATCCCTCGAGTACTTGATGGGGCGGATGCTGCACAACAATCTGTACAACACGGGATTGTTCGAGACTGCGCGAAAGGCGCTTGCGGAGCTTGGTCTTGCCATGCCTGAGATCGACGAGGAGGAGCCTGACATGGGGTTGGGCAACGGCGGTCTGGGGCGGCTTGCGGCGTGTTTTTTGGACTCCTTGGCCACGCTTGACCTTCCCGCGGTGGGCTATGGAATTTTTTATGAGTTCGGGTTGTTTCGCCAGCGCTTCGTCAACGGTCATCAGACCGAGTATCCGGACTCCTGGCTGCAAGTTCCCAGTCCCTGGTTCGTGATGCGGCCGGAATACGCCATCGAGGTGAAACTATACGGCCATGTGGAGCATACGGTCGACGATCGAGGGGACTTTACCATCCGGTGGGTAGGTACACGAACGGTGTTGGGTATCCCCCATGACCTTCCAATTTGTGGCTATGGAGCCCGTACCGTCAATTTCCTCCGATTGTGGGAGTCTCGCGCCTCCGAGGAATTCGACCTCACCATCTTCAATGAAGGCGGATACGTCGAAGCCGTGCGCGAAAAAGCCGTCGGTGAGACGTTTACCAAAGTCCTGTATCCGAATGACAAATCCGAATCAGGGAAGGAACTCCGTCTCGTGCAGCAATACTTCATCGTTGCCTGTTCGCTACGAGACATCGTTCGACGATATTTTCGCGAAAACGAGGGCTGGGATCAGTTTGCGGACAAGGTTGCGATCCAACTCAACGATACCCATCCGGCGATTGCGGTGCCTGAGTTGATGCGGATTTTGGTCGATGAGGAGCGGATGGGCTGGCAACAGGCGTGGGGCATTTGTCAGCGCGTGTTTTCCTATACCAATCACACGCTGTTGCCGGAAGCGCTCGAACGATGGAGCGTGCCGTTGATGGCCAAGGTATTGCCACGACATCTGCAGATCATTTACGAAATCAATCGAAGATTTTTGGAGGAAGTGGAAGCCAAGTGGCCGGGCGATGGGGGCAAGCGAATGGCCTTGTCTCTCATCGAGGAAGGAGAGCCAAAACACATTCGTATGGCGTACTTGTCGGTCATCGCCAGCCATACGATCAACGGTGTCGCCGCGCTGCATACGCAGCTTCTTCGCGAGCGTCTGTTTTCGAATTTCTCCGAAATGTATCCCGAGCGATTCCAAAACAAAACCAATGGCATCACGCCTCGAAGATGGCTCAAGCAATGTAACCCCCGTCTATCCAAACTCATCGATGACACCCTTGGGCATGATGCCTGGCCGGTCGATCTCGATCGGCTTCGCCCCCTGCAAGACCACGCCAACGATCCCGAATTTCAGAAAGCCTTCATGGCGGTCAAACACGCCAATAAAATTGATTTAACCGAGGAAATCAAGGCTTCTTGCGGCCTTGTGGTCGACCCCAATGCCATCTTCGACGTGCAAGTCAAGCGGTTGCATGAATACAAACGTCAGCACCTGAATCTGCTTTATATCCTGACCCTGTACCGTCGGTTGCTGCACGATCCGGATCTTCCGATCAACAAACGCGTTTTCATCTTCGGCGCGAAGGCGGCGCCCGGCTATGATCTTGCCAAACGGATCATCCGGGCCATCAACGCCGTAGCCGCCAAAATCAACGACGATCCGCGCATTCAAGACAAGATCAAGATCGCTTTTCTTCCCAATTATTCGGTGAGCCTTGCGGAGAAAATCATTCCCGCCACCGATGTGTCTCAGCAGATTTCTACGGCAGGCAAGGAGGCTTCCGGCACAGGCAACATGAAACTCGCTCTCAACGGGGCCGTGACGATCGGCACGCTCGATGGAGCCAACGTGGAAATCCTCGAAGAAGTCGGCAGCGATAACATTTTCATTTTTGGCAATACCGTGCAGCAGATCGATGAGCTTCGACGTTCTGGCTACGATGCGCGGCTGATTTATCAACGCAACCCGGAGTTGAAAGCGGTGCTCGACTGGCTGCATTCCGATGTATTTGCGCCGGCGGGGGAGTTGTCGCCGGTGGTCGATAGCATCCTCGTGCATGGCGACCCATTTTTCGTGGCCGCGGATTATGAAGCCTATTGTCAAACGCAGGATGAGGTGGACAAGGCGTATCGAGACAAGGCGCGATGGGCGCGCATGGCCATCACCAATACCGCACGCGTAGGCAAGTTCTCCAGCGATCGCACCATTCGTGAGTATGCCCGTGACATCTGGAACCTCGAACCGGTCTTTCCGCCTGAACAACCCCTGGTGAAAGCTGCGCAATAAACAAAAAATGTCGAATCCCAGGCCCGCGCCGCACTCGCCTGGCGAACCATAAACCATACCTTCAACGGAAAACAGCCTCGTCTCCGAGATTGCCGCTCGATACCGCGACACGAGCCGTGCCGATTTTGCACCACGCTATCGATCGATCAGAGCCGCTTTTCGCCGCCAATCGGTTCGAACCCTTTGTGCCCATACCATGGTGACCATGAAAGCGTTTGCTCGTAGTCGAAGAAGGCGCCGTTCCAACGAGTCAAAATGGGTAATTCGGGACACACCCCGCCCAACTCGCGCTGCTGTAATGAATGGACATACCCGGATCCACGTTTTCGAAGTTGAAGTGACAACTCGCTGCCGTGGGTGAAACCACGATCGGTGTCGTGCTCACGATGTTTTTGTGACAACTGTTGGGAATCGGCACGCCGTGAGCCTGCAAAAAATCATTTCCGTAGATCGCAAGGCCTCGGGCCGCGATGTAAAAGGCGTTCATCGCACGATTGACGGAATTGCCTTTGATCAACCCGCTGGTCGTACCATTTTGCAGTGTGCCGTAAGGAGTTTCCGGGTACCAGGACTCGGAGCCGATGTAAAACGCGGAGCCGCAGGCGCGAAGAGGCCCGCAATCCACCGCGTTGCCGGAAATGTCGACGTCCTCATAACAGCCGGATGTCGTCGGCCATTTCTGGATCATGATCGCGGCGAAAGCGCCCCCCGCCGGATCGGATGTGTGATGGACCTGGTTATACCGAATCTTACATTTTTTACAGCCACCGAAAATAAGGTCGATATCCGTGTTATCGATGAACGTGTTGTGCTCATACACGCCTTTTTCGGAGTCATGGACCGTGAGACCATCGGACCACATATTTTTCGTGGTATGCAATCCGTTGAACGCGAAGGTGTTATGAGAAATGGTCACGTTCACGGCCGGTGCGATGACTTGAAGGCCCGTTCCGCAAAGCGCATACATCGAGACGCTATGGGTCATGCGACAGTTCGAACATTGTAGCGTCGCGTTGTAGCCATACGCGTTGTCCGTCAGTGCCGAACACATCTGATGGGCATGGGTCCCCGAGCGTCCTTGTCGGTTACCATGCAGCACGATGTGGTCGATGGTGACTGCCCCTGTGGCAAGAAACATCCCCAAGCGCGTGTCAAAAGCAGGCAACGCGAAGAGTTCCGCGCAACCGTGGGTCGGTTCGGTAGAACAGGACGCCGTGCCTATTCGTCCGGTCGTTGATAGACCGATTTCTCTGTCCAGATGCAGTTGAGCCGCCAACGAGTAACGTCCGGGATCGAGCACCAACGTCATGCCGTCCGGAGTCCTGTCGATACACATCTGCAGGATCGAGGAAGCATCCGTAGACGTGTCCCGCAACGGCGCAAGCTCCGGACAAGTCGCCTGATTACCTACGATCCAAGGGGGCGCATCCGGTGGCGTATCCTGCTCCGCATCCACGGTCGTGTCGAGGAGCGAGTCTTCGGACGGACTGTCTGATGCCGCGTGGTCCTGAGCCGTATCGGGAACGGTGTCCACGCTCGTGTCGCCAGTCGCATCGACCGCTGCATCGACAGCGGGGCTCGCGTCGGCGGAGTCGGAACTGGAATCCACGAAAGAGCCATCCGACGAGTTCGCATAGTTGTTGGTGGAATCCGCTTCCGAAGAAGAGCACCCCGCGCAAGCGACCATCCATCCGATGAGCCATTTCGATACGACAGCGCGCATACAAAGGAGGTAACGGCGAGCGGGAGTCTCGGCAAGCGTCGAATGCACTTCGAGCGAATTGGTTTTCGACACCCTCGCTCGTTCGCGGCTCCTGGTGTAGGTTGCGCGGGTGCGTCGAATTCTCCTATTCACCTCATGGTTGGTAGCAGTTCTGTTGGCGATTGCCTCGCGTGCGGAGGCGTTCGAACGTCAGTGGCATGCGGGTTTGGACGCGGGCTTCGCGGCGCTGTCGTGGAACGATGAACTGCGAAGCGGATTGGGGGGCGGACTGCACGCTGCTTATGGGCTTACGGATTCGTATAATGCGTTGCTCGAGGTAGGAGTCTCTTCCCATTCCGTAGTGGCAGGTCAGCCGATGCTGGTCGCGAGCCATGCGGCGCTTGGCATGGCTTACACGCTTGATGTGGTTAGCTGGGTTCCGTACGTCGGCTTGTTGGTGGGTGGATACCAGTTGTCGGGATTCGAGTTGCGACAAGCGGAATATCGATTGGGATTTCAAGCGGCGCTTGGGCTCGATTTTCGTCCCAGTCGGTCCTGGGCGGTGGGGGCGCAGCTTCGCTATCACACCTTTGCGCAGGAGCCACTGCAAGCGCATTATATGACGACTTTCCTGCGTTTCGAATGGTTGTGGGGATGGTGAAACGAAGGTGGCGATCAGATGCAGTCTTTGGAGGCAGGATCGAAGTCAGTGCATTTGTCGCGAGGTTGCAGCACCCAGTCACAGTAATCGAGATGGCTGATGCCGATGATGTGTTTGAACTGCTGGGACGGGTCGAATTGGGGTGCGCCGGACTCGGAGTAGTAGAACTTGTCGTTGATCTGTAGGTCCGTGCCCTCGAGTTCGATCACGCCGTAGGGGCCGACCGCGCCACCGTCGAAGTTCTCGGCCGTGACGTTTTCGATTTTCACCAACAAACCTTGATACTTGGCATCGCCGTTGTGGAGCGCGTTCAAGTCCGTCACGACCACGGGGGCGGGGGGATTGCCCGAACCGGTTTTCGTTACCGAACACGCCTTGAGTTGGCGTTGTTTGGCAGCTCCCGTGCAGGTGGAAGGCGCGTAAGCGTCGGTTTGACCCACGATGTCGAGAACGTCGCCCGGCACGATCCCATCAGGGATATCATCGGTACCGGTTGGGCACTTGTCTTGGGAAGAGTCCGCGGGAGCGTTGTCGCCGTAGCTGATGACCATGAGGCCACGATCGGCGGCGGAGTCTTTCACGAACACGCCCCACAAGCAGGAGCCTTTCTTTTTGTTGAAGTACACCACGAGTTTTTTGGTGGTGGCGATAGCGCCTTTGATATCGACTTGAATGCCGGTCGTGGTGGCATCGGCGACATCGGCCACCGTGGCTGCTTGTCCGACGGGGCATTGGCTGGAGCCGCCACCCGAGCCTCCGGTGGGGCTGCCACCGCCCGAGCCGCTTTCGCCACCGCCCGAACCGCCGGTTTGCTCGCCGCCGCCCGAGCCGCCGGTCTGTCCGCCGCCGCCCGTGCCGCCAGTCTGCTCGCCGCCGCCCGAGCCGCCGGTCTGTCCGCCGCCGCCCGTGCCCGCGTTGTTGACCGGATCCTCGTCACTCGCGCAACCCGCCTGAATACTCAATCCAACCAATCCTGCGACTGCAATCGCGCCGACCGGTAAAAATCCAAGATAACGCTTCATGGGAACCTCCAGAGTGATGCTGCGGCAATGGCCGCCAAGGAAGCATGCATTCGCTGCCTTGCATGCGTGGAGCCTACCAGATTTTTTTCGCAACTAAAGGGGGCGCGTCAATTTCTTCTCCACCTGAAATCCCTCGTTCCCGGTCGCTTCACCCGACCGCGTAGCCGGTCACCAACGCACGGGCCAGTAGCCCCCAACCGTCAATCGCGACAAATAGCAACAGCTTGAATGGCAAACTGACTTGGGTGGGATTGAGCATCTGCATGCCCAAAGACAGTAAGACGTTGGCAATGACCAGATCGATCACCAAAAACGGAAGATAAAGGACGAATCCGAGCGCAAACGCTTCCATCAGTTCCGTGATCATGAAGGCGGGGATAAGAACGATAAAATCGTCCCGAGCCACGTCGTCGCGCTCTTGCGGGGGCCGGGCGGCGCGAGCGACCTCATAAAAACGCCCATGCTCCGTGGGCGAAGCGTTGGCGCGCAAAAACGCACGCAGCGGCTCTTTGGTCGCATCGACTAACCCCCGCACAAGCGTGGCCGTGTTCGCCGAATCGGAATCCGCAAGCACGGGGGCCGCTCGCTGCATGATGCGTGTACCCACCGGTGCCATCGCGATGAGCGTCAAGGCCGCGGCAAGGGCCATGACGACCGTGTTGGAAGGAATGTTCTGCGCTCCGATAGCGCCCCGCACAATATGAAGAACCGTCGAGATTTTTAAAAACGCGGTGAGCGTCATGAAAACGAAAGGAGCAAGCGAAACGAGGGCCAGTGCGATGATGAGGGCGATGGGTCGCGCCAGCAACGGATCAGGGGAGCCGTCAGGGGCTCCCCACGCGGGCCCCGCGCTGAAAAGCACGATAAGTAGCGTCAGCAGCGGTGCCAATGCCCGCGTCGAAGCGTGAGCGACGTGATTGGTCTTGGCAGCGAAAGCGTCGATGGGCGAAGGACGGCTCGTGGGGGCCAATTCAGCGAAGGTAGGGCTAGCCATGGTCGTTGTCGGGGGCGGTCGAGCCCTGGGAGACGCGACGGGATGATTGGCGAAACCGAGCGATCAGGTCCGAGAAACGAGGCTGTGTTTGGGGGTTTTTGAAGTCCTCGATATGTTGTTCTTGCACTTCGCCGAGTTTACAAAGTCCCGCCTCCGACGAGCCCAGGATGATGACTTGATTGGCCACCCGCACGAGATAAACGGCCCGGCGCGTGTCGAGCGGAAGGCGTCCGACCAAGGTGATTGGCCCGATGGGTTGTCCGATGCCGAAGCGTTTCGCTCCCATGAGGATGAGAAACGCGAGTGCCAAGACGGCAACGAGCGTGACGAACGTTTCGATGAGGTAGGTCGTCAGCGGACCCATGGGTGGTTGAGCCTATAGGACGGGGGTATCCAGCCAAACGAGAGCATGAAAAGCCGCATTGGCAAAATAATCATCGCGCCGTGGGAATAATTCGGCAACTGGAATGTTCCGGGGCGCGGCATGACGGTTGCAATGGAGTCGCACGGGAACGTTGACATGATTCGGCTTGCCCCCTAGATTCCGCCGCCGCGCCGAAGGCGTCGTGCTTTCGGTGCCTCGGGACCGACACTGCCCCAAGAGTTTTCGAGTCTCTCTGAACGTTGTTTCTTGTCCCTTCATGGGAGGACCCATGTCCACCGATGTGATGATCCACGCCGACAACTTGACGAAGATGTTCGGCTCGCTCACCGCGCTCGATCGGGTGTCGTTCGATGTGCGCAGGGGCGAGGTGGTCGGTTTCCTTGGCCCTAACGGCGCCGGGAAATCGACGACGATGCGCATCTTGACTTGTTTCATATCTCCAACCGCGGGAACCGCGAAAATACATGGCTTCGATGTCTTCGATCAGCCGCTCGAAGTGCGGAAAAAGCTGGGATATCTGCCTCAGCGCGCGCCCCTGTACCACGATATGACCGTCTGGTCCTATCTCGAGTTCTGCGCGGCGGTACGCGAGATCGATGGCTCGGAATTCAAAAAACGCTTGAAGAAATCCGCCGAAATATGCGGCATCGCGCAAGTTCTCGGCAAAGACATCCGAACCCTTTCCCATGGGTATCGTCAGCGCGTCGGATTGGCCCAGGCGCTCATTCACGACCCGCCCATCCTGATTCTCGACGAGCCCACCAGTGATTTGGACCCCAACGAGAAAACGGAAGTCATCAATTACATTCGCGAAATCGGTAGGGAACGCACGGTGCTGTTGTCCACCCATAACCTTTCCGAGGTCGAATCCGCCTGCGCTCGCGCGGTCATCGTATCCAAAGGACGCGTCGTGGCGGATGGCACGCTCGATGACATTCGGGCCAAGAGCGGAAGAACTCGCTACGTGGTGTCCGTGCATGAAAAGAAGGCCCAAGGTGATCAGGTGGCTCCGACGGCCCAGCAAGTGGCGGACGCATTGTCCTCTATTGTTGGCGTCAGCACGGTTCGCGAAACGCCCAGCGATGACACGACCCATACCTTCACATTGCAAGCCGCGGGCGATGTCGATGTGCGATCCGACATATTCCAATTGATGGTCGATAAAGGCTGGTTGCTCATTGAACTGCACCGCGATGCTCAATCTTTGGGCGATGTATTCCGTGACTTGACCAAATCCGAGTCTCGTATGGCACGCGGTTTTCGTGCGGAGCCGGAAGAAGACGAGGAAGACGAAGAAGACGAGGACGAGGACGAGGATCAAGACGAGGACGAGGACGACTCGGACGAGGAAGAGGACGAGAAATCATGAAAGGCACGCTTGCTATCGCGGGCCGAGAGTTTCGGTCTTACTTTTATTCACCGCTCGCTTACGTGGTCATTTGCGTAGGCTTGTTCCTGCTCGGAATCTTTTTCTTCTTGTTTCGAGGTGGATTCTGGCAGATCGACCGTGCCTCCTTTGACCGCATGTTCCAGTACGGAGCCCTGGGGCTGAGCCTGTTCATCATCCCCGTGATCACCATGCGTCTGTTGGCGGAGGAAAAACGGTCTGGCACGCTCGAGATGCTCATTACTTTGCCGGTGAAAGATACGGAAGTCATCCTCGGCAAGTATTTGGGGGCGTTGGGACTGGTGCTGGTGCTGTTGCTTGGCACCGCGCTGTATCCGATTTTCATGTTTGGCTGGCCGTGGAATCTCGGACCGCTCGATCCTGGTCCCGTGTTGGCCGGCTACCTCGGTTTGATCCTGTTTTCCGCCGCAGCGATTGCCATCGGCCTGATGGTTTCCGCGTTCACGGAAAGTCAAACCGTCGCCTTCTTCATCACGTTCGTCGCATTGCTCATTCTGCACAACCTATCCACCATCGGGGAATTCGCCCCCGGTGCGATTGGTGAGTTCCTTCGGGTATTGAGCTTCGATACCAACCTGCAGAAATTCGCTCGTGGTCTCATCGATACACGCAACGTCATTTACTTCCTCTCGATCACCGGATTGTGCCTCGTCATGGCTTTCCGCACCCTCGAGAGCCGGAAGTGGAGCTGAATCATGGCGATGGAACGTAGAGCCAAAGCCGCAACGGAAACAGGGATCTACCTCTTCGTCCTGCTTGGCATCGTCGTGGGGATCAACGTCCTTTCCCACGGTTGTGGAGCGATTCGAGGAGTCTATGGTCGCTTCGATGCCACGCGAACCGAGCGTTTCACCCTTTCGCAAGGCAGTGGACGCCTGCTGGGCACTCTTAAGCAGCCCATGGACGTCGAGGTTTACGTCACCAGAGGACTTGCCAAACTCGATGCTTTCGTTTTCGACCTCGAGGACTTGCTCAAGGAGTACGAGCGAGCGGGTGGAGGCAAGTTCCGCTACAAGCTCATCGAACCCAAAACCGATGAGCAGCGCGAAGCCGCCAAAGAAGCGGGCCTGCGCGAAGCCGCCTTCGGCGAGGGCAGCGAAACCGGCGAAGACCAGGCCTCCATCAAGCAAGGCTACATGGGCATCGTCTTCAAGTACGGCAGTGAAAAAGACACCATTCCGATCTTATCGCCGGAACGCACGGATGGTCTGGAGTTCTGGATCACGAATAAAATCCGTGAGTTACGTGATAAGGCGGACAATATCAGCCACCGCATCGGCGTGTTGTCCGGCAAAGACGAGATCAAGCTCACGGAAGCCAATCTCATTGCAGGCCAGGGAGGTCGCGGTGGCCCCTCCATGCAGTCCATCATTCAACAAGCCTTCCCCTTCTACAAGTTCGAAGACGTCGACCTGAAAGGGGGAGACACCGAAATCGATGAGGGCATCGTTGGCCTCATCATCACGCAGCCGGGCAAAGAACTGACTTCCAAGGAATTGCGTCGCATCGACCAATTCGTCATGCGGGGTCGCTCGTTGCTCGTCGTGGCGGGTGCGGCGAACCTCAAGTCCTCTGAGTCCACCATGAAAGCTTCCCTGAACCTTCAGGGATTGGACAAGCTGCTATCGGGATATGGCCTGGAGGTTTCCAAGGACGTGGCGATGGATTGGGGGCGTTTGATGCGTCTTCCGATGATGACCCAGTCGGGAAATGTCCAATGGATCTTTCTGCCGGGCATCGCGCAAGTGCAGTATTTGCCCGGGATTACGGCCGAGCAGCAGATGCTCGACAATAGCTTCGCGGCGTTCTTCCGTATCGACGAGATCGCCTTCCCGTATCCGTCGAGTGTGACTCTGCATGCCGACAAACAACCGGATGCCAAGTTGTCGGTGGTGGCGCGGACCAGTCCTCGAACGACGGTCGTGAGCGGTGAGTCGGCCGAGCTTCGTCCTTCGGCGGACGTCAGGCCTCAGCCGCCGTTCGAGCAGCGAGCCATTGCCGCGGTGGTGGAGGGCAAGCTCAAGCGAGCGATGGATCCGCCCGCGGAGTCCGATGGAATCGAGGTACCGGTCACGAGTGCGGCCGATGCCCGTGTGCTGGTGATTGCTTCCGGGCAATTTCTGGCCAATCCCTTTGCCCGGGCGGGGCAAGGCCCCGATCTCGGGCCTCAATTCGCGATGATGGGCAACATCGGCGGCGACGAGATGCTGCAAGCGATCTCTCAGCCTTATGCGCAGAAGTATCTGACGACCACGATTTTGGCGCTGAAAAATACGCTCGATTGGATGTCTGGGGACAGTGATCTGATTGCGGTGTCGGCCAAGATTCTTGGTGAGCCGAACCTGACGTACGCGAATATCCAGCCGCCTAACCTGACGGAAAACGCTTCGGAAGACGAAATCAAAGCCGAGATCGAAAGGGTCAAAGCTGCCCGAAAAAAGACGCAAACGAGCGTGCAGTGGACATTGACTCTGCTGCTTCCCGCCATGTTCGGGTTGCTCGGCATTGGTCTTTGGCATCTTCGTGAGAAGAAGCGTTCGACCCTGTCTCTGGATTGAGGTGTGACCCATGCAGACAGAAAAACGGATCTATATCGGCCTTGCGGTCCTGCTCGTGATCGGCGGTTTGATTTACTGGCAGAGCAAGAAATCCAAGGAAGAAGCCGCCGCACGGTCGGTTTCCATCGCGTCGTCGGCGACCTTGCCCTCCATCAAGGTACCCGAAGAAGGCGTTGAGAAAATCACCAAACTGGTCGTTCAGGACAAGGACAAGCCAGAGGTGGTGTTGGAAAAGCGTGGCGAGCAATGGTGGGTCGTCAAACCCCTGGAAGCCATCGCAAGCCAGCAGAACGTCAAGTCCACGCTCGACAACCTCAAGGCCATCGAGACCACCGACGCCATCAATGACACGCCGGAAGCGCCAGCGATGTACAAGGACTATGACCTCGAAGGGGACAAGGCCATTCACGTCACGGCGTTCGAGGGAGAAAAAGGCGCGGAAAAGGTCTTCGATACCTTTTTCGGCAAAAGCGGTTCGCGCGGACAAATGGCCCGGCTTGCGGACAAACCCGGTATCTGGGTCGTCAAAGGCTTTTCTTCGTTCCAGTACACGCGACAACTCAAGGATTGGCGTGAGAAGTCCATCCTGAAGTTCGAAGACAAAAACGTGGTATCCGTGACCATCGACAACGAGGAGGGTAGCTTTTCGTTTTCGCAAAATGCGGAGCAATGGAGCGCGACGCGCAACAAGAAGGCGATCGACAAGTTCGATGCCGAAAAAATCAAGGATATGCTTCGCGCCTTCCGGGCTCTGAACGCGGAAGACTTCGCCGACGATAAGAAAGACAAACCCGAGGAAACCGGCCTTGGAGAAAAACCCGTCGCTGTCGTGACCATCGTGCTCAAAGACGATGCCGGGACCTTGAAACTCGTGTTCGGAAATACCTCTTCGGGCTCGAGCCGCTACGCGAAAAAAGACGGAGACGAAACCATCTACATCCTCGGTTCCTGGGCTTCTGATTGGGCTGTCGCCAAGGTCGACAAGTTCCAAAAAGTCGAAAAGAAAGACGATGGGAAGGAGAAGGATGACAACAAGCCTCCCGTCGATATGCCTCCGTTCGAGATGCCCGGCATGGGCGACTGAGCCTTATCGCAACGTCTGACCTCGCTGGATTATCCTTCCTACATCCCACCACTCCCTCTCCCCAACCGTCCCCACTTTTTTGCTCCACCATACCGTTTTGCGTAGGTTCGAGGCATGCGTACGACGGCCCGAAGCTGGCGAAGAGCATTGCATCGCATCGTTTCGCTCGCGGACAAAGCAGGTGACCCTGTCGATTTCTATCCACCCCGGTGGTCCGAGGAAGAAATGACCAGGCACTTTGCTTTCATCGAAGCATCACGAGGTTTTCGCCTTCCTCCTTCTTACAAAGAATTCCTTTCCGAATTCGATGGTTGTCACCAACTCTTTCGAGGCGCAGCCCTGTTTTCTGTCGCTCAACTGTTGGACCCCACCCATGCCAATGCGGCCGATGACGCGATCGAAGACCTCAACACGCCGATCCCGAGTTTCGTGACGCCGGTGCAACCGCACTGGCGACGAGACGGATTGATTTGTATCGGGTTGGATGCGGCGGGTGACGTCGTATTCGTTCTCGACCCCGCGTCGGTTCGCGATGATGGCGAGATGGACGTGGTGGCCTGGTTTTCCGGATTGGGGGTACGCCTGCCCTCGTTTATGCATCTACTTGATTTTATTGGGGATTTGATGGATACGAGAGATGACGTCTGCGCCCATGGCGGACAAGAGCTTTCTGCCATTATCGCGGCGTAATACGCTCAGTGCGTGATGGTGAGGGGAGAGACGGAAGCGGGGGGAAGCGCGGATGAATCAGGGGCCAAGGCATGGGGGTCTTGCACTTTCACCCACACGCCTTCTCCAAGATGACGGAATGCCACGGTATGGGTTTGTGCATCGAGTGGTGAGCCGCCATCTTGTGAGCGCTCGACGGCGATGACGACGATCACCTCGATCTGGGCTTTTTGAGCTTCGCGTTTGACTGCATCCAAGACACGAGAGGCAATTTTTTGCTGTATGGGGTCGGAGATCAGATCGGATGTATAACGGACGAGGAGTCCTTGCTTTCCCTCGACCGTGATTGGCAGCATTTGTACCGGGCCTTGGCCTTCCAACTCGGCGATGGGAGCCTGATTGGCAGCGGAGGAACTGGCCAATCGAAGCGAGGATAGGGAGGAAGCGGAGCGCGCATCCTCGGGGGACAAGATGCGAACGGCGATCACGATTCCGACGATGAGGGCCACACAGGCGCCTGCCACGAATAGTAGCGTATTGGATTGACGTTCCATGAGGATCCTTGCTGCCATACCTGGGTAACGAGGTCCCACGATGATGGATTGGGGGATGGGTTCGAGGGATAATGACAGCCTGTGAAGTCTTTCTCCACGTGGGAAGATACGTCAAGCACTGGCCTCGGCATACGATTCTGAGCTATGGGATAGGACACGGATCGTGAGTCAATATCGACGTTATAGTTCCTCGGATCGTCTCAAGGCCGTCGACTTTTCCCTTGTGGAGTCTGCGCGACGTGTGATCGAAGGTGCGTTGTCGGTCGTGCCGGGGCAAAAGGTGCTTTTGGTGGCGGATGAGGCGCGGATCGATTTGGGCAATGCGTTGCTGGATGCTTGCCAGCAGCGAAACGCCGACGCCACGTTGCTTGTGCTCGAGTATCTTCAACCGCGTCCGCATGCAGCCTTGCATCCCACGATCGAACAGCACCTGGCTCAAGTGGAAGCTAGCGTATTTATTGCTGGATTTGTCGAAGGGGAAGCGCAGATGCGTCGTGAATTCGTGGGATGCACGACCAGTTACCAAGTGCGTCACGCCCATATGGTGGGAGTGAGTCGACGCGCCATGCTATCCGGATTGTCGACGGATCCTCGTAGAATCGCCACGGTGGCGAGTTCGGTACGGGGTGTGTTGCGGCCACAATCGGTGTTTCGTGTACGAAGCGTGACGGGAACGGATCTCGAGGTCGTATGTGATCCTCGCCATCGCTGGGCCGAACACAGCGGAATCATTCGTCGTGGTATGTGGGAAAACCTTCCGACGGGCGAACTCATGACGACGCCTGGCAATGTGCATGGCGTATTCGTTTGTGATGCTGCCATGAGCGAAGGATTTGGTTCTCGCGAGGGATTGCTCAAAGACAAGCCGGTGACGTTGGAGATACGGGACGGGTATGTGCGCGACGTTCAGTGTTCCCAGGGCTCGTTGGAGCGGGAAGTTCGCGCTTGGTTGCTTGGGGGGCGTTTTTTCGACCGCGTGGGGATTATCAGTCTTGGAATCAACATCGGCATCTCCAGCCCGATCGGCGAAGTCATTTGTGATCAGAACATTCCTGGTTTGCACATGTCTTTGGGTGCCACCTACGCGGAAGAAACCAGGGCCGATTGGGATGCCGATGGCCAGCTATTGTTAACCGCTCATCATCAGGATGTGGACCTCGATGGACGTCCGCTCATCCGTTCTGGGCGCTATCTCAACGTGCGCTGATGACTTGTTGCGTGGAACGAGGCGTGCTGCTCACCCTTGCGTATGTGGGCGGTCCATTCCATGGGTTCGTCGAACAATCGAACGTTCGAACCGTAGCGGGCGAAGTGTTGGGCGCGGTCCAACAGATCGATCCGCACGTCAAGTCGTTGCGGGGAGTGAGCCGAACGGATGCGGGTGTTCACGCTCGTGGGCAACTCGCGGCTTTCGATTCTCGGCTTACGGTTCCTCCCCGGGGCTGGTTGCTGGCGATCAATCGTCATTTGCCCGATGAGATCGCGGTTCGACATGTCGTGATGGTTCCTTGTGGTTTCGATCCACGCCGCTATGCCACGCTTAAGTGGTATCGGTATTCCCTGCTGCGAGACGTACGTCGGGACCCTTTTCTCGATGCTGTCACATGGAGAATCGGTGGCGAGTTGGACCTACACAAGGCCCGAAAGGAAGCGAGCGATCTCGTGGGAACCCATGATTTCGCCGCGTTTCGCTCTTCCGCCGACGAACGAACTTCGACGATGCGAACGATCAGCCGTCTGACCATCGAGTCGTCGATTCATGATCCACGTGTGATTTTCATCGATGTGTGGGGTACGGGATTTCTTCACAACATGGTGCGCATCATCGTGGGAACGTTGGTGGATGTGGCTCGTGGCAAGCTCGATCTTGGCACGATGCAGCGTGGCCTGCTGACGGGTGATCGAAGTGTATTGGGTATCACGGCACCGCCTCAGGGGTTGTGTCTTCGTCACGTCGAACTCATGGATACGGCGGAATTGGGCACGGAATGGCCGGAATCTGGCATGCAGGACACGGAGGCTTCATAAGTTCGTGAAGAACATGGACAATGGATACGGATCATCATCTTTGATCGAACGGAGGTCCTGTGAAAACCGCTCATCATCTTATGGCTACGGTTGGTATCTACGCGCTTGGCTTGCTGCTTTGGGTAGCTCCCACGGTGACTTGGGCGCAACAGCCGTCGTCTGCGGCGGAAGCGCGAAGGTTTGCGAGCGTCTTTTCGTCGGTCGCCGAGCGAGTCCGCCCTAGTGTGGTACAACTCGAAGTTGCGGTGCGCGATGAAAGCGCCAACGTATTTCGCTGGTTCAAAGGCGTGCCTTCGGTGACCCATCCGATTCGACGAGGACTCGGATCGGGCGTCGTCATTTCGCAAACGGGTCATATCGTCACCAACAATCACGTGATTGAAGGGGCGATCGCCATCAGTGTGCGTCTTCATGACGGCCGATTGTTGCCCGCCTCGTTGGTAGGGCGAGATTTGGCCACGGACCTGGCGGTTGTCAAAATCGATGCCACGGGTTTGCGGGCTGCTCAACTGGCGGACAGTGATGCGGTGAAGGTGGGGGAATGGGTGATGGCCATTGGTTCACCGTTTGGGCTGGGGTATACGGTGACCACGGGAGTGCTTAGCGCGAAGGGGCGAGGGGGGCTCGGCGTCAATTCGGTCGAGGATTATCTTCAGACCGATGCATCGATCAACCCCGGCAATTCCGGAGGGCCTTTGGTGAATCTCGATGGCCACGTGATTGGCATCAACACCATGATTGTCGGTCGTGGACAAGGCATTGGTTTTGCCGTGTCTTCGAATATGGCCAAGCGAATCACCGAGCAACTCATTGCCGCGGGGCAGGTGAAGCGCGCGTGGATTGGCGCGGGAGTTCAGGATCTAACCCCTGAAATTGCGGCTCAAATGGGTGTTCCTGCCGGTTCCGGTGCCCTGGTCAATCAAGTCGTGCCTCAAGGCCCTGCTCATCTCGCGCGTATCCAAGCTGGCGACATCCTTGCTTCGGTCGATGGCAAAACGGTGCAAGACGCGCAGGACTTGATGCGCGAAGTGCTCATGCATCCGGTGGGGCAAAAAGTACGTATCGAGGTCATTCGCGCGGGAAAACGGTATGTGACCGAGGTCCAGTTGGTCGAGCGTCGCGAGTCTCAGGCTCCCCCATTGCCCATGCAACAGCGTTCCCAAGGAGGCCCTTCCCTCGGCTTGTCCCTGCGAGACATCGCCTATGGCTCGGCTCCATCGTCCGACAAACCACCACCAATGGTAGCGCAAGTCATTCAAGTGCAAGCCGGTTCGACAGCGGATCTTGCCGGGCTTCGCCCTGGTGATGTCATCATTCAGGCGGATGGCAAATCCATGCCTACCATGGCGCAGGTGGCGGATGAGCTGAAGGATGGCAGTGTGCTATTGCTCGTTCGAAGGGAGCAAGGCGCCTTTTATGCGGCGCTCAAGCGCTGATGGGTTTGTGGCTGTGCCTGGCATGCCACATCTCCGAGGCTACGCCATAGAGAACGGCCGTTCTCATATCTCGCCGGGATAAATAAATTAATAATAAAATCAAATAGATACACTTGAGTCGGTAGCTTTCTCCGCGGCATGGCAATTGCTCTCGAAAGATGTCATGCGCCTTGGGAAGGTTCTCGCGATGGTTGCGGCATGGGGTGTTGCCACTTGGGGTGCAACGGCTTCTGCTCAGACTTTGTTGGTTGCGTCTCCCGCGGGATCGGCTGAGCCCCGTGAGATACGAGTGGCCATCGCCTCCGGCCCTTCTCAGGTCACGACTTGGTTTTCGGTGCAATGGGAAGGAGCGGCGGACACGCTGTCCCTCATCGTTCCGGTCGTGGCTGGCGATCGGGTCGATTCGAGTACGGATGCGTGGTTCGAAGCGCTCGAGGACTGCACCTATACGCGAATTCGTCCTCCTGGTCATTTCCCGAAAACGTATTGTGAAAACGCGGTGATACCCGAGAGTTCCGCGGTCGATCGTATCGGTGATGCGGCTCATGTCCCCACCGTTTCTCCTATGGGCGCTCCGACTTGGATGACGATGGCGGACGTTGTGGCTTTTGCCGAACAGATGTCCGTGGAGCTATCGACGCCGGCTCTCACGGCTCTCGCTGATTGGGATGGGAAAGGATATCGGTTCTTGCGGTTTACCTACGAGGTGGAGCCGGGACGTGCCACGCTCAGGACGCTGCGTATCGCATCGACGTCGAGCAGAGCTTCCGTTCCGTTGTTGTTATCGTCCGCGGGAGCCATTCCCGTGTGGTTACGTGTTTGGCTCATCTCGGATCGTCGAGCCAATCCTGTCGAGCATTCTTGGTCGACCCTCGACTCCGATGAGGTGACATGGTCGTTGTCGGGGAAGAACCCACCTACCAACTATCGAAATCTTTTGGACAAGGCGCTCGATGGGACTTCATGGGTCGTGGACCATGTTTCTCACGAGGCGATTTATCAGCGTGTCGGGTCGGGGTCCGCCGCGCCGATTCCATCGCTCATCGAGACGTATTTTGATCGTGCTTCGGGCTATGGAGACACGGTTTCGGATGTATCTGCTTGCGTCGAGCGCTTGAGTTCGATGCAGTCGAATGAGTGGATGGTGGGAAGGGTGTGTGCGGCGGGGGCATTGGCAAACGTACAGGGAGCGAGTTGTACGGAAGATACGCAGCCCGATCAGATCGCTGCGGATGATTTGCGATGTGGGGGCATTGCGGACGATTTGGCGTTGGCGTTGGCTGAAAAGCGACCCAAAGATGTGTGGCTTACGCGTTGGACAGGAAAGCTTGCGTCGTGGTCGGAGAGGATGAGCGATGCGTTTGTTGGGGTGGAAGGGCCGTCCCAGTCGTCGTGGATGGTGAGTGGGCAATGGGATGACGACGTTTGCCAGAAAGGGGGAGCGGGTGGAAGCGGTGCGGGCTCCTCTTCTTCCCCCACGGGGGGATATGGTGGGGGTTCGAACTGGTCCCCATCGCCCTATCCTGATGAAAATGTGTATGAAACCGGCGATACGGACGAGTCGTCCGTGCTTGTCGAAGGGTCGTGCTGGGGCAGCAGTGTCTATCGCTATGATGATGGCGATGAGTCGAGCTTCGGCGATTCATCGAACGATGAGGATGGCGCCTGCTCGAAGGGATCGTCGGATTCGGAAGAAGACCAGACGTGTTCGGGGGATTCGTCGGATGGTGGGAGCGATGATTCCTGTTCGGGAGACACATCCGATTCGGAGAGTGTTGAAACCTGTTCGGGGGATTCATCGGATTCATCGAGTTCGGATGCCTGTTCGGGGGATTCATCCGCGGATACGTGTAGTGGTTCATCGAAAAATTCCGATTGTTCGATGAGCCCTCACAAGGGCAGGGGGGGGACAGGAAAAAGACTTCCTACGTCGCTATTTGGAGTTCTGTTGGCGGCAAGCGCCTTGTCGTCTCGTCGTTTACGCAAACACGAAGAGATTCGTCATCCGCTGCGATGGTGAGACCATTTTTCGAGAACCTTTGGTGGTAACGGGATAGCGGAGGCGTATCCGCTCACGGTTATCGAAAATCTGAAACAGGGCTGGATAAAGGGGCGTTGAGCTGCGAATAGTCCGTTTCGATGGCGTGGTTCATTTTGATCTTCGCGGGACTATTCGAAATCGCCTGGCCGGTGGGGCTCAAGATCTCGCAGATGCCAGGGCGATGGGGGATGGGGTTGTTCATCGCTGTGATTGGTATGGCGGCCAGTGGGCTATTGTTGTGGTTGGCGCAACGAAGCATTCCGATTGGAACCGCCTATGCGGTATGGACGGGGATTGGTGCGGCGGGAACGTTTGTGGTTGGCGTCCTTTTTTTTGGGGATTCGCTCGGCTTGCTCCGTATGATTTCGGTGGGTTTGATCGTGGCAGGAATCATTGGTTTGAAGCTTGCTCATGGTGTTTGATCCATGATGCAGCGGACCGCGGCGTTGATTTCAAAGCATCGGTACGATGGGCCAGGTTCACCGAAAACGGATCATTCGAGTTTGAGTGATTGTCCGTGATGTCTCATGGTGATGCACGCTCGTTGCTTCCGTGATCTGCCTTGGCTAGCTTGCGTGCTCATGATGCGGATCGAACCATCCTTGACCAGGGACAAATTGCGTGAGGCATTGGACAAGACGGTGGAGGCGACGCGATTTTCCGCGTTGGGGGAGCCGTATGTGGGGAAAGTTCGCGATAATTATTCGACGAAAGATGGACGTCGATTCATTGTGGTGACCGATCGGGTGAGTGCCTTCGATCGTGTGGTGGGAACGCTTCCGTTCAAGGGACAGATTCTCAATCGAATAGCGCAGTGGTGGTTTGATCGATCACGTTCCGTGGTTCCGAACCATGTCATTCGTCCAGTCGATCCGAATATCGTCGAAGCGGTGGAGTGCAAGCCGCTCGCGGTGGAGATGGTGGTGCGGGCCTATTTGACGGGTTCCACATCGACGAGCATTTGGACTCATTATCAGAAGGGGCAGCGAAACTATTGTGGGCATATTTTGCCGGAGGGGATGCGTGTTCACCAACGTTTGCCGGAGCCGATATTGACGCCGAGCACGAAGGCGGCGCAGGGGCAACACGACGTATCGGCGTCGCGGGAACAGATCCTTGCGATGGGGCAGGTATCCGCGGGGGATTTTGATGCTGCGGCGGCGATGGCGATGAAGCTATTTGAGTTTGGTAGGCAAGTCTGTGAATCGCGAGGCTTGATCCTTGTGGACACGAAGTATGAATTCGGAAAGAAGCCAGATGGAAGCCTGGTGGTGATCGATGAAATCCATACGCCGGATTCATCGCGCTTTTGGTTTGCGGACACGTACGAAGAGCGGATGCGCAAGGGTGAGGCACCGGAGTCTTTCGACAAGGAGTATTTGAGGCGCTGGTTGAAAGCCGAGGGTTTCGTGGGGCAGGGGCCGGTTCCGTCCATCGCTGATGAAGTGAGAGTGGAGGCGGCTTACCGTTATGCTGGGATTTTCGAAGCGATCACGGGGGAACGATTCGAACCCGATTGGCAAGAGCCCATGCAACGAATGCGAAAGAATCTGGGACTATGATGGGTTGGGTCCACGACGGACCTTGACACGGACGATCAAGTGGGTTGCGATCCTGTCTGGGTTTAATCTGAACGAATCCCTGAAGGAGACAGGCCATGCCGGGTGAATCCGGGGATGGGCCGCTGACCGTGGTCGATGGCTTGGCGATAGAGGCTTTGCGAAGTCTTTCGTTTCCCGTGGTCTTGGTTTCGGGGCAGGGGATGGTGCTGTTCATCAATGAGGCGGCATGCCATTGCCGTGGGGCCAAAGCCGCGGATTGCTTGAACAGGCCCGTGTGGGATGTGCTTTTCGAGCAGCGAGACGCCGAGCGAGTACGGCGAACTATCGTGCGGTGTGTGGCCGAGGGAGGTGAGATGTCGCTCGAGGCCATGCGGTCCGCACGCGGCTTTGTGGGACGGATTCGTTGGCAGTGGACTTGTTTTCAGGCGGGGAATGACCGGGCGGCGATGGGGGTGGCTTTCGATAGGGAAGCGGCTGCGACGATCGACAATCATCTTCTCCTGGAAGAAACGAGTGCGCGAACGCTGTTGAAAGCCACGTTCGACCTCATATTCCGAATCGATCGACAAGGGCATTTTCTGGAAGTCTATGCGGCCCATGAGCGTCTTCTTTTCGTGTCGCCCGAGGAGATCGTGGGCCGTACGGTGCGCGAGTTGATTCCTGAACCGGTAGCCTCTCAGATGATGGATTCGGTGTATCGCGCTCTGGACACGGGTTCGGTCGATACGATCCAATACTCTCTTCCGGTGGCGCCAGGTCATTTGTATTACGAGGCGAGGCAGATTGCGGTCGGTGCCGACGAGGTTTTGGGTGTCGTTCGGGACATCACCAGACGCAAGCTATCGGAACAGGCCCTTCGAGATAGTGAGCAGCAATACCGGACGCTCATGCGGCGCGCATCCGATGCCATTGTCTTGATGGATGCCGTTGGGCAAGTCGTGGCGGTGAACCATCAAGCGTGCGAGATGACGGGCTGGCGGGAGGATGCGCTTTTGTCTCGCAACGTGGCTGAGTTGTTGTCCGTTCAAGGAGGGGCAAGCATTACTTCGCTATTGCGTGAATGGACAGAGGAGCCCACGCGGGTCGACGTGCGTCTTCGGCGGCGCGATGGGGGGTGGTTGGATATCGAAATGAGCGCGAGTCGCATGCCGGATGGGCGTGTGCAGGCGATTTTGCGGGATGTCACGGAGCGAAAACGAGCGCAAGACGCCCTCGAGCGATCGGAGCGAAGCTTTCGGTTGTTGATCGAGCGGGCTCCGAACCTCATCGCGGTGCATCAAGCCGGACGCGTGGTGTGGGTCAACGACGCGTTTTCTAAAAGCTTTCGGCTCGACAAATCGGAACTCATTGGTCGTCGGGTTGTGGATTTGGTTCATCCGGACGATTGGGATGCCGTGCTGTCGCGGATGCGGAAACAAGAAGAAACGGCTGTTCCGAGCCTTGTCAGTGAGGAACGTTTCCTGCGGGAGGATGGGACGTTTTTTTGGACGGAGGCGGTAGGGATTCCTCTGGATTTTCAGGGAGTTCCTTCCAGCATCATGATTGCGCACGACGTGACGGAGCGAAAACGGGCGGAAGAAGAACGGCGCGTGTTGGAGCAGAGGATCCAGCAGACACAAACGTTACAAAGCCTTGGTCTGCTCGCGGGGGGAATTGCTCATGATTTCAACAACCTGTTGATGGGTGTGCTGGGGAATGCGAGCTTGGCCTTGTTGGATCTTCCCGACGATCATCCCGCGCGCCATTACTTGCAAAGGATCGAGGCAACCGCGCAGCGCGCCGCGGAATTGACGAAACAACTCCTTGCGTATTCGGGAAAAGGTCAGTTTCTCATTGCTCCCATCGATCTGACCAAGGTCGTGGAGGAGATGAATCATCTGCTCACGACGGTGATCTCCAAACGGGCAAGGGTGCAGTTGGAACTCGAAAGTGATTTACCCTCCATCGAAGCCGATATCACCCAAGTGCGGCAGATCGTGATGAATCTCATCACCAACGCTTCGGATGCCTTGGAGGGGCGGGATGGAACCATTGTGGTTCGTACGGGCGTGATGCATGCGGACACGGCTTATCTGGCATCGACGTACATCGATGAGCGTCTCGACGAGGGGGAGTACGTTTTCTTGGAGATCTCGGATACGGGGCATGGAATGGATCGGGCTACGATAGGCCGGATTTTCGATCCTTTTTTCACCACGAGATTTACGGGTCGGGGGTTGGGCCTGGCGGCTGTGCTTGGCATCGTGCGGGCTCATCGTGGTGCGATTCGTGTCCATAGTGAGTTGGGTCACGGGACAACGTTTCGGGTGCTATTTCCAAAAATGGTTCGACAAGTGGAGAAGGACCTAGAAATAGCGCAAGAACATGCTGCAAGCGGTTCGGGAACGATCCTGTTGGTCGATGACGAGTCGATTGTGCGAACGGTTGCGCGTTTGGTGTTGGAGCGTTTGGGGTTTTCCGTGGTGGAGGCCGAAAACGGCATGGAAGCGGTGGAGGTGTACCGCACGCATTTGGACCGTTTTCGTCTCGTGATCTTGGATATGACGATGCCCAGGATGGATGGGGAAGAGGCGTATCGAGCGCTTCGTTCGATCGAGCCGAAGGTTCGTGTGCTTTTATCGAGCGGATACGACGAGCGGGAGATGGTTCATCGGCTGGAGCCGGGCGATGCTCCAGGCTTCCTCCAGAAGCCTTATACGCCTTCGGAATTGACGGAGGCGGTATTCCGGATGCTTGGGGATTCGAAGGAGTAACGGCAAGCCGAGGCTTGGTTCATGCTTGGGGTGTCGTAGGGGCTAGTTGGCGACGCGTTCGAGCCATCGAACCATCAAGAGCATGGTGAGCATGGAAAGGGAGCAGGCCACCACGAAAACGATCCAGGTCAACCAGATGGGCACGGACTCGTAAAACATGGCTCCGATGAAGAGCAATTGGTTGCCGATGGCGGTGGCGCCCAGCCAGCCGCCTTGCATGATGCCCTGGTATTGAGGGGGAGCGACTTTCGAGACGAAGGAGATGCCCAGGGGGCTGATGAACAATTCGGCGACCGTCAAGATGAAGTAGGTTCCGACCAGGAGCCACGGCGTGACCCGAGCGCTATCGGCGAGTCCCCCCATGGCTTCAACTTCTGACTTCGAAGGGAGGCCCCATGAGCCCAGGGACATCAATAGGTATGCGGCTGCGGCGATGCCCATGCCGATGGCAATTTTTTTGGGAGTCGACGGTTCGCTTCCTCGTGCGCGCAACCATCCGAACAGTCCCATGACGATGGGGGTCAAGGTCACGATGAACAGGGGGTTGATGGACTGAAAGATCTCGGCGCCGTGGATGGAAACCAGGCCAAGATCGAGGTGAAGAGCAGATAAGTCCGTGTAATCCTTAGCGAAATATGTCAGCGTCAGACCGTTTTGATGAAACGAAAACCAGAAAAAAATCACGACGCCAAACACGGCAAACAGGGCATAGAGCCGTTGGCGGACTTCTCGGCGATCCATCTCGATGCTGGTCGTATCGCTTTCGGTTTTTGTTTTTTTCTCGGCGGGATTGGGAAATCCTTTTTTGCGGGAAAGGTAGATCGCCAGCGATATGATCATCGCCACCACGGAAAATCCGAAGGCGTAATGGAATCCTTGCGCGAACACACCGAGATAGTTGGTGGCGAAGGCTGTCAGGTCGGTAGGGGGGGTGGTGGAGACTTGGGCGGCCAACTGCGTCAGTCGTTGGGAAGCCTCATGGCTGATGGTTCCATGCAGGTGGGCATGACACAGTTCCGGTAGGCTGGAGTTATATTCGAAGCCTTGTCGAGTGAGCCAGGCGTTACGGATTCCCACGGCGGCGATGGGAGAAAACAGCGCACCCACGTTGATGAACATATAAAACAGCGAAAACCCGGAGTCGCGCATCTTCGCGTACGTTTCGTTGTCGTACATCTGGCCTACCAACGCCTGCAGGTTGCCTTTGAAAAGACCGTTTCCAAAAGCGATGGTGAACAATCCGACGCAGGTGAGCACGAGAAATAGGGTTGGATTGGGTGATGGGGTTGGCGTGGGAATGGCGATCAACACATAGCCGAGGGCCATGATGATCAATCCGACCAGGATGGTACCTTTGTATCTTCGGGTGCGGTCTGCAATGAGGCCTCCCACGAAGGCCAGGATATAGATCGAGAAGTAGAAAACGGAGTAGATGATGCCGGCGTGGGTCCCGCTTAGCCCAAACTTGGCCTGAAGAAACAGAACCAGGATCGCCATCATGGTGTAGAACCCGAAGCGCTCTCCCATGTTGGCGAGGGCCGCGGCGAGCAACCCCTTGGGGTGGTTCTTGAACATCGTGTGTCTCCTTGCAAGGCCACTGCGACCTCTCGACTCCACCATGGTTGGGAAATCGGCGCAGCGTGCCCCTGACAGAACCATCGAAGTCGGGTCGATGTCAATGTTCCTGAAAGACCAATCCCACGAGCCTTCGACAAGATGGTTTTGCCATGCCATCACGGTATTCGTTGCACTGCCTTGCTGTCTTTCGTAAGCCTATGGCCCCGTGCCCTGTTGCTGTGATCATCGAATTCGAGACTTGATCGATCAAGCGCGACGCAAAGACGTGATCGCTGCGTGGGCGATCGGGCTCGTTTGCGTGGTCGTAGGCGCGATGTTGTTTTGGCGCGCGACCGATACGACCGGCATGGTGTTTGGGTTTTTGTTTTTTCTCGTCGGAGCCATGGGGGGACTTGCGGTCTATCGTCTCGATGGGGGAAAGCTCAAACGGCTGTGGCAACGTTTACAACGACAACCAGAGTTGGTCGTGTGGTTGCATGAATCATCGGTGGCCAATCGTCTACGACGGGGGGAGGCATCGGTATTCGTTTTTTTTATGGACCGTACCTACGTTCGAGTGACCCTTCCCAAGGCGCGGGCTTCCGAATTGATGCAATGGCTCATCGCGTGCTGTCCCCAGGCGCGACAGACCAGAGAGCTTTCTCTTTCCGCTTTGTTGGAACTCGAGTTGCAGTGGCGGAAAGATCCGGCGGCTTTTCGGAGCGAAACGTCGACCTGATCAAAGCAAATTGCTGGCGAGTTCCGCCAATTCGCTTCGTTCGCCCCGCGATAGCACCACGTGTCCCGCCACTTTTTCCTGCTTGAATCGATCGGTGACGATGGTGAGGCCATTGGAGGCGCTATCCACATAGGGATTGTCGATTTGGTAGGGATCGCCGGTGAGCACGACTTTGGTGCCTTCGCCAGAGCGGGTGATGATGGTTTTGACTTCGTGGGGCGTGAGATTCTGCGCTTCGTCGACCACGAGAAACTGATGGGGCAGGCTTCGACCACGAATATACGTAAGCGGTTCGACTTGGATGAACCCTTCTTGGATGAGCTTGTGCATGGAAAGGTTCTTCTTGTTGGAGGAAGCGCTTATGAGAAGTTCCAGGTTATCGAAGATGGGCTGAAGCCATGGGTTGAGTTTTTCATCGACGGAGCCCGGTAGAAATCCGATATCCCTTCCGAGCGGGATGATCGGTCGGCTTACCAGCACGCGAGAATAGGCTCCTTCATCGATGGTGCGTTTCAGCGCCGCGGCCAACGCCAGCAGGGTTTTGCCGGTGCCGGCTTTGCCGACCAGCGTGACGAGTTTGATGTTTTCGTCCAGCAGAAGATCGAGGGCGAAGGTTTGCTCTCGGTTGCGTGGACGGATTCCCATCACATCGGATACGGAACGCAAGGGCATGATTCGTTGTCGAGACGCGTCCCACCTTCCAAGACCTCCGTGGGCATCACTGGAGCCTCGAAGTTGCACGAATACATTGGGGTTGAGTGTCATGCCCGGCGGCAAAGGAAGTTCGTGTTTTTCGTAGAACGTATCGATGGTTTCATCGGAAACGGTGATTTCCACCGCTCCGGTATCCAACTGATCGATTTGCACCCGCTGGCTTTCATAGTTTTCAGGCGTAACTCCAAGCGCATCGGCTCGAATCCGCAAGTTCGTATCCATCGTCACCAGCACGGTCCGATGGTCCGGAAAGCTTTTTTGAACATCGATGGCCGTTTGCAGGATGGCGTGGTCCGCATTCGTGGGATCGAGCGCCACCGCCAGATTTCCCCGTGTTTGCGGCAGAACCACCCGAAGAAAACCGCCATTGTCCAGAGGAACCCCATCGGCCAGCGAGCCATTGCGCTCGCGCAAACCGTCCAATAGCCGCGAAACGGTACGCGCGTTTCTGCCTCGTTCGCTGCCTTCACGCTTGAACTGGTCCACTTCTTCGATCACGAAGATCGGTATGAACACGGTGTTGTCTTCGAAGCGGAAAATCGCTTGCGGGTCATGGAGCAACACATTGGTGTCGAGTACGTAATTTTTCTTCATTCCCTATCTCCGATGCCCTACCCATGCCGACCGTACTCGGCTTCGCCAGATTCGCAAGCAACCAATTATCGTCACGAACGATGGAACCGATTAAAGATCCGGCTACACTAGCCCCCATGCCTCGTCGCGTTGCGCCCATTGCGCTGCTATTTGCCGTGACCACGACGGTCTTTTCCGCTTGCCAACTGCCTGTTCCTCCCATGGATACAGCCGCGTTGCCCACGACCGTGACAAGCGCTAAGCCACTGTATATATTCACAAATCCTCCGTCGCGCCCCGCTTCCTCCTCGGCGCTGACCATCGTCGATGCGCCGCCCTCGCCCGCCTCCCTTCCCATCCTTTCCCATGTCGAAATGACCCGGGCGGCCATCTGTCCTCAAAAGCATTGTTGGCGATCTTGGGTCGTTCCGCGTCCCACGGAAGTCGTTTCCCCTCCTACCACACCCTATCCGGACTTTGGTGTCCCCTCACCGGTGGCCGTCTGGCAGGAGCAGCTTGGTCCCGGTGTCAAGCTCGATTTCCCCCGGGCAAAAGGCCTGGCGTTGCTTGGGGTTGTCCTTGAAGGGATAGTGACGGTAGCGCCCGCCGAAGGCTCCACACTCGCCGCCATCGATGCGTGGAATGCGTTCAGCGCTCCTGGCGCAGGCGTTGCGGTGACTGCCGATCCGGCCGCAGCCTCGGTGTTGTTCATGGCCTACTCCCTTGATTCCACCATCGACAAATCTGTGGCGGCACTGCGGGCAAACGACAAGGCCGTGTTTTGGGATCGACGCCCGGGAAGCTTCGCCGTGCAGGACTTGAAGCGAGCTGAACAACTTATGTGGGCGCAAGGCACGTCTCACGCGTGGATCGGTTTCGAGCCTGATCGATCTCCCCACGTATTTCTGGGCGCTCTTCGGCTCACGCAGTCCGATACGGCACCGCCGCTCGACAACGGTTGGGAGGTGCTCATCGTCTTGCAAGGTACGGCTACCCTTGCCTTGTCGGGCGAACGGGTGGAATCGAATGCCAACATTGCCCGAAACATGGAGCTGCAACCAGGACAGGTCGTGACCATCCCTTCGAACGTGGCACGCACCGTGAATCCCGGTTCCTCACAACCGTGGTATGCCGTGCAGTTGTTCGTACCACCCGGCCCTGAGCGTCGATACCGAGATCTCGTGCAGCAAAAAGAGGGGCCTTAATCATGATGAAGGCGCCCTCTTTGCACTGCGCCATTTGTCATACGGAGTATCCGCAAGGTTCCTTTCTTCACTGCCCCAGAGATGGAAGTCCGCTGCACGATAGCCAAGGCAGGGAGATTGGGAGGCTCGGACAGAACATCCTGGATCGCTATCAAATCCTCAGGTTCGTTGGCAAAGGAGGAATGGCGCAAGTCTACGAAGCGCAGCATGCGGCCTCCGGACGTCATGTAGCGATCAAGATTCTCAATCCTCGTCTTGCCTCGAATCCCGACGTCGCGCTCGAACGATTTCGACGTGAGGCTCAGCTATTGTCGCGCATCGCTCATCCCAATGTCGTAGCGATTGAGGACTTTGGAGCTTTGGAAGATGGCGCCTTGTTCATGGTCATGGAATTGCTGCGTGGGAAAACATTGCAGCAATCCCTCGATGAGCGAGAGCCATCGGTGGCAGAGACGTGGGAGATCATTCTGCAAGTCTGCGAGGCCGTGCAAGCCGCGCACGATGTGGGCGTCGTGCATCGAGACATCAAACCCGCCAACGTCTTTCTCGAACCCCCTCTGCCTTCGGGAGCGTGTGTCGTCAAAGTTCTGGATTTTGGGATTTCGAAAACGATGGGCGAACAACGCGCGATGAACCTGACCAAAGCCGGTTCGGTCTTCGGTACGCCCGAGTATATGTCTCCCCAGCAAGCGCGAGGAGAAGCTGTCGATGCGAGTTCGGATGTCTATTCCATCGGCGTGATGCTCTATCGAATGCTCCTGGGCACTGTGCCTTTCACCGGTGACTCGTACCTGGAGGTGTTGATCAAGCACATCACCGAATCTCCCGTGTGGCCCGAGGATATCGCGTCACGACGTCGACTTCCCGCGAAGGCCAAACAGGTGGTTTTGACCGCCCTCGCCAAGAAACCAAGCGAACGATTTCCTTCGGTCGATGCGTTTGCGCAAGCGATTTCATCGATGCGCAACGAGACGACGACATCGTATTCGATGGTCCATCAGCAGGTGGATTCCACGCGGATACGTAGCGTCACGCGCACGTCTTCCAGGCCTCCTTCTTTGTCCGCTACGGTTTCCATTGAACACGCAAAAGGGCTGGATGGGGAGGTGGTTGCGCTTGCCCCGGATGTGTTTTGGGTAGGGCGACGAACAGGAGGCGCGCTCGAATGCAACGCGTATCTTCGCGTTTATCATTCGGAAGAACATCGGTTTGCCGTTCTCATCGATCCGGGACCACCGCGGGATCTGCACGTCATCGGGCAAAAGGTCGCTTCCGTGCTTGGATCGATCACGGACGTGGACCTGTTGTTCATCAATCATCAAGATCCGGACGTGGCTTTCAACGCGGTCGCGTTACAAAAAATCAATCCGCGCGTTCATGTCGTCTGCTCTGAGCATACCTGGCGCTTGATTCATCTCATGGAATTGGAACCGCGACGCTACAGCGCGGTGGAGCAGTTTGCTCGTGCGACGATGCATTTGGTGACGGGCGACGAGGTGAGATTCATTCCCACGCCCTACTGCCATTTCCGAGGGGCGGTCATGTATTACGACGTCTCGTCGAGGGTGCTATTTTCCGGCGACCTATTCGGAGGAGTCTCGAAATCCAGGGAATTGCTGTCCACTGGCGAGCCCTGGGATGGCGTCGATATGTTTCATCAGGTTTACATGCCCAGCGGTCGCGCTGTGCAACAAGCCATCGCTCGCGTTCGGCAACTCGATCCGCCCCCCCGATTCATCGCTCCCCAACACGGCGCCATTTTTGGCGAAGACACCATCGCGGCTCTTCTCGATCATCTCGAACAACTCCCGATGGGCCTGGATCTCGATAGCGGAGCCGAAGAACCGGGGCGATTCGTGGGCGCTCTCACGATGCTCATCCGCTATCTCATCGGTATTGTAGGAAAGGATCTCGTGTTGGATCGGGTGCGGCGATTCGAGGGCGACGATACATTTCCGGCGATCCTGGTGTTGGATGAGCAGGGCGAGATTACGGGGTTGCGCATTGGTGCTCGATTGGCCGCCGTGTCGGTCCTGCGGACGCTGACCGAGATTGTTCCCTTCCCCTATCAAAATGAGTGGTTCGACATGATCGAGCGCGCCAAACGCATGTACGATATTTATTTGCCGTCCATCCGCTGAGCGGTCTGCTCCTCGACCCGTTTTGCATCTCAAAACTTGGCCCGGTTGCCCGGAACGCCGTACGCCCTGCCACAATGGTGGTTCGCACGGGATAGCCACGTGACGACGCCAACACGGAGGATTCAGGCATGAGCCAGGAGATAGAGCGTCGCGCGGGTGGCCCGCGGGTCCCCCTTCATACGCTGGTCGAAATTGGGGCTGGTGAGGGTGGCTCCGCGGCTTTCGAGGCAGAGTCCGTCAACGTGACCACTGCCGGTATGCACCTAAAAACTGCCTATTTACCAGAGGTTGGAGAACCGCTGACCTGTCGGTTCGAAGGTGCTGGCACAGAAGTCGTTGTGCAAGGAGAAGTCGCCTGGCGCACCGAAGATAGCTACGGAGGTGACTTCGGCGTGCGGTTCCTGGAAATGGACCAGGTTAGCCTCGATGCCTTACGAGCTATTGCGGGAGAAACCATCGACGAGCAAGACGAACATTCCGCCTCCGACCCAGAGCAAGCCGCGATGGACCGAGGCATGCGTGTGCGAATGCATATTGATGAGCTTGCTTCCCCCATGAAAGCACGCGTTCGTGAAAGCACCGGCCATGAGGTGACTGTGGGCACGAACCTCGACATCCTCCGAATTGGCCGCTCTCTCGAACTCGAGAGCGTCGACACCCAATCGAAACGTCCCGCCAGGGTCGAACGTATCTCCGTCGAGATCGAACCGACGTCCCGCGTTCCACAACTCATCGTTGCGCTTCGCTTTTTGGATGTGGCGGCGGAAACACAACCCCCGGTGATGGAAACGCAATACGCCGAGGATGCGGAGGAAGAACAGGACGAGGATCAAGAACTTGAAGCCGAATCCGCCGGCGTTTGGGACAAGGTCAAAAAAGTCGGACCCAAGTTTGCCCATCTTGGCTCTGTCGCACGACGATGGGGTGGAAAAGCTAAAGACGCCATGGGAGATGCCGTCGTCGCGGCCAAAAAAACGGCCGCTAGAAAAGTCGAAGAACGAAAAGCCGCCTCGGCCCCGCGACGTACCACCGCGCCGCCTCCCAAAGGCGGATACAAAGGGACCGTGCTGCGAAAGCAGCATCCGGACCGGGCTGAAGACGACCTTGTGGCGAATGAGGAATCCTCTCTCAAAAAATATATGAACAAGCGAACCGCCGCGATTACTGTCGTAGCCTTGCTTGTGTTGCTCGTAGGCGGCGGCCTAGCTCGCGCCATGTTCCGCTCCAATTCGTCGGAAGCCATGGCTGCCAAGGAAGCCGCTTCCGCTTCGGAAAGCCAAGAAGACGCCCCGATTGTTCCCGGTGCCATGGGCACCGATGTCAGTGCTGCCTTGGTCGCCAACGTTCCTCTTTTTGGTCCCACACCGATGTCCACGGCCGCGCCCATGGCACCCATGGCCGCCGTTCCCGCTCCTGCTATCGGAAACGCTGCCCTTCCTCCCGGTGACGACGCCACTGCCGACAGTGACGACAGCGCTGAGGATTCTGGGGAAGAGAGCGAACCGTCCACCGTGGCCGCTGCCGATGACTCCGAGGGCGACGATGATGCTGCCGAGCCCGCGCCCAAGCCTGCGAAATCATCCGCCAAGTCCAGCAAAAAAACCGCCAAGGCCGACGCGCCGAAAAGCTTTGGGCGAGGAAGAGTCAGCAATCCGGTGGTTCTCACCTTGAAGATGAATCGAAAAGTTACAGGAATTCGCGGGGTTGCACACAGTGAAGGCTTCGTGGTCGACGTCATGGGCGCTCGCAGCGCGGAGCCCGCCGCGGGCCTGCGAAGGCAAGATAGCCGAATCGCCGTGTCCAAGGTCGTGAATCGTGGCTCCAATTCTCAACTGAGTGTGCGCTTCAAGGGAACGCCCCCCGCCTATCGCGTGCAAGCAAGCGGTTCGACCCTGCGAATCATCGTCGATAGCGACAAAAAGACGGCTTCTACCCAATCGGATAAAGGCAAAAAGCGACGCTGATCCGAGTCGGGTCTCGCCTTTTCGTCTTTCTGTTACCCCCTAAGATCCCACGACCCAGGCAAAGCGTGTCTACGGTGGCCGTTGTTATGGCCGCGGTTCACGCTCACCGTTCACGGAGCACGCTCACGGAGCACGCTCACGGACACGGTCACGGTCACGGCGTACGGCCACGGTCCACGCTACCAATGAGCTTGGTGAGCATGGCAGCGCAGCGGTCCGCCAAATCTTGGGCGGCGATGACTTCCTCAAACGGTGCGAGTTTGTCGATTTCGACGCAGTCAAGGGCGACGATGATCTCCTTGGTTTCTCCCAAGGCGATCTCATAGGAGGCAGCCCTTGCGTTACCGCGCTTGCCGACGCCCTCGCCGATATTGAATGGCACGCTACGTGAGGCCCGTCGCATCTGGCTTCGCAGGTCCGCCTCGCCACGGGGGAAATAGCTCACGATACGACGGACGGCCTGGTACAGTTGTAGTGCGCAGCGGTACACATCGAGCTGGTGCAACAGGTTTCGCCGACGGCGTGGTGCCATCGCCATGTGGTGTGTGCCGTGACCGTCCATGGGAACAAGTTCTGTCATGATGGCGCTCCTTGAGTACATCCACGGGCATATCGACCATGACGAGAGCACGGTTGCGTATTTGATGAACACAGGCGCTATTTTATGCGGTTTTGCGGCGTTGGCGTGTAGCGTGTGCCGTGACCGTGACCGTGACCGTGACCGTCGATGGGAACAGACCCGTTGACCGGGAGAGGCGCACGAGCTTTCATCGGTTTTGCGGCGTTGGCGTGTAGCGTGTGCCGTGGCCGTGACCGTCCATGGGAAATCACCACCATGACGCCAATGACCACGATGCCCATCAGCTTGCGACGGCTTGTGCTATCAACTCCGGCATCATTCAGGGTCGCTACGTGGGTCCAGTTCGAAACAGACGTCTTTCACAGCATGAAACGCAGTTTTCTGCCCATGGACAGCGTAATTGAATGCGCCCTCCCTGCTCCACGACCCCTTGCACTACACCACCGCCGGACTAGCCTTGCCCTGTGTTGCAACTCCAAAAAAACCTGACCATCCCCACACGGCCCAAGTCGATCCACGACGTGACCAGCCTGGTTGCCGATGTGGTTCGCCAGAGCCGCGTTCAAGTAGGGATATGCGTCGTTTTCGTGCGGCATACTTCCGCCAGCTTGCTCATCCAGGAAAACGCCGACCCTTCCGTCCTCGAGGACCTGGAAAAATGGATGCAAGGCTTGGCTCCAGAGTCCCGACGATGGGCTCATGACACCGAAGGACCCGACGATATGCCAGCCCACGCCCGCTGCGCCATCACCCGAACCTCGGAAACCATTCCGATCACCGACGGCCGTCTGGCTTTGGGAACCTGGCAAGGATTGTATCTATGGGAGCATCGGGCGCACGCACACCGACGACAACTTCTGGTGCATGTGATGGGTACGTGACAGGGGGTGTGCCGTCGCCCGAGAACGAACGGAAGATAGCAATTCCCCAATCGATTGTAATCAATTGAAATTATTGTAAATAATTAGCTTCCCTCGTGAGCGATCAGCCCTCTTCCCACACTCGTCGCGCCGTAGCCAATACCTCGTCGTGCAGGTGACCATTGGTGGCAACAAAGCCTCCCACGAGTTCCAACGTGGTGGTGGAGTAGTCGAGGTCTCGTCCCGAAAGATCCGAGGTTTTCCCTCCCGCAGCCACTACGATCGCATCGGGAGCGCATCCGTCCCATAGCTTCGCGCCTCCCGGCTGATGCGGATTGACATAGACATCCGCTTGACGCTGGGCGATGCGGGTGGCTTTGACGCCGACGGACCCGCAAGAGATACGCGCCGCGGGTGCAAGGGCCTTGACAATTTTCTGAAGCGGTGCCGAAAGATGGGAGCGCGACACGATGACGGTGCAAGCGTTCACGCGCTTATGCTCGGAAACGCGCAGGGGAGTTTTCGTGCCATCTGGTTCGAGCAACCAGGCTCCTTGACCGACAACGCCCACGGCGATGATGCCGAACGCGGGTTGTGCGACCACTCCGAGCACGGGACGGCCTCTCACGGTCAATCCGATCATCGTGGAGAACTCACCGTTGCGAGCGATGAATTCTTTGGTGCCATCGAGCGGGTCGACGAACCAGACTCGTTCGCGCGCGACTTGTTCGGCAAGGTCTTGCGGCGAAGGTACGCTTTCTTCCGCCACGATGCCGTCGGAGGGAAACGCTTCGGACAGCCGTTGCACAAGCAAGGTATTGGCTTGTCGGTCGGCCTGGGTGACGGGTTCGTTGCCCGCTTTGCGTTCCACCTCGAAGTCTTGTTCATAGACGGAAAGGATGATTTGCGAGGCCTGTTGGGCGGCCGCGATGGTGACCTGTAATTCTTGTGTAAAATGTTGATTCACGTGTGGATTCCCGCGGCAAGGAGTTTGGAAGGAAGGTCGGTGAGGGCCTTGTCAGACAGGTAGGGCGGCCCTTTTCCGGCTTCTCGAACGAGTTGGTCGAGCTGAGCGGTGGTTCGAGGCCCGAGGATGGCGCTTGTGACCAGCGTGTTGGATAGCACATAGCGCAACGCCGCCGCGCGAGGCGTCAGCACATCGCCGCCTACGAGGTTGCGCAACAGCCCCAATTGCGAAACGCGTTTGCGCAAATCCGCCGGAGACCATCGTTGGCGTCGATGATCTCCTTCATCGAACGTGCGTTCGGGGCCCCAATGAGCGACGAGAAGTCCGTAGGCCAAGATGGAATGGGCGAGCACGGCCACCCCACGCATCGCGACTTCCGCGGCAACGACATGCAAGTCCTGGGAATGAAAGAGATTGTACGCAATGGAAAGCACGTGGGTCCCAGATTCGAGGGCTGCGACAGCCACTTCCCGGCTTCCGGCACTGACGCCCCAAGCGCCGATTTCTCCTACGCGACGCAGGTCTTCAAGAGTGCCTGTCGCTTCTCCCCGCTCGACGACCGACACCGATGGATTGTGGAGCAATACGATATCGATGCGCGACCGTTTCAGTTTTTCCCCTGCCTTGGCCACCGCTTCCCGAAGATAGGCGGGATCGAAGTTTTTTTTCGGCTGGCTTTCATCGGATCGATCGATGCCCACACGAACCGCCACATAAGCGTTTGGCGTCGACGCCAGTCGCTGCCCCAGGCGCGTGAGCATCTCCCCTCGGTTGTAGGCGTCCGAGGTTTCATAAAGATTGATGCCCAATTGCACGGCCCGATCCAGCACGGCATCGGCCTCCGCCGCGGATACGGCGCCATATCCTTCGCCGGACAAACCCCAGGTTCCCAAGCTCAGTTCGGTGACCTCGTCGCGCAACGGAGTGAAGGTACGTCGTCTCACAACAGCAGATCTAAGGGACGCGACTTCATTGCGCAACAAACCAATAATGTAGCGAGCCGAAGGTGCCCCCGTGCAACGCGCGCACTTCGATGGGGGTATGCTCCGAAGCCACCTGCGCGGGAATGATGAACTCGTTTTCTTGTGCCCGGTACGCACCAAGACGAATCGTTGCCAGCGGCGTTGAACCTGACTTGATTTCGAGTTCAACTTCACCCTCGTGGGCACCTACCCATCGGGCGATGGCTTTCGCTGGCTGCCCCGGTCGTAGATGGGCGACGAAACGGTCGGCCACGCGCTCGAATCTTCCCCCATCAGCCCATATCCTATCGTTTATACTTGTGTTTTCGTCTTGTCCGGAATCGATACCCCCCGGTCGATCCTCGAAAAAAAAGTCCGTGTGAACCTTATTCGCTTCATCCTTTCCCCCATGGGCGATCTCGTAGGCATGCGCCTGTTCCGATTCGAGGTCCGCCACATCGAGTTCATCGATGATTTCACCGGAGTAGGGAATCAGAATCGGTCGAGCACCCGAGCCGAGAAGATCGACACGGGCTTCGTAAACCACCATCGTCGTGCCGCCGAGAATCGTCTGATCGTAGACGCTCGCTTCGTGCAACCGCTTGCCCAATACCGGCTCACAGGCCATCCAATGGGGATAAACGATGAAATGGGTGGGAAATCGATGGGGTTCCGATGCGTAGAGCCGTTCGTAATGCTCGAACCGGGAACCCGCTCCCGCGACCCAGTATCGTCCTTCTCCCTGGGTGGTGAGCCCAATGACATCGAAGGTCCGTCGTTCCGATAGGTAGGCGATGGCTCCCGTGTCATTGACCCCGATGATCGCCTCGGCGGGCAGGTTTTCCTTGGCCCAACGCCCTAGTTCCACTTGTTGCAAGTCGATGGCGGCAGCGCTCTTGACCAAATCATCGACGGTCCATTTCATATTGCCCGCAAGCACACCGGCCACGATGCCCGCGAGCATCGGCGCGATGAGCCCCCATCGCGGCCGCACGAGCGAAAGCATCTGCCCCGCTAGCTTGGTGAAACAGGCCATTCCGATGAACCATGCCGGAGCAAAAGGCCATAGATAACGAAGACGATTCCAAAGAAACGTGTGATACGTGCAAGGAATCATCATCCCAAGGGCGATGAAAAACACCAATCCGGCTCGCCACGGACGCTGGGAGCGCCATCCCATCAAGGGAATGGAGCCCAGGGCCAGCAATGCAAAAGGCAGGGTTCCCCGGGGCAAAAACACCGCGCTCCACTGCTGGCCGTCCAACAGAACCTGAAAAAAAACGCGTAGGTTGTACCCTACGGTGTCCCACAATTCTCGAAAACCATAATACGGGTTGGCGGGAAGCCACTTGACCGCCGTGGTGTTCGAGGTCGTGGAACCCGTGAGCATCAGGTGGATGACGGGGTCGAACAGCAGGCCGAGCAGAGGTAATGCGCCAAGGGCCCGTTGCCGTTTGCCTGTGCCGAAAGGGGAGATGAGCAATGCGATCGCTGCAAATAGCGAAACCATCGCCCCCTCAGGGCGTATCCCCGGAGCTATAATACCTAATAAAATCAAGTGATTGCGAGATTTCTGGGAGCGCGTTTCCGGGTTTTCGAACCATTCGGCTGCCAGCCTGGCACCGCGCAGCAGTACCCATGCGAGAGCCATGGTTTCCATGCCACTGGCCGCAAACCAGGTGAATGCACCGAAAAACGCGCACATTGCCGACGCGCCAAGGGCTACCGCCCGCCCCGTCAGTTTTTCCGTGAGCCGAAACACCTCCAAAAAAACGCCTGCCAACGCCAAAAAACCGAAGAACCAGGCAACCCAAAGGATCGACAGTCCACGAAATCCGATGAGATAAAACGGTGCGAGCAGCAGAGGCCACAAAAAACTCGTGGCACCCGCCACATAACCCTCGCCAGGCATGTACTGGAAAAAACGCCCGGCGGCGAGATTGCGGGCAAACTGAAAATGAATGAACGCATCGTCCAGCGGTACTGCGGGATGTCCCACGTGCTGCACGATCGCCGACAGCGATGCGTACGCGAGCATTCCCGACACCAGAAGAGCCGGGAGATAGGCAATCACAGGCCGAAGCCAGCCAACCATCCGATCCATCCGTGTCATCCAGGTCCAACGCACCAGCGCGCCATTACATGTCGATCGATGGATCGCAAGGACGATCGAAGCCAGTGTCTTGCGGGAAGCCATGGCCGGAATGGCCGCGAAGCGGTAAGGAAGGGAGCATGAACGCCGTCCCCGCGCACAAAAAGCCTCATCCTTATGCGGACGCTCCGACGCTTCCCGCGGTGGGTTCTCTTGATATTTTCAGTCTCACTCGCTCGAGATTGCCCTTGGAAATCGAGATTGGCCCCGGTCGAGGGGCTTTCATTGTCGAACGCGCGGCGGAAGCCGCCCAGGCCGCTGTCGTTGGCCTGGAGATCCGCTATAAATGGGCGAAAATCGTCGATGATAGATTGGCTCGACGCGGCTTCGGGGATCGAGCAAGGGTTTTTGCAGCGGATGCTCGATTCGTCCTTCCTCGTCTTCAGCCCGATGCCAGTGTGTCTTGTTTTTTTATCCACTTTCCCGATCCGTGGTGGAAAAAACGGCAGCAAAAACGCCTGGTAGTTACCCCACCTTTTGTTCGTGAAATGGTCCGGCTGCTCGAACCGGGGGGATTCGTCTTCGTGCAAACCGATGTGTTGGAGCGTGGCGAGCAATACGAAACGCTGTTGTCGACCATGGAGGGGTTGCAGCCCGATGGGGATGAACCCGGTTCCCCGGTCGTGAAGGAAGTGTTTTGGGAAGCGAAAAGCAATCGGGAGCGAAGGGTGCTTGCCGCCGGGTTGACCCCATCGCGGCTTCTTTTTCGAAAACCTCGCGGATGACAGCGCGTGCCTGCGGTACGGGAATGGTTTGTGCCGTTGACAATCCCCTTGCGATAGCATGATGTGTGGCCATGGCCGAGCCCCCCGCCGTCCCGCCACAAGACCAGGACCATCGAGCGCCCGTTTTCCATCTGGAATGGTTGGTGGCCGCGATGATCGGAATGGGAATCGCCATGGGCGTGGCGGGGGCGGTGGCCTATCTCGAATCGTCTCGTTTTCCGCCTGCGCCACCGGCGGAATCGGGGGCTCGTGAATGGGGCACCGCCCGAACGCGCCCGCCCAAAACATCCGCCCCTGAGGTTTCGGATGAAGTGGAGGATAGCGTGGCGGATGAGACGAGCGAGCCGGTGATTGATGTCGAAATCAGTCATTCCGGGCGTGCGCCCGCGGATTCTCAAGCCATAGGAAGCGACTCCGAGCCGGGCCCATAGGTGGCGTCGAGCGATCGCCTCGTGGGGGAAATATCGTTTGGGGATCTTCCAATTCGATGCTGAGCAGGGGGCTGGCTCTAACAGATCCCCTCATTTTTTTCTGAATTGGAAAGGGGTACGAGCTGAGGATTTTTGGCGCGGGGAAAAATGAGGGGATGGCTCAGGGCAACAATCGGTACCGTAGGGGCGGGTTTCAAACCCGCCCGCGCGTGCGAATGGCTCAGGGGATGACCGTGACCGTTTGTCGTGGGCCGTGACCGTGACCGTGACCGTGGCCGTGACCGTGGCCGGGCGATGGTAGGTAGTTGTATCTAGCGGTCGTCGGGAGAAGGAAAGGCGCGAGGAAAAATGAGGGGATGGCTCAGAGGTTGGTTGGCCCCGGGGGAGGGAGAGATAACCCCGGATTAAATAATTCAGTAATAAATTCACAATGTTATGGCGCTAATGGACGACTGCTTCTTCGGGCCTTGGCCGTGTCATTTTATGGTACATTCCATTCATCATGAACGGGGCAAAGAGACTGTCGTATTCGGTGTTCTGTGCGCTGTTTCTATCGATTGCCGGTTGCAATGACGATGCGCAATCCAGCGCCGCTTCGTCGGGAGTTGGCGGCAGCGGAGGCGTGAGCGGAAGCGGCGGTGCCAGTGGTAGCGGAGGCGTGAGCGGAAGCGGCGGCGATGGAATGAGCGGCAGCAGTGGAGCCAGCGGCAGCGGTGGGGCAAGCGGCAGCGGCGGGGCAAGCGGCAGCAGTGGAGCAAGCGGCAGCGGTGGAACAAGCGGCAGCGGTGGAACAAGCGGCAGCGGTGGAGCAAGCGGCAGCAGTGGAGCAAGCGGCAGCAGTGGAGCCAGCGGTAGCGGTGGGGCCAGCGGCAGCGGTGGAACAAGTGGTAGTGGTGGAACAAGCGGCAGCGGTGGAACAAGCGGCAGCGGTGGAACAAGCGGCAGCGGTGGGGCCGGTGGGTTCTCCACCGCGCCAGGTCGACCTTTGCCCGAGCCGATCTACGGAGTCACCTCCGAAGGCGTCAGCTCCGTCAGCGCCCTTTCGGAAGCCTTGGAACGTCACGGACGCGACGTTACCGTGCGCATCGTATTTCAAGAAGGTACGAACCCCAAAGACTACACCACGCGCGTCAATACCGTGCGTCAGCATGCCTATGTCATGGGAGAAATCCTCGACTCCACGGGACTCGCGGGGATGACCACCCAGGCTTATCGCGCCCGAGCGAAGGTTTTTGTGGAGCAATTTGGTGATTCGATAGATATTTGGGAAATTGGAAACGAACTCAACGGCGAATGGGTTGGAACTCCCACGACCATCAACGCCAAGGTGCTCGCTGCCTATGAGGTCGTTCACCAGGAATATGCTCACCTGAACTTGCGCAGCGCCGTTACCTTAAATGCGCTTGTCAAGCACCATCCGACCAACAATCTCCGGACGGCCGCAAGCGGCCTGACGGCGTAAGGGGTTTGACCATCGCCGTTGGTCAATCGTCGTACAGGTTTTCAGACGTCCAGGAAGGG
>Ga0116161_1000102_pt1 | contig 92823 bp, 81 predicted proteins | sample AD_JPNAS3_MetaG_FD_89877 | JGI IMG/M metagenome (GOLD analysis project Ga0116161, IMG submission 89877) | Active sludge microbial communities of municipal wastewater-treating anaerobic digesters from Japan - AD_JPNAS3_MetaG | ecosystem: Engineered > Bioreactor > Anaerobic > Digestate | place... | reverse complement strand
CCATCACCCATGCCGCAAACCGCGTTCTTTACGGCATTCCCGTGACCGCCATGCCGCATGTGAAGAAGAATTTCATGGATGCCTGGCTGCGTATTGTGGGCATGAAGCTTTACCAGCGCCGCGCCACCGACTATTTCCGCAACGCCACCGCGCAAGACCGCCGTTATCTTCTCTACAATCCCACCAGCAAGATGAAGGTGACGCTTCAGGCCGAGGACGTGGTCAATCTTCTGTGGGAAGTCATTGCCGCCAAGGGATTTGAAAAGGACACCTATTTTTCCTTGGGCGCCAGCGATATTCGGGGGCCTTCCAAGCTGGAGGGGACGGTTCACGTCAATGTTCAACTGATCCGCAAGTTCATGAAGAACTATTTCTTCAATGCCGCCGCTTATCCTCCGGTTGCGCCCGATTTCTCTTTGAAGGATGATCTGTTTCTCTTCAATCAGGGACCGACCAAAGGGCTGGGCTCCGTTCAGTTCCATGACTACAAACCGGTTTTCGACGCGAATAAGCAGCTTCCCAATGTGGCCATTTTCATCAAACAGATTGAGCTGTTCAGGGAATTGCTGGAGAAAGCCGGGCCGGACAAGGCTCAGGATATGGATCCGCTGTTTTCTCTGCCGCTGGGAGAGATGTTCTCCATCGTGGTCTATGGGCAGCTGATTCTGGAACAGGCCAAATTTGACAATATCGATCCCGACGTGCTCAATCAGATTTTTGATTTCATGGTTCGCGATTTTGCCCGGTTCGCCCTGCAAATCTACGGTATGCACAACACGAAAGACGAACAGCGCGCCTATTGCAAAGACATCATGCTGATCAAGGCGGCGGGAGATGACGCCCAGTATGAAAGGGTTTGGAATAAATATGTCTACGTCTTAAACGGCGAATACGCGATGAATGAATAGACGGGGATTTTCAGGATCAGCGCCGCGTTTTTAAGAAAGAAAGGGAGAGAAGAGATTGCTTCTCTCCCTTTTCTTTTTCAACGGGGATTTGATGGAAGAAAGACGTGATTTTGACCCGTTTCGGTTTGTAGGTTCCGTGCGGACAATTTCTCGAAAAGCCTTTTGACGTCATGCTCTTACAAAAGCATTGCCTGCCTTCCGAAGGTGTGATAGCGTCCATTGCGTAAGCGGTTAGATATCATGAGCGGCGGGAGCTTCACATGAGGATACGGGTTCTGGGTTGCCACGGTTCGCAATTGCCGAATCACAATACGACCAGTTTTCTGCTGGGGAAAAACCTCCTGATCGACGCAGGCGCCATCACGCAGGTCCTGACGCTTCGCCAGCAGATTCTCATCGATTACATTCTGGTCACGCACGCCCACCTGGACCATGTGCGCGACATCATGTTTCTCGCGGACAATCTCTGCTACGCGAAGCGAAAGACCCCCTTGAGAATTTGCAGCAGCCGGGGGATTCTTGAAAGCATCCACCGCCATCTTTTCAATAACGTTATCTGGCCTGATTTTTCCAGAATCCCCAGCGCTAAAAACCCCTTGATCAAATTTGAGATTCTCTCCACCGGCCGGCAAAAAACATTGGGCGATTGGCGGGTGCGGGCCATTCCCGTTCATCATACCGTGGAAACCATGGGGTTTTTGATGGAGACGCAGGGGAAGGCGGCCCTTTTTCTCGGGGATACGGGGCCTACCGACGAGGTGTGGAAAGCCGCCGGAGAATCAAAAGGCCTTCGAGCGATTTTCGTGGAAACGTCTTTGCCTGCCGGAATGCAAAGCCTTGCGGACAAAACGGGCCATCTCACACCGCGGACGCTTGCGGCGGAGTTGAAGAAATTGAATGGCGCGATCCCCGATATTTACCTTTATCATATGAAACCGAGGTATGCGGGGACCATCCACCGCGAAGTCGCTTCGATTCCGGAAAGAAAAATTCACGTCATCAAAGATGGTCAGGTTATTCATATTTAATTTACCGGCAATCCCATGAATCCCTTGAATCCCGGCGCATATCTTTCCGGCCTGAATATCGACGTCATGCGTTTCGGCCTGGAGGCGATCACCGGGCTTCTGGAGCGGTTTGGCTTCCCCCAGAACAATTATTTCACCCTGCTGATCGGCGGCACCAACGGCAAAGGATCAACGGCCGCGATGACCGCTTCCATGCTCAAGGAGGCGGGCTTCCGGACCGGACTGTACACGTCGCCTCATCTGGTGGATGTTCGGGAGCGGATTGTGCTGGACGGGAAGAAGATTCCCGATCGCGATCTGGGCCGCATTCTGTCGGAAATTCAGGCCAAAGCCTGCGAACCCGTATCCTACTTTGAAGCGCTGACCGCGGCGGCGTTTATTTATTTTCAGCGGGCGCAGGCGGACATTGCGGTGATGGAAGTAGGGCTTGGCGGCAGGCTCGACGCGACCAATGTCTGCCGTCCGCTGGTTTCCGTCATTACCAATATCGGGCTCGAGCACACGGCTTATCTGGGCCGCACGCTGACGGCGGTGGCCGGAGAAAAGGCCGGAATCATCAAACAGGGAGGAGTCTGCGTTGCCGGTGTCACGCAGAAGAGGGTGGCGGATCATCTGGCCTCCATCTGCCGCCGGAAAAAGGCCCGATTCTACCGTTTGGGAAAGGACTTTGAAATCATCAGGCGAAAAGACACGACGGTGGACTATTATGGGATCCACCGGAAAATCAGCGGGCTTCGCGTTGCGCTTGCGGGCGGTCACCAATTGGCCAATGCGGCGCTGGCGTTGGCCGCCCTGGAGGTTGCGGAAGAAAGCGGTTTGAAAATAAGTGACGCGGCCGTCTGTGCCGGCTTGAAAAAAACACGTTGGGATGCCCGCATGGAAATCCTTCACACCCGGCCCGTGTTTCTTCTGGACGGGGCGCATAATCCTTCCGGCGTCCGGGCTTTATACCGAGCGCTGAAAGAAAATTTTTCCTGCCGGCGTTTGATTCTGATTTTTGCCGTTTTATCGGATAAGGATTACCGGAGCATGCTGCAAAAGATCGCGCCTTCGGCCGCCGTCACGATTTTGCCGCCGCTCACGACCAGGCGAGCTGTGCCACCGGAGCGGCTGGCCGGTTTGATGAGAAAAATGGGCTTTCCAGCGGTTGTGGCAGGAACGGTCGATGAGGCGGTTCATTTGGCGCTGGGGATGGCGGAAGAAGGGGATGTGATCTGCGCGCTGGGCTCTCTTTATCTTGCGGGAGAGGTAAAACAGTCGTTCCATCAAATGAATTCTTGTGGTAAATCCTGTCGCGCTTAAAAGTGAAGAGTGAAGAGTGAAGAGAGTGCTTCTGCTGCTTTCGTGTCATAAGAAACGGGGATGAAGATTTTGCCGGTCGCATTTAAACACTACATGGTCATGGTTCTGGGGGTTGTCTTCGGTGTCTTGTTGCTGGAAGGCGGCGCTGCGGCTCAGAACATGAAAATACCCGAAGATGCGCCGGTGAAAATCGAAGCGGATACGCTGTCCTATGATCAGGAAAAAGACCTTTACGAGGCCCAAGGCAATGTTGTGATCACCTACGGCGACGGTGTCCTGACCGCCGCCAGCGCCGAATATAACCGCAAAAACAATCTGGCGACCGCCCGGGGCAATGCCTTGCTTCAAATGGCGCAGGATTCGCTTGCGGGCGATAAAATCGTGGTCAACGTAGAAGATAAAACCGGCGTGGCCTACAATTCCAAAGCCTTTTACGCGCGCAACCATTTCTACATTCGAGGCAGTAGAATCGAAAAAACGGGTGAGAATACCTATTTTATCGAGGAGCCGGTGGCGACGACCTGCGACGGGGACCGGCCGGACTGGGAAATTGCCGGACGTTCGATGAAAGTGACGCTGGAAGGGTATGGATTGATGAAAGACGCCCGGCTGAGAGCGAGGCATGTGCCGGTCTTCTATACGCCGCTCGTCGCGTTTCCCGCTAAGACGAAGCGCCAGTCGGGATTTCTTTTTCCCTATCTCGGCTATTCAAAGGATAAAGACGGAATCGATATCGAAATCCCTTTTTTCTGGGCGATTACCCCGCAGATGGATGCGACGTTCTTTTCACGTTACATGGAAAAGAGAGGATTCAAGGAAGGCGTTGAGTTCCGGTATTTCGCCGGCAGCAAGTCCTTCGGCACCCTGTACGGCGATTTTATGGAGGACAACAGGAACGTCACGGAAACCGCCGCGGTCGGCAATCAGAGCCGAGACTGGCAGGGAATGCACAGACGCTGGTCTTACTATCTGAATCATCAGACGAATTTTGATTCGCAGTTTTATATTCGGACGGACTTACGGCGTGTTTCCGATGCCTGGTATTTTCGGGATTTCAATGCCCACAACTACTATTTGTCCAATTACTCCACGACGGAGCTGGACCCGTTTCGAAAGGTCCCTTTTCAGGGAAACGAGGCTCTGCCGTCTCTGGAATCGTCCGCCAGAGTGTATAAAGGATGGAACAATTTCAGCCTGATGGCCCGCATCAGCTCCACGGATGACTTTTCAGCCGTCAATAACGACCGGACTCTGCAGCAGTATCCGGAAATCGTGTTCACGGGCGTCAAACAGCGGTTTCTTTCAACCCCCCTGTATTACGAAGTTGCGGGCAACTATGATTATTTTTACCGGGGAGAAGGACAGAAGGGGCATTACCTGGACATTGCGCCGACGATTTCCCTGCCTTTTAATATTTCCCGTTACGCGAAGATTACCCCGCAAATCACCCTGCGGGAGATTTACTGGAACCGCGATGATGCACAGGCCAATTCCGACAACAAAAGCGGCAACCGCACCGTGTATAATGCCGGCCTGAGCTTCAGCAGCCGGATTTCACGAGTGTTTGCGGTCAAAATTCAAAACTGGGACAAAATCAAACATGAAATCAAGCCTGAAATTTTCTATTCGTACATTCCCAGCGTGAACCAGGATAATCTTCCCGATTTCATTCCCTGGGTAAATTCCTACATGGCCAACTCTCTGTCATCCAATATCGGCTATACCAATGTTTTAACGGAACAAAATGCGGTGGCCTGGGCGCTGACCAATACTCTGACCGCAAGGGTACAGGGCAAATCCGGATCGCGCAGCTACTTTGAATTATTGCGTTTTAAACTATTTCAGGTGTACGACATCAACGAAGCCAAAAAAGACATGGCCGGTTCCACCACGGAGAGGCGGCCGGTCTCGGATCTGGGGATCGAACTTGATTTGAAGCCACACCCTTACATCGCCTTTGCCGCGCGCAATAAGTACAATCCTTATGTAGGCTGGAAGGAGATGAATTACGATCTGGGACTCCATGATTGGCGCGGAGACAATCTGACGGTAGGATACCGCTATACGCTTGATTCTCTTGAGGAAATTAACATGGCCCTAAAGCTCAATCTCACCCGGGGGGTGAGCGGAAATCTGATTCTCAGGCGGGATCAGTTTAATGATCGGATAGTGGAAAATACGTTCGGTCTGGCCTATCGAGCGCAATGCTGGGGCGTGGGAGTGGATTATACCAAGACCTACGATGACGAAAGAATCATGCTGAAATTCTCCCTGGCCGGATTGGGCATGTTTTAAATTGTGACGCCCTGCTTGTCCGGCGCTGCCTTTTCCCGTGGAGGGTTGGAAGGCGGCATGACCCTGTCACAGGCTGCGGCAAAGGAATTCAAATATTTTCCAAACATTTTCCTTGACAAAGAGCGTGGAATTGCATAGCTTCCACCTTTAAATTTTTTACTAGGTGGCGGTTTATGAATAAAACATTTTCAGCGAAAGCCCGACAGGTCAAGCAGGATTGGTATGTGGTTGACGCGTCCGGCAAAGTATTGGGAAGACTGGCCAGTGAAATCGCCCTGCGCCTTCGGGGCAAGCACAAAGCGATTTATACGCCGCATGTGGATACCGGCGATTTTATTGTCGTGGTCAATGCCGAAAAGATCACGCTGACCGGCAAGAAGCTAACAGATAAGATTTATTATTCCTACTCCGGTTACCCGGGGGGGCTCAGGGAAACGGCGGCCGGGAAGATGTTGGTTTCCAAACCGGAAAATCTGATTCGAATTGCCGTGGCAGGGATGCTGCCGAAAAACAACCTTGGCAGAAAAATGTTAAAAAAACTAAAGGTTTATAGTGGAAATGCGCATCCGCATGAAGCCCAGTGTCCGCAAACCCTGACGGTTTGATGATCCGGGCTGTTTATGGATTAATTTATTTTGGGAGAGGTCATGACAGTACAACGGTTTTATGCAACGGGGAAAAGAAAGAGCGCCATTGCCCGCGTTTATATGAAATCAGGCAGCGGCAGCATTATGGTGAACAAAAGAAACTATGAAGAATATTTTACGCGTCCCAGTCTGAAAATGATCATTCGCCAGCCTCTGGAGATCACGGGGAAGAAGGACCAGTTCGACTTTTACGTCAATGTCAGCGGCGGAGGCGCGGCGGGTCAGGCCGGAGCGGTGAAGCATGGGATTTCCAAAGCGCTTCTGGAATGCGACGCCGAGTTGCGCCCCATCCTGAAAAAAGCGGGTTTTCTGACGCGAGACGCCCGCATCAAGGAGAGAAAGAAGTACGGCCAGCCGGGCGCCCGCAAGAGATTCCAATTCTCCAAACGTTAATCATTCAAGGGGGGCCTTCAGGCTCCCCTTTTTTTTGGAGTTTTTATGAAAACGAAAGCAGCGATATTCGGCGCCAGCGGCTATACGGGGCAGGAACTCATTCGGATTCTGTCCGCACATCCACAGGTGGAGCTGGTTGCCGTTACCTCCAGGCGCTACGCCGGCGTGAAGGTCTCGGACGTTTTTCCGTCTCTTTCCGGCCTGACATTTCTCTCGTACACCAACGCTTCGCCCCGGGAAATCGCAAAGCTTTGCGATGTCGTTTTTCTGGCGCTGCCGCACGGCGTGTCCATGGAGATCGCCCCGGTCTTTATCGAGGCGGGGAAAAAGGTGATCGATCTGTCCGCCGACTACCGCCTGCGGGATTTGGCAACCTATGAACAGTGGTATGCCAAACATACCAGTGCCGGTCTGTTCGGACAGGCGGTTTACGGGCTTCCGGAACTTTACCGGGAAACCGTTAAAACATCGCCGTTGATTGCCAATCCCGGCTGTTATCCGACCAGCATTATTCTGGGGCTTGCGCCCGCGCTCAAAAACAAACTCCTGGAGGTTTCCACGATCATCGCCGATTCGGCTTCCGGGGTAAGCGGAGCGGGAAGGGACCCGGTCGTCGGATCGCTTTTTTGTGAAGTAGACGGGGGCTTTAAAGCCTATAAGGTCGGGAAGCACAGGCACACCCCGGAAATCGAGCAGGAACTCCATCAGCTGGCCGGTGAAAAATTCGTCATTTCCTTCACACCGCATTTGCTGCCGGTCAAAAGGGGCATTCTGAGCACGATGTATGCGACGCTGAAGAAAGAGGTGACGGAGGCGGAGCTGCGGGACCTGTATGCATCCTTCTACGCCGGGGAAAAATTCGTGCGGATTTGTCCCGCGGGCGCCTATCCCAACATTTCCTCCGTTTGCGGGTCCAACTTCTGCGACATCGGCCTGACCGTTGATCCGCGGACGGGCCGGGTGATCATGATTTCCGCGATCGACAATCTCATCAAAGGCGCCGCCGGCCAGGCCGTGCAGAACATGAATCTGGTTTGCGGGCTGCCCGAAGACAGCGGTCTCGGGACGCCCCCGCTGTATCCCTGACGAAGGCAAGAAAATGACCCAGAAAATCTATAATACGAAGACCAGAAAAAAAGAAATCTTTCAGCCGATCCGGGAAGGCGCGGTCGGTATGTACGTTTGCGGCATTACGGCGTATGATGTCTGCCATATCGGCCACGCCCGCGCGGCGGTTGTGTTTGACGTCGTTTTCCGCCATCTGAAGGCGCGCGGCTACGACGTGACGTATGTGAAAAATTTCACCGACATCGACGACAAAATCATCGATCGGGCGAATCGGGAAGGCGTCGGCATTGCCGAGATCGCCGAACGCTACATAGCGCTGCACGATGAAGATATGGCCGCCCTCAACGTCCTCGCGCCGACGGTCACCCCGAGAGCCACGGGGCACATGGAGGACATGATTGCGCTGATCCGGACTCTCGAAGAAAAAGGGATCGCCTACGCGGTGGACGGAGACGTGTTCTTCGCGGTCGCCAAATTTTCAGCATACGGCGGATTGTCCGGCCGAAACCTGGATGAAATGATGGCCGGCGCCCGCGTGGATGTCAACGACAAGAAAAGAAATCCGCTGGATTTCGTGCTCTGGAAGAGAAGCAAGGAAGGCGAGCCTTCCTGGGACAGTCCGTGGGGAATGGGCAGGCCGGGATGGCATATCGAGTGTTCGGCGATGAGCCGGCGCTACCTGGGAGAGCCTTTTGATATTCATGGAGGAGGCGAAGACCTGATCTTTCCGCATCATGAAAACGAAATCGCGCAATCCCAGGCGGCAACCGGAGTTCCTCCGGCCCATTACTGGATGCACAACGGTTTTGTGAAGATCAATGCGGAAAAAATGTCCAAATCCCTGGGAAACATTTTCCCGATCCGGGAGATCGTCCGGCAGTTCCATCCGGAAGTTCTGCGGCTGTTCATGCTGCAGAGCCATTACCGAAGCCCCGTGGATTATTCGGATGCCTCTCTCCGGGAATCCCGGACCGCGCTGATCCGGTGCTATACCGCCCTTCGTTTGTTGAAGGATGCGCAGGCGGCGGAGGTTCATCAGGGCGGCGCCGAAACCGCCTCCGGCGGGGGGGAGTTCGCGGCCAAATTGAGAGCATCCGTGGAAAAATTCGACGCTGCCCTGGACGATGATTTTAATACGGCGCAGGCGCTGGGCTTTGTGTTTGACGCCGCCCGGCTCGTCAACCAGGTCATGACGGTGGAAAAAAAGATGCCTCCAGCCGACAAACAGGCCATCCTGGAGACCGCCCGGGAGGCCTTCCGTCATTTTGTCGATGTGCTGGGTGTTTTTCAGTCCGACCCGGATCTCTTTTTCTCGAGGGACCGCGACATCGAAGCCGAAAAACGCGGAATTGATATTCCCCGGGTAGAGGCGCTGATTGCCGAGCGGCAAAAAGCCCGCGACGATAAAGACTGGGGCCGCGCTGATGAAATCCGCCGGGAGCTGGCTTCGCAGAGCATTGCCTTGAAGGATGCGGCGGGCCGGACCGACTGGCTCATCGATTGAGAACCGGGCCGGTTCGCTGTTTCACGAAAATAGATGGAAAAGAAAAAAAGGAGTGGTATATAATGCCGGTCATGAAAATCATTGCGTTTGCGTGCGATAAAATCTTTGCGGGTCAGTGAGGCGAAGCATGAAAAATATTTCCGGTAAGTGGCCGGTGTTGGCCGTGATCCTCTTCGGGCTTTTTGTCTTCTTCGGACCTTATTCCGACAGCAGGGTTTCCGCGCGGGACAAGAACATTTACAAGGAGATTAAAACCTTCAATGAAGTGCTGGACATGGTGCAGAAGAACTATGTGGAGGATATCGATTCTTCGGTGCTGATCCAGGGCGCGATCAACGGCATGATCAAGTCCCTCGATCCGCACAGCGCATTCATGACGCCTGAACTATACAGGGAACTGGAAGTGGAGACGCAGGGGCGCTTCGGCGGTATCGGCATTGAAATTACCATCCTGAAGGACGTGCTGACGGTGGTGTCCCCCATTGAGGACACGCCGGCGTTCAAGGCGGGCGTGAAATCCGGCGATTCGATCATCAAGATTGACGGCAAATCCACAAAAGACATTACAATCATGGAGGCCGTGAAAAAACTGCGCGGCCCGAAAGACACCAAGGTGACCATCACGATCATGCGGGAAAACATGGTTCAGCCGAAGGACATCACGCTGACCCGCGCCGTGATCGAGGTGAAAAGCGTCAGGGCGAAGGCCCTGGATGACCATATCGGCTACATCCGGATCGCCTCTTTCCAGGAGCGGACCGCTCAAGACCTGCGCAAAGCGCTTACCGACGTGTCCGAAAAAACCAGGCCCATGAAAGGACTGGTGCTGGATTTGCGAAATGATCCGGGCGGGCTTCTGACCCAGGCCATCGAGGTGTCCGACATGTTTCTGAAGTCGGGCGTGATTGTGTCCACCCGCGGCCGGACGAAAAAGATGGAAACCAAAAACACGGCGCGCGACAGCGGCGACAAGGAAGTCGTCGTGCCCATGGTGGTCCTGGTGAACGAAGGCACGGCCAGCGCGGCGGAGATCGTGGCGGGCGCCGTGCAGGACAACGGCCGGGCGCTGATCGTGGGGACGCAAACCTTCGGCAAGGCGTCCGTGCAGACCGTGATTCCCCTGGAGGACGGTTCCGCGCTGAAATTGACGACGGCCCGGTACTATACGCCCAACGGCAGGTCCATTCAGGCCGAGGGCATTCAGCCGGACATTGTCGTCAAGCTAGTGCGGCCGGCGGAAGAGCCGGAAAATCCGCCGGGGGAAAGGCTTCGGGAAAAGGATCTCAAGGGACACATCAAACCGGCCAAAGAAGATACGGCGAAGCCCGACGACAATCAAAACGGAGACACCAGGGAAACGACCGATCTGACCAGGGACAATCAACTCAAGACGGCGATCGATATTTTGAAAAGCTGGGATATCATGAAGAAAAACCTGGCCAAATGAGGATGCGGATTCCGGGGGTTCAACACCGACGGCCATGAAAAAGAAGAAAAAGATCAAGAGTGCGGCAGCCGTTCTGATCGTTCTGATCGTCCTGGCCGTCGCCGCCATCTTCTTCATGGTCCTGTCGGACCGTGAAGAAACGGAAAAAGTCGCACCGCCGCGTGCGGCGGAAAAGCGGGCAAAGCCTTCCGCCGCGGAAAGCCGGGCCGCCGCGAAAACACAGCCCCGTGCGGCAAAAGACGCCGTGCCGCCGCCGGAAAGCGGCGTCGGGACAGAAGCCGCACCGTCCCGGACGGAAGGGCGGCAGGTGGCGATTATCATCGACGACATCGGCCAGGACATGAAGCCGGTGCGCGAACTGCTGGACATTGACGCGAACATCACCTTTGCCGTTCTGCCGCTTCTTCCCCATTCGCGCGAAGCGGCGGAAACGCTTCATCGGGCCGGCCGCGAAATTCTTCTGCATCTGCCCATGGAGCCGCTTTCCTATCCGAAGGAAAAGCCGGGCAGCGGCGCTCTTTTTACGGATATGAACAACGAGGAGATCCTCTTTCAGATGGAGCGAAATATGGCGTCCGTGCCGTATGCCTCCGGCGTCAACAATCACATGGGTTCCAAATTCATGGCGGACGAGGAGAAGCTGACGCTGGTTTTTCGTGAGATTAAAAAGAGAAATCTGTTTTTTATTGATTCCCGGACCACGGGGAATTCAAAGACGCAGGCGGCGGCGCAAAGGGCCCGTCTGAGAGTTGCGTCCAGAAAAATCTTTCTGGACAATGAACGGGACTATTCCAGGATTTACCGGATTCTCATGGAGGCTGCCCGGGCGTCGGACGGAAACTCGCCGCTGATCGTGATCGGCCATCCGTATCCTGAAACCATTCGGGCCGTTCGGGAGGCCGGCAAAGTCTTCCGGGAACAGGGGATCGCCATCGTTCCGGTTTCGGCGCTGCTTTCGAAGTCAAAGCCGGAAGGGGCATCCTGAAAATTCCCTGCTGCTCCGAAAACAGGAAGCGAAGGCAAACGTCTCCTATGCAAAAAAAGCATATTCCTCTCCTGATCTGCGGATTGCTGTTTTGGGCGCTTTTGGCCGGTTGCGCTTCTTTTCCCGCCCGGACGCGTCCGGCGGCGCCCGATCCCGCTCCGGAGACATATTCCAAAGAGGCCGCCTATCACTATTCCCTGGCTGTCCTGTCCAGGCTGGACGGCCGTCCGGCAGAATCCATCGATCACATGAAGCGCGCGCTTTCCTTTTCCCCCGATTCGCCTTATTTGAATACCGAGCTCGTCTCGCTTTACGTTGAAAACGGCGATGTCGAGCCGGCTTTGGCGCTGGGCGAAGCAACCCTGGCCAGGCAGCCGGGCAACATCGAACTTCGCTCCATCATGGGCGGCCTCTATTTCAATCTGCGTGAATACGACAAAGCCGTTCAGGAGTACCGGACCGTCACGGAAACGGATCCGGACAATGCCGTCGCGTATCTTTATCTGGCGACCATTTACAGCCAGGAAAAGAAATATGCCGAGGCCGAAAAGGCCTACCGGGAATTGCTGGCGCTCGATCCCGACAACATCATCGGGATGTTTTATTACGCCAAAACCCTGAGCCAGATGAACCGGCCGGCGGACGCGGAGAGCCTCTATCAGAAAATTATCGCGCAAAGGCCGGCCTTTGAGGCGGCCTGGACGGGACTTGCCGCGCTGTATGAAAGCCGGAACCGGTATGATGAAGCCATCGGTGTTTACCGGCGCTATCTGGCCGTCCATCCCGCCCGGATCGGCATCCGCGTAAAGATTGCGGAGCTGCAGATGAAAGCAAACCGGGAGGAAGCGGCGGAAAAGGAACTGCGGGAAGTGCTGAAGATCAGCCCCGACAACCGGGAAGTGATCATGGCGCTGGGGCTTTTGTACTTCGATATGCGCCGGTATGACGAGGCGGCTGCCGAGTTTGCGCTGCTTTTGGAGAAAACGCCCGCCGACGACAAGCTGCGGTACCTGCTGGCCAGCGTTCTGGAGCAAAAAGGGGATCGGCAAAAGGCCCTGACCGAGTATCAGAAGATCTCCCCGAAGTTTGAGCTGTACGCCAACGCCCAGATCCAGGCGGCCAGGCTGACCAATCTGGAAGGAGATTCCGCGGGCGCGATCGGGATTATCCGCCGGGCCATCGGCCAAAAAAAAGATCAGGCCGTGCTGCACCTGTATCTGTCGTCTCTGTATGAAGAGAAGAAAGACATGGCCGCGGCGGAAAAAACAATCCGGGAAGGCATAAGTCTTTTTCCCGGCAACACCGACCTGCATTATCTTCTGGGGGCGCTGCTGGAGAAAACAGGCCGTCTCGAGGAGAGCATTCAATCCATGAGGCGGGTGCTTTCGCTCGATCCGGGCAATGCCGACGCCCTCAACTTTATCGGCTACAGCTATGCCGACCGCGGGATCCACCTGGACGAGGCCGAGCAAATGATCGTTCAGGCGCTGAAGATCAAACCGGACAGCGGCTACATTCTGGATTCCATGGGATGGGTGCATTTCAGGAAAAGCAACTACGAAAGCGCGCTGACCTACCTGAAGAAAGCCCTGGAGTTTCTGCCGGAGGATCCCGGCGTCATGGAGCACCTGGGAGACGTGTATTTCGAAACCGGCCGACGGCAAGAGGCGCTGGAATGGTACCGGAAGGCCATCAAAGCGGATCCGGCCAACAGCCGCCTGAAGAACAAGATGGACCTTTTGAAACCCTAGAACCCTTTGTCCGCGTATCACACGCTCAGGATATGCCGCATGCGTCATGGATATGCTCCCGCCGCGGGGATTATGGCAATGTTGCTCCTGTCGCTTCTGGCGTGCGGGTGCGCCGCCGGCCTGGCTTTTACCGGTCCCGCCTCTTCTCCGGATTCCGCGGAGAGGATCCGGCGGACCCCCGGGGAAACGGACAGGATCGTCGCCACGGCACGGATGGACCTGTCCGCGACGGAGGGGCATTATCCCCTTCGGGCCGCTCTGGTTTTGCAGAAGCCTTCCTTTCTCCGCCTGGAGGCGCTTCCGGTGATCGGCACGCCCGGTTTTTTTCTCAGCGCGACGCCGAAAGAGATGAGAATATGGATCCCGTCGCAGAATGAATTTTACGCGGGAAGCCCCTCCGCTGAAAACATGGCCCGTTTCCTGCCTTGGGCGCTGAATCTTGAAGACCTGGTGATGATTCTTTCCGGCGCCTGCCCGCGTCTGGACGCAGCCGGCGTGACGTACCGGCATTCCGAAGAGAGCGGCGGACTGCGCGTGGACATGAAAACCCCTTCGGGGCCTTCGCAAACGATCTGGATGGAAAAAAGCGGACCCTTGACGAGGCTGGTCCGGTATGCTCCGGACGGCAAGGAAATATATTCGGTGCGCTATGAGGGCTACGGGCCTTCGCTTGCCCTGCCCGGAAAAATTTTCATTCAATGGGCGGACCGGGAAGCATCCGTCCGCGTGGAATACGACGATTTGAAGATTGAGCCGTCAGCGGATCCGTCGGTGTTTGCCCTGCCGGTTCCGGACGGCGTGAAGATCATCCGTTTGGATTGAAGCCGCGGCGGCGGACGCAAGACGGACCCGGTCCACGGATCATCGGCGGGAGACGGAAGGTTTTGTCCCTATTTGATTTCCTGAAGTTTGGAACGGGCGATTCTCGCCTGGTTGGTGTTGGGATAGTCCTTGATGACCTGCTGCAAAAGGAGCCTGGCGCTGACCTTGTCGCCAAGATTTTGAAAGCAGAGTCCCTGCTTTAAAAGCGCGTAGGGCACTTTATTGCTGCTGGGGAATTTTTTGGTTACTTTTTCATATTCCAGAATGGCTTTTTCATAGTTCTTTTCAAAAAAATAGCACTCTCCAATCCAGAACTGGGCATTGTCGGAATACTCGCCTGTCGGATGCGCCGTCAAAAAGTCCTGAAACGCCTCCCTGGCCTTCGTGTACTGGCCGTTTTTAAAGGTCGAGTAAGCCGCCGCATAGACCGCCGCCTTGCCCTGCTTTCCATGATCCTTGCCGGGAGTCGCGCCGTTGCCGGCTCCTGCCGCGTCTTTTTTCCCGATTTCCAGAAAGTTCTCGATGAAGTTGACTTTCACCAGCAGCTGGTCGATCTTTTCCTGAACTTCAGCGTCTTTTTTGGGGTCCCGGGCGGTTTCCTTCTTCAGGGTCTCGACCTGACCCCGCAGCTGCTGCACCTGATCTCGAAGGTCAGAGATGTTGACGCCGGTGTTGGCGGTTGCCTTGCGCAGCGCGGCCAGGTCTTCAGTGTTTTTCGCCTGCGCGTTTTGCACGGCGGACACCCGGTCATCCAGCCGGGTGTCCGCCGCGGCGAATTTTGCTTCCATCTGCTGGTTCAGCTCGGTGCGGAGCGCCTTTAAATCCGAAGAGGTCGCGCATGCGGCAAGGGAAAAAACCATTGCCGGCAGTATGAGATACCAAAAGCGTTTCAAAAATGTCTCCCGTGGCAGACCCGGCTATTTTAAAAGAAACTGCGCACGTCTGTTCTGCGCCCAGGCTTCATCAATGCTGCGGTTGTCCAGCGGACGTTCCTTGCCGTAGCTGATGGTTTCAATCCGGGAAGCGTCAATGCCCAGATTGACCAGGTACTGCTTGGCTTCCTGAGCGCGTCTTTCGCCCAGGGCCATGTTGTATTCGGCCGTTCCTCTTTCATCGCAGTGGCCTTCCACAATGATTTTCGCGGCGCTGTTTTTGGTGAAGATTTCGGCGTTGGCTTTCAGGATTTCGCGTGCATCGGGCCGGATGCCGGATTTGTCGTAATCAAAGTAAATATTCTGTATGTTGAGATCCACCAGCGCCTCCGCGTTCTTTTTGGCCCAGGCCGCGCGGGCGGCCGCTTTTCTGGCCGCTTCGTCTTTGGCCGCCTGTTCTTTCAGCGCGGCTTCCCTGTCCGCGGCCTCTTTTGCCCTCAAGGCGGCATCGTCATCGGCCGCAACAGGCGCCGGAGCGCCTTCCTGCGCAGCCGCCACCTTCTGTTCCTGCATCGCCTCATCCTTCACTACCGCCTGTTTTTCCGCGCAACCGCTGAATATGGTTAAACTGAAGACAAAAATCAGAAGTAATCCGATTACAGTTAAATGTCTGTTCATGATGTTCTCCTTTCGTTATTTTATAGTATGTCGGAATTTGCGCGAATTAAAACATAACTTGCGGCTTCGCGTCAATAAAAATTATGGAATCTTACTGTTTTCCGGGCCTCGGGGACCATGCCGGCATCACCAGCAAGTCCCTGCTTTCCTTCAAGACGCGCAGGTTCATTCCGTTGGCGTTCATGATGCAGATTCGGCTTTTGCCGTTTTGCCGGGAGTGGAAAACAATCTGCCTGCCGGAGGGAGACCAGGAAGGGTATTCGTTGTCCGCTTCATCGAAAGTCAGCTGAATCAGGTTGTTGCCTTCCTCATCCGCGGAGAAAATCTGATACTTCCGGTTGATCAGGCCTTCATAGGCGATCCTTCCCCCGCGGGGAGACCAGGATGGAGACGTGTTGTAGTTGCCTTCGAAAGTGACCCGCTTCACGTTGCTTCCGTCCGCGTCCATGACGAAGATCTGCGGGGAGCCGGAGCGGTTGGAGACAAAGGCGATTTTCCGGCCGTCGGGAGACCAGGCGGGGGAAACGTCTATCGAAAAACTGTTCGTCAGGCGATTCAGATGCATCGTTTCAATATCCAGGGCATAAATTTCCTCGTTGCCGTCCTTGCTCAGCGTCAGCAGGATTTTTCTGCCGTCCGGCGAGAAGGAACCGCACAGATTGAGGCCGGAAAAAGAAGCGATGGTTTTTTCTTTTCCGGTCTTCAAATGGCGCAGAAACACCATGGGCCGGCCGTTTTTATAGGATGTAAAGGCAAAATACCGGCCATCCGGCGACCAGCGGGGCGCGGCGACGATGCTGTGGTCATTCGTCATGTTTTTCAGATCGGAAGCGTCATAATTCATGGTGAAAATGTCGGAGCCGGATTTTTTTTTGATCACGAAAGCGATCCGGGTGCGGAAGTCTCCTGCATCCCCGGTCAGCGCCAGAAGAATGTCCGAAGCGATGGAGAGCCCCAGCGTCTGCGGGCTGCCGTCCGGGGCCGAATATTTCTTTTCGAAAATCACCTGGCCGCGCGTGACGTCATACAGACGGCTTTCCGCGGACAGGCCGTTTCCTCCGTCCCTCAGATTGCCCCGCAGCAGAAAATCAGCGCCGATCGCCGACCAGTCGGAAAAGCGGATGACCTCGGGTGATCCCGGCTCAATCCCTTCCAGGAAGCTTTTTTTATCCAGGACGCGAAAGATTCCCGTCAGGTCGAGATAGCGCCGAATGCTGTCGGCGGGATCATTCGGGGAGGCTCCCGTCCCCGCCTTTTGGTTTTGGAAATCCAGAATTGCGACGGGAAACTGCTGAAAACCCGGTGCGTCGATGTCGATATAGACCTTGCCGGCGGCAAACCCGGCCGCGCTCACCATCCACAAAGAAACGAGGATCAATGCCAGGGCCAGGCGATATTTTTTATCCATGGTTGCGGTCCTTGATTGCGGGTGCGTCAGCGCAGCTCCGCGGAATGAAACCGGATGCCGATTTCCACGAAACGGCCGGACGCCCATCCTCCGGGCGGCGGAAAGGGGGTTGATTTTTGAACCGCGCGGAGGGCCGATTCATCAAAATAGCTGTTGCCGGAGCGCTTTTCGAAGCCGATGTGTTCCAGCGAGCCGCTTTGGGCGATTCGCACTTCGATTACGGCTTCGACATTCTTTTTGGGCATCAGGGTTGCGGGAAGCGACCAGTTTCTTTTTACTTTGGCCCAGACAAAACGGCTGTAGGCGTTTAGCTGGGACGCATATTCCTGCGATGCGGCGGTTCCGGAGGGGGTTGAAGCCGCCGCCGGATTTTTGTTTTTACCGGCGGCTGTTTCCTTCTGCTCAAGAGCGCGGATCGCTTTTTCGATGTCGGATCTGCCGCTGTCGTCTTTTTTCATGACAAACGATGACGGGGAGGCGCCGATTTCGCGCTTCAGAATGACGGAGCTATCCGATGATATTGTTTTTAAAAGGCTTTTTTGATCAGGTGCCTCCTGGCTGCCGGGTCCGATGACCTCGGGCCCGACCAGCGAAACGGAATAAGGAGCTCCGAACGTCAGCGGCTTTGATGAACCGGGAACCGTCGCGAAAACGGCGGCCATGAGCACGAGGTGAAGAAACAATGAGGCCAGAAACATGTTGCCGGGGCTACCGTTTTTTCCGAAATACCTTTTGAGGGGCAGCGGGGACATCATTTTGCGCCCTCGGGGGGAGGCTCGGTGATCATGCCGAGTTTATCGACGCCCGCTTTGCGTATTTCGGACATGACCTCCACCACAAAGCCGTAAGGAACGTTTTTATCGGCGCGCAGAAAAACCTCCCGGTCAATGCGCGCGGCGAAAATGGCCGCCAGCTTGGCGTTCAGGTCCTGCACCGGCAGCCTGGTTTTGTTGAGGTAAATTTCCCGGTTTTCGTTGATGCTGAGGATCAGCTTTTCCTCGGCGAGGTCGATGCTTTTTGACTTGACGCGCGGCAGATTGACGTCAATGCCCATGGAAAGCATCGGCGCCGCCACCATGAAGATGATCAGCAGCACCAGCATCACGTCCACGAGCGGCGTGACGTTGATTTCCGCCATGGATCTTTTTTCAGATTCTCTTCTGCGCGCCTTTCGCATCGTTGTCTCACCCGAACTTCGCTTACTTGCGGACCAGATAGCGTTCGACGATGTTCAGAAATTCGTCCGCGAAATTATCCATTTCCTGCACCATCGTTCTGGATTTGTTCAAAAAGTAATTGTAAAAAATAACGGCGGGAATGGCCGCGGCAAGGCCAGCGGCCGTGGCGATCAGGGCTTCCGAGATGCCGGGGGCCACGACGGCCAGCGTCGCCGAACCTCTGGCGCCGATGGATTTGAAGGTTTCCATGATTCCCCAGACCGTTCCGAACAGACCGATGAAGGGGCTGGCCGAACCGGTTGTGGCCAGAAATCCCAGCGCGGACTCCAGTTTGGTCATTTCCGTGCTGGAGGCGCGGTTGAGCGCCCGTTCCACGTTGTCCAGGGAGGACAGGCTGATATCTTCGGTCCGCGCCGCATCCCGGGAGAGCCGGTTTGCCTTGGTCATTTCCGTGTAGCCGACGCGGAACACTTTCGCCGTCGTGGAGAAGGGGTATTTTTTGGATGCAGGGAGGAGATCGGACAATTTCGTGCTTCTTTGGTAGTCGGAGTCAAAGGCCTCGTTTTCCTGCCGGATCCTGCGGTAGGTGCGGAATTTGATGAAAATGATCGTCCAGGAAATAATGGAAAAAATCAGCAGGATCAACAGCACAAACTGAACCATCAATCCCGCATCCAGAATCATTCCCAGCAGAGAACCGTGAAAATGGCTTTCCATGCATAACTCTCCAAAATTATTTACTTTCTCGTGTCGCGATCCTGTCTGTGTTTGCTCCGTAACCTAAAGGAAAAAAAAAGGCTTGTCAATACATCTTTTTTTTCGGCTACAGGGTTTCCGGCGGAAAGGCGACGACGTCGTCGATGTTCGGCGCGTCGGCCAGAATCATGATTATCCGGTCCATGCCCAGCGCGATGCCGGCGCAGGGGGGCAGGCCTTCGAGCGCCGCCAGGAAAGGCTCCGGCATGGCATAACGGGCCAGATCCTTTGCCGCCCGAGCCTCCAGGGCTTCCTCAAAGCGCCGTCTCTGTTCCTGTGCGTCGGTGAGCTCCGAAAAGCCGTTGGCGATTTCCATGCCGCCCATGTAGAGCTCAAAGCGCTCCGCGACGGCCGGATCACCCTCTTTCAGTTTAGCAAGCGCCGCCATGGAGGCCGGATAATCGCAAAGAAACACCGGATGGTCACAGCCGAGGTTGGGTTCGACGTGTTCGGTCAGGACTTCGTCAAACCGGCCGCCGGCCAGAGCGTTTTGCAGGCTGACGGGCGCGTATCGGGAAAAAGCGTCCTTCACGGTGATTCTCTCCCAGGGAAGCGGCAGACGGATGATTTGATTCCGCCAGATGATCTTTTCGGAATGACCCGTATCCGCGAGGGCGGATTGGAGAAGCGCTTCGCACTGGCGCATGAGCATTTGATAGTCGGTATGCAGGGCATACCACTCCAGCATCGAAAATTCCGGCAGGTGCCTGCCGCCTCTTTCGCCCGCGCGAAAGCATTTGCAAAACTGGAATATTCGGGGATAGCCGGCGGCCAGAATCCTTTTCATGCAGAGTTCGGGAGACGTCTGCAAAAACCAGCCGTCCGACGCAAGGGCTTCGATATGTTCTTCGGGAGCGGGCGAGGGGATGCGCAGGGGGGTTTCCACTTCCAAAAAGCCCTGCTCCAGGAAGCGCCGGCGAAGGCATTGGGTGAATTCGGCTCTGAGCCGCAGGGCCTGCGACTTGCGCGCCAGGCGAAAAGAATCTTCCTGCCGGAGCGTACTCAAAACGGCTAGCCTTTGACCCGCGTCAGATATTCTCCCGTGCGCGTGTCGATGCGTATTTTTTCGCCTTCGCTGATAAAGGTCGGGACCAGAATGGTATAGCCGGTCTGCACCTTGACGGGTTTGGTCGCGCCGGACACCGTGTCGCCCTTGGCCCACGGTTCGGCCTCGGTGACGACCAGCTCTACGAAGTTGGGCAGGCTGATGCCGATGGGGCGGTCCTCAAAGAGCAGGATTTCAGCTTCAATATTGTCGAGCAGAAAGTTTACGGCGTCTCCGACCTGCCCCTCGGTCAGATAGACCTGCTCGAAGGTCTCGTTGTCCATGAAGCAGAATTTGTCCCCCTCCTTGTACAGGTACTGCATTTTCTTTTCGCGCAGGTCGGCGGGCTCGAAAACATCGACGGAGCGGAAGGTCCGTTCAAACTGGCTTCCGGTGAGCATGTTTTTTAATTTGCAGCGGTAAAGCGCCTGTCCCTTTCCGGGTTTGACAAAGTTGAACTCGGTGATCACATAGGGATCGTTGTCGATTTTCAGGCGCAGGCCTTTTCTCAAATCACTGGCGGTGTACATAAAAATTCTTTCTCCTTCGTTGACGGCCATGAATGAACGGCATTGGGGCTCTTCCTAATCCAATTCTTCAAAATTGTCAAAAAAATCTTGATGTTTTCGCAAAGCATTGCGGATCGGCCGCGACAGCGGCCAGAGGGGGGCTTTTCCCTCCGGCCCGGGCAGATCGGCCACGTATTGCGGCAGCGCCAGACCCGAACAGCTTTGACGAAGCTTGTCCATGAGCTTCAGCCCCGTCCGGACGTCCGTGCGGAAATGATTGCAGCCCCGCGCGGGTTCGCAGTGAAAAAGATAATAAGGACGAACCGATATCTTCTGCAAACCGTTCAGCAGGCTTTTCATGACCTCCGGCGAGTCGTTGACGCCTTTGAGCAGAACCGACTGATTGGAAACCGGAATTCCCGCTTCCTGAATCCGGTTGCAGGCCCGCGCGGCGTCCGGGGTGATTTCCGAGGGGTGGTTGAACTGGGTATTGAACCATAACGGCCGGTGCCGTTTCAGGATCCGGCAGAGATTTCCCGTGATTCTCATCGGCAGGACCACGGGGGCGCGGCTGCCGATGCGCAGCACCTCGACGTGCGGTATGGACGCAAACGCTGACAGGATCAATTCCAGAGAGGCATCGTCAAACATCAGCGGGTCGCCGCCGGAGAGGATGACCTCACGAATCTGCGGTGTTTTCGATACGTGGCGGACCATGGCGGTCAAGCGGCTTTTTAAAGAAGAGTCTTCGGAAGTTTTCCAGAAGCGCTTGCGGCTGCAATGCCGGCAGTAGGTGGCGCAGCGGTGCGTGACGATGGCCAGAACGCGGTCGGGATAGCGTTGAATCAGGTTCGGAACAGGCATGGAGCGGTCTTCGCGCAGGGGGTCATCCGCAAGGCCTGCGGAGAAAGCCGCTTCCCTGGCATCCGGAACGCACTGGAGGGCCAGAGGGTCTTGATCATTATCCGGCTGGATCAGGGACAGGTAGTAAGGCGTAATGGCCATGGGATAGCGCGACAGCGCGCTGCGCAGCTTTTCTCCGCCGCCGGACGGTCTTTCCAGAAACCTGGCCAACGCCGACAGGGAGGTTGCGCGATGGCGCAACTGCCAGCGCCAATCCCGCCAGTTGCGGGAAGTTCCATCGGGAAACCGGCAAACAAAATTTTTTCGCATGATTTTTAATACTCTTTACGGCGGTTGCGTATCACAATTTTCCCCCGATGCAAAGCGATTCCCCGCATTGTCCGGATCAAAAAAAATGGTAAATTCCCCGGCCGTCGTGATATGCTCAAAAAAAATGAAACAGGGGGATTTATCATTGGCGTCCATCCAGCAGCGCAAAGAACGCGTGGCGATGTTGTCGGTCGCTTCCAATGCCGTCCTGGTGATTTTCAAAGTTTTTGTCGGCGCGCTGATCGGCTCCGTGTCCATTCTATCCGAGGCGATTCATTCCGGGATGGATCTCCTAGCGGCCGTCATCGCCATGTTTTCCGTCAAGACATCGCATCTTCCGGCCGACGACGTCCATCCCTTCGGCCACGGCAAAGTCGAAAGCCTTTCCGGCTTGATCGAAGCCGCCCTGATTTTCATTGCGGCATTCTGGATTGTTTTTGAATCGGTCCGAAAACTGACGTCCGCGCAGCAAGTGGAATCGCCCGGCTGGGGCGTTGCCGTGATGTTGTTGTCCGCCGTCCTCAATTATTTTGTTTCCCGGCGGCTTTTCGCCGTCGGCAAAGAAGCGGATTCCATCGCTCTCACGGCGGATGCCTGGCATTTGCGAACCGATGTCTATACCTCCGTGGGCGTCATGCTCAGCCTGGCCGTCATCTGGGTCAGCCATTTCTTTTTTGCCGATCCGCGCATCCACTGGCTTGATCCGGTCGCGGCAATCTTTGTCGCCGTGTTTATTTTGAAGGCGGCTTATGATTTGAGCGCCAAAGCGATCGGCGATCTGATGGATGTGAAATTGTCACCGGACGAAGAGAGGTGGATCCGCTCTGTGATTGTCAGCCACAAACCTGATATCCATGGTTATCATCAGTTAAAGACGCGCAAAGCCGGAAACTTTCGCTTTATTGAATTTCACATCAAGGTCGATCCTCAAATGACGGTGGAGGCTTCCCACGGCATCGCCCGTGATGTGAAGCATGCCATTTTGACGCAATATCCCGCCGCGACGGTTACGGTCCATGTCGAGCCATGCGACGGGAATTGCACGGAAATCTGCGTTGCCGGCTGCCTGCTCCCTGAAGACAGAAGGCGCGGGATCGCACGATGCGCAAGGAGCCTCTGACCGGGATCTGGGGCGGGATATTCGTTAAATCATTGACAATCCAATTCCCGTATCCTATGGAGAAATAAATAAAAAAATTGCAGAGAGGAGTAGCGCGCTGAAAAAGTAGAAAAACAGCGGACGGAAAATAAATCAGGGCTTTTCGGACGGCGTTTGCCGCGGAGGGCTTTTCCCGCGCGAGGGGAAGCCCTCTTTGCGTTTCTTCAGGCGGGCAGAGATGCCCCCTACTTTCCCTTATACAGATAGCGCTCAAAGAAACGGTTGTAGGCTGTCCATTCGGAACCCGGGTTGGCGGCGTCGCCTTCGATGAAACTCTCGAACCCGTTCAGTTTGGCGTCGAGGTCATCCATAAAGTGAATGACCAGCGCTTCCCGGGTTTTCGGGCGTTTGGGCGAGCCGAATTCAAATTCGCCGTGATGGCTCAGGATGATGTGGCGCAGTTCCAGCGCGAGCCTCGCGGGAAAGTCATCGATTGCCGCCATTTTTTGATTGATCATCTCCACGCCCATGACCAGGTGACCGATCATCCGGCCTTCGTCGCTGTATTCAATGATTCCATCATAGGAGAATTCATAAATTTTGCCGATGTCGTGCAGGATGCCGCCCGCGATCAGCAAATCCCGGTTTAATTGAGGATAATGTTCGGCGGCGCGGTCGAGCAGGCGGACCACGGAAAGCGTGTGCTCCAGCAGGCCGCCCAGGTAAATGTGATGAAATCCTTTGGCGGCGGGCGCCCGGCGGAACAGGTCGGCCGTTTTTTCGTCGTTCAAAAAGGCGTCCAGCAGTTTTTTCAGCGGCTCGGAGGACATCGTGCCGACGTAAGCGCGCAGGTCTTCGAACATTGCCGCGGTATCCAGCTTGCTGGCCGGCAGGTAGTCCGATGGATCGACGTCCTCCCGGCCGCAGGTTTTGGCCGTGAGGATGGAAATCTGGACGGCATTGCGGTAACTTTGCGCCCGGCCTTCGATGGAAATGATGTCTCCTTTTTTGAAAACGCGGTCGAGCGCCACGGCGTTGTCCCACACCTTGGCGTCGATTTCGCCCGTTTTATCCTTGAGCCGGACATTCAGGTAGGCCGACCCTTTCTGGGAAAAGGCCATATTTTTTTCCGTGACCAGAAACGAAGAAGCAATTTTATCGCCGGGCCGGATGTCCTGAAGATAGAGGTCTTTGGTTTTCAAATGCACCGCCTTTCTGAAAAATGGGTCTCAGGGTTTTTCCCGCAGGATTCGGTGGTCTTCCACTCGTACCGTCAGTTTGCTGGCGTCAAAATACTCCATGAGCGGGATAATGTATTTGCGGGACAGTCCGGTTAAATCCTTGAACGTTGCCGGCGTGGCCTGACCGTCCCGGATCAGCTGCCCCTTGTAGTCTTCACGCAATTTGTCCATGGCCGCGCGCGCGAAGCAGAGCTCTTCATTGATTTTCACCAGATCGCCGTCTTTGATCATCAGCCGGACGATGTTTTGCGCCCTGGCCTTCTGATCCCTGAATCGAACCATCACGTCGGAAAGGGAAGGCGGCGCCAGTCCCGCCTGCGCGTAAACGGATGCGATGGCCTGGCGCAGAGCGTCTTCCTCCCCCTCCAGCTGCACGTGATGGGACGCCAGCCGCACATTGTCCTTGTCGCTGGCGATCCGTTCCTTCCTGGCAAGTCCGGCAAGCACCATGTTGAAAAGCTTTCCGGATACCGCCTCCGGAAGCGCCGCCTTGAGCTCCTCCTTGGAAATGCCTTCCTTCAAGGGATGGCTCCGGTGATAATTCGCGAGACTTTTGATCAGGAGCTCTTCCAGGTGCGCGTACAGGCCCGCGGAAAGCGCCGTGGCGTCTTCGTTGGAGAGCAGGACGGCACGGCGGTCGGAAAATAATTTTTCCAGCGCTTCCCGGATTTTTTTGACGGACGCGCCCAGGCGAAACGCGAGAGAGCGGATGGGGATGCCGTGAAAGCCCGCGCGATCCAGCATCACGAGAATTTTCTCCGGCAATGCGCCGCTTTGCAGCAGCCTCAGATCGTCCAGAATTTTCTGATTTTTCCGTTTGTGCTTGCCGGGATGCGGGTCGAGGATCCGTCCGCCGCCGATGGTGGTGACGGGGGAGTAGCTGCGCAGCACGAAATGGTCTCCCCCTACCACCACGTCCTCGTTCTCCAGAATCAGTTGGGCGAAGGCGGCGTCGCCGGGGGAAAGTTCGTCGGCATCCAGCAGAACGAACCGCACCATGATTTCCGCCGTGCCGGTGTGCAGACGAGCCAGGGAACGGTTTTTCAGCTTTCGGGCATTGGAGGCCAGGTATTCAAAAAACACATCCAGCCGCTGGGTGGGCCAGACGGTCTCGGGCCGCACCAGAACATTGCCGCGTTCGATCGTCGATCTTTCAATGCCCTGGAGATTCAGCGCGGTGCGCTGGCCGGAGAAGGCTTCTTCCGTGGATTGGTTGTGCACCTGTATGCCGCGGACGCGCGCGGATATCTTTTCCGGCAGAATCTGCACTTCTTCACCGATTTTGATTTTATCGGAAATCAGGGTGCCGGTGACGACCGTGCCGAAGCCCTTCATCGTAAAGATCCGGTCAACCGGCAGACGGAATATGCCGTCGTCGGCTTTTTCCCCGAGCCGGCGGACGGTTTTGTCGATTTCTTCAAGCAGCGCCGGGATGCCCTGCCCCTGAGACGCTGAAACCGGCACAATGGGGGCGCCGGCGAGAAACGTGCCCTGAAGATATTCGCTGATTTCCGATCGTACCAGTTCCAGCCAGTCTTGTTCCACCAGGTCGATTTTGGTGAGCGCGACCATCCCCGTCGTAATGCCAAGAAGAGAGCAGATTTGCAGGTGCTCCTTCGTTTGCGGCATGACGCCTTCATCCGCGGCGATGACCATCAAAACCAGGTCGATGCCCGCCGCGCCGGCCACCATGTTCCGGATGAACTTTTCATGGCCCGGCACGTCGACGATGCCCAGCGTGTGGCCGGAGGGAAGCGAAAGAGAGGCAAATCCCAGTTCGATGGTGATGCCCCGTTCCTTTTCTTCCTTCAGGCGGTCGGTGTCAACGCCCGTCAGGGCCTTGATGAGCGATGTCTTTCCGTGGTCTACGTGGCCGGCTGTTCCCAAAACGAAATGCTGCATGTTTTTTCCCGCTGGTTCGCGCTTCAAGATACGTTCAAATAACAAACTCCCGTCATTTTAACAACCTGATATTTGCCGGAGCGGCTGAGCTACGGAAACGGGCCTTGATTTACTTCTTGAAAATGCAGGGTGGAATTGTTAGAAAACATCCACGAGGTGATCTTTGCGCATTTTGGGAGTGGATTACGGTGAAAAGCGAATCGGTCTGGCGGTGAGCGACGGGCTGGGCCTGACCGCCCAGGGACTGCCCACGCTGATTCGCAAAACCAAAAAGAATGATCTGGAGATTTTGCGCCGGCGGATCCTCGATTACTCGGTTGAGCGCATAGTCATCGGCTATCCGGTGCGCATCGACGGATCGGAAGGCATTCAGTGTGAAAAAGTCAACCGGTTTGCCGGGCGGCTTGCCGAAACCTTCATGCTGCCGGTGGTGAAATGGCCCGAGACCCTGACCACAAAAGAGGCGGAAGACATTCTGAGGGCCTCCGGCGTCCATTGGCGGAAAAGGAAGGATAAAGTCGATCGGCTGGCGGCGTGTCTCATTCTGCAGGATTATCTGGACAATGCCGGAAAACGCGAGCCGGGCTGATCCCCGCCGGACTCGCCTTGTTCGGCAAATGGAATGACCATGAAATCCAGAACAAAAAAAACACTGTTTTATTTTTTTTCCCTGCCCGCGATCGCGGCCGTCGTGTTTGGCGCGCTGCTCTTCATCTATGCCGTGACGCCGATGGATTCGGCGAAAGACAAAAGCGGTGTGGTGGATATTCCGACAGGCACAAGCCTGATTCGGGTCATCAATATTCTCCACAATGCAGGCCTGGTGCAAAACCGGGTTTTATTTCATGCGCTGGTCGTGGTGAAAGGAGGGGCCCGGTCGGTTCGCGCCGGAGAGTATGAATTTGCCGCAGACATTTCCCCTTCCGTGCTCGTGGACAAGCTTCTTCACGGAGAAATCAAGCAATACCGCGTCACCATTTTTGAAGACAGTTCGATTTCGCAGGTCGCCTCGCGTCTCAGGGAATACAAATTGATCAACGAAAAGGATTTTTTTGAGCTGGCGCAAGACAGGGAATTTTTATCTTTCCTGGACATTCAGAGTGCTTCGATTGAAGGGCATCTCTTTCCCGACACATATTTTCTGGACCGGTCCATGACCACCCGGCAGATCATGCGCATTATGGTGGAGCGTTACCACAGCAGGGTCTCGCCGGAAATGATCCGCAAGGCCGCGCAAAAAGGCTTGAATGCAAATCAGTTCGTGACTTTTGCGTCGCTGGTGGGCAAGGAATCGGGGTATGCCGCTGAAAAACCAATGATTGCGGCGGTTTTCTACAATCGGTTGAAAAAGGGAATGCCGCTTCAGTGTGATCCCACGGCGGTTTACGACCTCAAGAATTTCAAGGGAAAAGTGAAGAGATTCCACTATAAGCGGGAATCTCCTTATAATACTTACCAGATCCGCGGTCTGCCACCGGGGCCCATTGCCAGTCCCGGGCTGGATTCTTTTCAGGCGGTTCTCAATCCCGCGGGTGTGGATTATCTCTATTTTGTTTCCAAAGGGGACGGGACCCACTTTTTTTCGTCATCGCTTGTGGCCCACAATGACGCAACAATCCGTTTTCGCAATATGATGAACCGCGAAGAGAAAACGGATGAAGTCGTCCGGTAATCAGCGCCTTTCTGCTTCTAACTATTTAACATAATTCTTTTTTATTATTATAATCCGGTTTGTGATTTGGAGTGTGCCGGGAGGATCCTTTTCTCTTCCCGGCGGCCTTGTCCGTGCTGTTTTGCAGACCGATTGGCTCCACCGGGGCGCGTTTCCCATTTTCTTAGTGATATTCAATTATTCGATTATCAAAAAAGATTCATTTTTTTCTTGACAAAGCGATTTTCCCTCTCTATAGTCGGACACGTGGGGTAAAGTGGTTTATTGTGGAGGGGGCGTGATGTCCGTATTTCGTGGGCAATATCACCATACTATCGATGAAAAGGGAAGAATAATTTTCCCGTCCAGGTTTCGCGAACTGTTTGCGGAAAAGTACGACAACCGCATGGTAATCACCAACTGGGACGGGTATTTAATTGCATTTCCCTATGCGGAATGGCGGCTTATCGAAGAAGAAGTCTCGAAAAGACGCCTTCTGGATAAAAAATTTCGCGATTTTCAAAGATTCTTCATGTCCGGCGCCGTGGACTGCAATCTGGACAGTCAGGGGCGGGTTTTGGTGCCGCCGACGCTGCGGGAATACGCTCATTTGGAAAAAGACATTGTGCTGGCGGGGATGCTTAAAAATATTGAAATCTGGCCCAGAGATAAATTTGAAGAAAGAAATCGAGAGGCTGGCGAGAAAATTGACAGAGATAATGAGATCGCAGAGCAACTGGGGATCTGACCATGAGCTTGGTTTTTTCTCACGAACCGGTGATGCGCGAAGAAGTGCTGTCCTGGCTGGTGAGAAATCAGAGCGGCGTTTATGTGGACGGCACGATCGGCGGGGGAGGACACGCCCTCGCGATCCTGGAAAACACCCGGGCGAGTCTGGTCGGGATCGATCTCGATGCGGAAGCGATCTCGGCCGCCCGGCAAAGGCTGGATTCATTTCAGCCGCGCGTCAAACTCGTCAAGGGGAATTTTGCCGATCTGGCCTCTGTGCTGGACGGGTTCAACATTGAAAAAGTGGACGGCGTGATTTTGGATCTGGGGGTTTCTTCTCATCAGCTGGATGCGGCGCACAGAGGGTTCAGTTTCAGCCAGTCGGCGCCGCTGGATATGCGAATGGACCGGGATGCAAAGCTTCGCGCCTATGATATTGTAAACGGTTTCAAACCGTCCGAGCTGGAAAGAGTGATCCGGTTGTACGGGGAAGAAAAAATGGCCGCAAGAATCGCCGGAGCGATCGTGAGAAGAAGGGATGTTTCGCCGATTGAAACCACGGCGGAGCTGGCGCAGCTCATCACGCAGGCAATGCCGCATAGCATGAAGCATCAGAAAATTCACCCGGCCACAAGAACCTTTCAGGCGATTCGGATCGCCGTCAACCGCGAGCTGGACACCCTGGCTCCGGGCATTGAAGCTGCCGTCGCGGCTCTTTCGACCGGCGGCCGTCTGGGGGTGATTTCGTTTCACTCCCTGGAGGACCGGATCGTGAAGCATACTTTTCGTGACCTTGCGGCGACCTGTGTTTGCCCCAAAGATGTTCCCCGCTGTGTCTGTCACAAACAGGCCGTCGTGAAAGTATTAACCCGCAAAGCGGTGACGCCTTCTTTGGAGGAAATCCGGAGAAACCCGCGGGCCCGCAGCGCAAAATTGCGCGTCGCAGAAAGGATTTGAAATGGCGCAGACGGCCGGAACCGAGACCCTGACGCAGGGGCGGCCTCTCAAAGAAGCCGACGCCGCTTCCTTCGGCGTAAAATATCCGGCCTTCATCGTCGTGGCGCTGGTCATCATGTTTGTCGCGGTGATCTATGTGGGATCGCACATCCGGATGACCCAAATGGAATATGACGTTGCCGCCGCCCTGCATACCAAAGAGCAATTGATGGAAGAGCAGAAAAAATTGAAGCTGGAGCTGGCGATGCTCAAATCGCCGCAGAGAATCGAAGACATTGCCCGAACGCAGCTGCAGATGACCTATCCCACGGCGGCGCAGGTGATTGTTTTAAAGCAAACAAGGAAGTGACCATGGCGGCAGACTCAAAAAAATGGCTGAAATTCCGGCTGGCCAGCATTTTGGCGATTTTTTTGATTCTGTTCATCGCGTTGCTGTCGCGCGCTTTTCAGCTTCAGGTCCTGTCCGGCGAGAAATTGAAAAGACTGGCCGACCGCCAGCACATGACCACGCTTTCCATTCATGCCGAAAGAGGCATGATTTATGACCGCAACGGCGAAAAGCTGGCCATGTCGGTGATGGCGGAGTCCGTTTGCGCGGATCCGAGCCGGATCAGCAATCCGGCAAAAGTGTCCCGGGAAATTTCTTCCATCCTGAACCTGGATCCCTCATCCGTGCTGAAGAAGATTTCGGAGCCGAAGAGCTTCTGCTGGCTGGCCAGAAAAATTTCTTCCCAGCAGGCGCTGATGGTGGAATCCGCGAACCTGGAAGGAATTTTTCTGATCAAGGAACCGAAGCGTTTTTATCCGAATGGGCCGTTGGCGGCGCATTTGATCGGATTTTCCGGTTTTGACGCCGAGGGCCTGGAAGGGCTGGAGAGGAAATATGACCGGTATTTGAAAGGAACGCCCGAAAAACTGACCTGGGCCAGGGACGCCAAAGGGAAAAAGCTCTTTGTGCACGTCGAACAGGATCCCTCCGAGAAAATGGGAAGCGCCAATCTTGTGCTGACCATTGACAGCCGGATCCAGTACCTGGCGGAAACGCATTTGAAGGAAGCAGTGCTGGAGAAGGGAGCGAAAGGCGGCGTCGTGATCGTCATGGATCCGAAAACGGGAGAAATACTGGCGATGGCCAATGAAAAAGCATTCAATCCCAACAACATCAAGGGGCTGACGTCGGAGAACTGGCGGAACCGCGCCATTACCGATTCCTTTGATCCCGGCTCCACCTTCAAGCCCTTTCTGGTCGCCGCCGCCCTGGAAGAAAAAGTCGTCAAAGAGTCGGACCGCTTTTACTGCGAGAACGGGCATTATCAGGTCGCCAACCGGGTGATTCGCGAAGCCAACCACAAGAAGCACGGTTATCTGGCCGTGCGGGATATTATCAAATACTCCAGCAATATCGGCTCCGCCAAAATTGCGGAAAAGCTCGGCCGGGAAAAGTTTTATGCCTACATAAAAAACTTCGGTTTCGGCTCCCGGACCGGAATCGATCTCTCGGGCGAGGCGGCGGGTGTTTTGCGTCCCGTCAAAAGCTGGACCCGGGTGGACACGACAAACATCGGTTTCGGTCAGGGCATTTCGGTCACCGCCATTCAGCTCGTCACCGCTCTGGCCACGATCGCCAACGGGGGCGTTCGAATGAAACCCTATATCGTGAAGGGGTTCACCGATAGAAACAATCAGCCCGTCAAGATGTTCGCTCCGGAGACCGTGCGCCGGGTGATTTCTCCCGAAACGGCCAGGCGCATGGCCGTCATGCTGACCGAGGTGGTCGGGGCCGAGGACGGCACGGGGAAGAGAGCCCATATCGTCAATGTTCCCGTGGCCGGAAAAACCGGAACCGCGCAGAAATTTGATTTTGCGCGAGGTGTTTACTCCTCGGAAAAGGTGCGGACGTCCTTTATCGGATTTTTCCCGTCGGATAATCCGCAGGTGGTGATTCTGGTCATGCTGGATGAGCCGCAGCGCGACAAGTGGGGAGGCGTCGCCGCCGCGCCGGTTTTTAAAAGCATTGGCGAGCAGATTCTGAACTGTTTCAAGACGAACATTCGGGAAACCCCCGCGTTTGAACCCCAGCCGGTCCATGAACTGCAGCTGGTGTCGGCGGATGCGTCCCTGGTGGAAGACATGACGGCAGCGGAGAATGAGATCAATGATGAATCCCGCATGCCGGATTTCAAAGGCCTGACCATTCGCGAGGCGCTGAAAATGGCCAGGTCCCGGTCGATTGAGCTGCGGGTATCCGGAAGCGGCTGGGCGACGCAGCAGTTTCCCCAGCCCGGTTCGGAACCGGGCGAGGATCGCCTGTGCAAAGTGATTTTTGAGATGAAAAACTGAGGGATGATGGAGCTTCGTCAATTACTGCAGGGAATCCAGACACTTCAGACGGAAACGGATCCGAAAGGCGATGTTTCATCGATTTGCTATGTCGCAGAGGCGTGCGGCCCGGGGTCGCTCTTTGTTGCGATTCCGGGCCTTGCCTTTGACGGCCACCATTTTATCGGCCGGGCCATAGAGCGGGGCGCGCATTTCATCGTCCATCAGAAAGACATCGTGGTTCCCGACGGGGTCAAGGCCATTCGGGTGCCCGACAGTCGCCGCGCACTGGGTACGCTCGCCAAAAATTATTTCGGGGACCCGTCCTCCCGTCTGACGCTGATCGGCATCACGGGAACCAGCGGGAAGACCACCGTGTCCTACCTGCTGGAATCCATTCTCACGGCCGCCGGCTTTTCCTGCGGCGTTCTGGGAACCATCAATTATCGCTACGGCGGCAAACAATTCCCCGCCCCGAACACGACGCCGGAATCCTTCGACATGCAGAGAATTTTAAGCGAGATGGCCTGCGCCGGGGTCACGCACGTGATTGCCGAGGTTTCGTCGCACGCACTGGATCTGAAGCGGGTTGACGACTGCGACTTTGATCTGGCCGTTTTTACCAACCTCAGCCCGGAGCACCTGGATTACCACAAAGACATGGAAGACTATTTCCGGGCGAAAAAAAGATTGTTTGCCGAATTGCTTCCCCGAAGCCGGAAGAACCTTGCGCGAAAAGCCGTGATCAACGCGGATGATCCCCGGGGGCGGCAGCTGATCCGCGAAATTTCCGTTCCGGCTCTTTCCTACAGCCTTGAGCAGGACGGCGCGGCGAGAGTACAGAATCCACACGTCACGCTGGGCGGCGTTCAGGCGGACATCCTGCTGGACGGAGAAAAAATTTCCGTGACGTCCGGTCTGATAGGCGGATTCAACCTGTCCAACATTCTGGCCGCCGCCGCCGCCGCGTCGGTCCTGGCGGTGGAGCCCCGGGCGATTGCACGGGGCATTCAGAACCTGTCGCTGGTTCCCGGCCGCCTGGAAAAGGTCGTCCCTTCGGGCGGCGTTCACGTTTTTGTCGACTACGCCCACAAGCCTGACGCCCTGGAGCAGGTGCTCCGGAATCTGCACGGGTTGAAGGAAAAAAGAATCCTGACGGTTTTCGGCTGCGGCGGCAACCGCGACCGGGCCAAAAGGCCGGTGATGGGAGACATCGCGACGACCTGGAGCGACCTGACGATCATCACGTCCGACAATCCCCGGCGGGAAGATCCGCTGGAGATCATCCGTGAAATTGAAGCGGGAATCGATGGGGGCAAAATCAGGAAAGTGCCTCAGGACCGCCTTGAATTTGACGCCGGCGCGCATGGATACGCGATCCTTGCCGACCGGAGAGCCGCGATCGAAGCCGCCGTCCGGATCGCCGAACCGCAGGATATCGTTTTGATTGCCGGCAAAGGCCATGAAGATTATCAGATCCTGGGAACGAAAAAAGTGCCGTTTGACGACCGGCTGGCCGCCATGCGCGCTTTGCGGCTGAAGTTTCCCGGGTGGATGTCGCCGGCGTTTTCGCTGGCAGAGGTGCTGCAAGCCACCGGCGGACGCCTGGCGGCGGGAGAGCGCGATCAAGCCGTTTACGGCGTTTCCACCGATTCCAGACAAATCCATCCCGGCAATCTGTTTGTTGCCCTTGCCGGGGAGAATTTTGACGGACACGCCTTCGTTCCAAAAGCCGTGGAGGGAGGAGCCCTATGTGTTCTGGTGGCCGACGCGGACAGAATCGATTTGAAGGCGCTGACCCGGCGGGCCGCGGTGATTGAAACGGCAGACACGCTGCGGGCGCTGGGAGACCTGGCCCACATGCACCGTCGTCGTTTTTCCATTCCCGTCATTGCGCTGACCGGGTCGTCGGGAAAGACCACCACCCGTGAAATGCTCACCTGCATTTTGCGGCAGGAGAAAACCGTTCTCGGCACGGAGGGAAACCTGAATAACCTGATCGGCCTTCCGCAGACGCTTTTCCGAATGACGGACCGGCACGATGCGGCCGTCCTTGAAATGGGCACCAACACGCGCGGCGAAATCAAAAGGCTGACGCAGATCGCCGCCCCGGACATCGGTCTTGTCACCAACGTCGGCCCCGCGCATCTGGCGGGGTTCGGCTCGGTGGAAACCGTGCGGGAGGAAAAAGGCGATTTATGGCTGCACATGAATCCGGCCGGCGTCGCTGTCGTGAATCTGGACGACCAGGCGGTGCGCCAGGCAGCCGAGCGCTGGTCCGGACGGCGCGTGACCTTCAGCATGAGCGCCGGCGCGGATGTCGGCGTGAACGACATCCGCAAAAACGGCGCCCGGGGAGTGAGTTTTCAGCTTTTGATGAACGGGCAGGCGCACAAGGTGGACATGAAAGCCGCGGGCATTCACAACATCTACAACGCCATGGCCGCGTCCGCCGCGGCATTGGCCTGCGGCGTCAGCGTAGAGTCGATCCGGCGGGGCCTGTCGATGTTTCAGCCGGTCGCCGGACGCATGGAGATTCTCCGGCTGCAAAACGGAGCCTATCTGATCAATGACGCCTATAATGCCAATCCCGCATCCGTGCGCGAGGCCCTGCTGACGCTCAGGGACCTGGCAAGTTCGCACAACGCGTTCGTTTTTTTAGGCGACATGCTGGAATTGGGCGACGCCGCGCAGGAGATGCACCGCAAGATCGGCCTGCTTTTGGCGACCATCGGCACGGCGGCGGTTTTTCTTCAGGGCGATTTCGCGCGCGCGACGGCCGCGGGAGCGCTGGAGGGCGGTCTGGCCGAAGAACGGATTGTGTTTTTATGCGACGACGGGGAAGCCGTGGCTTTCTTGAAAAAGAAGCTGCGCAAAGGCGACTGGGTTTTGATCAAAGGATCGCGGCGGATGAAAATGGACAGGCTGGCGGCGCGGCTGGGCGAAGAAATCGGCGTTGAAAAAGCCGAAGACCATGCGGCGGCGACATAGTCCGGGAGAAAAAACGTGATTTACGAATTTTTATATCCTTTCCATACCGTGTTTTCATCCTTCAACGTGTTCCGGTACATCACGTTCAGAACGATCTTCGCCTCCATCACGGCGTTGCTGATCTGCCTGGTTTTCGGGAAATGGTTTATCGACAAGCTGCAGAGAATGCAGATTGACCAGCAGATCCGCGAGGACGGGCCCAAGACGCACCTGGTCAAGAAGGGTACGCCGACGATGGGAGGCATGCTCATCATCTTCGCGGTTACGGTTTCCACGATCCTGTGGACGAACCTTTCCGTGGTGTATGTCTGGCTGGTGCTGCTGGTCACCGTCGGGTTCGGCCTCATCGGCTTTCTGGATGATTACCGGAAACTGGCCGGCAAAAACTCCCGGGGCCTGTCCGGGAAAACGAGGCTGACCGCGGAAATGATCATTGCCCTGTTCGTCGGCGTTGTTTTGTATTTCAAGCCGGGGTTCAACGCGCAGGTGACGATACCTTTCTTCAAGACGGTGTTGCCCAATCTGGGCTGGGGCTACATCCTGCTGTGCGTTTTCATCATCGTGGGTGCGGCCAACGCCGTAAATCTGACGGACGGCCTCGACGGTTTGGCCACCGGGCCCGCGGGCATCTGCTTCGCGACGTATCTGCTGTTTGCCTATTTCGCCGGCAACATCAAGGTTGCGCATTATCTGCAGATTCCCTATGTGCCCGGCGCGGGCGAGTTGTCGGTATTCTGCGGAGCGTTCATGGGCGCGGCGCTGGGCTTTTTGTGGTTTAACGCCCACCCGGCGGAAATTTTTATGGGGGATGTCGGATCCCTGTCCATGGGGGGCGCTCTGGGGGCCGTGGCGCTCATCACCAAACAGGAAATTCTGCTGGCGATTGTCGGCGGAGTTTTTGTAATGGAGACGTTTTCCGTTATTTTCCAGGTAGGGTATTTCAAGCTGACGGGCGGCAAACGGATTTTTCGAATGGCGCCGATCCATCATCATTTTGAGCTCAAGGGCTGGGCGGAACCGAAGGTTATTGTCCGGTTCTGGATCATTTCGATCCTGCTGGCGCTTCTGGCGATCAGCACATTGAAGTTGCGGTAGGGAAAAGCATGCAACTGGCGGGAAAGAAAATAGCCGTGATCGGCATGGGAAAAACGGGTATCGCCGCCGCCGTGTTTCTGGACGACAACGGGGCGGCGGTCGTGGCGGTCGACGAGAAGCCCCGCAGCCGGTGGGGTGCGGAGTTCGAGCAAATCGCCCATCGGCCGCGGCTTGTCCTCGGACGATACGACGAGACGGCTCTGGACGGCGCGGACCTGGTGGTGCCGTCTCCGGGAATCCCCCCCCGCCATCCGATTCTGACGGCGGCCAGGCAAAAAAAGATTCCGATCCTGAGCGAGATCGAACTGGCCTACCGCTTCATCCGCGTGCCGATCATCGCCGTAACGGGCACCAACGGGAAAACCACCACCACCACGCTGCTGGGCGAGATTCTGGCGCGCGCCGGGAAAAAAGTGCATGTCGGCGGCAACATCGGAAATCCCCTGATCGAATACGCCGGCACCGCGCAGACGGATGATTTCATTGTCGCTGAAATCAGCAGTTTCCAGCTCCAGTGGGCCGAAACGTTTAGCCCGCATGCCGCGATTCTGCTCAACATTACCTGCGATCACGTCAACTATCACGGATCGTTTGAAGAATACCGCCGCATCAAGGGGAGGATATTTGAGCATCAGCGCGAAAACGACCTGGCGGTTCTGAACGCCGAAGATCCGCATCAGGAAGGCCTGGGCCCGTCGCTCAGGGCCGCCGTGGTCCGCTTCAGCTCCGTCCGGCCGCAAAGTCCTGGATTGTGCCTTGAGAACGGCTGCATCGTTTACCGGCATCCCGGCGGGTCTGAGGAGCGCTATCCTTCGGAGATGATCCGCCTTCCCGGTCTGCACAATGTGGAGAATGTCATGGCTGCCGTGGCGGCGGCGCGCTTCTGCGGCTGTTCAAAAGAGAGCATCACGGAGGCGGTGTCGCAGTTTCGGGGCCTGCCGCACCGGATTGAATTTGCCGGAGAAAAACGGTCGGTTGTCTTTTATGACGACTCCAAGGGGACCAATGTCGATGCCGTCGTGCGCGCGCTGCAAACTTTTTCATCGCCGGTGATCCTGCTTTTGGGCGGACGGGACAAGGACGGAAATTTCGAGGCGCTCAAGCCGCTTTTGCGCGCCAAAACCAAACAGGTCGTTCTGTTCGGCGAGGCGCGCGACCGGATTGAGCCTCAATTGGGCGGGGCGATTCCGATCGCGAAGGAAACGACGTTGAAAGAGGCCGTCCTTCGCGCTTACCGGGACGCCGTTCCCGGAGACATTGTCCTCCTGTCGCCGGGATGCGCGAGTTTTGACGCGTTTGCCAATTACAAGGAGCGGGGAAACCATTTCAAGGAAGTGGTAGGGAATCTGTAAATGGACGCTGCAAAAAAAGACGCCAATACGCCGGATGTCATTCTTTTGATGGTCACCCTGATTCTGGTGACCGTGGGCACGGCGATGATTTATTCGTCGAGCTCCATTCTGGCGATGGAAAAATTCAAAGACGGACAGTTTTTTCTCAAGAAGCATTTGTTTTTTGTATTTGCCGGCCTGGTGATCATGATCGTCATGACCAAGATTCCTTACGAACAGCTCAAGAAAGCGGCGTATCCCGGCGTGATCGTCTCCGTGGTCCTGCTCGGGCTGCTTTTTATTCCGCATGTCGGCGTGAAAAGAGGCGGCGCCACCCGCTGGCTCAACGTGGTCGTGTTTTCCTTTCAGGTGACCGAACTGGTCAAGGTGGCCATGGTGCTTTTCCTGGCCCACCTGCTGACGCGCAAAGTGCACCATTTGAAAAAATTCAGCCGGGGTGTCCTGATTCCCCTGTCGGTGACGGCCGTGGTCATGGGACTGATTATTCTTCAGCCGGATTTCGGCACGGTCGTCATTATGATGTCGATTCTGCTTTTGATGCTGTCCCTGGCCGGCTCCCGCATCACTCACCTGATGTTTCTGGGCGCGGCCTTTATCCCCGTCGGCATCTGGCTGATCATGAGCAAGGGATACCGCATGGCGCGGCTGACGGCGTTTCTCGATCCGTGGAAAGACGCGGACAAAACCGGTTTCCAGCTCATCCAGTCGCTGATCTCCTTCGGTTCGGGCGGCGTGACGGGGCAGGGCATCGGCGACGGCATGCAGAAACTGTTTTATCTGCCGGAGCCGCATACGGATTTTATTCTGGCGGTGATCGCGGAGGAAAGCGGTTTTATCGGTGTGGCTCTTATAATTGTCCTGTTCATTTTCTTCATGCTTCGGGGCTTTATGATCGCTTTTCGCGCGCCGAATCTCTTCGGAACGCTGCTGGCCGCCGGACTGACGATGCTGATCGCGCTGCAGGCCTTCATCAACATCGCGGGGGTGATGGGGCTCATTCCCCTGAAGGGGCTGGCCCTTCCATTCTTAAGCTACGGCGGCTCGTCGTTTGTGATGAGCATGATGACGGTGGGGATTTTGCTCAACATCTCCACGCAGAGGACGTAAACGGCGCAAAAAAGACAACACGCGCGGGCGGGGGAAAACCGGTGAGGATAGCCATTGCGGGAGGAGGAACGGGCGGTCATCTGTTTCCGGGCATAGCCGTCGCGGAAGAATTTCTGAAGCGCGATCCTCAAAACCGGGTGATCTTTATCGGAACCCGCAGGGGCATCGAGCACCGGCTTCTGGGAACGCTGGGATACGAGCTGAAGCTCATTGATGTGGAAGGGTTGAAGGGAAGGGGTTTGAAGGCTTTGATCAAGGGCGTTTACGCGATACCGAACAGCATGATCCAGTCGGGGCGGATTCTCGCGGAGTTTCGGCCCGATGCAGTCCTCGGTGTCGGCGGGTATGCCTCAGGCCCCGCCGTCCTGGCGGCCAGGCTGATGGGGCTTCCGACCGCCATTGCGGAGCAGAACGCGCTGGCGGGGATCACGAACCGCATTTTGGGGAAATTTGTCGATCAAATATTTTTGACCTATGAGCAAAGCCGGGGAAGATTTGATGTCCGGAAAGTCCGCGTCACCGGCAATCCGGTCCGGGCGGCGTTTGTCGCGGGTCTCGTTGCTGCCCCGACTTCGCGCGCCTTCCGTCAGATTCTGGTTTTCGGCGGGTCGCAGGGAGCAGCGGCCATCAACAAAACGGTTGTGGCCATGCTGCCGATGCTGCAGGGAATGCGCCGCCGGGTCCGTGTGGTCCACCAGACCGGCGAGCGCGACCTGGCGGCGGTCCGTCAGGCCTACGGGAAGGCCGGCGTGGAGGCTGATGTTCAACCGTTCATCGTTGATATGGCGTCGGCTTACGCGTCTGCCGATCTGATTATCTGCCGGGCCGGGGCGACATCGCTGGCGGAAATCACGGCGGCGGGAAAAGCGTCTGTGCTGATTCCCTTCCCGTATGCGGCCAACGACCATCAGACCGAGAATGCGCGGGCGATGGTCCGGGCAGGTGCCGCGGCGATGATCCCGGAGAGCGGGTTGACCGCCGGGACCCTGTATTTGCTCGTGGAGACTCTGCTGGAAGACGGCGAAAAGCTGCGGGGCATGGAAGAGAAATCCAAAGCGCTGGGCAGGCCCGGCGCCGCCGCGGAAATCGTCGATGCCTGCCTGCGGCTGGGGGCGAAACAAAAAAACACACAGGAAAGAGGAACATGAGCAAAGACCAGGAAACCGGATTCATGCAGCGGAAAGTCAAGCACATCCACTTTGTCGGCATCGGCGGCATCGGAATGAGCGGCATTGCCGAGGTGCTGCTGAATCTCGGATACGGCATCAGCGGATCGGACGTTCAGTCCTCCGACACGACGAAGCGCCTGCAGCAGCTGGGTGCGGCCGTTGCCGTCGGGCACACGGCGGAAAACATCGGCGGCGCGGACGTGGTGGTCACCTCCACCGCCGTAAAGGCGGACAACCCGGAAGTTCTGGAAGCGCACCGCAAGAATATTCCGGTCATTCCCCGGGCGGAAATGCTGGCGGAGCTCCTGAAAATGAAATTTTCCGTGGCCGTCTCCGGCAGCCACGGCAAGACCACGACCACCTCGATGATTTCAACCCTTCTGGCGGAGGGCGGACTGGACCCCACGATGGTGATCGGCGGCAAGCTGGCCAGCATCGGATCCAACGCCCGCCTGGGCGGCGGAGACATCCTCGTCGCGGAGGCGGACGAGAGCGACGGCTCTTTCCTGAAGCTGTCGCCGACCATCGCCGTCATCACCAATATCGACCGCGAGCATCTGGACTATTATCCGGGCATTGAAGAAATCAAGGACGCTTTTTTAAAATTTGCCAACATGGTCCCCTTTTACGGCTGCACGGTGATGTGCGGCGACAACGAACATGTGCGCGCCATTTCCCCCTCGATCAAGCGCCGCGTGATCACCTACGGCATAACGCATCCGGCGGATTACACGGCGGGCGACATCCGGCCTTCCGGGTCCAAAACCCGATATGCCCTGTCGTATAAGGGGGAGAGTCTGGGCGATGTGGAACTGGCCGTGCCGGGCCTCTTCAATGTTTACAACTCCATGGCCGCCATTGCCGTGGGGCGCGAACTGGGCCTGGAACCGGCGATTCTCCGCAAAGGACTGGTGGCTTTCTCCGGCGTACAGCGGCGCCTCGAAATCAAGGGCGAGGCCGGCGGGATTACCGTGGTGGACGACTACGGCCACCATCCGACGGAAATCATGGCGACGCTGGCGGCGGCGCGCCAGACGCACAAGGGCCGGCTTATTGTGGTGTTCCAGCCGCACCGCTTCACGCGGACCAAGGCGCTGTTCGACGAATTTACCAGGGCGTTCACAGACGCGGACGTGCTGGTGCTCAACGATATTTATCCGGCGTCGGAGGCGCCGATTCCCGGCGTTCATTCCGCGGCGCTGTGGGTGGCGATCAAGGAAGGCGGTCATCCCTGCGTGGAATACATCGCCCAGCCGCAGGGCACGGTGGAATTTCTGCTGGCCAACGCCAGGCCCGGGGATACCGTCCTGACGCTGGGCGCGGGCAGCGTGTATAAAATCGGCGAGGCGTTTCTCGAACGGCTCAACGAGGAGGCTCTTCCTTCATGACCGGTCCTGCGAACATAGCAGCGGCGCTCAAGGGCGCAAACATCGGCCGGGTGCGGTTCAACGAGCCGATGTCGCGTCATGCGTCGCTGAAGCTCGGCGGCCGGGTGGACGCGCTGGTGCTGCCCGAACACGAAGCGCAGCTCGAAGAGGCCGTGCGCAGGCTGCGGGAACATCGGATTCCGTTTTTGCCGGTCGGGAATCTCACCAATATTCTCGTGCGCGACGGCGGGTACCGCGGCGCCCTGATCTCGCTGCGCGGTCTGGACAGGGCCGTGTGCGCGCCCGCAAACGACGGGCGGTTTTGGATCGATGCGCAGGCAGGCGCGCCGCTGGGCCGGATCGTCGCGCTTGCCGCCGAGAGCGAACTGACCGGTCTGGAGTTTTGCGCGGGGATTCCCGGCAGCGTCGGCGGGGCCGTCTGGATGAACGCCGGAGCATTCGGCGCCGAAATCAAGGACGTTCTGGTTTTCGCGGATTTGATCGACGACGGGGGAGAAAGAAAAACCCTCCGGCGGGAGGAGATCGCTTTTTCCTACCGCAAGTCCAATCTGCCCGCAAATGTCATCATCTGCGGGGCTCGATTTGCCCTGTCGAAAGGCCGTTCAGAGCAGATCCGGGACCGGGTGGCGGAAATTATGAAGTGGCGCCAGGAAAAACATCCGCTGCAGTATCCCAGCGCGGGGTCGGTTTTTAAAAATCTGCCGGGAATGCCGGCGGGCCGCCTGCTGGAGGAGCTGGGGCTGAAGGGCCGGCGGCTGGGGGACGTGCAGATTTCAAAAAAGCACGCCAACTTCATGATCAACAAGGGGCAGGGCACGGCGTCCGACATGGTGAAGCTGATCCGGCTGGTGCAGGAAATGGTTCAAAGGGAAAAAGGCCTTTTCCTGGAGACGGAAATTGTCGTCATCGGAGAAGAATGGTGAGCCAAAAGATAAAAGTCAATCTGGAAGCCAAAAAAAACCGTCTGCGGCGGCGTTTGATCGGGGCGCTGAACGAATCGCTGGGGGCCCTGGCCCTGCTGGCGATGGCCGTGGCCGCAAGCGCCGTGTTGATTTATCTTTACAACGCGCTTTTAAGCGCCCCCGGCCTGGAGCTCAAGGAAATATCCGTGCGCGGAGTGAAGGAGTTGACCGAAAAGGATATCCTGGAGCTGGCGAAAATTCAGCCCCGCTGCAATCTGCTGGCGGTCAACACCGACGCCGTGGCGCGGCGGATCACCGCCAATCCATGGGTCAGGAAAATTTATGTCGGCCGGGAACTGCCGGGACGGCTGGTGCTGGACGTGCGCGAACGGACGCCGATTGCACTGGTCAAGCAGACGGGGAATTTTTACCTCATGGATGCTGAAGGCGTCGTCTTTAAAAAATTAAGCCGGACGGACGATGTTGACCTGGCGATCCTGACCGGCGTGAATCTTGGAAAAGCGCCGTCTCCCCTGCTTGCCGAGGCGCTGAAACTGCTGGAGATTCTGTCCGCCGATTCGTACGCATCGCTGGGGACGATTTCCGAAATTCATATTGACGAGGTGTTCGGCCTGTCCGTGCTGACCGACCGGGGATTGCATCTGAAGCTGGGACGGGACAATTTTACAGGCAAGGTGCGCCAGTTGGACGTCGTTCTGGCGGACCTGGAAAAGCGGGGAATGAAGAACGGCCGTTTGTTTGTGGATCTGGCCGATATTTCCAAGGTAACCGTTCAGCGCAAGGACGCGCCGGGAAAGGCGCAGGAGCAGAAAAAAGGGCCGCAGTACAGAATATAGGCGGTCACGAAGAAGGGTGACGTTATGGCGAAAAAAAGCAATGTTCTGGTGGGAATCGATATTGGAACGACCAAAACCATCGCGATTGTCGGCGAGGTAAAAACGACCGGCATTGATATCATCGGCATGGGGATTACGCCCGCCAAGGAGCTTCGCAAAGGCGGCGTGGTCAACATCGACAGCACCGTCGAGGCGATCAAGAAGGCCGTGGAAGACGCCGAGCATATGTCCGGCTGCCGCATCAATTCCGCCTATGTCGGAATCGCCGGCAGCCACGTCAAAGGACAGAACTCACTGGGCATTGTTGCCGTGAAAGGCCGGGAAGTCGGCGAAGACGATTTGCAGAGGGCGCTGGAGGCCTCCAAGGCGATCGCCATTCCCGTCGACCGGGAAATTCTGCACACGCTGCCCCAGAACTATGTGGTCGATGGGCAGGACGGCATCCGCGATCCGGTGGGAATGTCGGGCGTGCGGCTGGAAGCCAAAGTGCATATCGTGACCGGCGCCGCCGCCTCGATTCAGAACGTGGTCAAGTCCGTCAACCGCGTCGGCCTGGATATCGAAGATGTCGTTCTGGAACAGCTTGCCGCTAGCGAAGCCATTCTCAGCGCCGACGAAAAGGATCTGGGCGTTGCCCTGATCGACATCGGCGGCGCGACCACGGGGATGGCCATCTTTGCGGAAGGAAGCATCAAGCATACGGCTACGCTTCCGGTGGGCGGCAACTTTCTGACCTCGGACATCGCCACGGGCCTGCGCACGCCGTTTGCCGAGGCGGAAAAAATCAAGCTGAATCACGGCTGCGCCATGACGTCGATGATTCCGAAGGAAGACGTTATTGAAGTGCCCAGCGTGGGCGGGCGGGAAGCCCGGATGGTTTCAAGGCAGATCCTGGGCCGGATCGTGGAGCCCCGGATGGATGAAATTCTGAACATGGCGCTCAAGGAAATCGTGCGCTCCGGCTACGAGGACCTGCTGGCGGCGGGCATCGTGCTGACCGGCGGCTCGTCGCTGCTGCCCGGCATCAACGAAATGGCGGAGCAGATCTTTGACATGCCGGTGCGCCTCGGGTGTCCAGCGGGCATCGGTGGATTGAGCGATGTAGCGAACTCGCCGGCCTTTGCGGTCGGCGTCGGCCTGATTGTTTACGGCAGTAAAAACATTCCCGGCGATTCAGTTTACCGGAAAACGGGGAATGCATTCGGCGAATATTTTAAAACACTCAAAAAATGGTTTCTGGAATTTTTCTAAACAAAGAAGGGGGTGTGCATGTTTGAATTAACGGAGGAATGCATCGAGAGTGCGGCAAGAATCAAAGTGGTGGGCGCGGGCGGCGGCGGCGGCAACGCCGTCAACACCATGATTTCCTACACGCTGAGGGGCGTCGATTTCATCATCGCGAACACGGACGCCCAGGCGCTGGGAGCATCCAGCGCGCCCGTGAAGATCCAGATTGGAGCGGAAGTGACCAAGGGCCTGGGCGCGGGCTCCAATCCGGAGATCGGCAAACAGGCGGCGCTGGAATCCCGTGATGAAATCCGCCGTCAACTGGAAGGGGCGGACATGATCTTCATCACGGCGGGCCTCGGCGGGGGAACCGGCACGGGTGCGGCGCCGGTGATCGCGGAGGTGGCCCGGGAATGCGGCGCGCTGACCGTTGCCGTGGTCACCAAGCCGTTTCAGTTTGAAGGCAAAAGAAGAAACGCGCAGGCGGAAGAAGGCATCGTGCAGCTGCGCGATGTGGTGGATACCCTGATCGTGGTTCCCAATCAGCGGCTGCTGAGCCTGGGCGGGCGGGGGCTTTCCCTGATCGAAGCCTTCAAGAAAGCCGATGACATTCTCTATCAGGCCGTAAAAGGAATATCCGATCTGATCATCGTCCCGGGACTGATCAACCTTGATTTTGCCGACGTCAAGAGCATCATGAGCAGCATGGGCATGGCGCTGATGGGGACCGGCACGGCCAGCGGCGAAAACCGCGCCGTCGAGGCCGCGCAGCGGGCGATTTCCTCGCCGCTTTTGGAGGACAACACCATCCAGGGCGCGCAGGGCATCCTGCTCAGCATCACCGGCGGTCCCGACATGAGCCTGTACGAAGTAAACGAGGCCTCGTCCCTGATTCAGGCCGAGGCGCACGAGGATGCCAATATCATCTTCGGCACGGTCATTGACGAAAACATGAAAGATGAGATCCGCATTACCGTGATCGCAACCGGCTTCGAGGACGCCAAAAAGAAGCAGGTTCCCTCCAATGTGACGCATCTGGGCGGCTTCCGGCGGGAGGATCTGTCAACGCCGGCGTTTATGCGCAAGAGCAAATCCGGCGATCCGGCCAATGTGGTAACGATGGGCGTCAACGACGAAAACGAAAACGTGGATATCGACATTCCCACGTTCCTGCGCCGGCAGGCGGACTAGGAAAACATCGTGGCTGTCCGAATGCGGGCTGGATCGCAAAGGAGGCCATGAACTGTCCATGAACTGGAAGGAAAAGAAAAAATACGATGCCCTGCTGGCTCGCGAGCGGGGCGTGATGAAAAAAGTCTGGGGAACCTGCCTCACGGTTTGCCTGGCCTATCCCAATCTTTACCGGATCGGCATGGCCAACCTGGGCTTCCAGACGGTTTATAAAGCAATTAACGATCTCCCCTCCCTTCTTTGTGAGAGAGTGTTTCTACCCGCCGGCGACGGAGCCGAATACGCCGCCGGCGCGGTGGAACCTCTCAGCCTGGAAAGCCGGAAGCCGCTTCGCGATTTTGATATTCTGGCGTTTTCCGTCTCTTTTGAAAACGATTACCCCGCCATCCTGAAAATGCTGGAATGGAGCGGCATCCCGCTGAAATCGAAGGACCGCGCGGACGGGCACCCGCTGGTGATCGGCGGCGGCATTGCGCTGACGCTCAATCCGGAGCCTCTGGCGGATTTTTTCGATATCTTTGTTTTAGGTGAAGCCGAGGAAATCCTGCCGCAGTTTGCGCGGGTGTTTGCTGAAGCCCGGCGGCTTGAACTCGACCGGAAAGACTTGTTCAACGATTTACAAAAACAAATACCGGGAATTTACGTTCCCTCGCTCTACGCGGTGTCCTATTTTCCCGAAGGCAAGATTAAGGATATTGCGCCGCGCACGGAGGGACTGCCAAAGAAAATTCAGATTTCACCCATCAGAAATATTAATGCTTTTTGCACGACCGAAGTTGTCAGCGGCGCCGATGCGGAAATGGCGGACATGTTTCTTGTAGAAGTCAACCGCGGCTGTCCTCACCTCTGCCGGTTTTGCGCGGCAGGTTTTGTTTACGCGCCGCCGCGCTTCCGCGGCTATGAAGAAATCGTGGCCGCCGTCGATCGCGGTCTCATGATAAAAAATAAAATCGGCCTGGTCGGCACGGCGGTTTCCGATCATCCCGACCTGATAAAAATCTGCCGGTATATTGTTGGTCGCGGAGCTCAGGCGGGCATCGGCTCGTTGCGCCTGGACAAGATTGATGAAAGCATTGTAGATCTGCTCAAGACCGGCGGCATCGAGACGGTCGCCCTCGCGCCCGAGGCGGGAAGCCAGCGGCTGCGCGATCTGCTGCGCAAGGGGATCACAACGGACGATATCCTGAACGCCGCGAAGCTTTTGATTGAAAAAGAAATGTCCAACCTGCGTCTGTACTTTATGGTGGGCCTGCCTTCGGAAGAAGATTCCGATATCGACGCCATCATCGATCTGGTCAAAAAAATCCAGCACACGGCGCTGGCCCAAACAAAAGGAAAACGGAAATTCCGGCGCATCACGCTGAGCATTAATCAGTTTATTCCCAAACCGCGAACGCCGCTCCAATGGTGCCCGCTGGCGGAGGTTCAGGATGTGGGGCGCAGAATCAAAAAGATCACCCACGCGTTTCGCTCCGACAAGCAGATTCACGTCATCGCCGACGTGCCGAAGTGGGCCTACGTGCAGGCGCTCTTGTCTTCCGGGGATCGTCGTGTGGGTGACATTCTGCTGGCCGCGCATCGTCTAAACGGCAACTGGATGCGGGCGTTCAAAGAGGTGACCATCAATCCCGACTTCTACGTCTATCGTCAAAAGGATGTAAATGAATTCCTGCCGTGGGACATCATCGAAGCCGGCCTTCCCAAAAAAGCGCTGATCAAAGAATATCAAAAGGCTCTACCTGATTGATCTTCCCTCCCTCGTGCGCTTTTTAGAGTATGAGGGGAGGGATTGAGGGAGGGTGAAAGCCTTTTCCGTCATGCCGACGGAGGCAGGCATCGATCTGATCCTCATTTCAGAAGACTTCCGGAACCATGATTACTGGTCAAGGATTGATATACTGTCCGAAGCCATCTATGATGTTTTTGTCCCGATTGAGGTTGTCGGTTTCACGCCTGAAGAGTGGGACAACCAAACATCACCGTTATATGATTATGCCAAGCAAGGTGAAATTTTATACGCAGCGCGACCATGTCAATGTTATGATGCTTTTCCTTGTTTTTCATTGAGGAAGTTTATAAGTGAGCCAGTTTAATCAATGTCATTAGTGATTTTCTGAAAAGATACGAAGAGCCCTGCCCGTGTACCCCCGTACTTTATCTGTTATTTGACAAACCCACGAACTTCTTTTTCAAATGAATAGGTTGATACCTTTCCGTCCTCTGTCTGAATCATCACGGTGTCCGTGCTCATTTCAAGTAGTTGCCCTTCGACAACATTTCCATCATTTAACACGATGCCTTTTATTTCTTTGTGTTTCTGATCTCCTTCCATTAGCGGCGAAGGAGATTGCGCTGTCGTTTTGATGTTTCTAATCTGTGAAGAAGACTTCGTTGTCGTTGCTACGTTTTTAATCCGGTTTTCCCATGACGGATGTGTCGCCCAAAAACCACCACCACTTGATTTAGATATTTTTTCTATTTTTTGCATTACGGTGATCTGTTTTTCGATGGACATATCAAAGCATTGAGCGCAATGATCTGATGCCATTTGATCCGCATCGTATTCTTGGGTTTTGCTGTAATTGTTAGTAATAGTTGGATTAATGATATGATTCAAATAACCAGCGCCGGGAAGGAAAACATTTGCCACGACCAATGCGCCCGTAATTGTAGAACTTACCGCTATTTTTTTTGCGACATGTCCTAGTTTATCATGAGCAATTTCATGCGCCGCCACAAAAGTGAGAGTATCATTATCAAATTTTTCAAGGGCCTCTTTTGTGAATGTAATATTGCCAGATATATTAACCCAGGCATTCGGTTCGTTTTTATCGCTGATAAATACGTCATAATCTACATCCGGGTTGATACATTTGCCGACTTTATAAACTATTGAATATATGCGAGCCATTTTGGGGTTCTTCGTATTCATTCGTCCAGCTAGGATTTGAGCGTTTTCGGCTTTCTTTATCAATTTGAGAAACGATAAATTACGCTCGTAATCGTCCGACTGAAAAACGCGCTTCCCCGTTTTTAATGAAAATTTTACATAGTCGGAGGCCTTGTATCCGGATGCATCCACGGCAAACAAATCCACATCCCTTTCAATGAATATTTTGGCGATATCGTAATCACAATACATTGCGGCCAGGATAAGCGGCGTTGTTCCATTGACATCTACAACGTGTATGTCAACGCCTCTATCTATTAGTAGCTTTGATAGTTCATGGTTATTTGCCGCCAAAGCCAACAATAAAGGGCTGCTTTGATCATTGCCTCTGGCATTGACATCAGCTCCCTTGTCGATAAGCAGTTTGGCCATGTCCAGATAACCATAACTTGCCGCCCATAGAAGAGGCGTATAACCGGTTTTGTCACGCTTGTTTACATCAGCGCCGATATTGACTAGCTGTGCAACGGTTTCTTGTTTCCCAGACCAGATTGCATGCATCAAAGGCGTGTAACCATTATCATCAGCTTCATCAATATTGGCGCCTTCTCTGACAAGTTTCTCCGTGGCAAAGGTATCACCTTCTGCTGAAGCTTTTATGAGAGGCGTTTTGGCAGCACATCCTGAAATTAAAAGAAGAAAGGCGCATGCAAATATGATTTTTGTTTTCATGGACAAACCTCATGTGCCATATAATTGATAACATAGCCGCTGTCCAATGGAGGATCATGTCATGAGAAAAATAATAAATTATCGCATATCTGATCGTCATCCTAAGTTACAGTACTTAAATTGAAATTTATTGTTTTGGAATTTGTTTTAAAAAAAGCCCGCCTGTTCTAGGCGGGCCATAGTTACTGTTGCTTAACGATTAAAAAAAGTATTTGATGCCAAAATTAACAAGAAACGAATCAAGGTTCATGCTTCCCACTAGCTTTGCCGCACCAGCAGCTGCGGTAATGTCAGTTTTTGCCCAAACGTATTTCAAATCTACGTTAAGAGCAAGATTCCGATCCTTGGTGAGAAATATGTCTGATCCCGCATTGGCGTGATAACCCAACCCATTGTCGACAGAGACGTCAGCGGCAGGATTAAAGAAAGTGTTATCTTTATCATAGGATCTAATATAATATCCCAAACCTAGTCCCACATACGGGCTAAATATTCCTACTGGATAATGGAATTGTGCCGTCAAGGTGATGGGCATTTGTTTGATTTCGCCAGCTTTCCAAGACGTGCCGGCAACTGTGAATTCATTCTTTGATGAATTGATAAAGTCTAGTCCAAGTTCAGCGGAGATGTATTTGTTGATTTGAAGAATTCCGTTAAATCCAAACGTCCAAGCCCCGTTATTTGAATAATCAACATTTCCTGCCACTCCAAAGCCCGCGACTGAAACCTCCATGCTTCCATTGCGATAAGAATTATAACCTGCTCTTGCGCCTATGCCAAACTTGGGTGCTTCCGCATAAACTTCAACTGCAAACATCATCGCGACTAAAATGGATAATAAAAAAATGCTTTTCTTCATGCTTGCCTCCTTGTTTTATTTTTTTCGCCCACGGCGACATTACATTCTATGTTGCATCGCTTTATGGGTTTTGTGATCAAGCTCAAATTATTCGCAATCCTTCATTTATTGGGTGTAATAAAACTGTGGAAAATAATGTTGGTGATGTCGCTTACCTTCGTTAAAGCGTCTGCGATAACCTCTTGAATGAAGCGATAAATCACCGTTCATGTTCTTTGCCTTTGAATGTTTTTATGCAACTCTTCTTAGATACCTGTGATGTTGTTTTTTCCATAAGCACACTTAATAGTGCATTGTCAACATAAAATAACACTAATACAGGGTTTAATGTCGTTTTTAAACCATCTATTATTCATATATGAAAAAACAAATCGAAAGTGAGAGATTGCTTCTTGGCCGGAGGATTCGAAGCCTTAGAAACATCAAGGGATGGACACAGGAAGAGTTGGGCAGGCAGGCTGATTTAAGCTACAAATTCATTGGAGAAATTGAGCGCGGTCAACAGAATCCTTCCTTGGACACTATCGTTAAAATCGCTGCCGCGATGAAGGTTGAGCCTCTGGAACTATTTCGTTTTGAACAGGAGACTATTGATAAGACAGTTGTCGAGAATCGAATTGGTCGAATTGTCAAAGGATTGCCTGATGAAGATGTGCGTCGTCTTCTGATGGTGCTGCGAGTGTTGTATCCTGTGGTATAAATGATTTATTTTTCAGGAAGCTGTTTCCTGCGGCGGATCGCGATCCGTTGACACAGCGGTGACAACATTCACACCCGCCTCATTTCTTAAAACCGGTATTCCAGCCCCGTCGCAACACTCCACTGCTCCGACCAAACCTTGACACCGTGATCAAAAGTGAAATCAATATCGAAAATGTTGTTGGTCAGGTTGTGCGAGCCGGTGCTTTTGATGCGCAGGTATTCGGCGCCGATATTCGCGCTTAGGTTTTGCGTGAACCCGATTTTCAGATTTACCAGGGCATGCCAGGCGTCTCCCGTGGTCTTCTCGCGGGTGATTCGGTTGCCGGTCCGGAGCAGGTGATGGTCTTCGTTGCTCCCGGCCACGTAAGCCCAGTCTCCCTGCATCGTGAAGGCGAGGCGCGTCAGATGAAAAGGCTTTCCCAGTTCGAACGTGGTTTTCAAGCCGGTAAAGAACTGCCAGTACGTTTGTTCGAACCGGATGCCGTCTCCCGGCAATAATTCCGTCCCCTTTCCAATTTCAGACTGAAAACCGTCGTGCGTGACCAGTGTAAAGCGCTGCCAGGCCAATCCGGCAAGGGGCCGCAGATCCAGCCATCCGGGCAGGCCGATCCAGTCCGATATTTTCAAATCCGCGTCGGCGCGGACCCTATAGCTGGGCTCCATGCGGCAGGAGGATTCGGAATAAATCGTTTTGAGAGCCGGCTGTGCGGCATCGTCCCAGTCGGAATCCATCATGACGCCCCGCGCCTCGTCCGACAGGTTGCGGAAAAACTCCACGCCCGCCGAAAAACGGGAAAATTCGCGGCGCATCGACGCGCCCGCCCACCAGCTGTCCAGCGGGAATTCCAAACGGCTGAGCGGTGCCTGATGGGGAGGAAACGGATTTCCAAATTCATAGGAGGTGCGGCTTTGAAAAAAATACCGGGTTTGCAGGGAAACCGACCAAGGCCGGACAGCGGCTTGCCGGTCCTCAATCCCGGCGGCAAACACCGTGCCGCACATCACCGTGAAAAGCAAAACGAAGGCGATGGATGCCAGGAGGCAGGAATGGATTTGGCCGGGTAATCTCATGACGGATCAGGATTTGAACCGGTGTGCCGGGCGTCGTGATTCTGCACCCGGTTCAGGAAGCGCCGGGCAAAGCGGGCAAAGCGCCGGGGCAGCGGAAGAGATGCGTGAATTTTTTCCAGCGATTCGCGGGCGGCTTCTTCCCCGATCCGGATAAGCGTATGCGACCGGCTGAAATCGGCCCAGTGCAGGTCTCCCACGGCGGGGCGGATGATGACGTCCGCGTTTTGAAGCTCGGCGGCCTCCAGCGCGTTGGCGGTGATCTCGCCTGCGCGGTACAAAACGTCCTTTGCCGTTTCGATGTCCGCTTCCTGAGGCAGATCGCGGTCCACCACCACGGCGATGACAATATCCGCTCCGGACGCGCGCGCCGCGTGGACGGGGACCAGGCTGGTCACGCCTCCGTCCGCCAGAAGCCACTCGCCCAGGCGGGTGGGTTCAACCGCTCCGGGAACGGAACTGCTGGCCAGCACCGCCTGGCGAAGGGAACCTTCGTGCAGGACGACCTGTTTGCCGGTAATCAAATCCGTGGATACGGCATAAAAGGGGATGAGCGTGGCGCGGATGTCCACATCCGGGAGCAGGTAATTGATGAGGGACTGAAAATCCTCGGCGGGCAGGATGGAGGGACTGAACAGGGCCTTGACCAGATAATATTGATTCCGGGCAAAGATTTGCGCTTTCTGAACAAAGCTCTTCGGCCCCGTGGAAAACGACAGGCCCATCGATTTGATGGCGGATTCCTCGAACTCCGAACTCTTCAGATAGGCGTCCACTTTTGCCGTAATTTCGCCGGTCGTCATGCCCGTTGCGTAGGCGCCGCCGATCAGCGCGCCGGCGCTGGTCCCGGCGATCAGGTCGATTTCAATACCTTCCTTTTCCAGAACCTGAATTACGCCGATGTGAGCCAGGCCGCGGACACCGCCGCCGCCCAGAGCAATTCCAACTTTTTTTCCGGTCCATTTCATGGCAGGCTGCTTTCCCTATATCCTGGCGGATTTATATTCCGCGAACATTTTGCCGCCGCTGTTTTTCCATGTCAATGGAATATTTTGCCGCCGGGATCAGGCCATCAGTTTGATAAAAATGGTTGCCAGACCCAGGAAACACAGGAATCCGAAAGCATCGGTAAACGCCGTTAAAAAAATATGGGAACCCAGCGCGGGATCAAGCTTCATGCGCTTGAGGGCCAGGGGAATCAGCGCGCCCACGAGCGTTCCGGCAAAGATGCTGATCACCATAGCCAGTCCCAGGATCATTCCCAAAATGGGGATCCCTTTCCAGAGCCAGGCAATCAGCCCGATGACGATGCCGACGGCCAGGCCGTTGGCGATGGCTACGGCCACCTGTCGGAATAACGCGCGTCTTGCATTTTCAAAAGTGATTTCCCCCAGCGCCATGCCGCGAACGATCAGCGTCAGGGTCTGGCTTCCGGCGTTGCCGCCCAGCCCCGCCACGACCGGCATGAAAAAGACCAGCGTAACCATGCTTTTGATCGTATCTTCAAAAAAACCGATCACCAGCACGGAGGCCAGAGCCGTCAGGAGATTCAAATAGAGCCAGGGCAGTCTTTTCTTGACCGATTCGGTGGTCTTGTTGAAAACAGTATCGTCCTCTCCCAAACCGGCGATGCGGTAAATGTCCTCCGAGGTCTCCTCCTGAATGGCATCCACGACGTCGTCGATGGTGATGCGGCCCAGCAGATGGTTGTCGGCGTCCACCACGCCCGCGGAGACCAGGTCGTATTTTTTGAACAGGCGCGCCACCTCTTCCTGGTCCATGTCCGCCCTGACGCTGGGAATATCCCCATCGATGACGTCCACGATCGGCGTAAAGCGCTTCATGGTGATCAGGCTCTGCAGGGGCACCGTCCCGACAAGCTTGTTTTCATCGTCCACGACAAAGATATTATGGATATTTTCCATGTCGTCCTTGGCGTCCACGACCGCCTGGAAGGCGTCATTGATGGTGGCCTGTCTGCCGACGGAGACCAGCTCCGACTGCATGATGCCGCCGGCCGTGTCCTCGGGATACCGGAGAAGTTCCTTGACCTCCTGGGATTCTTCCGGCTCGATGGCGTCGAGAACGGCCTTGGCCTGATCGTCCGACAGTTCGGCGATGATGTCCGCCTTGTCGTCCGACTCCATTTCTTCGATGATGTCGGTGAGCTGTTCATTGGACAGGTCTTCGATGAGCTGTTCTCTGGAGTTGTCCGACAGTTCCAGAATAACGTCCGAGGCTGTGTCCACATCCAGCAGCGTGAAGAGATGCAGGCGGTCTTCTTCATCGAGTTCATCGATCAGATCAGCGATGTCGGCCGGATGCATGTCGGAAAACAGGTCGATGATGTCGAATTCGCGGTTGCGGCTGATCAGGTCTTTGAGGTGGCCAGCGGTGTCCGTTCTTTTTTCTTAACCTCTTGCATAGGGCTGCCTGACGTATCTTGGGTTGAAGGGTGTCTGATGTTGAATCGATTCAGCAGGAAAGGCAACAATCCTGATGTCCGTCCACCGGGTCAGGGACTCATTTTTAAAAGCGTGTGACGCAATCGAAAGGTTCTTCCCGGCGACGGGAATATAGGAAAGTTCCCCCAGTATGTCAATGTTTTTCTTTGAAAATATGGATTCAGGACCGTTTTGGCGGGGCCGGGGTTTACAGCAGATGAACCGGCGGCTGAATATCCGGCAGCCGGTCGCCTTCGTATAGAACTTTTTCCAGAAAAAGCCCGGAGGGAGGGGCCGTGTGGCGGGCGGGAGCATCGGAAAAGTTTTTCAGCATTCCGGCCAGGTCTTCGGCCGAAACCTGGCCGCGCCCGGCCTCAACGGTCATGCCCACGATGCGCCGCGCCATTTTCCACAGAAAGTGAGAGCCGACCAGGCGCATCGCGATAATTTGTCCGAATTCCTCAAGCCGCGCGGATTCCAGATGCACGGTGGTGGAAGCGCTTTTTTCCATTCGTTTGTCGGCAAAGGAGGAAAAGTCGTGAAAGCCCTCAAAAACCTGAAGCGCCCGCCGCATTTTGCCGATGTGAAGGCTGTCTTTTACCCACCAGACATATTTTTTGGCAAAGGCGGTGCGTCTCGTCGCGATCAGATACAGGTAGCTGCGGGCCACGGCCGAGTGGCGGGCGTGAAACCGCGGGTGGGCGCTTTGTGCGCTCAGGATGTTGATGCCCGCCGGCAGCAAATCATTGATTCCCATCCGCAGGGCATCGCCGTTCACCTTGCGGGCGCATTCCAGATGGGCGACCTGGCCCAGCGCGTGGACGCCGGCGTCGGTGCGCCCCGCTCCCTGCAATTCCACCGGGACGCCAAGGAATTTCCGGGCCGCGGCGATCAGCGTTTCCTGGATGCTCCTGGCGTTTTTCTGCGCCTGCCAGCCGCTGTAGTTGGTGCCGTCATACTCGAGAACGATTTTGTATTTGCTCATGGCGCCGGAGCCTCCCGGACGTCCGCGGAAAGGATGTTCATGGCGGCGATGTTGTCCAGCAGAGAACCGGCCGCCGTGTCCATATCCGAAAGCTCCCGTCCCGGCGTCAGACCGGTGATTACCGCCTGTCCGATGATTTTTCGCCCTTCATGCCCCTGCAGATCTTTTATCCGGATGCCCCAGATATTGTGGAAGATGAGCGCCCGGCCTTTCGAAGCGCCGATGTACAGCATCACGTGACCCTTGCGCCACAGCAGGCTCAGGTACGGGACGCCTTTTTCCATGATGATTCTTTCCTTCTCTTCGGGCGACAGGCCCCGCAGGTCGATGGTAGCGCCCGCTTCCTTCACCTGGTCTTCCGAGTGCCGCGGCAGCCAGATGCCGAAGACGGTGAAAAAATCACGGGTCATGGCCGAGCAGTCGCGGTTGCCGTAAAGACCGCCCCAGCCGTAAGGTTCGCCGATCATTTCGTTGGCGATCCGGGCCGCATTGGCCGGGGTGAAGCGAAGCGGTTTTGCCGCCGCTGCTTCCGCGGGGACAACCCCCTGCCGGATCACCGCCTGATGGTTCTGATCCGCTGCCGCGACGGAGATTTGCATCTTTCCGTCCTGCGTTGCGGTGAAAGGGAAAAGATGGCCCACGGACGCCTTTACGAGGAAGCGACCGTTGCGGTCCAGAACAGACGTGGAATCGCGCAGAATGACCGCGTAGCGTCCCGATTCCCAGGTTTTCACGAAATCTTCGTTGACCCGGGCAAAGTCTTCCACCGGCATCCAGCCGTAAGTAAAGGAGGTTTCCACCAGTGCCCAGGCTTTGTCCGCGCTGACGTGGGAGATGAAAACCGGCGTGCCGGCCGGCACGGACGACCGCTGCAGATTGTCGAAAGGCCAGGCGGAGCTGTCTCCGTTTGCGCTCGTGAAGTGGGGGGAATTCGTGGGCAGCTCCCGCAAATTCGTGTTCCGGGTCGTGATCCCGCGGGTGAGCGCGTTGGGGTAGTCATCCAGGGCGGCATTGTGCTGCATTTTTTTCAGCCACGAGGAGGGATGCAGCCTCTTGTTTTCGCCGTAGCCGGGTTTGAGGCCGTATCTTGCAAAATCGCGGCGGACTCTTTCCTCCCAGGCGTGAAACGGACGGCTCTGATGCCAGACGGAAAAATAAATCGTGTTGTAGTCCTCGTCCAGCCGGGCCTGCAGGGCTGCGGGCAGCGGGTCGCCGCCGCCGGCGATGTCCGTCAGATAGGCGGCGTGGTCCTGGCGAAGATCCCGGACATCCTGAACGGTTTCGGGCGCCGATACGCAACCGGATAAAATAAAAAAGAAAATCACTGCCAGCCCGCACATTCTGTTCATAAAATCACCCTTCATGGAAGATGCTGTTTCCTATAATCTTTTTTTGCGTTTCGATCAAGTTAAACGGGACCGGGCATTCCCATCATTTTCTTTTGCATTCTTGAAAATTTTGTGTAAATTACGGCCATGATTTTCATGGGTGTTTGATCCACGTCCCGGAGGCACCACATCCCACTCATAAGGAGACATCAATGCAGGATTTCGTTCCCAAAAAAATTTTTTTCACCAAGGGCGTAGGCACGCACAAGGATGAGCTGCATTCCTTTGAACGCGCCCTGCGCAACGCCGGCATTGAAAAATGCAATCTCGTCCAGGTGTCCAGCATTTTTCCTCCCGGCTGCAAAATGATTCCCAAGTCGCAGGGGCTCAAGTCGCTGACGCCGGGCGCCATCACCTACTGCGTGATGAGCCGCTGCTGCTCGAACGAGCCCAAGCGGCTTCTGGCCGCGTCGGTCGGCTGCGCCATCCCCGCCGACAAAACCTCCTACGGGTACATCAGTGAACACCACGCTTTCGGCATGACGGAAAAACAGACCGGCGACCACGCCGAAGACCTGGCCGCGGCCATGCTGGCCTCCACGCTGGGGATTGATTTCAACGTGGACGAGAGCTGGGATGAAAAAAAGGAAATCTTCAAAATCAGCGGCAAGATCGTCCGGACGCTGAATGTGACCCAGTCGAAAATATGCATGGATAATCATTTCACGACGGTGGTTGCCGCCGCCGTATTCGTCTTTTAAAAAAACATGCCGACTGCGCCCCGCGAGCGGAATGTTCACTGGAAAAGGATTGCTTTGCCGATGAAAAGAGACATCCCCGAATTGAAGCATCAGGACGTGGGCGGCGCCGAACTGCCCTACCTGCATTATCCGGGAGGCGAAAAGCAGATGCTCTTCTGCCATGCCACCGGTTTCCTGCCCTGGCTCTGGCACCCGATCATTGAGGAGTTCGGCCCCGAATATTCCATCTGGGCGCCCTACATCTGCAATTACCGGTCATGCGACCCGCATCAGGGCGGCCTGAAGTGGAATATCATCGCCGAGGACCTGGGCGCGTTCTGCCGCGCGCAGAAGATTGAGAATCACGTGCAGGTCGGCCATTCCATGGGCGCCACGGTTTCGACGATCGCCGCTTCCCTTTTCGGTGTTCGTCCGCGCGGCCTGTTTCTGATCGAGCCGATTTTCCTGCCGGAGGAATTCTACAGCCTGACGCCCAGCGTCGAAGGCCATCCGCTGGCGTCGAAGTCGATCAAACGCCTCAACTACTGGCAAAGCGAGCAAGACGCGCACGCCTATTTGAAATCCCGCTCCTTTTTTACGACCTGGGATGAAGAGATCCTCCATCTGTACAAGCGCTTCGGCATGGAAAAAATGCCGGAAGGCGACATGCGTCTGGCCTGCTCGCCGGAGAGTGAAGCGGCCATGTTCATGGGCGGCTGGTGCTGCAATCCCTGGCCGCTTCTGGAAAAGATCGGCTGTCCGGCGCTCGTGCTCGAAGGGGAGAAGAGCCCCAACGTTGATTTCGTGGATCTCCACCGGGCCGTCTCGCTCCTGCCGCGCGGGGAGTTCGGGTCCGTGGCGGGCGCCGGTCATCTGATCCCGATGGAGAAACCCCGGGAAATTACCCTGCTGATCAAGGAGTTCGCGGCAAAGCTTGCCTGAGATTCGGAACCCCCGGCTGCGGGAGGGCGCAAAGGAAGGTGAATCATGTCCGATCCTGACATCATCGCTTTTTGCAACCAGAAGGGAGGCGTGGGAAAGACGACCTGCGCCCTCAACATCGCCGTCGGTCTGACCCTGCTTAGGAAAAAAGTTCTGGTGATCGATTTCGATCCGCAGGCGCACCTTACTTATTCTCTGGGACTGGACGCCCACAATCTGGAAGGCACGATTTATTCGGTCATGAACGGCGCCGCACCGCTTGCCGGCGCGGTCATGGAAATCAAAGGGATGAAAGTGCTGCCCGCCAATCTGAATCTGGGAAGGCTGGAAACGGAATTATCCGCGCTTCCCAAAAAGGAAATGATCCTGAAAAATCGTTTGGCCGACACTTCCGATGTCCAGTATATTATTATCGACTGCCCGCCGTCGTCGGGGCTTCTGACCGTGAACGCCCTGGTTGCCTGCCGCGAGGTCTTTATACCGCTGCAGATGGAGTTTCTGGCGCTCAAAGGCATGAGCCGGCTTCTGACGCTGATCGAAGACGTCAATAAAAAATTGAACAAGGATGGGCCCGTGTATCGGATCATTCCCACGCGCTTCGATGCCCGCAAACGGCTCAACAATGCCATCATGGACAAGGTGCGCGAGCGCTTCGGCACGCGCGTGTTCAACACGGTCATCCGCGAAAACATCGCCGTGGCGGAAGCCCCCAGTTTCGGCCTGTCCATTTTTGAATACGCTCCGAAAAGCCACGGGGCGGAGGATTATCTGGCGCTCTGCAGGGAAATCATCCGCAAGCGGCCCGCCGGCTGAGGGGGTCATGAAGGGAAACAACGGGAAAAACCGGTAAACGGTTGACCACCGAAAAAAATGAAAAGGAGATCGTATGAGACTGAAAGACAAGGCAGCCATCATAACCGGATCGGGGCGCGGCATCGGAGAAGGCATTGTGATGCGTTTTGCCCAGGAAGGCGCGAAGATCATCGTAAATGACGTCAACGAGGCGGATGCCATGGCCGTCGTGGAGAAAGTCAGGGCCGGCGGCGGGCAGGCCGTGGCCGTTCTGGGCAGCGTGTCCGACCGGGAAGTTGTCCAGAAAATGGTCGACACCGCCGTGGCGCAATTCGGCACGCTCGACATCATCGTCAACAACGCGGGCATCACCCGCGACGTGATGCTTCACAAAATGACGGACGACCAGTGGAAAGCCGTCATCGATGTGAACCTGACGGGCGTTTACTACGGCATCCAGTGCGCGGGCCGCGTCATGCGCGAGAAAAAGTACGGCAAGATCATCAACATTTCCTCGGTGAGCGCGCTGGGAAACGCGGGCCAGCTCAACTACTCGGCCTCGAAAGCGGGGGTGATCGGCATGACCAAGACCGCCGCCAAGGAGCTGGGGCCGAAAAACGTAAACGTCAACGCCATCGCGCCGGGCATGATCTGGACGGATATGATGAAAGGCATGCCCCCGGACGTCCTTCAGCAGATGGACATGATGCTGCCGTTCATCGTTCCGCTGAACCGGAAGGGGTCGCCGCAGGACATCGCCAATCTGGCGCTGTTTTTGGCATCCGACGAAAGTTCGTTCATCACCGGGCAGATCATCTTCTGCGACGGTGGAATGAAAATGTAGGAAGAAGGTTATCGGGCGCCGAATGCCCTGGTTTTCGAACGGCCGCCGCGGCTGCGGCGGCATTCCGCATGACATGAATAAAGGAGGCGAAGCTCATGAAACCTGTTTTCAATTTTGCCGGCAGGACGGCGATTGTAACCGGCGCGGGCCGCGGGATCGGCCGCGTGATTGCTCTGGGTCTGGCCCAGGCCGGCGCGAACGTGGTGCTGTGCAGCAGAACGAAAGCGGAGATCGATGCCGTCGCCGGCGAAATCTCCGGCAAAGGCGGCAAAGCTCTGGCGGTGCCGACGGATCTGACGGTTCATGAACAACTGGAGAATCTGGTCGATGCGGCGATCAAAGAATTCGGCCGGATTGACATTCTGGTGAACAACGCCGCCCGCAGCTTTCTGCGCGGCCTGCTCGATCTGCGCGAGGACGGCTGGGACAAGTGTTTCAATACCAATGTAAAGGCCGTCTGGCTTTTAAGCCGCCTGGTCGCGCGAAAAATGATGGAACAAAAAAGCGGGAAAATCATCAATATTACCACGGTCGGCGCGGAAAAAGCCGAAGCGGGCATGGCGGCTTACGGCTGCAGCAAGGCGGCGCTCAAGCATCTGACCCGCTGCATGGCGAGGGAGTGGGCGCAGTTCGGCATCAACGTGAACGCCGTCGCGCCCGGATTTGCCCGAACGGATTTCAGCCGGCCGATCTGGTCCAATCCCGATGTTGAAAAGTTGATTTGCCAGGCCATTCCCAAGGGGAAGATCGCCGAACCGGAGGATGTTGTCGGCGCGGTGCTATTTCTGGCGTCCGGCGCCGCGGACTACATTACGGGAGACACCATCTACGTGGATGGTGGAACCATGACTGCATAGCAACCATACGGGAGGTGCTCCATGAGCAACCAAGGCGTCGTCAGTCCGGTCATTGCGGATATCCGCTCCGGTATGAAGCGAGGGAAAGTGGTGTCCCTGGAGGATGCCATGCGGGTGATTCGGGACGGGGACACCATTGCCGTCAACGGCTTTGTCGGCTACTCCCCCGAAGAGCTGCTCCAGGGGCTGGAAGACCGCTTTCTGAAAACGGGCGAACCGAAAAATCTCACGATCATCGTCGCGGCCGGCATCGGAGACGGCAAGGAAAAGGGCGTCAACCGGCTGGCGCATGACGGGCTGGTCCGGCGCGTCATTGCCGGGCACTGGGGATTGATTCCCAAAATGCAGAAGCTCGCCCTCGCGGGAAAAATCGAAGCCTACAACTTTCCCCAGGGAGTGATTACGCACATGTACCGGGATGTCGCGGGACGCCTGCCCCGGACGATCACGCACGTGGGATTGGGCACCTTCGTCGATCCCCGGCTGTCCGCCGGCAAGGTCAACGCCGTCACCACGGAAGACCTGGTTGAACGGATCACCTTTGACGGCAGGGAATATCTGGCCTACAAGACCCTGCCGGTTTCGGTGGCGTTTCTGCGCGGCACCACGGCGGACATGGACGGCAACATTTCGATGGAAAAGGAGCCGCTGACGCTGGAAGTGCTGCCGATGGCCATGGCGGCTAAAAACTCTGGCGGATTCGTCATCGTGCAGGTGGAAAGGATCGCCGACCGCCACGCGCTCAATCCCCGCCATGTCAGGATTCCCGGAATTCTGGTGGACTGCGTAATTGTGGCCAGGCCGGAAAATCACTGGCAAACCTATGTCACGCACTATAATCCGGCCTTCAGCGGCGAATTCAAGATTCCCACGGCCACCGTGGAGCCGCTGCCCATGGACGAACGGAAGCTTGTCGCGCGCCGCGCCGCCTTTGAGCTTCGGCCGAACATGGTGGTGAATCTGGGCATCGGCATGCCGGAGGGCGTGGCCAGCGTCGCCAACGAGGAAGGCATTTTCGATTACCTGACGCTCACGGCGGAAGCGGGATCGATCGGCGGCATTCCCTCAGGCGGCGGGGATTTCGGCACCGCCACCAACATGGATTTTCTCAACGACATGCACGCCCAGTTTGATTTTTATGACGGCGGCGGGCTGGACCTGGCCTGCCTGGGGCTGGCCCAGATGGATTCCCACGGCAACGTGAACGTCAGCAAGTTCGGTCCCAAACTGGCCGGCTGCGGCGGCTTCATCAACATCACGCAAAACGCCAAGAAAATCGTTTTCGCGGGAACGTTTACCGCCGGCGGAACCCGGCTGGCCGTGGAAAACGGCAAACTGAAAATCGTGCAGGAGGGGAGCCTGAAAAAAATCGTGCGGGAAGTGGAGCAGATCACCTTCAGCGGCGAAACCGCCCGGCAGGGTGAACAGCAGGTGTTTTACGTCACCGAAAGATGCGTATTCCGGCTGACGCGCGAAGGCGTGGAGCTTACCGAAATCGCTCCCGGCGTCGACCTGGAAAAAGACATACTGGCGCAGATGGAATTCAGGCCGGTCATGAAGAATGTCCGCCCGATGGACGAGCGGATCTTCAGGCTCCCGCTGATGGGGCTCAAGGATGATCTCCTGAGCATTCCGATTCCCGAACGTCTCACCTACGATCCGGCGACCAACATCTTTTATGTCAATTTCGAGGGCCTCCATGTCCGCAGCTCGGCCGACATCGAGGCGATCCGCTCCCGCGTGGCGGAAGTGTGCGCTCCGCTGGGGAAGCGCGTCAAAACAATCGTCAACTACGACAACTTCTCGATCGCGCCGGACCTGGAAGATGAATACGTCAAAATGGTCAAATATGTGGTGTCCGAATACTACAGCGACGTCACCCGCTACACCACCAGCGCGTTTCTGCGCATGAAGCTGGGCGATGAGCTGAAAAAACGGAATCTGGCGGCGCACATTTTCCAGTCCAAGGAAGAGGCGCGGGAGGCGCTGGAATAAGAAAGGCTGCAAAGACTGAAGGCTGTTGGGCTGAAGGCAAAGCAAGAATGGAAATTGGGGTTGAAAATATTGCCGCAAAAAGATAAGGGTCACAGAGAGTAAAAAAAGGTCGTACAAACGGTCCGGAACCGTTAAAAAAAATATTGAAGAAAGAAGAAGAATTATGCCGATTGAAGTCAAGTTGGAAGGCCATGTGGCCGTTGTGACGCTGAACGAAGGGGAAAACCGTTTGAACCTGGATTTCCTGCAGAAATTTATTGACACGCTGGATCACGTGGAAAAACAGACCCAGGCCACCGTGCTGGTTGTTCGGGGAGCGGATGCCAAAATTTTCAGCAACGGCATTGATCTGGAATGGCTGATGCCGATCATGCAGAAAAACGACACGGCCACGGCCAAGAAATTTATCGAAACGATGATGGCGCTGTTTCGGAAAATTGCCCTCTATCCGCTGACCACCATCGCCGCAATGACCGGGCACGCCTTTGCCGGCGGCGCCATCATGTGCTGCTATTTTGATTTTCGCTTCATGCGGTCGGACCGGGGCTTCATGTGCTTTCCCGAAGTCGATCTGGGCATTCCGTTTTTGCCGGGCATGATGACGGCGATGAAAAAAGCCGTTCCCCGCTACAAGCTCGACGAGATGGTCATGACCGGAAAGCGCTGCGCCGCGCAGGAATGCGAGGAGCACCATATCATCACCAAGGCCTGCCATATCGATCAGTTAATGGACGAGGTCATGAAATTTGCCAATCTTCAGAACAAAAGACGCCCGGTCGTTGAACTGATCAAGGCGGAAATGAACAAAGACATCGTTTACGCGATCGATCATGAGGATCCGCCGATCATCGCGTCCGGTCGATTCTACGTTTAATCCAATAAGCATTTCAATAGCGTAGGGAACGGTTTAAAACCTTTCCCTACGCTATTGATCCTTTAGCGCTTTTACATCGAACCTGCACGGAATTGGCGTGCGCGTCCAGTCCTTCCATTTCAGCGAAGTGCCGTGTCTGCGGGGCAAGCTTTTCGAAAGCCGCCTGCGGGAAAGACAGAATGCTCATCCGCTTGTAGAAATCATAAACGCCCAGGGGCGAAGAGAACCGCGCCGTGCCTTCCGTGGGCAGAATGTGGTTGGCGCCGGCGATGTAATCGCCGAGGGCTTCCGGCGTATAGGGCCCCAGGAACACGGAGCCGGCGCTGCGGATCTGCCTGAGAACATTCGTCGGATTCTCCACCAGAAGCTCCAGGTGCTCCGGCGCGAAGAGATTGGTCAGCGCCGCCGCCTCGTCGATATCAGCCGTGATGATGATCGCGCCGAAGGAAGACAGGGATTTTTGAATGATTTTTTTCCGGGACAGGGTTTTCATCTGCCGTCTGATTTCTCCTTCAACCTCGCGCGCCAGATCGGGATCGGGCGTGAACAGCACGGCCGCCGCCTTTTCGTCATGTTCAGCCTGCGCCAGCATGTCCGCCGCCACGAAAACGGGGTCGGCGGTTTGATCGGCGATGATCGCCACCTCGCTGGGACCGGCGATCATGTCGATGGCCACCTGTCCGAACACCAGCTTCTTGGCCGCGGCGACATAGGCGTTGCCCGGCCCCACGATTTTATCCACGCGCGGAACGCTTTCGGTCCCGTACGCCAGGGCGGCGACGGCCTGCGCGCCGCCGATCTTGAAGATGCGGTCCACCCGGGCGGCTTCGGCCGCCGCGGCAATGAGCGGGGAAAGCCGGCCGTCCTTTACGGGGCTTGCCAGCAGAATTTCTTTGACGCCCGCGAGATGCGCGGGGATCGCCGCCATCAGGATCGTGGAAGGATAAAAGGCCTTTCCGCCCGGCGCGTAAATGCCCGCCCGCGCAAGCGGCAGGATCCGCTGGCCCAGTTCGACGCCGTCTTCGTCCTTCATCGACCATCCCTGGGCGATCTGCCGGCGGTGATACTTTTCAATTCGTTCGGCCGAAAGCCGGATGACCTCCAGGTCCCGCGGTTTTACGCGGGCCAGCGCTTCTTTCTTTTCCTCATCCGTTGCTTCGACGGTTGCCGCAGTCAGGTCGTGGCCGTCGAATTTCCGGGTGTAGGAAAACAGGGCTTTGTCCCCCCGCGCGGACACCTCCTGAACGATGCGGGCCACGTCCGCCAGCAGCTCCGGCGAAAACGCGCCGCCCCTTGTCCGCAGGGCCGCAAAAAAATTGTGGAAGGCTTTCGCGTCGGCTCGAAGAATTTTCATCTTTTATTTTACCCTTTTGATGTCCGCGCCCAGCGCGGAAAATTTCTTTTCGATGTTCTCGTAACCGCGGTCGATGTGATAGACCCGCGAAATTTCCGTCGTGCCTTTTGCGACCAGCGCCGCCAGAATCAGCGAGGCGGAGGCCCGCAGGTCCGTGGCCATGGTCTGCGCGCCGTTGAGAGAGGGAACGCCGCGCACCACGGCGCTGCCGCCCTGAATCGTGATGTCCGCGCCCATGCGCATCAGTTCGCTCACGTGCATGAAGCGGTTTTCAAAAACCGTCTCCGTGATGACCGACAGGCCGCTTGCGACACACAGGTAGGCCATGATCTGCGCCTGCAGATCCGTCGGAAAGCCGGGATGGGGAAGGGTTTTGACGTCCACGCTGGAGATTTTGCTTCCGGCGGCGACGCGAAGCCCTCCTTCAGTGGGCCGGATTCTCATGCCGGTGTCCCGCAGTTTGTTGATCAGCGCTTCCAGGTGCCGGGGGACGCATCCCAGCACGTTGATTTCCCCGCCGGTGATGCCGGCGGCGATCATGAACGTGCCGGCTTCGATGCGGTCGGGGATGACGGCCGCCTCGGTTCCGGAAAGTTCGGATACGCCGGTGATGGTGATCACGTCCGTTCCCGCGCCGCTGATGTTGGCGCCCATGCCCTGCAGCACCTCCGCCAGGTTGACGATTTCCGGCTCCCGCGCGGCGTTGTTGAGCACGGTGACGCCGTCCGCCAGGGTTGCCGCCATCATGATATTTTCAGTGCCGGTCACCGTGGGCAGATCAAAATAAATATCGGCGCCTTTGAGCCTGCCGGCTTTGGCCTCGATATAGCCTTCCTTCAGGTCCACGGTCGCGCCCATGTCCTGGAGCGCCTTGATATGGAGATTGACGGGGCGCGCTCCGATGGCGCAGCCGCCGGGCAGAGAAACGCGTGCTTTGCCCGTGCGGGCCACCAGCGGCCCTAGAACCAGGATGGACGCGCGCATCGTTTTGACCAGATCATACGGGGCGACGCTGTCGGTGATTTTTTCGGCGCTGATTTTTACCGTGCCCGCGCCTTCAATTTCCACGCCCATATTTCTTAAGAGCTTGCAGGCCGTTTTGATGTCCACCAGGTCCGGAATATTGGAAAACGTGCAGGGCTCTGCGGTCAGAAGCGCGGCGGTCAGCACCGGCAGGGCGGCATTTTTCGCGCCGCTGATTCGAACGTCTCCGTGAAGCGGCCTGCCCCCGGAAATCACAATTTTATCCACTTACCTTCTCCTTCCTTTGATCACGCGCGGCAATCCCGCGTAGTCTTCACGCACATCGACCCGTTCGTAAAAATCCTTATGGGCCTCAAAGATGGCGCGAACTTCCTGCTCTTGTGTAGCGCCGATTTCAAGCAAAAGCCAGCCATTTTCCGCGAGGTATCCGTGTGCCTGATATATCAACTTTTGGTAAAATTCCAGACCTGTTTGGCCCGCCCGGAGCGCTTCATCCGGCTCGAAGTTTTTCACCCCGGCGGGCAGGGACTCGAAATCCTCCGCTCCGATGTAGGGAGGATTGGAAACAATCAGGTCAAACCGGCCGTCAACCGGCTCGAAAAGATCGCCCTCACGAAACACGACCGGCTGATCCAGTTTCAGGGCGGCGGCATTTTTTTGCGCCGTTTTGAGGGCCGCCGACGAGATGTCCGTGGCGGTAATGGCCGCGCCGGGGATTTCGCAGGCCAGCGCCAGCGCGATTGCGCCGCTTCCCGTGCCGATGTCCAGAATGCGCGGATTGCTCCAGGCTTCCCGCTGCGCAACGGAAAGCGCCTCTTCGACAATTACTTCCGTATCGGGGCGGGGAATCAGCACGGAAGGATTTACTTCCAGGACAAAGGACCAGAAAGCTTTTCGGCCCGTAAGGTAAGCCACAGGCTCTCCGTTCGCCCGTCTGGCGATCAGCCGCTCAAAGTCGGCCAATTGTTTTTTGCTTGGCGCCTCGTCCGGATTTTTGATGAACGCCAGGCGGTTGCACCGCAAAAGAAAAGCCAGCAAAACTTCAGCGTCAAGGCGAGCGGAAGGAATCCCGGCTTTCTCCAGCGTTTGCGTCGCTTCAAAAATGATTTCCCGGACCGTCATTTTTCCCTTTGCGGCGAGGCGCATTACACGGCCGCCCCGATGATTTTTCAATCTATATCTTATTTGGACCGAATATCCAAACGGCCATTTTTTATGGAACGGAACTTCGCTCAAAAAAATATTGACAAAAACACAAAAATGAGTGATTACTCACTCAACATAACGGCAACGGAGAAAAGTTTTTGCAAGTATTAGTAATTACTGAGCTTAATGAAAAAAGGTATTCATCATGCAGGCGCCTGATTTGAAAATGTCGGAAAAAGAAAAAAAAATTCTTGATGCGGCGATTGCCGTCATTTCAGAAAAAGGCTTCAGCGCGGCCAGCACGAGCGAAATCGCGCGCCAGGCCGGAGTCGCGGAAGGAACCATTTTCCGCTACTTTAAAACCAAAAAGGACATTCTGCGCGGCATTCTGATTCACCTGGGCAATGTCATCGCGGAGCTGCTGGTGGTGTACGGCCTCAAAAAAATTCTTTATCAGGACGGCAGGGAAGACCTTCGCGCCGGCATCAAGCTGGTTTTGAAAGACCGCATGGCCATGATCGATGCCGTTTTTCCCATGCTGCGCATCGTGATCACGGAGGCGATGTATCATGAAGACATCCGGCAGATCCTCTACGACAAAATCATTTCCCGGTCCGTCGAGGTATTTGAGGAATATCACCGGGAGATGGTTGAAAAAGGGCTGATGAAAAGGGAAATTGACGCGGTCGTCGCGGGCCGCGGCATTCTGGGCAATCTGGTTCTTTTTTTCGTTTACCGCAATCTGTTCGGCCCCATGATCCAGCTCGACGATTACGACCGGGAGCTGGACCAGGTCATTGACGCGATCATGTACGGAATCGCAATACCGGCGGTCGGCGACAAAAAATAGAGGAAGCGGTTTTGATCGAGAGGGTCTTATGAAAATGAAAATGTCGGGATTTTTCTTTTTGTGGCCTGTTCTTTTTCTGATGTTCGGCTGCGGCGACCGGGAGGCGGCCAGGCCGGAGGCCGCCCCCGTTTTCGTGATCGCCAAAAAGATCGAAAAGCAGGCGGCGGCCAGGGTCATTGCCGTCAGCGGCAACATTGAAGGGTCAAAAACCGCAAGGCTGGGGTTCATGGTGGCCGGGAAGATCAACTATGTCGCGGCCAGAGAAGGGGAGATCATCGGCAAGGGGCAGCTGCTGGCGAGCCTCGATCCTGAAAATTACCGGATTGCCAAGGAAATTGCCGATGCCAATGTGGCCCAGATCCAGGATGAATACAGCCGGCTGAACCTCATGCACGAGCGCGGCAGCATCTCCGAAAGCGACTATTCCAAAATCTCCAACGGGCTGAAAATGGCCAGAGCCCAGCAGAGGCTGCACACGAAAAATCTGGCCGAGACCAGATTGTATTCGCCCTTCCGCGGCATTTTGCTAAAGCGCGGCGTGGAAGTGGGAGAGATCATCGGCGCCGGTCTGCCGCTCTTCGGCGTGTCCGATATTCGCACCGTCCATGTAAACGCCTCTGTGCCGGAAACCGATCTGCGCTTCATCAAAAAGGGCGTGAAAGCCAAAATTTACGTCGCGTCGATCGATGCGGCGTTTTCGGGCCGGGTGATTGAAGTCGGGGCCCTCGCAGAACCGGCCACGCGGGCATTTTCCGTCCGGATGGAGGTGCAGAATCCCGGTGAAATTCTCCGGCCGGGCATGACGGCTGAGATTCAAATCCCGTCCGGCCAAAAAGAAGATGTTGTCAAGATTCCCGGAGACGCGGTTTTGCGCGACATGGACAACACGGCCTATGTTTTTGTTGCGGACGACGTCAAGCACAAGGCCTTCCGGCGCAAAATATCGCTGGGAAAAATCGATGAAGACGGCATCGAGGTGGTCGCGGGGCTTGCGCCAGGCGAGCTTGTCGTGGTCGGCGGCCAACATAAGCTGCAGAACGGATCTTTGATCGCCCTCAAGCAGGTCTTATGAATTTTGTAAAAAAATCGCTCAAATATCCGCAAGTCACCCTGTCCATTCTGGCCCTGACGTTTCTGGTCGGCGTGTATTCCCTGATGGCAATGCCTCGCCGCGAGGACGCCAAGATCCAGATCCGCGTGGGCCAGGTGATCGCTCTGTATCCCGGCGCCAACGCCCTGCAGGTGGAAGAGCAGGTCACCCGGAAGCTGGAGCAGCATCTGTTCCAGTACGCGGAGGTGCGAAAGGAGAAAACGACCTCCGTGACCTCGGACGGCATGGCAGTCATCACCGTCTGGCTGAACAATGACGTCAAAAATTTTGACACCTTCTGGAGCAAGCTGAACCATCAACTGAACGTCCTGAAAGCCTTGAGCCTGCCGCAGGGGGTGTATGGTCCCATCGTGAACTCGGAGTTCGGCGACACGGAAGCGCTGATGATCGCCATTGAAATGGACCGGCCCCAATACGCCCAGCTTCGGGAATACGCGCAAAAACTGGAAGACACCTTTCGGACGATGAGAGAGGTGTCGAAAATCAAGCGCATCGGCGAGCAAAAGGAGCAGATTGTCGTTTACACCGACAGCGCGAAGCTGGCGCTCTACGGGGTCCGGCTGGACCAGGTGATGAAGATCCTGCTCTCGCAAAACACGATCGGTCCGGCCGGCGGCCTGAAAACGTCCGATGTCCGCGTCCCGCTTTACACGCAGGGATACTACAAAACGGAAGCCCAAATCGGAGATCAGATCGTCGGCTTCGCGAAAACCGGCGAAGTCGTCCGCCTTCGGGATGTGGCCCGCCTTCAGAGACAGTACGAGGAACCGTCGTCCAAAATCTTCGTCAACGGCAAAAGCAGCATGCTGCTTGCCGTTCAAATGCACGAAGGATACAACATCGTCGCCTTCGGAAAAGCGGTGGACCGGAAGCTCGCGGAAGCGTCCCAATGGCTGCCGGCCGGGGTCAAACTGACCACGATCGTCAACCAGCCCAAAATCGTAGAGCGGAATGTCAGCCACTTCCTGTTTGAGTTCGTCCTGGCCATTGCCGCGGTGATCCTGGTCATCATTCTCCTGCTTCCTTTCCGTGTTGCCGCGGTCGCCGCCACGGCGATTCCCATGACGGTCGCGATGACGTTCGCCCTGCTGCATTTTTTCGGCATTGAACTGCACCAGGTTTCTCTTTCGGCTCTGATCGTGGTGCTGGGCATGGTGGTGGACGACGCGGTTGTTGTCGCCGACAATTACGTGGAGCTCTTAGACAACGGCGTTCCGCCGAAAACCGCCGCCTGGAAAAGCGCGACCGAGCTGGTGGTGCCCATCCTGACGGCGACCCTCACCATCATCGCCGCCTTTTTGCCGATGGTCCTGCTGTCGGGCATGGTGAGAGATTTCATCATTGCTCTGCCGCTGACCGTCTCCATTGCCCTGGCGTCCTCCTTTTTTGTCGCCATGATTTTAACGCCGATTTTGTGCCTGTCTTTTATCAAAAAAGGTCTTCACGATCAGGAGCGCGATTTATCTTCGGGCAGGAAGAAAATGAATCTGCTCAACTTGATGCAGTCCGGCTACAACCGCGCCATCGTCTGGAGCATGGCGCATTCACGGCTGACCATCCTGGTGTGCCTCGGGGCCATGGGAATGGCGGTTGTCCTGTATCAGATCCTCCCGCAGAAATTTTTTCCGGAAGCCGAACGCAACCAGCTTATCGTGGATTTGTGGATGCCCACCGGAACAAAGCTGGAAAAAACGGAGCAGGCGATCGGCGGAATTCAGGATTTGGTTCAACGCGACCCCGACGTGGTTTCCCTCGCGACGTTTGTCGGCGCAAGCATTCCCCGCTTTTACTACAATTTCACGCAGGGAAACCCCGCTTCCAATTTCGCGCAGATTCTCGTCAATACGCGCCTCGATGAAGACGCAAAGCGGCTGCGCCATGAGTTGAACCTGCGGGCCGACGAGGCAGTCCCGGAAGGCAGGCTCCAGGCCCGTCTGCTCCAGCAGGGGGTTCCCTCGAACGCCTCCGTGGAAATCCGGATCATCGGCGACGATATCGCGACACTGAAGGAGATCGGGGACCGGGTCATGGATATTCTCCGGCAGACGCGGGCCGTCGCCTTTCTCCGCCTGGACAGCCGGGAGGATTATTACGGCGTCGCCGTCCGGCTCAAGGACGGCGCCGAACGTCTGGGATTTACCACCGAAAGTGTGGCCAAATCCATCTATGCCGGATTTACCGGCGCTCCCGTATCCACGCTCTACGAAGGGAATGTGGCCGTGGACATCGTGCTTCGTCTGGATGAAAAAAGCCGGAGGCATTTCGGCGACGTGGAAAACCTTTACCTGACGTCTCCCGTGACCGGAGCGGGTGTGCCGCTGCGCCAGATCGCCTCCCTGGAGCCGCAGTGGCTAAGCGGCCGGATCAACCATCTCAACGGACTGCGCACGCTGACCGTGCAGTGCGAACCGGCGGACGGCTATCTGGCCTCGCAGGTGCTGAAAATGGCCGGACAGCGAATCGCAGACCTTTCCCTGCCGGCGGGCTACAAAATCGAATACGGGGGCGAGTACGAAAACCAGAAGGAAACCTTCTCCGAAATGCTGACGGCGCTGGTTGTCAGCCTCCTTTTGATTTTCCTGGTCCTGCTTTTCCAGTTCCGCAATTTGAAGGAAACGCTGATCGTCATGCTGACCGTTCCGCTAAGCATGTTCGGGGCCATGCTGGGGCTGCTGATGACCGGCAACCCGTTCGGATTTACCGCGTTTGTCGGCCTGATCAGCCTCTCCGGCATCGTGGTGAGAAACGCGATCATCCTGCTGGACCACGCCGATGAACTGCGCCGCGGCGGCGCGTCCGTCGCGACAGCCGCGCTCGAGTCCGGAAAAAGGCGACTGCGCCCCATCTTCCTGACGGCCAGCGCGGCGGCCATCGGCGTGATTCCCATGATCATTTCCGGCTCACCGCTGTGGAGCCCGCTCGCCAGCGTGATCGCGGTGGGAATCATGCTTTCCATGGTGACGTCCCTGTTTTTAGTGCCGGTGCTGTACGCCTGCCTGATGAAGCCGGTCGATCAGGACCGGAAAACGCCGGCCGGGCTGCAAGCAGAAGGTGCTTTGAGCGTGGGCAGGAAGTTGATGATCCTTGTCCTGGCTTCCGTTTGCCTGCTGTCTTTTCCTTCCGGAGCGCAGGAGCCTCCCGAAGCTTTGAACCTGCAAAAGGTGATCGACCTGGCCGCGCAAAACAACCGGCTTTTAACCATCAAGCAGCTTCAGGTGCAGGAAAAACAGCAGAAGGTGTACGAAGACCGGGTTAAATTCTTTCCGTCGCTGATCGTGGGCGGCGCCTATCAGTACAACAGCAACATCGGTGAGCTGTCGCTGAAGAGGGGAATGCTTGGCCAGGTCGCCGTCGGCCCGATCAGTGTTCCGCTGCCGTCGGCCGACACGACGCTGGACCTGGGCCACGCGGACACGTACACGGCGGGAGTGCTGATGTATCAGCCCATCTCGCAGATTCCGAAAATCATGGCCGGGGTCAATGTGTCCAAGACGGATCTGGAAATCGCCAAAACCGATCAGGCAAGAGCGACGCTGCAGGTGAAGCAGACCGCCGAAAAACTCTATTTCGGCCTGCTGATTCAGGAGAAGCGCAGGGAAGAGGCCCAAATCCGACTGGATCTGGCCCAAAAAAAACTCTACGACGTGGAAAGCGCCGTGCTGGCCGGCAAGACGACTCCCTCCAGCCTGACCGGTCTCAGGGCCAATGCCGCCGACGAAGAGCAAAACCTTCTCAAGATCAACGTCCAGATGGACGATTATTTTGACGATTTAAGGCGGCTGACCGGTTTAAAATCCGCCTCCTTTGCACTTGCGCCCGTGCCCGTGGACGACGCGGACCCGAGCGCCGCAACAAACGGTGTTTCCGGGCGGCAGGAGAACCAGGATTTGAAAATCGCCGCGCTGTATCAGACGAAGGCGCAGCACGCGGTGGATGCCGGACACTACAGCTACCTGCCGAGTTTAGGCATTCTGGGCGGCTACGTTTACCAGCACGGCGCAGCCGATTTTACCGGTGATATCCGGTATTCGTTTATCAGCGCCGGCTTCGGTCTGGATCCCCAGTGGCAAAAGCGGGATGCGTTTATCGGCGTGGTTTTGAACTGGAATCTCCAGGACCTGGTCGCCAACACCTACGTTACCCGCCAGCGCATTTTTCTGAAAAAGCAGGCCGAGGAGAATCTGGCCAATACCAGGGAACAGGTCCATGCCGACACGGAAAAAGCGAGGCGCAAACTGACGCAGGCCGCTCAATTGATCGGCGTTGCCGGGAAAGTCGTTGCATACCGCCGCGAAGATTTCAAAATTCAAACCGACCGGTTTTCCGCCGGACTGAACCTGGAAGCGGACTGGCTGGCGGCAAAGGCCGCCCTGGCGAAATCCGAAGCGGATCTGCTGGCCGCGCGGCTGAGCTACCGCATGGCCTGGACCGACCTTCAAATCCTAACCGGACGCTATGGAGGCGAATAGCGTCTTTCCCCGAAAATCGCGCGGCCGACGCGGATAATGGTGGCGCCTTCTTCAATGGCCACTTCAAAATCATCCGTCATGCCCATGGAGAGTTCGTCCATTGAAATGCCTGGAAGGGCGGCGGAAACGATTTCATCGCGCAGTTGACGAAGCACAATAAAACAAGGGCGCGAATTTTCCGGATCATCGGAATAGGGCGGCATCGTCATCAAACCCCTCACGCTTACATTCGGTAAGATGGAAATCTGACGGACCAGTTCCAAAACTTGCCCGGGCGCTGCGCCGTTTTTCGATGCCTCGCCGCTGACATTGACCTCGATGAGCACATTCAACCGTCGGCTGCGCTGGCCGGCTCTTTTATCCAACTCCCGCGCCAGTTCCAAACGGTCCACCGAATGAATCCAATCAAAGAGGTTGACGACATACTTGACCTTGTTGGTTTGCAGGTGGCCGATCATGTGCCATACGGCAGGCCGTCCGACGACGGGGATTTTCTCGCGGGCCTCCTGAACGTAGTTTTCACCCAAAAGCGTGATTCCCGCATCCAGGGCCTGCCGGATGCGTTCCGGTTCCACGGTTTTGGAGACCGCCATCAGACGAATGCCCGCCGGGTCGCGGCCCGCGCGGATTGCGGCCGCTGCGATTCTTTCGCAAATGTTCAAAATATTGGTCTTGATTTCATCGGCCATGGTCTTTACCTGAAATGAAGGACACCCAAATGGTTCAATTCTTCCACGACTTCACAAAGCGGCAACCCGATCACATTGGTATAAGAGCCCCGGATGGCCTGAATGAAGGACGCGCCCTTGCCCTGAGCCGCATAGCCGCCGGCTTTGTCATAGGGCTCGTCGCCATTGACGTACCATGCCGTTTCTTCAGGGCTGATTTTTTTAAACTGCACGGTGGATTGGACGATTTTTGTTCTGGACATTCCCGCACGGACGCAGGCGATCGTAAAACCGGTCAAAACGGTGTGTCGCCGGCTGCTCAGCCGCTGCAGCATTTCACGGGCCTCTTTTTTGTTTTTGGGTTTTCCCAGAATCCGGCCGTCGATGACCACAATGGTGTCCGCGCCCAGCACCAGGGCTTTCGGGTATTGATGGGCGATCGCGCCTGCTTTATCTCTGGACAGCCGGCGAACGTGAGCGCGCGGGCTTTCATCCGGAAGGCCGGTTTCATCCACGTCCGCCGGACGGATTTTGAACGTCAAACCGACCGAACGGAGCAGTTCTCTCCGGCGTGGTGAGGCGGAGGCCAGGATCAGGGGAGACGACAGGGACAGAACCATAATCATTTCTTTCTTTTTTAAAGTCGGGCTTTTTATTCCAGAATAATCATGGCCTGTCAATTCGAAATTGGCATTGCGTTTTTCGGAAGCGTGGTTTAGTGGAAGCTCATTGGTGGATGGTGAATCGTGGATGGTGAATGGTGGACTGTAGGGAACGGCTTGTGACCTTTAGGTTATCGCGACCGTTCCATCGAAAAACAGGGACAGCGCCCATTTACTGTAGGGCGGGCCTTCAGGCCCGCAGTGATAAATCATGGATGGTGTGATGAGAAAAATGAAGAGGCTGGTTGCGATATTTCTGTTTCTGGTGCTGTCGGTCGGTGCGGCCGGTGCGGCGGAGAGAATCGTGCAGTTGAAGGTGCCCGGATGTTTTTCGTGAGGCGCCGACCGAAGGATAGGGACTATCCTGAAGAAAATTGACGGGGTTCAAAAACATCAGACGCAAAGACCGAACAGCCTGGTGATTGCCTTTGACGATGAAAAGACCAACCTGGACGTGATTATGAAAGCCCTGCGGGCAGGCGATTTTGCCGTACAGGACAAGCCGGTTTATCTGAAAGCTTTTCCCGCCGAAACTCAAAGCAACTGACGCTTTCCCTCTGCCTCCAGCGCGTCCACGATTTTCTTGACGTCCTGCGACTGCCCTCTTTGGCAGACCAGCAGGGCGTCTTTCGTTTCGACCACCAGGATATCCTTTATTCCGATGAGCGCCACCAGCTTGTTCGGGCTGTATACGAGCGTGTTTTCGGCGTTCTCGTACATAGCCTGCGAACCGCCCGCGAGCGCGTTGCCTTTGAAGTCCTTCTGGGAGATTTCCCACAGTGTATCCCAACTTCCCACGTCGCTCCAGCCGAAGCCGGCCGGAATCATGAAGACGTCTTTGGCTTTTTCCATGACGCCGTAGTCGATGGAGACGGACGCGAGGCTTCTGTAGATTTTTGACACCGTTCGGGCTTCGGAAGATGTTCCCAAAGAAGATTTAATCGTCATCAGCCCCGAATGCAGATCCGGCAGGAATTTTTCAATTTCTTTCAGGATGGTTGAGGCATTCCAGATAAACATGCCGCTGTTCCAGAAAAAATTGCCGTTTTGCAGAAAGATCCGGGCCTGCTCCAGGTTCGGCTTTTCGCGAAACGCTTTGACCCGCAGCAGCTTTTCGCCTGCAACATTTCCTGCCGAAGCGCCGCCTTCCATGTAGCCGAACCCGGTGTGCGGGCTGGCGGGAGTGAGGCCGATGGTGACCAGGGCGCTTTTCTTTTCGGCGGCCCGGGCCGCTGCGGCGATGACGCTGCGGTATCGTGCAGGATCGGCGATGCCGTGGTCGGACGGCAGAACGACCATGACATCGTCTTTGACTTTTTTCTGAATGTGGAGAGCGGCGAGCCCGATGCAGGCGGCCGTGTTTCGCCCGACCGGTTCGATAATGATGTTTTTCGCGGGGACTTCCGGCAATTGTCTCATCAGCTCCCGCGCATGTTTTTTCCCCGTTACGATCAGAATGTTTTTGGGTTTGATGAGCGGCTTGATCCGGTCGACGGTTTCCTGAATGATCGTCCGGTCGCTGACGATATCCAGCAGATGCTTTGGCTTCTTTTCCCGGCTGCGCGGCCAGAACCTTGTTCCTCTTCCCCCGGCCATAATGACGGCATGCATGCGGATGCTCCTGTTATTCATTTATTTTTTTGGCGATGCGGGCGCCGATCCTTTGCGCGCGGGGACGCCCCTTCGGAGGCTGTATAATACGAACCGGCTTGCAAATTCAAGCCCGAAACGCTAATGAATCCTCATGATAAAAATAAATTACCCTGAAATCATTTTGAAAGGCGGCAGAGAGGCGGCGCTTTTGCGCGGCCATCCCTGGGTTTTTTCGGGCGCGGTCGCCAAAATACGCGGAAACCCGTCCGATGGCGATATTGTCCTGGCCAGGGATTCCCGCGGACAGGCGCTGGCCCTGGGATTTTTCAACAGCCGCACGGATATTTCCTTCCGTTTGGTCAGCCGCGACACGGCCGCCGCCGTCGATGCATCCTTCTGGAACCGGAGAGTTCTGGACGCACTGGAATTGCGCAGGCGAATCATCGGCGAGGGGACGAGCTGCTATCGCCTGATCAATGCCGAAGGCGACGGCTTTCCCGGCCTGATTGTGGATGTTTACAACAACACGCTGGTTTTGTCCGTCACGACGGCCGGGATGGAGCTGCAGAAGCATGCGATTCTGGACGCCCTGCTTTTCCACCTGAAACCGGAACGCATCTACGAACAAAGCGCCGGGCGCTCGCGCGGACTGGAAGGCCTGTCGGAGCGCAGGGGGTTTCTCCACGGACCTGGTCAGGAAAGCGCCGCGCGCGTGACGGAAAACGGCTACCGGTTTGACGTGGATTTTATTTGCGGCCAGAAAACCGGCTTTTTCCTCGACCAGCGCGTCAACCGGGAGAGAATCGGTTCCCTGGCCCGGGGCAGGACGGTGCTGAACTGCTTTTGCTACACCGGCGCGTTTTCCGTTTACGCCGCCGGGGGCGGGGCCAAAAAAGTAGTTTCTCTGGACATTTCCAAGTCCGCCTGCGCGGCGGCCGCGGAGCATCTGCGCCTCAACAACTGCAACCCGGAAGACCACCCGGTCATCGAGGGGGATGTCTTTGACTATCTGCGCAATCTGCGGGAATGTTTCGATCTGATCATTCTCGATCCGCCCGCGTTTGCCAAGACCAAAAGAGATGTCACCAAAGCCTCCCGCGGCTACAAGGAAATCAATATGCAGGCCATCCGGCATCTGTCGCCGGGTGGAATGCTGGCAACTTTTTCCTGCTCCAATTTCATCGAAGAAGAATTATTCGGCAAGATTGTTCTGGGCGCTGCGCGCGACGCGCAGGCCGACCTGCAACTGCTGGCCCGCCTGGAAGCGGGGCCGGATCATCCGCTGGCCGCGGGCCATCCCGAAGGCCGGTATCTGAAAGGACTGCTGCTGAGAAAAGCGGCATGACGGGCGCAAACGGCGCCGCTTTGCCTGCATGCCTTCACGCTTCGTCAGGGCTTTACGATATTGGCGGCGATCCTGTCCTGGAGCATCCGCGAAGCAATGTTGCTGCCGCCGATGCCGCACATCACGGACACATTGGTCACATTCTTTTCGACGTATTCGACCAGAATGTGCACCTTTTCATCCGAGATGACGGCCTTGATCGACCCGCCGGCAATTTTGCGGTCCTTTTCGATCTTGCCGCCTTTCAGCTCCACTACGGTTTTTTCACAAGCCTGCCATACCTGGTCCACGCCGGCCTTGTACTGCGTGGAGAGGTAGCCGTCCTGATAGATGAATCTTCCGGAGCTGACGCCCATGACTTTTCCACCCATGACCATGGCGGCGTCGCAACCGGACAGCAGAAAAACCAAAACGATCAGCGCGCAAAGATTTCTTTTCATGAATTTCCCTCCTGGCGATCGGCCGTGTCCGCCGGATGAAGCAGAGGACATGGCGCTTTCAGCTTACGTTAAGAATTTGTAAAACAACGACGACCCCGCCGCCCAGAGCAGAACGGCCGCGGTGATCAGCACGCAGGCGTATGCAAGAATTTTGCTCCAGGCGCTTTCCGGCTTCTGGTCGCTGTAGCCCAGCGCGAAGGACAAAAGCAGGCCCGTAAGAAGGCCGCCGCCGTGCGCCCAGTTGTTGATGCCGCTGAAGAGAAATCCGAAGATGATCAGCCCCACAACCCAGCCCAGCGCCTGTTTGAAAATGGCCTCTCCGTAAGAGCCTCCGCGGCTTTTCCCGAAATAAATGATCGCGCCGATCAGCCCGCAGACGGAAGCGGACGCGCCGATGGTGAACTGCACGCCTGCCAGCACCGAAACGGCAAAACCGGCGACGCCGGACAGAATGTAAATGCAGGCGAAACGGTGGAGCCCGAATTCACGCAGCACGAAGGGGCCGAGCTGGTAGAGTGCCATCATGTTGAAAACGATGTGCAGAATGCCCCCGTGCAGAAACGAGGCGGAAACAATGCTCCAGAGGTTGTGGTAATAAATGACGGGAATGGCGCCGCTGGCCCCGAGCGCCAGCAGGCTTTGCTGGGAAGGCGAAAGAAACGCCAGCGGACTGCCGCCCGTAAAAATGCCCCGCAGATCCAGCAGAAGTGCAAGGACAAAGAAAGCGATGTTTACGTACAGGATCGTCTGCACCGGCTCAAACGCGAAAAGGATGCCCCGCAGTTTTCCGGCCGTTTCGTGCAGGCCGGGACGCACCAGTCCGCAGTAGGGGCAGGCCGGTTCATCCAGACTGATCAGCTTGCGGCAGTTCGGGCAGAGTATGGAGTTTCTTTGAGCGGACATCGTGAGTTCCTTCTCGTTTTTGTGGAGGGAATCCTTAACAACAAAAAAAAGAGTTGTAAAGAAAAATGCGTCCGCGCGGTTGACTCCCGCCCCGCAATATAGGATAGTGCCGGGCGTCAGGAGGATCATGAGCATCGGAGAACGCTGCCGTTTGAACATTCAATCTGTCGCCTTTGGCGGATCCGGCGTCGGGCGGGCCGGCGGTCTGGTGATTTTTGTGCCGTTTACAGCAGCGGGGGACATTGCGGACATTGAAATCGTTGAGCGCAGGAAAAATTTCGCCCGGGGGCGTCTGCTGGGCATCGTAGCGCCCTCGCCGCAGAGAGCGGAGCCGCTCTGCCGTTGCTTCGGCCGGTGCGGCGGCTGCTCCTATCAGCACATCGCTTACCATCATCAGTTGAACATCAAGCAGGCCCAGGTGCGGGAGGCTTTTGTAAAAATCGGCAAATTGCCGGACCCGCCGGTTGAAAAAGTCATCGCGTCGCCGCGCGCCTATGCTTACAGGGGAAAGGCCGAACTGCACGCTGCCAAATCACGGGAAGGCTTTCGCCTGGGATTCATGGACATCACAGGCGGAAAGCTGGTGGACATTGAACGCTGCGAGATCATGCATGAGTCCATCAATCGGCAGATCATCGAGGCAAGATCCCGGGGACGCTTTGAATCGGATGGCGGCGATCTGATTTTCTGGGCCAATCCGTCAAGCCGCGCGGGCGATGCTATTGTGAGAACCGTGAAGGACCGGGAATTTCTGATCCCGCTCTCGGGATTCTTTCAGACCAATTTGTATCTGACCGATGCCATGGTGGACGAAGTGCGCCGCCTTGCCGGCCTGGAAAAAAGGGCGTCCATTCTGGATGCCTGCTGCGGGTCGGGGCTTTTTTCCATCTTTCTGGCGCAAAGCGCCGAACGGCTGACAGGCGTTGAAATTCATGAAAAGTCCGTTCAGTGCGCGCGGGAAAATGCCGAAAGAAACGGAATAAGAAACGCGGAGTTCATCTGCGCCGACATCGGGGAGCACTTAAACCGCATGGCCGAAAGGCTGGATGCGGTTGATCTCATTGTGCTGGATCCCCCGCGCGCCGGCCTGGATTCAAAGGCGCTGAACGCCATATGCGGGATAAAATGCCGGGATATCATTTATGTTTCCTGCAATCCGGCCACGCAGGCTCGGGACGTCAAATACCTGACCGCCAACGGATACGTTCTGCAAAGTCTTCAACCCCTTGATATGTTTTCGCAAACCGAGCATGTTGAAACCGTCGGCCTGCTCAGGAGGAAATAACCGGGACGGGAAGAGACGAAAGCCGGGACGGTTCTTTAAAAAATGGTGGCTTTCTGGTGAAAATATTGCTACTTTCCCCGGCAAATCGAGATTATTTATCTATTTTCAAGGGAGGATAAGATGGCATCAAAAAGCAGGGAAGTCAGAATGGAACAGCGCCGGATACTGGAAAAGAAACTGGAGCTTCGGCTTCAGAAATTGGAAGCGCTCGGGGCCGCCAAAGAAAAAGACCCTATGGTAAAAAATCTGAGATCGCAAATTCGTGAAACGGACATCCGCATTGCCGCCTTTGATAAAAACATTGCAAAAATCGAAATATTGAAACAGGCCAAGGCCAGGAAACTGGCGGAAAAGGATGCACCCAGGGAAGCCCCGGCCGCGCCGGAAAAAGAAGGGAAGGCAAAGAAGAAAGCCGCCCCGGCGGAGAAGGAATCCAAAAAGAAGGCGGCTCCGGCCGAAGGAGAAGCCCCGAAGAAACCAAAGAAAAAGAAAGAAGACGCTCCGGCGGAATAATGCCGCCAAAACAAAATCTATGGGAGGGCAACATGAAAAGAAAAATGTTTTTTGCGTTTTTGGTGATGTTGGTGCTGCTTCCCGTTCAGCTTCCGGCGGCGGATTTTGACTGGATGCCGAATTTCAACATTCAGGCACAGGCGGATCCGTCCGGATTCCACGCCCGGCTTGCCACGCGCTTTAATATCGGCGATGCGCAGGTGAACGCCGTTCTCAGCAATTTTCCCAAACCGGCGGATGCCTACGTTGCGCTGCGCCTGGGGGAAATGTCGGGAAAGCCGATCGACGACGTCACCGGGCAGTACAAGGCAAACAAGGGGAAGGGATGGGGAGCGCTGGCCAAAAGCCTGGGCATCAAACCCGGCTCAAAGGAATTTCATGCCCTCAAACGAGGAGATGATCTTTACGGTCCGAAGGGCAAGGGGAAAAGCAAGGCTAAGAAAGACAAAAAAAATAAATAGGATTCCGGACGGCAGAAGAGAAGGGCACGATAGGTGTCGTCTGCACTGAATAAAGGTTGCCCGCTTTCGGATAAGGCGGGTAAACCAAATTCATTTTCAGTGCTTCGGCGTGCTTCTATTTCACGATCACCAGCGGGAAATCCATTCCGCGGGAATCCACCACCGGGAACTGCGCTTCCTGTTTGTACTTTTTGGTTATTTCCGGAAGCTGCTCTTCAATATAGCCCATCAGTTTGCGCACCGTGACCGTGTCGCTGCCGCCCGCGGCCTTTCCCTTCAAACCTTCCAGCAAAGTATAGGTGAACACGCCGTGCCCCAGGTCCTTCACCTCGGCGGCGAACTGGTCTTTGGTGGATGCCGCGACGACATGCGTTCCCGTAGATCTTGAAAGCTGTGAGAGCGCCTTGCGGTCTTCAAAGCCCCGAAAGGCGACCAGTACGGCGCCGGATTTGCAGGCATCGACCAGCAGCAGGATTTTCTGCGCCCGAATATTTTTCATGGCCGAGGACAATTCCGCGGACGATATTCCTTTGGTCTGAACATATTCTTCGCGCTCCGGATAGGCCAGCTCATGGGGGATGAAGTACCAGACATCCTTCACGTTTTCGCCGTGGCCGGCCAGATAGATCAGCACGGCGTCCTGCGGATTGGTTTTCTCCAGTTCGCGCAGCCCGGCAAGAATGCCGTCTTTCGTCGCTTTTTCATCGTAAATCTCGATGATGTTCACTTTCTTGAATAGCTGACCCTTCTGCCGGAAGAAGCCGGCAATGCCTTTGGCGTCCGGCACGGCATAGTTGAGGTTCAGCGCCGGATTGCGGTATTGGTTGACGCCGACGGCAAAAACATAAAGCGACACATCCTTGGAAGGCGCACTGAGCGAAACGGTCATTTCATAGGGATTGGATTCGGTGCGGTCGGAGCTGAAGCCCACGGCGCGGAAAATGTTGGTTCCGTCCACCAGCGTCACCTGAAAATCCCTGACGGTCTCGCCGCCGGCGCCCACGAGCTTCACTCCCCGACGATCGTCGCCCAGCGCCTTGCCGTTGTGGTAGAGGCGGATTTCATCGATGCCGCCGCCCGTGTCTTTGGCTCCGACTTTAATGGTGATGGTGTCGGTGTTCAGGACGGCGCCGGGCGCGGGCGAGAGGATCCGGACATCCGGCGGCGATTGAATGCCCGTGCGAATATCGGCAAGCCCTTCCGCCTTTTTCCCCTGCAGGACAGAAGCAACGTAAACCGGGTTAAAAAATGTTTCATAAAAATTATCGATCGAATAAATCTGGTTCCCCAGACGCACATTCAGATACTTGGCACCGCCGGCCGAAGCGTTGAAATATCCTTCCGGTGTAATGGTAATCCATTCGCCGTCGGCAAAGGAAAAGAACTGCGCAATTTCCTTGCCGGTTGCGATATCCCATATACGGGCCGGGCCGTCGTCACCGGTCGACACAATCTGCTGATTGTCAGATGAAAAATCAATTTTCCGGACGCCGTTTTTATGTCCGGAGACAAACATTTCCCGCCTGCCCGCCGCCACATCCCAGATCATGATGCTTCCGTCGGCATCGCCGGTTGCCAGGAATCTTCCATCCGCGGAAAAGGCTGTTGCCCAGATTGTGTCGTTTCCTTTCAATGTTTTCTGAATTCGACCGGTCGCCAGATCAATAAGCCAGACGCTGTCGGCCCGATCGGTATGGTCACCGACAAGCAGCGATCTGCCGTCAGGCGAAAATTTAAAACCCAGCATATTTCTGGCGTTATTGATTTTCGCGATCTCCTGGTTTGTCTCCAGATTCCATATCTTCACAATCGCCCGAAGCTTTTTCGGTTGCTGAACATCGTCACGATAAAAAGCGACAAGATAACGGCCGTCATACGATATTTGAGCCGAGTGAATATTTGCCGTGTCGGGAACAGTAAAAGAGCGCGTTTCTTTCCCGGAGGCAATATCGATCAGTTTGACGCGGTTGTCCACGCACAGCACAAGATGCCGGTTATCGCTGGAAATCGTGAAGCTATTGATGGATCCGGAAGGCTCCCGATAGTTTAAAATTTCTTTATCCGCTCTGGTCTCCCATACTTTGAAGTCTCGCTCGCCGATGAGTTCCGCCAGATATTTTCCGTCTTGCGGCAGATCGAAGTACCGGGATTGAAATTTTTTCAAAACCTTATGGGTCTCCAGATCCTGGAAGAGACGCTCGCCTTTTTCGCCGATCAGCAAAAGAGAGCGGCCCCCGGCGCGGAAATATCCCGCCGAATATCCGGAATAGGTTTTCTCCAGGCCGCCCGTTGACAAATTCAAAAGGGCCGGCGGCGCGCCGGTTCGATTGATCAGCACCTGTTTTTCATCCGGACGGTACTGCGCGCTATTGCACCGCGCCAGCGGCCGCTGGCGGAAGGATCGCACACTAGAAAATGATGCCGCATCCCAAAGCGTCGGCGCATAACGCGAACCGGTCGAAAGAAAAAATCTTCCGTCCGGAGAAAGATTAACCATGGAGGTAAAACTGGTTGTCAATACCTTCAGCCTTTTACCCTTCCGGGCATCCCAAAGCTCTATGCCGCACCCACCAGACATTAAGGCCGATTTTCCGTCACGGAGAAGATTGATTGAATAGATGTTTTTGTCTTTTTCAATCGCCGTCTGCCAGGAAGATATTTTTTCACCCGTTGTCAAATCCAGCAGCGTGAAAAAATATTTTTTCTGACTGTAGTCATCTGTCATAAAAAGAACAAATTTACCGTCCTGCGAAAAGGATGCCCTTGCAAACCATTGATGATCATAAGTAAATTTCTTAATCTCCTCCGCATTGGCCGGATTGATCAACGCATAATCATCTTTGTAGCCGATCTTTGCCGCCAGATACGATTCGCCGCGGTCGGCAAGATAACTGCCGCGGATATTATCGATTTTTCTCAGCGCCTGCCCTGTTCCGCCGTCCCAGAAGGACAACGAAAATCCCGACAGCATACTAAAACGAATTCCGTCAGGCGCAAAGCGCAGCGTCCAGATTTCTTTTTCTTTCCAGGGAACAATCATGGTGCGCAACTCGTTGCCGGACAAGGCGTCCCAAAGTTTGATCATTCCCTTTTTATCGCCGGAGAGTATTTTCGAGCCGTCCGGCGAAATCGCCACGGCCGTCACTTCTTCCTCGTGGCCGGAAAACGTCCGGATTTCGGCGCCCGTGGAAAGATGCCAGAGCTTAACGGTCTTGTCGCCGCTTCCCGTCACGAGATATTTTCCATCGGAAGAAAAAGCGGCGGCTTTCACATCGGTGCTGCGATGTCCCAACTGCACGAAAATTTCCGGTTTTTCGGGACTTGCCGGTGCTTTCGGCTGCTGGGCAAAACAGTCGGCCGCTCCGGTGGCAAAAAACATTGCTGCCCAAAGGAATCCCGCGCCGATCATTTTCAATGATTTTCTTTTCATCATCGTCTCACTCCTGAATTGCCGGTTGCTGTCAAAACAGCCCTTTATTGAAAGCCGGTTTCTATTTTAGTCGGCTCTGCGCTATTTTGCAAGGCTGCTGCCGACGAAGGTGCCGTATTCATGACGAGCCGATCTAGCGCATCAGAAGCAGACTGATCGCCATCACCATCATGCCGGCCATCAGCCCCAGAATACTGTCATGCCCCTTGCTGTAAGCGCGGCTGGTGGGCAGGAGTTCATCGAGGCTGATATAGACCATTACCCCGGCAATGCCGCCGAACAGAAACCCCGTCAGGTTCACCGGAGGGTTCCACGCGCCGCCCCCGGTGATCAGCGTGATCACCGCCAGAGCGGCCACGGCGCCCAGCGGTTCGGCAAGACCGCTGGCGAAAGACCACCAAAAGGCCTTTTTGCGGCTGCCTGTTGCATAAAATATGGGGACGGAAACGCTGATGCCTTCGGGAATGTTGTGCAGGGCGACGGCCACGGCAATGGCTGCGCCCAGCGCCGGCTCCTGCATCGCGGCCAGAAAGGTGGCAATGCCTTCGGGAAAATTGTGAATGGTAATGGCCAGCGCCGTCAGCAGTCCCGTGCGCAAAAGCCCCGCGCGGAACGGGCCGTGATCGTGAACTCCCGGCTTAGGATGAGTAGAATCCCTGAATGCGGCGGACGGAAAATCCGGAAGCGCCGCCTTTGGATCGTGAAGCGGCGCCGTCTCTTCTTCGGAATGCGTTTCATGGGGGTTTTCGGCGGCGGGAATCACGTTGTCGATGAGCGCCATCAAAATCATGCCGCCAAAAAACGACGCGGTCACAAGCCGGCTTCCCCATGACTCGCCGTAGCGTGCGGCCAGCATTGCCGTGCTTTCGGGAAAGATTTCGACAAAGGAGACATACAGCATTACCCCTGCCGAGAAGCCCGTCGCCACGGAAAGCAGACGGTAATCTGTGCGCTTCGCTGTAAAGGCGATAACGCTGCCGATGCCGGTGGCCATGCCGGCTATCAGCGTCAGCCCCAGGGCAATGAAAACAGAATCCATTTTCCAGTCTCTCTCAGTTCCGCAATGATGGAAATCATTTCATTCCGCCAGAACGTAGGCGAAAATCAGCGGAGCAACAATAGTCGCGTCGCTTTCGATGATAAAACGGGGCGTATCCACCGACAGCTTTTCCCAGGTGATTTTTTCATTGGGAACGGCGCCGCTGTACGATCCGTACGAGGTCGTACTGTCGGAGATCTGGCAGAAGTAGGACCACAACCGGCAGTTCATCTGCATGTCCTGGCGAATCAGCGGCACGACGCTGATCGCGAAGTCTCCGGATATGCCGCCCGCGATTTGAAAAAAGCCGACGCCCCGGTCGCGCGAGGCGTCCAGATACCAGTCGATCAGGGCATTCAAGGTTTCCAGGCCTGACTTGACGACGGCGGGGTTTTGAATTTGTCCTTTCCGGACACTCGAGACAAAGACATTGCCCAGCGTCGAATCCTCCCAGCCGGGAACAAAAATCGGAATGTTTTTTTGGCAGGCGGCAATGAGCCAGGAATCCTTTTCGTCGATTTCATAGTCGCTTTTCAGGACGCCGCTGGAAAGGAGCTGAAAAATAAATTCATAGGGGAAATATCTTTTGTTTTCCTCTTCCGCCTGCTTCCAAAACCCCAGAAGCTTTTTTTCGACCTTTCTCATGGCTTCTTCTTCGGGAATGCAGGTATCGGTGACGCGGTTCAATTTTCTTTTGAGCAAATCCGCTTCATCGGCGGGCGTGAGATCACGGTAGTGAGGAACACGGCGATAATGCTTATGGGCTACCAGGTTGAAGATGTCCTCTTCCAGATTGGCTCCCGTGCAGGAGATCGCGTGGACTTTGTCCGCCCGGATCATTTGGGCAAGGGTGATGCCGATTTCGGCGGTGCTCATGGCGCCGCCCATGGCGATCATCATCTTGCCGCCCTGCTGAAGATGTTCCACATACGCCTGGGCGGCATCGACCACCACGGCTGCGTTGAAATGGCGATAATTGTCTTTGATGAATTCCTTGACCGCCGGAAAATTGGAAGAAATGCGTTCGCTCATTTGAATGCTCCTGATATGCGTTTGGCAGAGCCGCGTCCGCCGCAGACGACCGGCCGCGGTTTCAGGGAAGAACCGCGCTTCGGGAAAGCAGATTTCCAAAACAGAATATGAAGGGGCTGTTTTACCAAAGCGTTCTCCCTTTCGATATATCAATGTTGCGGTGTGCCGTTGCTCATGAACGACGATGTAAAACAGATGAAGCCCAAACGTTAAAGAATTGATCAACAGATTAACAATTATGGGGGCTCATATCATGGAGCGGCGGAAATTGCAACCCGTCTCGAGCCTTCATCCGTTTGCATGAGCGCCCGCAAGCCACAGCAGGAAAAGGTTTTAAACCGTTCCCTGCGGTCCATCATGCCTCACCCCCATTCTTCTTCACCCGAAAAAACTCCGTGGCAATTCTTGCAAGGATCGGATACTATTTGCCCGGCCGCTGGCTAATTCAATCAACGAAAGGAGGCAACGATGAGACTTAAAACAAAAGACGGAGGATGGAATCCTTACTTTGCCGGAGCGCTGGTGGGCGTCCTGGCGATTGTTTCAGTTTGCGCCACGACGGAGCTGATGGGCAAAACCAATTATCTTGGCGCGTCCACCACTTTTGTCCGCGCCGCCGGTTTTGTGGAGCAGGTTTTCGCCTCGGAGCATGTTGCTCAAAACGCTTATTTTGCCGCCACAAAAATCAAAGTGGACTGGCAGTTCATGCTCATCATCGGAATCTTCCTGGGCTCGCTGATCTCTTCTCTCACGGATAAAAGTTTTCTGGTGGAAAAAGTGCCGCCCATCTGGAAGGAACGCTTCGGCTCCTCCATGGCCAAAAGAGGCGCAGGCGCTTTCCTGGGCGGCATCGTGGCCATGATCGGTGCGCGGCTGGCGGATGGCTGTCCCAGCGGACACGGACTCAGCGGCATGATGCAGTTGTCGGCAAGCTCTTTTGTGGCGCTGGTGCTGTTTTTTGCGGCCGGCGCTCTGACCGCGGTGCTGGTATACAAAAGGAGGGCATCATGAGCATCGATCAAATTTTGGGTTTGGTTACCGGTGTGGTGTTCGGATTTCTGATGCAGAAAGGGCGGGTCATACGTTTTGAAAAACAGGTTGGCGCGCTTTTGATAAAAGACATGACAATTTTCAAATTCATGCTTTCCTCGATTCTGGTCGGCATGGTGGGAATCTTCATTCTCTCGGATATGGGAATCATTACTTTCAGCCACAAACCGATGAATGTGGGCGCTGTGGTTATCGGTGCAATTCTTTTCGGCATCGGCTGGGCGGTGATGGGATTCTGCCCCGGAACTTCCGTCGCGGCTGTGGGGGAAGGCCGTGTGCACGCTTTGTTCGGCATTGCGGGAATGCTCGTCGGTGCGGCGGTATTTGCCGAGATTTATCCTTTCCTTCAATCAACCGTCATGGCGTGGCAGGACTTCGGCAAAATCAGCCTGCCGGGCGCTCTGGGTATTTCCCACTGGGTGCTTGTGCCGATCTTCTGGGCGGCAACGATCGGCCTGTTTGTGGTGTTCGAGAAAAATGGTCTGTAAAATCTGAACGTTATCAGGTTCCTGTCCACTGGCATCGAAGGCTGGTATGCCGGTGGACGGGAATCAATTGATCGCCCGTTCTTCCAATTTGCAAAAACCGCTTGACAGGACGCGCCGGATCAGGGTAGGATTTTCCAAACTGGAATGATTCCGATATGAGAACGAATACCAAAGAAGATCTGATCGGTCAGTTAAAAGAAAACGGGCTCAAAATTACGCCGCAGCGCCTGGCGATTATCGATGCGCTGGTGGAGAACCGCTACGAGCATCCCGGCGCGACGCTCATCTTCAACGAAGCCCGGAAAAAAGCCGGGCGCGTCAGCCTCTCGACGGTGTATGCGACGCTCAAGGAATTTTCCGAAAGCGGGCTGATCCGCCAAATGGAATTTGACCGGCTGGAGAACCGATATGACGTGGATCTCTCCGATCATGTGAATCTCATCTGCAAACGGTGCGGAAAGGTGGTGGACTACCACATTCCCGCGCCGCTCGAGCCAAAAAATATTGTCCGAAAATCGGGATTTGTCGTTACCGACACCCGGATCGAGTTTCACGGCTATTGCCGGGATTGTTTGAAGCGCCCCGACTGATTTTTTGATTCTGCGGTTCCGCACGAGGCAACACCGATGGCATGCGAAGCGAGGGGAAGGGTCTTACCGTTTCCTACTTAGAATGATTCCAATTTAACCAGTGAGGAAAGGAGGAAATGAAATGGCCGAAGAAAGCAAATGTCCGGTGACGGGCGCGATGAAAAAATCCATTTCCGGCAGAGGCGCCTCAAACCGGGACTGGTGGCCGAATCAATTGAATCTCAAAATTCTTCATCAGCATACACAGAAAAGCAATCCGATGGGCGAAGCGTTTGACTACGCCAAAGAATTTAAAAAACTGGACCTGAAAGCCGTCAAGAAAGACCTCTACGCACTGATGACCGAATCCCAGGACTGGTGGCCCGCCGACTGGGGCCATTACGGCGGACTTTTCATTCGAATGGCCTGGCACAGCGCAGGCACCTACCGCATGGGCGACGGCCGGGGCGGCGCGGGCTCCGGGTCTCAGCGTCTGGCGCCGCTTAACTCCTGGCCCGACAACGTAAACCTCGATAAGGCTAGAAGGCTTTTGTGGCCGATCAAGCAAAAATACGGCAAAAAAATCTCCTGGGCCGATCTGATGATTCTGGCCGGCAACTGCGCCCTGGAGTCGATGGGCTTTAAAACCTTCGGATTCGCCGGCGGACGCGTGGACGTCTGGGAGCCGGAAGAAGACATCTACTGGGGCAGCGAAGAGGAATGGCTGGCCACCAGCGACAAGCCCAAGAGCCGCTACACGGGAGAGCGCGATCTCGAAAATCCTCTCGCCTCCGTGCAGATGGGGCTGATCTACGTGAACCCTGAAGGTCCGGACGGCAATCCCGATCCGGTCGCCTCCGGCCGCGACGTGCGCGAAACCTTTGCGCGTATGGCCATGAACGACGAAGAAACCGTCGCGCTGGTCGCCGGCGGACACACTTTCGGCAAATGCCACGGCGCAGGGCCAGCAACCCACGTGGGACCTGAACCGGAAGCGGCTCCCATCGAAGAGCAGGGTCTTGGCTGGAAAAGCAGCTTCAAAAGCGGCAAAGGCATCGACACGATTTCCAGCGGCATCGAAGGGGCCTGGAAACCGAATCCGACGAACTGGGATATGGGCTACCTGAAGGTGCTCTTCAAATATGAGTGGGAACTGGTCAAAAGCCCGGCCGGCGCCAATCAGTGGCTGGCCAAGAATGTGGAAGAAGAAGACATGGTGGTGGACGCACACGATCCGTCCAGGAAGCGTCGCCCGATGATGACCACGGCGGACCTCTCGCTGCGCTACGACCCGATCTATGAACCGATTGCCAGGCGTTATCTGGCCAACCCCAAACAATTTGCCGACGCCTTCGCCCGCGCCTGGTTCAAGCTGACGCACCGCGACATGGGCCCGCGTTCGCGTTATCTCGGCCCGGAAGTGCCCAAAGAAGTGCTAATCTGGCAGGATCCCATTCCCGCCGTCAATCACAAGCTGATCAGCAAATCGGACGCCGCCTTCCTCAAGAGCAAAATCCTGGCTTCGGGCCTGTCCGTTTCGGGACTGGTTTCGACGGCCTGGGCGTCCGCTTCCACGTTCCGCGGCTCCGATATGCGCGGCGGCGCCAACGGCGCGCGCATTCGCCTGGCGCCGCAAAAGGATTGGGAAGTGAACGAACCGGAGCGTCTGGCCAGAGTGCTCAAAATGCTCGAGCGCATTCAGAAAGCGTTCAACAAAGAGCAGGGGGGCGACAAGAAGGTATCGCTGGCCGATCTGATTGTTTTGGCCGGTTGCGCCGGTGTTGAACAGGCGGCGAAAAATGCCGGGTACAAAATAAATGTTCCCTTCTCGCCCGGCCGCATGGACGCATCGCAAAAACAGACCGATGCGGCTTCGTTTGGCGTGCTGGAACCGAAAGCCGACGGTTTCCGCAACTATCAGAAGGCCAGGTTCACCGTGCTGCCCGAAGAGCTGCTGGTGGACAAGGCGCAACTGCTCACGCTTACCGCGCCGGAGATGACGGTGCTCATCGGCGGCCTGCGCGTGCTGGGCGCAAACTTCAGCGGCCTGCCGCACGGCGTTTTCACCTCGCGTCCGGGTGCGCTCACCTGCGACTTCTTCGTCAACCTGTTCGACATGGGCACCGAGTGGAAGGCATCCGTGAACGATCCGGGTGTGTTTGAAGGGTACGACCGCAAGACCGGCGAGCTCAAATGGACCGGCACCCGCGTCGATCTGATTTTCGGGTCCAACTCGCAGCTTCGGGCGGTGGCGGAAGTTTACGCCTGTCAGGACTCCCCGGAGAAGTTTCTGGGCGATTTTGTGGCGGCCTGGAACAAAGTCATGAATCTGGACCGTTTCGACCTGGCGTGATATTAACAATAAAATATAATGAAGGAGAAAATCATGTCGAAAACAGAAGATGCGTTAAAGGAAGCTTTTGCAGGAGAATCACAGGCGAACCGAAAATATCTGGCGTTTGCAGCCAAAGCCGACCAGGAGGGATTTGCCCAGGCCGCAAGACTATTCCGGGCAGCCGCGGAGGCGGAAACCATTCACGCCCACGCCCATTTGAAGGCGTTAAAGGGCATCCGCTCCACAAAGGAAAACCTTCAGGAGGCGGTCGATGGAGAAACGCATGAGTTCAAAAGCATGTATCCTGCCATGATCGAAGCGGCAAAGGCGGAAGGCCACAAGGAGGCGGAGCGCTCATTTATTTTCGCCAACGAGGTGGAAAAGATTCATGCCGGACTTTATCAGCAAATGCTGGACAATCTGGACGGGGCAAAAGAAACCTACGGCTATTATATCTGTCCGGTCTGCGGCTATACGGCGGAAAAAGAAGCGCCGGAAACCTGTCCGGTGTGCGGCGCCAAAGGCAAGATGTTTAAAAAGGTCGATTAATCATTCTAAAGAAGGAGGTTTGTCATGGCAAAAAGAAACGAAGTCTTTAAATGTGAGGTATGCGGCCATATCGTGGAAGTGCTTCACGAAGGCAAGGGTGAGCTCGTCTGCTGCAATCAGCCCATGAAGCTTTTGACGGAAAATACCACGGATGCGGCGAAAGAAAAGCATGTTCCGGCGATTGAGAAAGTGGCGGGCGGCTTCAAGGTAAAAGTGGGCAGCGTGGCCCACCCGATGGAAGAAAAGCATTACATCGAATGGATCGAAGTCATCGCGGACGGCAGGGCCTATCGCCAGTATCTGGCGCCCGGACAGGCGCCGGAAGCGTTTTTCCCCATCGAAGCCGCCACGATTACAGCCCGGGAATACTGTAATCTGCACGGTCTGTGGAAAGCATAAGAGAAGGCAGACACATTGTTGCTGAAAGGAAAAAACATGGTCAAGTTATACCGATGCACGATATGCGGCGATGCGTATATCGGCGCCAGTCCTCCGGCGAACTGCCCGTTCTGCGGCGCGCACATGGGGTATATGGCCGAGGCAAAAGAAGCAGTTGTAAATTTTGATGTGCCTCTGAGCGTGAAAGATCAGGCCAAAGCCGAACACGCGCTCAAGGTGGAAATCAGCAATTCCGCTTTCTACATGTGCGCCGCGAATCAAACCGATGATCCCGAGGGAAAGATTCTGTTCAAGGCGCTGGGCAAGGTTGAGGCGGAGCACGCGTCCATCTGGAGAAAAATCCTCAAGCTGGGAAGCGTTCCCCCGGGAAGCGACGCCTGCCACACGAAGAATGTCGCAAACCTGAAAGAATCCCACGAGCGGGAAATCCGGGCCATTGAATTCTACCGGAAGTCGGCTGCCGAAGCGGATCATCCGCGGATTCGGCAGCTTTTTGAAGCGTTGGTGGAAATCGAAACGGACCACCTGCACTTGTCGGAAGAAAGGCTGAAGTAAATGAATCCCGTGGAACCGGGGGACACTATCCCCCGGTTTCGTGCCATGAAATCTTTCCATCAGCCACAGGAAGAGCTTAAATATTCTCCGCGGTTTCGCGAACACCTCTCACTATCCAACTCTTCTTGACAAGTCCCGTCCTGTGTGTCATCCATTGCAACCGGAGAGCGAAACTCAAGAGGTTGACTGAAAAAACTGATTCTTCTGGAAACCCGATTTCACAGGGAGACCCTGTCATGATTCCTGATGTCCGCAACAGCATAAATCCCCAAAAATCCCTGACGGCGCTGCTCATGAAAATGCTGCTCGGGATTGTGGCGGCCGGTTTTCAACTCCGCCGGTCTTATCATCAGTACCTGAAAACCTCGGAGGGGTGGATTGATCTGACCGTGGGCTTGAGAACCGAATCCCGCTCCGTGGAATGCGCCATCCGTTTTAAGGACGGCCGGGTGTCCGTGCTGGGCCGTATCCCGGAAAAGACGGATGTAACGATTGTTTTCAGATCCGACGCCGTGGTGAAGAAACTTCTCGCGGCCACGCCCTCCGACCAGATTTTCATGCTGCTGAAAAGTGAAATGCGGGTCGAAGGAAGCAT